>Ga0136611_10000123_pt1 | contig 43991 bp, 47 predicted proteins | sample AntDrymUQ2232306_2_FD_106645 | JGI IMG/M metagenome (GOLD analysis project Ga0136611, IMG submission 106645) | Polar desert sand microbial communities from Dry Valleys, Antarctica - metaG UQ223 (23.06) | ecosystem: Environmental > Terrestrial > Soil > Desert | place: Antarctica: Dry Valley... | reverse complement strand
GGTGACGGGTGACGGGTGACGGGAGAGGATACGGTTGGGTCAGGCGAATAGCAGAAGGAGAAACGTGATCAGGAGGGGCAGGGCGATCAGGCTGGCGCGGATGGTGATGCGGTCACGGTGGGCGCGATCAGATTCGCTGATTGGGCGGGCTCGCTTGCGTTGCTCAGGGAGCGGCTGACGGGCCATGCCACCTGCGATAGCGCGCCCCGACAATCCTTCGAGCATTCCTGAACCGAGCAGGCCGGTCCCGAACAGCTCGACGATGAGGGCAAGCAGCGCGAGCGAGCGTCCATCGCCGCCGATCAGAGCCGCGATGACGATGGCGGCGATGGCGGTGATGCCAGTGAGTGCAACACCGCCGCCGAGTGCCCACCAGCGCCAGTAGGGTCCGTCCCAGCGGTCCTTGATTGTCTCTGGCACCATTCGGGCGAACCTTTCGTCGGGCGCTTGCGGTATTCGTCGATTGACACAGACAGACGCCGTGCTTTTACGGTAGAGTGTACGTACAATACGATTTCGTAGCCGCTTCGCGCTCTTCATCGCATGCGCCGGGGTTTGCGGCGTGGGATGCGGGTAGGGCGGGTACGAAGGGAGTGGTGATGTCCGGCGGTGATCTCCTGTTCATTTTCTCATTTCTCATCTTACCGACAGTGATTCTAGTCAGTTGTATCTGGCTGTATATTCTGTTGCGGAAAGGCATCCTCCTGCCACCAGCCCGCCATGCGTGGGTCGAATCCGATGCTGACGTGGGTGACGTGGCCGCGCACGACGGTATCCAGATCGACGACGAACTGGTCGTGGCACGTGCCCCTTCGAACGTTATGCATGTTGCCGACGCCGATGACGCGCCATCGATTGACGCAGCGGACGCCAGCCAGCACACGCTCGAATTCGACGCCTCGACTGTCGATAACATCGTCGACGACATCGATGCGCCCGACAACGACATGCAATCCGAGGCTATCGCCGTTGATGACATGACGCATGCGGTCACCGAGGGCGACACCGGAACCGAGGCGTTGCCTGTGCAAACGCCACTGACGCATGTTCAACCGGTCGAAGCCGATGATGCGGTGATTGACGAGCGGCTTCCCGTAGCTGTGGCACCAAACCCTGCCGACGCGACGGACCATGTGGTCGCCGATGTCGCGGAGTCTGCTGACGCGCCGCCGACCCTTCCCACGACTGCCGAACTGGTTCCATCACCCACGCTCGCCTCCGATACGTCGTTCGACGATGAGGTGTTCGCACCGCTGGAACCGACACTGGATACAGCGACCGTGGAGGACATTCCCGATATCGATGCTGAAGTTTTCGCCGCTGAAGAGAACATGATTGAAATTACGGACGAGCATCCAATCGTCGAGCTTGCTCCAGCTGCGATAAGCGTCAACGGAGTCGCCGAGGAGCAATCACCGACCAATGCTGTCGTGCCTCGACGCCAGGTCCGCCGCCCAGCAGAACGCGTCCGGCCAGCCCTGTTCAGGAAAGGACGAGGCAACGACCCCTCCCCGTCGTAGGGTCGCGGCAAGCGACGACCCTACGATGGAACATCGCTAATCGCTGACAGTTACCCCAGAACGAACGCGGCGTGCAGGGCGGTGACGGCGCGGTGGACGTCGTTTGCGGCGATGGCGAAGGAGATGTTCAGTTCGCTGGAGCCTTGCGCGATGGCGACGATGTTGACGTTTTCGTCGCCCATCGTGGCGAAGATGCGTCCGGCGACGCCAGGGGTTCCGCGCATTGCGCCGCCGACTACAGCGACGATCGCCAACTCGCGCACGGCCGCGATCGACAGCACACGTTCCCTGGCGAGGTCCGACTCGAACTCCCCGTGCAGAGCGGCCAGCGCGTCGTCGACTGCCGCACCCTGGACGATGAACGTGACCGAGTGCTGCGACGACGCCTGCGAGATCATGTAGACGTTCGCGCTCGTGCGGCCCACGGCGGTGAAGACGCGCGCCGTGACATCCGAGACACCCAGCAGCCCGCGCCCCTCGACCGTGATGGCCGCCAGATCCGAGATCGACGCGATCGCCTGTGCCAGATGGCCGCTGCCACTATCGACCGACTCTGGCCCGATCATCGTTCCGGGCGCATCCGGGCGGAAGGTGTTCTTGATCCAGATCGGGATGCCGCGCTCGACAGCTGGGTGCATTGTCTTCGGGTGAATCACCTTGGCGCCGAAGTAGGCCAGCTCGGTCGCCTCGGCATAGGAGATCGCCGACATCGTGCGCGCGTCCGGCACGAGGCGCGGGTCGGCGGTCAGCACGCCATCGACATCGGTCCATATCCATATCGCGCGTGCCTGGAGCGCGTGGCCGAGGATCGAGGCGGAGTAATCCGAGCCGCCGCGTCCGAGCGTCGTCGTGATGCCGCGCTCGTCGGCCCCGAAGAAGCCGGTCACGACCGGCAGCAGCCCGGCGTTGAAGATCGGCTCCAGCGTCGCCTGCGCTTTCTCACTGGTACGGTCCAGCAGCGGGGACGCGCCACCGAAGACGCTGTCGGTCACGATCAACTTGTCGGAGGCGACTGCCTGGGCCGGGACGCCGCGCTCGTTGAGCACCGCCGCCAGCAGCACGCTGCTCATGCGTTCGCCGAACGTCACGATGCGGTCCGACGCGCGCGGCGACAGCTCGCGCAGCACGTAGACGGAGTAGAGCATCCGGGCGACCTCGTCTGCCAGCCCACCGAGCGCCGCTTCAGTCTCCCGCCGCCGGTCTCCGAGCGGCAGTAAATCCACCAGCACCGCGCGGTGTGGGGCCAGCAGAGCGGCCCGCGCCGCATCGACACCATCGGAGTCGCCCGCCGCCGCCGCCGCCGCCTTCGAGAGCAGCGTGTTCGTCACGCCGCTCATGGCCGAGACGATGCCAACGACCCGCTCACGCGTGGAATGTTCCGCCAGCAGCTCCGCCGTCTGCGAGATCGCCGCCGCGCTCCCGACCGATGTCCCACCAAACTTCATCACCAGCATCACGCGTACTCCCGAGCTCCATCACCCACTCGGGCGATTCGTTGATGCTGCATTGTGACATGCGGAGTAACCTCACCAACGACCGTCACCCTGCCTGGCGCGTCACAGAGGTTTGTCATGTTGAGCCGCAGCGAAACATCTCCCTGAGTTAGCTCTGTGCTAACAATTGGAGATCCTTCAGTTCACACTTCAGGATGACAAAACCACTGTGACGCACTATTGAGGGTACCCGACCGGGGCGGAGAGGGGTCGGGGTGGGGTTACTCTCGTAGAAACGCCACCGTCCGCTCCCACGCCAGTGCCGCCGCGTCCGCGTTGTAGGCGTCCGGGCGGTCGTCTTCGAAGAACCAGTGGCCGGTGTCGGGGTAGCGGTGGAAGGTGACGGGCCGTCCGGCAGCGCGCAGCTGGTCTTCAAGCGGCAGGATGTATTCGTCCGACTCGTACGGGTCGTTCTCCGCGAAGTGGCCGAGGTAACTAGCTCGGGAGATGGCGGCATCGACTTCGCCCGCTCCATAGAACGTGACAACCGCCCGCACGTCGTCTGGCCGCGAGGAGGAGAGCGACAGCGCCCAGGATCCGCCCAGTGAAAAGCCGACCGCAGCGATGCATTCGCCAGTGACTGCCGGATGTGAGGCGAGGAAGCTCACAGCGGCGTTCGCAATCTCAGTAGCGGCATCGGCGGAGTAGGAACTGGACAGCTGCTCGGCGTCGGCAATCGTGGCGGCAGTCGGGCCGCCATACAGGTCAGGTGCGAGTGCGACGAACCCGGCGGCGGCCAGCCGGTCGCAGACGCGCGTGATGAACGGCGTTCGCCCCCACCAGGCATGGATCACTAGCACGCCCGGCCCACTCCCGCTCTCAGGTAGTGCGAGATACCCGTCCCCAACGCCGTCGCCTGGCAGCGTGACCATCGAACCCATACTGACTCCACTTCAATCAATAATCGAACACGTGTTCTATATACTACGCGAGTTTCTGACCGTTGTACAGTATCGCAATCACATGACAATCGGCGGAAGCTATGCGATCATACGACTGTCAACCAACCACTCGCGTCACCCATCACCCATCAATCGTCACCCGCCCACGAAGGAGGTCCCCATGTCGGTTATCGATGAGCTGATTCGGATCGAACAGGTGGCCCGTGACCTCGACGGCGAGGCGCCAGACGGTGCTTTGTCGCGTGGCGAGCTGGCCATGCTGCGCGAGGATTTCGGGGCAAATGCGTCGAACAAGGTCGCGCAGAACGCCGTCACACAGGTGCCAGTCGATGATGTAGCGCTGAACCGTGCTGTGCTGATGACGACCGACCACACCTTCTCGCATCTGCTCGACGACTGGACCGTGACGAACCAGAAGATGACCGGACGCTGTTGGATGTTCGCCGGTCTCAACCTGTTCAGGGTCGGGGCGATGCGCAAGATGAACCTCAAGGAGTTCGAGTTCTCGCAGAACTACATCCTGTTCTGGGACAAGCTCGAACGCTCCAACTACTTTCTGGAAGCGATCATCGAGACGTCTGACCGTTCGCTCGACGACCGCACCGTCGGCTTCGTGCTCGACCGTCCGCTGGAGGACGGCGGACAGTGGAACATGTTCGTCAACCTGGTACGAAAGCACGGCCTCGTCCCGAAGGCAGCCATGCCTGAGACGGAATCGTCGTCGAACACGCGGCGTCTGAACAGTCTCCTCTACTACAAGCTGCGCGAGGGAGCACGGACGCTACGGACGCTGTTCGCCAACGGCGCGGCGGGTAGCGAGCTGCGCGAAGCGAAGCGCGACATCGTGGCAGCCATTCACCGCATCCTCTGCATCCATCTGGGCACACCTCCGGAGACAGTCCAGTGGCAGTGGACCGATGAAGACGGAGAGTTCCACCGCGACGACGAGATGACGCCGCTGGAATTCGCGGAGCGCTACATCACGATTCCGCTCGACGAGTACGTCTGCGTCGTCCACGATCCGCGCCCGACCTCGCCGTTCAACCAGACCTTCACCGTCGAGTACCTCGGGAACGTCGTCGGCGGGGCGATGGTCAAGTACCTGAACGTTGAGGCGGACGTCATGAAGCGGCTGGCGATGGACGCGATCGTCGGCGGCGAGCCAGTCTGGTTCGGTTGCGATGTCGGCAAGATGATGCAGCGTAACCTGGGCGTCTGGGATGTTAATCTATTCGAGTACGGCCCGCTCTACAACACCGACTTCACGCTGACGAAGGCCGAACGACTGGCGTATCACGAGACACTGATGACCCACGCCATGCTCTTCACCGGCGTCGATGTGGTCGACGGCCAGCCGCGCCGCTGGCGGGTCGAGAACTCGTGGGGCGATGAGAATGGCCATAAAGGCTACTTCGTGATGAACGACAACTGGTTCGAGCCGTACACTTTCGAAATCGCCGCTCGCAAATCATCGCTCCCGCTCGACCTCCAGGCAGCACTGGACCTCGACCCGATCGTCCTGCCCGCGTGGGACCCGATGGGGGCGTTGGCGCGGTAGGTCATAGGATCGAGTTGGTCTGGGGCGATGCGACCCCAAACCAACTCGATCCTATGACCTGTCCCATCGGACAACCCTCCCCCATACACTCGATAGTTGCCGATCATCCCTCTTCTTGTTAGGGTTCGTCAGGAGAACACGTCTTTACGATGAGAGTTGACTAACGCTTCCATGTACATCACACAGACAACACCGTCGATGAATCCGATTCGGCGTTCCGCAATTAGGCTCAATCGGCTGATCGCGGTTGCGTTCATAGTCGCGCTGCTGGCGTCGTTGCTGCCGATTGGCACGGACGCGGCTGAGTCGCAGGCGTCGGTTCAGGCAGAGGTGTACTTCGAGAGTACTGGGCAGACACTCGGCGGCGCGTTTTACGATGGCTGGGAGCTGCGCGGGGGCATGGCCGACGCTGGCGCTCCGATCAGCCCGATGATCCAAACAGAAACCGGCTGGTCGCAGTGGTTCGAGTTCACTCGCCTCGATATCGGGAATCCGGCCATCGATCAGGCTGTCGGCGAAGACGCGCGCGTCGCTACGATTGGCGATTCGCTCACGACGTTGCTCGGGATGCGAGCGCTGCATCCGGCGTTCCGTCCATATCGCGGATCTGTCGGCGCGAACGTTCGCTCGTTCGCTAATGGCCATACGCTCGCCAACGCATTCCTGAACTCGTGGCAGGATGCCGAGATGAGCTCCCGGCTCGGGCTGCCGATCTCACAGGAGTTCCGCGTCGGGAAGACGGTCTATCAGGTCTTCGAGCACGGAGCGCTCTCCTGGCACCCCGACTTCGGGGTCAACATCGTCCCGCTTGGTGTCTACGACGCTGTTCTGAACGGCCAGCTCCGTCTGTCCGGCGATCAGCCGGAAGGTGTTCCCACCTACGATGATGGCACGATCGACGCAGCTCCCAGTGCGGTCGCGGGTGCTGGTGGGGCGAAGTGGATCGACATCAATCTCAGCAGCTACACGCTGACGGCCTTCGAGGGGCAGACGCCGGTGTACTCAACCTACATCGTCGACGGAGCAGCAGAGTACCCGACCGTGCGTGGATCGTTCGCGGTCTATTCGAAGCTCGATTCTCAGACGATGCGCGGCTTCAACACCGACGGCAGCGAGTACTTGACTGAGGATGTCCCCTACGTCATGTACTTCTACAGTGACTTCGCCATTCACGGTGCATACTGGCGTTCGTCGTTCGGCTACTCCGGTAGTCACGGCTGTATCAACGCACCCGTTGGCGACGCCGCCTGGCTCTACAGTTGGGCCGACTACGGCACGCCCGTCGAGGTCCACGACTGATGTATCGATCGAAGTTCGAGATCCGATAATTGAGGGTGAACCTTAAACTTCAGTCGCGGCGAATGTGACCAACTCGATGCGCTCAGTGTCCAGCAGCTCACGGATCGTCGGATGGCACAGCGTTCGCATCTCCTCCTCACGCTCGATGCGATAGGAACTGTCGGTGAGCGCGTCGTCGTCGAAGCCGGGATGGCACATCAGTTCGCTGATGCCTGGCGGGAGTCCGCGCAGGATGGCAGCGAGCGCTGGGACCGAAACGTGATCAGAACCAAAGAAATCGACAATGCAGCGATCGGAACAGGCGACGCCAGCTGATCTCAGCCGCGCGGCGTGCTCGTCGTCGTAACCACGTACCGGAAGTCCACGTTCGCGGGCGATCTGCGCGAGTGGTTCAAGCACGACCGGCCAAAGGTGCAGGTGGCGATGACTGTCGATGTGATCCGGTGCGCGACCAGTCAGCTCCTCAAAGCGGTCCAGCTGCGCCAGCAGTTCACGCTCGACGTCCTTCGCACGCATTGTCGCCTGAAGCACGGGTTCATCGCGCTGGAACGACACCGTGCCGGGGGCCAGCAACGAGTGCACATCGTCGGCAACTGGGGTTCCGTAGCAGAGATTGAGATGCAGGCCGACGGCCAGCGACGGAGCGTCAGCCAGCAGCGCAACGGCAGCGGTTGACCACGGCAGGTTCACCATCAGTGTCGTGCTGGTCACGATCCCGCGTCGATGCGCCGCGACGATCCCACGACTGATACCGGGAGATCGACCAGCGTCGTCGGCGTTGACGATGAGCTGGCGTGCACTCACTGGCTGGCGCTCGTCACGGCTCCGCCGGAGCTGGGTTCGTCCGGGGCGGCCAGCAGACCATGAATAGCGGCCAGTAGATCGTCGAGATCGAACGGCTTGGGCAGGACACTGTCGATCGGCAACATCTCCGCGATCGTCGTGATATCGGCGACTGCGGAGATGCCGAGGATAGGAATATGTGTCGTTAGCGGATCGTCGCGGAGCTTGCGGGCCGCCTCACCGCCGGTCAGGCGCGGCATCATGAGGTCCATGATAATCAGGTCGGGGCGCAGATCGGACACCCGCTCGACGGCTTCTCGCCCGTCTCCGGCGCGCGCGGTGCGGAAGCCAGCACCGATCAGATAGTCGTCGATCATCGACCCGACTGCGGCGTCATCTTCCACAATCAGAATCAGCGGACGAGTCGGTGCATGGTCGCGCTCAGCGTTAGGAGCAGACATGTATTCTCAATTCGAGGTAGTGCCGAACCCGCGCGATGCATCGAACCAGGAGCAGAAGCGGGAACAGCAGTGAATATCCGATCGATGCGACGTAGCGATTCGTCCAGGGTTCTTCCATGCAGCAGAGCAACCGTCATCGCCTGATCCTGACAGTATCAGATGAAGACTTAACCTACAATTAGCCCATCTGTCCCATGCCGATCCCTGACCACAAGGCTACTCGTGACCGCTCACCTGCGTCTTACCAGACGTGGCCGCGCGTCGCGATCGGCCAGACTGCCTCGACGACGCCATTGCGGACCCCGACAAACTGATCGTGAAGATTTACCGTCGTACACACGTGGCTTGGCAAAAGGGTAATCGTGTCGCCGATGTTCAGCTCGCGGTCGAGCTGCGTCGGATCAACGGCGAGCGACCCATGCTCGTCCGATCCATGCGTATAGCGCACCCCACGATGGCTTTCGACTTCCGCTTTGCCGCCGTCCGATGAGAGCGTCTTACCACCGGCGTCGCAGACGGCGCGCTCGGGCGTCGGTCGGGAAATGATGGTAGATCGACAGCGTAGCGCGTTCTCGAACTGCAGCCCGGCGTCGCGGTACAACGTATCCATCAGCAGGAAAGATCCGGCCTGGACTTCGTTGAGGATACCGTTGGCCACGTCCATCTCGGCTGTGCCGGTCCCGCCGCCAGAGACGATCGCCAGTTCGTGATTGTGCTCGCGCAGCAGCTCGACCGTCTCAGAGAGTAGCGCCATAGCCTCTCCGTTCAGTCGCTGGCGGTCCTCGAGTGGGCGCACTTGCGCATGGCCCGCGTAGCCGTGTACGCCGATGAGCCTGACCCCTTCGGTATCCCGGATGATGTTTGCGAGTGCCAGCGTGCCTTCGGGTGTGGGCTGACCGCTGCGGTGCGTATGGACATCCAGCTCGATCAGTAAATTAACGATGATGTCACGCGCCCGCGCCCGCGAAGCGATTTCCGCGACCGCCCAGTGATTGTCGACGACCGCCTTGAAGCCTGGCAGGCGTTGGGCGAGCGCGACGAGCCGGTCGAATGTGCCTGGGCCAGCGACTTCGCTCGTCAGAAGAATATCCGCAATGCCTGCGTCGGCCATGACTTCGGCTTCGGATAGCTTCGCGCAGCAGATCCCGACCGCGCCGGCATCGATCATCCGTTGGGCGAGTGCCGGGGACTTGGCGGTCTTCAGGTGTGGTCGGAGGCCGACGCCGGAACCCGCCAGCATACCCAGCATCGACGCAAGGTTGCGCTCCATCGCGTCCATGTCGATCGTCAGTACGGGAGTCTCAAGCTCAGAAACCGGCATCCCGGGACGGATCGTGCGCGTGGCTGTCATGACATGCTCCTCTAGTATTCAGCGATTGATTGACAGCTATCAGCCGTCAGCAATCAGGGATCAGCAGTTAACCGAATCTCGTCAAACGCTTGGTCATGCTGGCGACATGCTACCAGTGAATCCGTTCAACGCCAAAGGGTGTGAGTGATCGCGTCATGGGCCTCAGGCGACAGGATATGCGATAGTCTCCAGAACTGCTGATCGCTACCAGCTGACAGTTAGCATTCGAAGGAGCATTCATGGAATCTCTCACACGCGACGAACTGATGCAGATTCGTGGCCGCCTGTTTCCTGACCGAACGGTGACGCCAGAGGAGGCCGGTGCCGACTACTCGATCGACCAGTTCGCGGCAACGTTGCTCAATCTGCGCGGCGAGATGCGCACCGCACTCGACTCGCTGCCCGCCAGCGCGTTCGACGCAACTTCATCTGTTGAGGAAAGCGGCGAGGAGAGCTGGAACGCAGGTCAGATTGTCATGCACATCGCCAACTCGCAGGGATCCATGACCGGAGCCGTATCCCAGCTCCTCGATCAGCCATCGCCCGCCGATGTCGAGCATGCTGATGTGGATGCAGCGGGCGCGAAGTCACGGGCAGACGTGATTCCGATGTTGGAATCCGCAACCGAGCGTGCGCGGCAGTTCTTCTCGTCAATCCCTGCCAACCCGGATTTCAGTCGCACGATGCAGCATGAGCGCCTCGGCACCCTCGGCATCAAAGGCTGGCTGACGATCATGCTGGTCCACGAACTGAGCCACCTGGTGCAGCTTGAAGCATTGACCGCGTAGACAGGTGACGACACGAAGATTCGATCCAGGGCAGGAGTGTGTGGTGCTCGACCTCGACCGCTTTTCGGTGCTGACCTTCGACTGTTACGGCACGCTGATTGACTGGGATCAGGGTATTCTCAACGCGCTTCAACCGGTGTTGAAGCGACATAACCTGGTGCTTTCGGACGACGAAGTGTTGAAGCTGTACGGCGAGTTGAAAGCAGCCGCCGAGCGCCGCGACTACCAGCCTTATCTCGGTATCCTCATCGAGGTGATGGAGGGAGTCGGCGAGCGGCTCAATCTGCACTGGTCGGACGACGAGCGCAGGACGCTGGCCGAGTCGGTCGGCGACTGGCCGCCGTTCGCTGACACCGTCGCGGCGCTGGAAACGCTGCGGGAGCGCTACAAACTCGTCATTCTTTCGAACATCGATGACGATCTGTTCGCGTTGTCGGCCCGACACCTGAAGGTCGAGTTCTCGCAGGTCATCACAGCCCAGCAGGTCGGGAGCTACAAGCCGAACCCACGCAATTTCGAATACGCGTTGGAGCAGATCGAACGCACAGGAGACACCCGCGACCAGGTGCTGCACGTCGCGCAGAGCCTGTTTCATGACATCGCACCTGCCAACGCACTCGGATTGACGACAGTCTGGGTGAATCGACGACACGATCGAGCGGGGTCTGGCGCGACGCCACCAGCGGAGGCACAGCCGGACCTCGAAGTGCCGGACCTGCAGACGCTTGCCAACCTGTCGCGGGTTGGATCGCTCTAGTCCCCGCACATCCGAGATTGCGATCCCCGAACAACTGGATCGATGAGAGATGAGGAAACCGCAGGATGGCCGCACGGCAAGAACCGCAGGAAGCGCCAGCCGAGTTCAACGCCCACAATTGGGATACCGATACATTACTGATTCACGGTGGGCAGGAGCCTGACCCTGCGACCGGTGCAGTCGTCCCACCGATCCATCCCAGCTCCACCTTCGTGCGCGCTGGGATCGACGACGACGCCCACTTCACTTACGCGCGTGGGGCCAACCCGACTCGCGAGATACTGGAGACGGTACTGGCAGGACTGGAGCATGGCGTCGCTGCTTCGGCGTTCGCGTCGGGTATGGCGGCGGTTACGGCGGCGATGCAGCTGCTTTCCGGCGGGGATCACGCCATCGTCGGCTACGACTGCTATCTGAGCACCTACCAGATGTTCGCTAACGATATGCCGCGCTATGGAGTGCAGGCCGACTTCGTCGACGTGACCGACCTGGAAGCGATCGAAGCAGCCGTTCGACCGACCACTCGTATGATCTGGGTTGAAACCCCGTCCAACCCGCTCCTCAAGATCGCGGATCTGGCGGCGATCGCTGAAATCGCCCGCGCATCCGGCTCGATCAGCGTCGTCGACAACACGTTTGCATCGCCTTACTGCCAGAATCCGATCGATCACGGAATCGACCTCGTGATCCATAGCACGACGAAATATCTCGGTGGACACTCTGATCTGACTGGTGGCGCGGTCATCTCACGCACAGCGGAGCTGGCGGCGCGCATTAAGGACCGGCAATATTATCTCGGTGCTGTGCCGAGCGCGTTCGATTGCTGGCTGCTCCTGCGCGGCATTCGCACGCTCGGGGTCCGTATGCGTCAGCACATGGCCAACGCGCAGGCCATCGCGGAATGGCTGCAAACGCATCCACGCTTGACGCGCGTCCTCTATCCCGGGCTGCCAGAGCACTCGACCCACGAACTGGCGAAGCGCCAGATGACTGGCGGCTACAGCGGCATGGTGTCGTTTGAGGTCGAGGGCGGATCGGACGCCGCACGCGCGGTGTCACGTCGTACCCGGGTGTTCCAGTTGGCAACGAGCCTGGGCGGAGTCGAATCGCTGATCTTTCCGCCGACCGCTTGGCTGGAAACCGATCCAACGCTGATGGCGGAGATTCCTGGTTCACCCTGGGCACAGAACCCTGGCCTGATCCGGCTCTCTGTCGGCATTGAGTCCACTCGCGACCTGATCGCCGACCTCGAGCATGCGCTGAGCCAGTAGTTCGCAGGTTCATGTTGGGCGATAAACCTCATTCGCACAACAGAAGCGTTGCGACAACGATCGTGTCGTTGGTAGCTGCGTCAGGCTGCTACATAGTCGCGGACTTCGACATGTACACCCGCATGAGGCGCTGCGTCAGCCGCCTGAAGCACGGTCGTCGTCGTTCGTGCATCCGCGTACGCTTCGCCACAGATCTCAAAGACCTGGGCCGGAACGTTTCGGGTGATGAAGGCCAGGTTGTCCCGCGTCAACGTCACTGTCGTGAATCCGGATTCCGTCTCGCGGTGCTCGCAGATGAAGCAGGCAGTTTGTTGCTCGATCATGACTTGCTCCGCGACTCGAGATCACGCGCAACGACCTCGACATCGCGCTTCAGGAGTGGCAGATCGCGTTCAACCGTGTCCCAAACGACATCAAGGTTGAGTCCAAAATACTGGTGAGCAAGGATATGCCGCATACCGATCACTTTGGTCCATTCCACATCTTGATGACGCTGACGAACATCAGTGGATCAGGCGCGAGCGGCTTCACCGATTACCTGTAAATGGTGAATCACCCAGACCTGAACCATCTCGTCACGATTGAATGCATCACGACCATTGTCCGTGTATCGCTGGATGCGTTCGATAGCATCCAGTAGATCGGCCAGCCGTTCGCGATCGCTTCTCAAAGCGGTATTGCTTCCGCGAGTACCCGATGCCGTATGCGCTCCTTCAGTCCACCATCGATTGCGACATCAACTTTACAGCCAAGCGCATCTTCGAGTTCGATCATCAACCCCGCCTGATCGAGCAGGGTCCGGCCCGGTTCCAGATCAACGAGAAAATCGAGAACACTCTGTGGGCCAGCTTCACGTCGCGCAACTGATTCGAATATACGTACGTTCGACGCTCCATATCGTTCCGCGATCGCAAGAATCTCGGCGCGGCGGGTTCGCAGCAAATCTTCGAAGGTCATCATCAGTCCTCGCCACTATCCTACGGAACTCCAACCACAGTATGTCAAAGAGGCCAATTGAGGCACCTCTGCATCCTCTTATGAGCATGTCGGGGTGAATGACGCATGGCGCTTCTTTCACCCCGTTCAGAAGCGCCGCCGTCTGCACGAATGCTCCAGTTTGCTCATGTCGGTGACGGACGACCGGAGTAGGCGGGCGCGAAGATCACCAGAATCTCCAGGTCGTCGCTGAAGTCGTGGAAGCGATGCTCGTCGTGTGCGGCGACGAAGATGACGCTGCCTGGTCCGACATCGTGCGTGCGTCCCTCGACGGTGAACCGTCCGGTTCCTTTCGAGACAACATAGATCTCGTCTTCCCGGTGTGGCACCTGATCGTCGATCGTGCCGCCAGCCAGGATGTAGATCGCCGCGCTCAGGCTGTCGCGGCGCAGGAACTCGTGAAACGGCGTATTGCTGGCTCGCACATCAGCCGCAAGCTGGTCAAGCGTGGCAACCTCAATCATCTTCTCCATCGGTCTGGTATCCCTTCCGGTATCTGGCCGCCGGTCAACCGCAAGTGTGCGCGACGGCGATCATAAGAACATTATGGTTGACACTCAAGAGCCACTTGCGTCGGCGACGAGCGGACCATGCGTGCGATCAATCATTCGTCGTTCGTGCATCATCGGCGCGCGTCGTATCCTTATGGGGTGCAGAGGCTGGTGCGTTGGCGAACGACCCGTCAGCCGGGACATAGAACAGGCATATCCTTCGTCGATCCATCGCTCCTGAGCGGATGCATGACGATCGACAGCTGGAGCTGGAAGGCGAAGAACCACAATGATGCGCACGTTTGTCGCTCGGATGGCGATCGCGTCGACGGTCGTCATGTTTCTGGTGTTGATCCAGGGGACGCTCGTCACGACGACCGGATCAGCCGATGGCTGCGGCGATTCCTGGCCGCTCTGCCACGGCGAGTTCATCCCGCAATACACAGTCTCGACGGCCATTGAGTATAGCCACCGGCTGGTTGTATCACTCGCCAGTATCATGATCATCACGACGGCCATCGGTGCGCTCTGGTTCTATCGCCAGCGACTGGAGATGCGCATCTACGTTCCAATCATGGTTGTGTCGCTCTTCCTCCAGGCTGGACTCGGCGCGGCGGCTGTCAAATGGCCGCAGGCTGACGCGGTGTTGGCGTTACATTTCGGTGTGTCGTTGATCTCGTTCGCCAGTACGCTGCTGACCGCGACGCTCATCCGCGAGATGAACGGGGCGGACCGGCTGCGCGACCGACCGATCCCGCAACGCATGATCTGGGCGATCTGGGGACTGGCCGCCTACACCTACGTCGTCGTCTACATCGGCGCCTACGTGCGCCATTCGAACGCCAGCCTGGCCTGCCTCGACTGGCCGCTCTGCAACGGCAGCGTCTTCCCGGGTTTCTCCGGGCCGGTCGGCGTCATGTTCGGACACCGCGTCGCGGCGTTGATCCTGACGATCGCAATGGGCGCGCTGCTGTACTGGACGTTTCGTCACCGCGTAAGACGACCGGATCTCTTCTGGTCGAGCGCGATCGCCTTCGTGCTGTTGCTGGCACAGGGTATCAGTGGCGGCATTGTCGTCCTCACCCGTCTGGATGTGTTCGCCACGCTCTCGCATGGAGTCATCGTCTCGGCCTTCTTCGGCGCGTTGTCCTACCTGTGCGTCCACACCTTGCCGCGTCCCGTTGCGGTTCGTCAGCCCGCGCACGCCGTCGAACGCGATGACGGATTTGCTGGTTACCCCCGCACTGCATCCTCGCCAGGAGACTGAGCGCTCGTCAGACTGCTACTGCCGATCGCTCACAGCTGACCGCAGATATCTAGATCGCCGCGATCCGTCGCAGTGTGACAACCGTCGCTTCGCCGTTGAAGATGGCGACGGCGAACTCGATGCGTACAATCTCGGGTCCGTTGGGTTGACGCAGCCACGCCTGGAAGCAGTCGGCGCCTGGTGGGTCGGCGGTGGAACAGGCGACCGGCGCGAGTGTCGCCTCACTATTCAGGAGTCGTCCCGGCTCGCGGGCGTTCAGAAACCCGACGAGCGCGTCGACATCGTCGTGCAGGCTCGGACGCGTCCACTCGCTAGCTGCGCGTTGTGCCCGTTCTGCCAACGCCGCCGTGACGAACTGATCAGCCACGAACGCGCGCTCCGCTCGCATCGCTGATTCCCGGTCGCGTCTGCCATCGCCCTCGCTGCGGCTCGTGTCGATCGCACCCAGAACCGGGATGCCAATCAGGACCAGAACGATGACGATCGACACCAGCCACACGGAGACGCGGAAAAGCTGGCTCGCTCCGCGATCGTCATCGTCGAACTCATCATCATCAAGCTCCGTGATCTGGTCACGCTCACCGAGGTCGTCGGACTCATTCTGTTCGTTCAATTGCTCATCTCGCGTGCGCTCATCGATGTTCATGCACGCATTGTACGTGGCGCGTGACGAATGCTCATGTTCAGGTTCCACGTCGATTCAGGTGCGGAATGAGATGTCACCAGTTTCCGTCTCGACTATGAGTGTGACCGTGATCGCCGCTTCGCCATACTCGTGATTCACCCAGAGATCACCGCGCCACATCTGCTCCATGCTGCACGTCTCCGTCCGACCTGTACGTCTGGGTGTTCTTGATCTGCCAACCTTTCTCATAGCGCAGCACCTCTGTTACCTGTACCTGTGTTGCCCGGTGGGCATGGAAGATGCTGGTCAGGATTGCGACGATGAGTGCGCCGGGAGCGATCAGTACCAGTCCCTCCCAGGACGGCTGTGGATAGAGCTGCGGGTCGATGTCTGCCATGTTTTCGGCGACGACGACCGATGGGCCATTGCTCGTCGAGCGGGACGCACGACGGATCGCATCTGGTGGGCGGCATCCTGGGCATGTCGACCACGTCAAACTGGAGGAGAATCATGCGCTGCTGCTGAGTGGCCGCGCCGTGCCAATTGATCAAGATTTGCATGGTTATCGAGGTTGGTTCACCAGCAGGTCCGGTGAACCAACCTGATCCCGACGGCTGGCGCACCGATGATGCCCGTCTCGGGTATCCTGATGCATCGCTTCCCGACACGCTACGGGAGACTGTTTCACAATGTTGGCGACCTGATAGCGCGTCCGGTCGCAACATCACGCGAGGCGTCATGCGGCGCTTGCAGGAGGCTGGCTTCAGGCGTATCGTGCGCCGTCCCGCAGCGTTCGGGGCTGTCACATACAAGACATAACTTCATACCGAGCCGTCATCGAAGGAGTGAGGACGTGAATAATTCACACGATCGGGTAATGACGCGATTATTGTCCCTGCCTGGAGCGATTGACGACCGGCCATTCGGCCCCGAGCCGCTCGTGGCCAAAGTGGGCGGAAAGATGTTCGCGTTGCTCTCCGCAGGATTGCCACATGCGAGCGTCTCATTGAAGATCGATCCGGTCGAGGGTGAGGCATTGCGCGAAACCTGGCCTGCCATCATACCTGGCTACCATCTCAATAAGCGTCACTGGATCACCGTGGCGCTGGACGGCACGATCCCGGACGAGCTGGTCGACGATCTGATCCGGGATTCCTACGACCTTGTGATAAATGGACTGAGCCGCGCCGCGCGTGACGCGTTGGTGAGGTAGGCGCGATGCGGGACGTGGGACGTGTGACGTGGGACGTGGGGCATCCTCGTTGCTGTAGGGATGGGCCTCGTCGAGGCCGCTCCTGATATGGCGGTGGGAAACCCGTGCCGCCGTTGGTTCCGCACCAAACAACTTCACCGACCCAATTACCGAGCCAAGTCAGCACTGGATTCACGTGGTCTCGGACATTGGACGTACCCGAGAATCGATCGTCGTCGCGTCTACCTGCCTTCCAGCGAGTCCGATCAGGAGGATCGAAGTAGACAACGCTCCCAGAACGATACCTGCCAGCGTCTCGTTGCTCCCTGGCAAGACTGTTGGTCGGCTGACCGTAACCAGAAACAGTACGATGCCGACCGGAAACAATGCCGACGTGACCAGTGGTATGGGTCGATCGAACGCATGCTCCCGCGCTTTCCAAACGGGATGGCGCCGAACTAACCTCCAGCTCGACAGACCGAACAGACCGCCGATGAGCAGCCCGACAGTGATGTCCCACTCAAAGCTGACAGGCAATACGATTGACACCACTGTCGAAACAACCACCATCCCGACGCCAGCCCATACCGTTTTCAGACTCGTGCCGTCGGTGGGGTGAAGTGATAGCACAATCGCAGGCTCGACGGTGTGCGACGCGAGTGGTGCACGCCGACAGATCTCCTCAAACGCTCGGTCAACGTCTCGCAGATGATAGGCGTCGATGCGGAGCGTTCGATCGACAGACTGCACTGCGAGTGCGTACCGCGTCCGATGGATATTTCGGATCGCGGACCAACGCATCGTTTTCCGCCTGGTGATCCAGCCGGAGCGAACGCCTTCCCGTCCAAATCGAACATCGGCGATGCGGCTCAGCCAGGGCAAAACCACAATCATCACAGGGAACACCGACGGTGCATTCGCGGCGTCCATCGTCTCGCGGAGATTCATATCACCCGTCGTTGACGGAACTGCGACATTCTTCGCATTGGATCGTCGGCGAATTGCGACGTTCGGGTGGTGCGATCCCAGAGAACCACTGGCATGATTACGTTGGCGAAGTGCGGATGGTCGGTTGATGAGGCAGGTGTGTGGCGTGCCGGAGATGCGAATGGTCGAGTCTAAGCCCGGAGCGAGAGGCGGCGAGTCGTGGATGACACGGCTGCGACGCTTGATCGACACGTATCCTCGCCCGGTCTGGATGATGGCGCTATGTAACTTCATCCTCTGGACCGGACGCGGGATGATCATCCCGTTTACGGTGATCTACTTCAGCCAGATCGTCGGATTGTCGGCCAGCCTGGTCGGGACCGGTATTGCCGTGAGTGGATTCATTGGCATTGCCTTCGTGTTGTTCGCGGCCGGGCAGATCGACCGCCGCGGCGGGCATGCAGTCCTGCTCGCCTGTCTCAGCGTGATTGCGCTGGCGACGTTTCTGTATCCGTGGGCGACCAACGCCATACTCTTCTTGCTTGTGACACTCCTGCTCAATCTCGCCTCACAGCTCTACTGGCCTTCGACTGACGCGACGGTCGCATCGATTTCGCACCCTGAACGAGTGGCGGAGGCGATGTCCGTCCTGCGAGTGGCGAATGCGGTCGGCATCGGCCTGGGTGGACTGCTCGGCGGCTTGCTCGTCGCGGGCGGCGGGATAAGCGAATATCGCGTGCTGTTCATCGTGAGTGGGCTGGCAATCGTCAGTGCCGTCCTGCTCGTGTCGCGTACCGTTCCTTCGGTTGTCCTGCCATCCACGAACTCGGCTGGCAAGCACGGTTCGTGGAGCGATGTGCTGCCCGACCGACTGTTTCTCTACACCCAGGGCGTGTTATTCATCCTCATCTTCGGATTCACGCAGCTCACCATGACCGTCCCGGCCTTCCTGCGCCAGGAAGCGGGCATCGGCGAAGGCACGATCGGACTGCTGTTCACGATCAACACGATTCTGGTAATCCTGACCCAGATTCCGATCACGGCACGGGTCAATCGTGGCAACGTCGGAAGGTATCTGGCGATCGGCGCCCTGTTCTGGGCGCTGGCGTTCGGCATCATGCTCGGCACGCCGTCGTTCGGCGTTCCGGCCGCGGTACTTGCGTTCCTCGCGTTCACGTTCGGGGAGCTGCTCTTCATGCCAGTCACAGCGGTTGTTCCCGTCCGACTCGCGCCGGTGCATCTTCGTGGTCGCTACTTCGCGTTCGCCTCGATCATGTGGGGAGCATCGTATGCTGTGGCGTCGTTCTTCGGCGGCGTCGCGCTCGATCTCCCTGACCCAGCCGTACTCTGGCCAGTGATGCTCGGCCTTATGCTCCTCGGCGGTCTTGGCGCGCTGCGCTTTCAGTCCGCGCTGCGGCTGGCAGCTCCCGGGAACGGCGCCCTGAGTGAGGTAACCGATTCCGGAACCGGAACAGAACCGCAGCCGGCGTCGAGTATCGCCTGAGCTGCGTAGTCCGACGCGATTATCAGACACCGTGCTACCCTGCCCGCCATGATTGGTGCAGACAGGGAAGGAACGCTTCATTGGCAGGTCCAACGTATGGCAAGAATCCACCCGGAGACGTGCTCGATTTTGGCATTGTGACCGGGCAGCACTGGTGGTCGTGGGAACAGCTGCTGGAAACCTGGCAGTGGGCGGATGAAACCGGGTGGGATTCAGCCTGGGGATTCGACCACTTCTTCTCACTGAGCGACGGTGAGATGGGGCAGACGCTTGAAGGCTGGACGATGCTCGCGGCTCTCGCGATGGCGACCTCGAACGTGCAGATCGGGCTGCTCGTAACCGGCAACACGCACCGCAATCCAGCGGTGCTCGCCAAGCAGTCAGCGACGGTCGACGTGATCTCCGGTGGTCGGCTCATCTTCGGCATCGGCGCGGCCTGGAACGAACGTGAGCATAACGCGCACGGTATCGAGTTCCCGTCGCCACGAGAGCGGGTCGACCGGTTCGGCGAGGCGATGGAGCTGATGCGGTTGCTCGAAACTCAGGGGCGCACGACGTTCAACGGGCAGTATTACCAACTGGTGGATGCGCCATTCGAGCCGAAGCCAGTGCATGGCCACATCCCGATTCTGGTTGGCTCGACCGGCAAGCGCATGCTCTCACATGTCGCGCGCTACGCCGACCAGTGGGACGGTGGCGGCACTCCGGAGGAGTATCTCGCGGTTGGTGAGCAACTCAAGGAGCGCTGCCGAGAGGTGGGGCGCGATCCTGGCGAGATACGTTGGGCGCTGAGTCGAGACGCAGCGGTCATGGCGTCTGAACAGACGCTGCGCGAGCACGTCGCGGCGTACTCGGCGGTCGGTGTGCGCTCGTTCCTGATCGGCATGCCGCGTGGCGGCCCCACCGACGCCATCCGCCAGATTGCTGCGGATCTGATCCCGAATCTGCGCGACGAATTTGCCGCACATGGGTCGATCTCGGTCTGATTCGTAGAACTCCGGCCCACACGGCCAGTTCACGCAACGGTCACACGTCGATCATCAAATCGTGTCACGCCGTGAGCTATACCAGGTGCGGATGAGTAAGCGGCAAGGGGCGCGCAACGATGCGTGCCGTTATGAAAGGATCGAAGCATGATCATCACAACGACCACGGCGGTCGAAGGACGCCCGGTCACGGAATACCTCGGCATCGTCACCGGCGAGGCGATACTCGGTGCCAACCTGTTCAAGGACATCTTCGCCGGAGTCCGAGACATCATCGGCGGACGCTCCGGCGCATACGAGAAGGAACTCAGGAAAGCGCGTGACATCGCCCTGAACGAACTCCAGCAGGAGGCCGAAGCTTTGGGCGCAACGGCGATCATCGGCGTCGATTTCGACTACGAAACGATCGAAGCTGGTGGAAGCATGCTGATGGTCACGGCCAGCGGGACGGCGGTGCGTTTGTAACCAGGGGCGCAGGACGATGCACCGCATCGCCCGCGTCGGCCCCGCTGGAGTCGTGCTTCGCAGTGTGTCGTTACAGCGGAGCCCAGGTTGAACGTCGCGATGTGCGTCGCCAGGCCGTCAGGAGCGCGACGGCCAGCACGGTCATCCAGAGCTTGCCGACGATCTGGCCTTCGAGGAAGTCGAGCGAGCCGAACGCGATCCAGAGGAACAGGATCGAATCCGCCACCAGACCCACGATGTTCGAGAGCGCGACGGCACCGAGCCAGTTGCGCTCTCGCAGCGGTGTATACACGGCGAAGTCGAACAGTTCGCTGACGAGGAACGCGACGCCACTGGCCAGCGCGATGTCGCGATTGTCAACGGCCACCCACGCAGACAGTAAGGCACCTATGATAATCGCACCGAGCACCCAGAGACGACCAAGCGTATCGTGTGTGATATCGCGCAGGGTAAACGCGAGGCCAGCGAAGTAGACGCCAGCCGGAGCCATCAAACCAAAGCCGACCGACACCGGCCCGTATCGGTCGATTGCCCAATTCGCGGCGAACACGGTCGCAATGTACAACGCCACGGCCACCAATCCGATGGTTCGAGCACGATCGTCACGGATACTGAGCATGTGTTCCTCTAGCAAGTGTTGTCAGGCAGCGTCACGGCAAACGGACCGTGCACAAGGCACGGCCCAACGTAGAATCTTACGACATTGGCGAAGTGACAGGTTCGTCAGCGCGAGGTGAACGCGCGGAAGCACGCTCCTGTGACCGCGCCCCACACGACGTGCGCTACGATCATGAGCGCGTTGCGACCCATTGGTTGCTCGGTCGCGGGTGGCAGGATGCGTGCGGCGGGAACCCAGCCCAGGTAGCTGACGACCCACACAAGCAGGGCGAACGGTATGGCGCTGGCGACCGGTGACACGCGCGTCCGCCCCACACTGACTCCGAACAATACTCCGGCAACGGCCCCAAAGCCAAAATGCAATGGGATTGCCACGATACGCCGTACTTCGGTCGTGGTTCGTTTTACCTTGCTGGAAGCGGAGGCGAGTTGATCCGCCATCTGTTCTGGCGGGAGTGGATGCTGCTCCCGATCTGGCAGAAGCCGCTGAAGCAGGAGCATCACGATCGTCATCGGCAGCGTGGCGACGAAACCCGAAAGCGCACCGGCTCCAGCAGCATGACGTACTGTTGGTCTGTTCATGCGCTTACTCCGCCTTCGGATAGAGCAGCATCTGCGTGCAGCGGAACAGCGCGATTGTTCGACCTGATCCACGCGCGGTCACCCGGGCGTCCCAGACCTGCGTCGTGCGTCCGGCATGCAGCAGTGTCGCCTCACAGTCGATCCAGCCATCGCGGACGGTGCCGAGAAAGTTGGTCTTCAGCTCGATCGTCGTGAAGCCGGTTGAGCCTTCAGGCCGGTGGGTGCGCGCACCGTACCCACAGGTCGTGTCCGTCAGCGCGACGACCGACGCGGCATGCAGGTAGCCGTTCGGAGCCATGACTTCAGGCCGCACCGGCATCTCCGCCGTCAGCAGACCATCCTCAATCGACGTGATCACGATCTGCATCGTACTGACCAACGATTCAGACGATGCCTCGTTCATGCGTTCCAGCGACGGCAGCGGACGGCTCATGCGAGCGTCTTCTGCACGGCCTGAACGCCGACGATGAACTTGTCCACGTCATCCTCCGTGTTGAAGAAGCCGAGTGAAACGCGAGCCGCGTCCGGATTGTTGATGTACTTGGTGACGAAGCGAATCGTGACGTTATGCTCGCTCGCTAGCCGCGCCGACAGGTCTGGCCCATCAATGCCGACCACGTTGAAGGCGATCAGTCCGCCCATCGCTTCCTTCGGTGTGACGACCTCGACGTTCGGCAGCTCTGAGAGTCGATCGTGGGTGTGCTGGGAAATGTGCTCGATGCGTTCTCCAACCCAGTCGTTACCCAGCTCCTCGGTAATCCAGCGTGTTGAGGTGATCTGTCCGACCATCAACGAGATGTTGCGACCGGCGGTGTCGAAACGCGCGGCTCCGAGGGCTGGCGAAACCGACCCTCCGAGATAGTCCATCGAGTCGCGCTGCATACCGCCCGACACGAACGCCTGCTCGAAGTCACCGACGCGGTCCGCACGAACGTAGAGCGCACCGGTGCCGTCTGGCCCGCACATCCACTTCTGGCCGGAGCAGGCATAGGCGTCCACGCCGAGGTCGTGCATATCCAGATGCAGTGCGCCGTAGGATTGCGCGGCGTCAGCGACGACGAGGACATCGTGCGCATGCGCCATCGCGACGATCTCCTTGAGCGGTAGCTTCGCGCCGGTAGTGTAGGAGACGTGCGAGAGGACGATCATGCGTGTCCGGGGCGTGATCGCTTCCTCGAAGCGCCGGACGATGCCCGCTGGCTCGCCGCCGCCGAGTCCGAGATCGACGACACGGTAGCGGATGTTGTTGCGGCGCTTGGCCAGGAACGACGGGATCAGCCCACCGGGATGCTCGATGTTGGTGATGAGCAGTTCATCATTCGGCTGCCAGCGGTAGCCGACGACAGTCTGCATCATGCCGTCGGTCGTGCTGGCAGTAACGGCGATCTCCGCCGGATCGGCACCGATGGCGGCGGCGACAGCGGAGCGCACTTCGCCGCGTGAGGCGATCAGCGTGGGAAAGTGATTCGAGCTAATGCGGGCCTTTGTCAGGTCTGATTGCAGTTCCGCCAGCATCGCGTCATACGAGGTCGTCGGCAGCGGCCCGCACGTCCCGGTATTGAGGTAGGTCGTGTCATGCACCCCCGGCAGCATGTCACGTACAGCGTTGATATCTGGCATTCCGATTCTCCTCGATGATGACGGTTTACGTTGCCGCCATGATAGACGGAAATGTTGGGACGTGGGACGTGGGACGTGAGTGACGGGTAATGATGGACGTGGTGGCGATGCGGTGCATCGCCCCTACGCCCCGTACCCGTCACCTGTCACCCGTCACCCACGTCCCAACTCCACTAGCATCGCCGCTCCCGTCCGGATGCCGGTGTAGAAGCGTTCGATCTCAAGGTTTTCGTTCGGGGCGTGGTTGGCTTCATCGGCGTTTGCGTAGGGGACGCCGAAGGCGGGCAGGCCGAGCAGCTTGGTGAAGACGTAGTCGGGGAGGCTGCCTCCCAGAGCGGGGACGATGAGCGGTTCCTCTTCCTGCGCGAGGACGATGCCTCGTCGCAACGGCACCGCGAACGGCGAATCGAGCGGCGTCTTCGATGGGTCCATCGAGCCTTGCCTGATCACGGCGACATCAGGTGCGTGCTGGCCAACGTGCGCTCCGAGTTTGGCGAAGATATCGTCGGCAGTCTGCGCTTCGACAAGCCGGATATCGCATTTTGCGAACGCCTCATGTGGCAGGACGGTCTTCGAGCCAGCGTCGGCGTAGCCGCCGTGCAAGCCGTTGATCGTGAAGGTCGGCCAGGCGGAGAGTCGCTCGAAGAAGCCGCGCTCGTGCGGCTGGTCGAGTTCCCGCACGTCGAGCGACGCCTTCACTGCCTCAATGTCCACGGGCAGCGCGTCGAGCGTAGCGCGTTCAAGATCGGACAGTGGCAGGACCGCGTCATAGAATCCGTCGATCAGCACGTCGCCACGGTCGTTCTTCATGGTCGCGAGCAGATGTACGAGCGTCCAGATCGGATTTGGCGCAACGCCGCCCCAGTTGCCTGAGTGCAAATCGCGGTTCGCACCGCGCGCCCGCAGCTCGAACGACAGCACGCCGCGCACGCCGAAGTTGATGGTCGAACGGCCCGACTCATCGACCGGGCCGTCGCTGGTAATAACGAGATCGGCCTGGAGTAGGTCGCGGTGTGCCTCGACGAACTCGGGCATGCGCGGACTGCCGATCTCCTCTTCGCCTTCCAGCAGCACCTTGACGTTGCATGGCAGCTCGCCGTGGACCGTGAGCCAGGCCTCGAGCGCGAGGATGTTGGCGAAGTGCTGGCCCTTGTTGTCGCCGACGCCACGCGCGTACAGTCGCCCATCTCGAATCGTTGGCTCGAACGGCGGGCTGATCCAGGCGTCGAGCGGGTCGGGCGGCTGCACGTCGTAGTGGCCGTAGAGCAGCACGGTCGGCGCGCCAACGCCACCAGCGCGCTCGGCAAAGACCATCGGCCAGCCCGAGGTCTGGATGACCTGTGTTTCCATTCCCATGGTTCGCAGCACGCCAGCGATGTGTTCCGCAACCTCTGCGATGCCAAGTCCGTGCGCGCTGATGCTCGGCATCCGCACATAGTCGATCAGCCGTTGCAGATACTCGTCTCGGTGCGCGTCGATGTGCGCGAACACTCCTTCGAGCGCGGCGTTGTCTGTTGTCATGGTTCGCCTTTCTAATCCGCCGATAACCAGGGGCTGGCATCGTAACGATAAACCGCAATACGGCAAGCATGCGATGATAGACCGTCAATTCATGCTGATACTGGGAGATGATGCATGCCATTAGAGACGGTTGAACTGTTGCGAACGCTGACGAGCGCGTTCGGTCCGTCGGGATTTGAGGAAGAAGCGCGCGATGTCATCAAGGCGATCGTCGAACCGCTGGTCGACGAGTTGCGCGTCGATACGCTCGGCAACCTGATTGCGACGAAGCGCGGGCGCGGCGACCAGACGCTCATGCTCGACGCGCACATCGATGAGATCGGCTTCCTCGTCTCCTACGTGGAGGAGGGCGGCTTCCTGCGCTTCACGACCCTCGGCGGCTGGGACGCACGCATCGTCCCATCGCAGGCGATGACGATCCGAGCGGACGATGGCACGTTCGTCAAGGGCATGATCGGCACTGCACCGCCGCACATCCTGCGTCCCGAGGACCGCGACAAGCCGTTCAAGCTCGACGACCTGTTCGTGGACATTGGCGCGTCGACTGCAGACGAGGTCGCTGCGCTCGGTATCCGTACCGGCAGCCCGGCGGTGATCGCCTATCCGTTCGAGCAGCTCAACGAGCGTGTCGTCATGGCGAAGGCGATCGACGACCGCGCTGGCTGTGGCGTGCTGATTCGGGTGCTGGAGGCGTTGGCCGAGACAGAGCTGGACATAACGCTAGTCGCGAACTTCGCGGTCCAGGAAGAGGTCGGACTACGCGGGGCAGGGACGGCGGCCTACCAGATCGACCCGGATCTCGCGCTCGCCATCGAAGGCAGCATCGCCGCAGATGTGCCGGGCATTCCGCCCGCGCGCCAGCCGATGCGTCAGGGCCGCGGCCCGGCCATCAGCGTCCTCGACAGCACGATGATCCCAACTGCGCGCATGGTGAACGCCCTGACGAGCATCGCGAACGACGCGGGTATCCCCTGGCAGTACAAGGTGCCAGCGCCGGGCGGCACCGACGCTGGAGCGATTCATCGCAACCGTGCCGGTGTGTTATCGGGTGTTGTGTCGATTCCCTGCCGCTACATCCATTCGCCTTACGCCGTCATGCGCCTCGAAGACTTCGAGAACACGGCGCGTCTGGTGACCGAGTTCGTGCGACGCGGACCGAGCGTTCTAGCATCGTCGTAGGGCAGCTCGCCCCTTATCATCCTGAGTGGAGCGGAGCGGAGTCGAACGACCAAAGCGGTCCGCGATTCACTAATGTCGCGTGCGTGTATCCGCTCGGCCCAGGATGCGAAGGGCGAGCAACCCTACGAAGCAGGGGGCGGGGGTCGTTCGGCTTAGTCATCGGCATACGGCACTCTTGAGATGAGAGGCACGCGGCCGCATGGCGACCGACGTACGGCTGATTGGATCGGCGAGCGCGGCGAGGACCGAATTGATTCGACTATGCGTATCTGCCACCACTACAACAATTGCTGCATTCCAATAGGAACATCCGGCAGCCTCAACCGAGTTTGACCTACCCAGATGGATAGCGAGACACTCTCCGGACCGCTGATGGAGCGTCGTTCGCGACCCTCTACGCTTGATGACACTGGAGACATCGATCGTCTTCAGCAATGGACTTCGAGCAGGAACAGGTTCGGAAAGGACCGCACACAGCATGAGTAGTTCTATAGCAACACACGAGATCGCGCCGACATCGGGCGGTATCCTCCAGCAGCTCTCGAACGAGATGGCGGACGCGGTTGCGTCAGGGGGTCAGGCAACCGTGCGGGTCAATGGCCGGCGACGGCTCCCGGCCACCGGCGTGGTCTGGTCGTCGGATGCCAGCGGATCGGTCATCGTGACCGCCAGCCACGTCGTTGAGCGCGATGAGGACATCACCATCACAACCGGCGACGGGCGCGAGATTGTAGCAACGCTCGTCGGTCGCGATTCCGGGAGCGATCTGGCTGCACTGAGAATTGACGAGGCACTTCAGGCCGTACATCGCGTATCGGCGGACGAAACGCGCGTCGGCGCGCTGGCGCTTGCGCTGGGTCGAGCGGGCGAGTTGAGCGCGACAACCGGCGTTGTCAGCGCGTACGGTGGGCCGTGGCGGACGGGACGCCGACGACAGGTCGAGCGCCTTATCTCAACGGACGCTCCAATGTTCCCCGGCTTCTCCGGCGGGCCACTCGTGGACGCGTCCGGGCGGGTACTCGGCATCCTGTCGTCGCATCTGGGGCGCGGACAGGCGCTGGCAGTTCCTGCCGACGAGGTCGAGCGCATCATCGGCTCCATTGGCCAGCATGGTCGCGTCCGACGCGGGTTCCTGGGCATAGGCGCGCAGCCGGTGACGCTGCCGAATGGCGGCGAACGAGGATTGCTCCTGATCGGCATCGAGGAGAGCGGGCCAGCCGATTCCGCTGGCCTGATGATCGGCGACATTCTGCTTGAGATCGATGGCCGCCCGGTGAGTGAACTCGACGATCTGCGCGCCACGCTTGATGGCGACGCGGTCGGGTCCACTCGCAATGTGGCTCTGCTGCGCGGCGGACAGCGAACCGAAATCAGCGTCACGATCGGCGAGCAACCAGAATGATGCGAGTGATTGAGATCAGCCCAACAACCGGGAGCATGGAGACCAACAAGGATGCTTGATCTGCAATCGACGACATTCTCAACGGCTGTTGAGGCGGTCGGAGAGCACATCTCACAAGAGCTGGCACAGTTGGCGACCCGCACGCGTGCGGCTGTCGTCGAGGTCAGCGATGGCCGTGGCGGTGGCGCTGGCACGATCTGGAGCAGCGACGGGCTGATCGTGACGAACTATCACGTGGTTCCGGGCGAGACCGCGAAGGTATCGACCGAGGACGGCCGAACCTTAGCTGGGAGCGTCGTCTCGAACCTGCCCGACCGTGACCTCGCCATTCTGCGCGTCGATGCGCAGGATCTCCCGTTCCTGCATCCGGCCGATGTCGCCGCGCTGCGTCCCGGGGAGCTGCTCATGGCCGTAGGGCATCCACTCGGGGTGAAGGGGGCGGTGACGCTGGGCATCTTTAGTGGCGTCGGCGCGATCGAGCACCGCCAGGGTCGGCACTTCTCCGAGGCGATTCTCGCCAACATCGAGCTACGGCCCGGCAATTCGGGTGGGCCGCTTGTGAACATGCGCGGCGAACTCGTTGGCATCAACTCGATGGTGCTTGGAACCGGTACGGCACTCGCGGTGCCGGTGACTGCTGTTGCGCGAATCGTCAGTTCAACGGCACGACGCACCCTCGGCGTTCGTACCGGAATGGTTATGATTCCAAGCGTCTGGGTAGCGGTCAGCGGCAATCGCGAGCAGGCGGTCATGCTGCTCGACATCGAGCTTGATTCGGCGGCACACCGCGCCGGATTGTTGCCGGGCGACATCCTGCTGGCAATCGACGATCATCCAATCGAGGAGCCAGGTGACATCGCTTGGGCGCTCGCGGGGAACGATCACACAGGCATGACGCTGGATGTGCTGCGAAGTGGCCAGCGTGTTGACGTTCCGGTGGAAGTCTGATCGCTATAGCGCAGTAGATCGTCACCATAACGTTCAGTCAGTAGTCGACGATTAGCGATACGCACATCGGAAGACGACGCGGGTGCTCTGATGCACCCGCGTCATCTTGTTCCTGAGCCGATCTGTCACGCCATTGATGAGTCGGCGAGAGCGCGAGAGGCGACCTCGATGTCGGTCAGGTCGTGCGCTGCATCGCCAAATGCGGCGACAACATCCGGGTCAAACTGGAGTCCCGCCTGTCGCTCAATTTCGCTGGTGGCAGCGCGGACCGACCAGGCTGGCTTGTAGGGCCGCTCGTTGACGAGCGCATCGAACACGTCCGCAACCGCGACGATGCGACCCGCAATTGGAATGTCTGATCCTACTAATCGACGGGGATAGCCAAAGCCGTCCCAGCGCTCGTGGTGGGACATGGCGATGTCCGCTGCCAGCTGGAGTGTCTCGAACTGACTGCCCGAGAGGATGCGTGCCCCAATTACCGTGTGAGCTCGCATCAAGTCACGTTCGCTGTCAATGAGGCGACCAGGCTTCAGCAGTATGTGATCCGCGACGCCGATCTTCCCAACATCGTGCAAAGCAGCCGCCCGAGCGAATAATGGCAACTCGGTCATTTCATACCCCAGGCGCAGCGCGAGAGCCGCCGCCATGTGAGATACCCGTAATGTGTGCTGTCCCGTTGTATCGTCTCGAAACTCCGCCGCCAGCGCCAGGCGATCCAGCGTTTCAAAGCGGGCCAGTTCAAGATCGCTGGTGCGCTCTTCGACGCGTTGCTCCAGAGCCAGATTCTGGTCACGCACTTGCGCCTGGAGATGCCGAATGGTGAGCGCGTTCCGCACCCGCAAACCGACCTCAGTCGCGTCGAACGGTTTCGTCAGAAAGTCGGTCGCGCCGTTTGCGAGGGCGCGCCGCTTGGTGTCTACAGTGGTATCAGCGGTGAGAACGATGATCGGCAGGTATTCTTTTGGCGAAATCAGTGAGCGCACGGTCTCCATGACCTGAAAGCCATCGACGACGGGCATGTGAAGATCCAGCAGCAGGAGAGCGGGCCGAATCTCGACGAACATTTCGATCGCTCGGCGAGGGTTGGTGGTGGTATGAAGGTTCTGGTAACCGGCGCGGCGCAAGACTCGTTCTGCAAGCAGGAGCAGGCTCGGCTCGTCGTCGAGAATAAGAATTGGCGCGTTTGAGATCGTTGCGTCGATCATAGTGCGTTCCCGGTTCCGGGTTCGATCCTGGTTCATGCTGCGGCGATGAGAGCGGTTACAAGCGTTTTGCGTGACGTGCAAACCCCAACAATGAGTGTACGCATCGCGTCAACAGACAACGCGCAGACCGTTTCCATGAGGCTGATATTTTCAACTGTAGGACGTGTATATGTGAGTTCGTCCTGGCATAGGCTGATACAACCGCTTCCCGTTACCGGAAGCGGCTGCATTGCTTCTATCGCGCGCTATACGATGGCGATCGGCACGATCGGGCTTCCAACGCCACCGTCCAGCTTCAATGGCGTCGCGACGAACATGAACTCGTGAATCCAGTCAGCGGCCAGTGCTTCGAGATCGAGAAACTCCAGCAGATAGCCGCCGCAGCCCCAGATGACTGCGCGATGGAGCGGAAGTGCGTCACTCCACGAATGTACCGCTTCGACACCAGGGTTGTCCGCGCCAAGACCGACAATATCCTTGTCGCGGAACCAGTCGCCACAGGCACCGCTCGGGCCCGGTTCACTTGCGTAGAACTCGCGCTTCTTGCCTTCGTCGCGACCAAACAGCGTCCACCAGCCAGTGCGAACGAGGACAATATCGCCAGCCCGCACGTCCGTGCCTTGAGCCAACGCGCAGGCATCGAGCTCGTCCGGCTCGATCGCCTGGCCTCCGTCGAGTCGCTCGACGCCCCGGAATCCAGCAATATCGAGTAGAACTCCCCGCGATACGATCGGACCAACGTTCTCGACACCACAGCGCGCCGCCCGATACGGAGTCAGCGATGACGCGGGATGACCGTTGTAGAGCGTGTCTCCGACGTAGATGTGGCAGAGCGCGTCGATGTGAGTCGTGCCGTGCGTGTGCATCATCACGACATCGTCGGCGCTCATGTCGTCGCCCTCGTTCGGACGGTGATGCGTGGTTACGACGTGCCAGGTGGGTCGCCTGCCGGGCAGGTTCGGGCCGTAGGGGGCGAGGGGTGCGGCCAACGAATACACCTTGCCACGCTGGATCAGTCGCGACGCATCGAGTACTCCGGAATCGGAGAGCAGGTTCGCCGTCCCGCGCTCGTCGTCGTCTCCCCATCTGCCCCAGTTGCTCGGAACACCCCGTTCTTCCGGTCGTGGCATGACCAACCCCCCGCCCTGCTGCTGCGTCAGTCCGATTCGACTATCCGAAACACACGATCGCCAACATGGATGTGGCCCGGTTCGTTCGTCGCGGCACTTGCGTAGTACCCACGCAGACCATGATCGAGATACCGCAACGCCTCCGACACGACGTTGGCATCAGCCATCGGCTCATGCAGCGCAAACCGACTGAACTCAACGCACGGGTGCGCGACCGACACGGTTGAAAATGCGATCTCTTGCCCGGCGCTAGTCATGACGACGAAGCCACTAATCACATCCGACAGCTCAACGTCGTGTGCGGTATCGACGAGAATGTTCTCACCGGCGATACCATCGGTCAGGTGTGCCCCAAACCGTGCGCGCATCATCGCATAGTGCGAGCGAAAGCCGAACGAGAGCGGATTGATACCGTCGCGCTGCTTCGAGTCGGGATGTCGGTTGTGATGGACATCCAAACGCTCTACATCGTCGATCCGCGCCGTCGCCCCATCCCGTGTGACGGAAATCGCGTCCACTGACGCGATGGCGACGGGATCGTAGTATCTAGCGCGGCCGGCACCGCATTTCAAGCTGCTCGTCTGAATCTGGAGCCGCGCAACATTCCCGATTTCCACCAATCCGGATCGCATGGTCACTCCTACGGCTCAGCGCGCTGCAACGCGCGTTCGACAGCGGCGTGCAGACGGGGAACGAAGTCATAATGTTCGGGTTTCATCAGGACGCTGCGCAGGACCGTGATAGTAGGCGTGTCCCAGTCGATCGAGGACGCGCGCTCGCCGAGTTGATTCGGCTTCACGACGAGCTTGGCCAGAAAGACAGGATCGTCTGCATCAGTCATCGTGCGTTCGAACAGTTCGTCGGTCAAGCGCGAGATCGCGCTCGCCGTCGCAACATCGGTCGGGAGCGCGTGGAACGCCAGAATGTCGAGTTCTGGTTCAGCGACGAGCTGGAAGCGCTCGCTGTCACGCAGCAGCGCCGACCAACGCAGCGCGGCGCGTCGGCATTGGGCGAGAACTGAACCAAGCCCGGATTCCGACTCCAACGGCAGAAACTCCAGCGTCGCCCAGAACGCAGCAGCCGCCGCGCCCGAGCGCGAACATTCGAGGGTGATCTCCCCCAGGTGCAGGTCCGCCGATGTGAAGTAGGTATACGGCGAATCGTGCTTGTAGAACCGACCCACCGATGTATCGCGGAACAATACCGAGCCACAGCCGTACGGCTGTAGCCCGTGCTTGTGCGGATCGACGACCACACTATCTGATTCAGCAATCGCCAGAAATGGCCGTGGATCGATCAAGGGGTCAGATGCCTGAGTGAGCAGACTGAAGAAGCCTCCATAGGCTGCGTCCACGTGTACCCTCGTACCCGCCTCGCGCGCCAACGGAAGAATCTCGTGCAACGGATCGACTGCGCCAAGACCCGTTGTTCCGGTCGTCGCGACGACCGTTCCAACCGTGCCGGTTGCCAGCACCTGCTGAAGTGCGTCGAGACGCATGCGGCCCGCCGCATCTGAATCAACGAGCACAACGGGCATCTGGAGTAGCTCACCAGCACGGGTGTGGGTGTAGTGCGCCTGATCGCTGACAGCGATGCCTTTGTCTGGATGGAGCGAACGGGCGACCCACAGCGCTTCCAGGTTGGCGATCGTCCCACCGGCGGTTAAATGTCCCAGGTGGGCGTCGCCGTAGCCGAACATACTCGCCAGCCTGGCTACGACCTCGCGTTCCAGGTGCGACGTAGCGGCGCCGCCATCGAGTGCGTGGTTGTTCGGATTAAGCTGCATGGCAGTCTGATAGGCCAGCATCGCGATCGGATGCGGCGGTTTCAACATCTGTCCAGCATAGCGGGGATGGTGGAACGGGAAGTTGTCATGCAGGCGGACGTTCAGGCGGGTCAGCACATCGGCGGCATCGGCGCGGCGCATGGCCACTGAGTCATCCGGTGTGAACGTGCCGAACGACAGACTCCAGTCGTCCAGCTGCGCCAGACTTTTCCGCTGTAACCCATTGAACGTATCGCGTTCCACAACAACTCTTCTCTAGTGGCGACGTATCGAACACCAATCGTGATGCTGACCCTATTTTCCCACTGATCATCGGCGGCTGCTCAGGATATACTCCCCGACGGCCCGATCGCTCTCGGGCTTCCACTATGCCCGCATGCCCGTGAGACGCCCTGACTTCGGCGGTAACGGTAGAAAATGTTCGAGGAGCGCCTTGCGTCGGCCCATTCTGATTCTCGCGTTGTGCCAGGTCATCTGGTCGTTCGGTGGTGTGGTCATTCAGTGGACGGCACTGTCCGCGACAACACTGATGCCGCTCGTCCTGTTGGCGTCGGGGCTATTCCTTGCGACGCTGACACCTCGACATCGCCTGAAGTTGCCGAACCGACGTTTACGTATCGAAGCGTTCGGATTCGGCGTTGCCAATGGATTGACGAACATCCTCGCGGCCATCGCGATCACGCTCGCTGGCGTCGGAAACGCGTCGTTCGCCTTCGCGTCGCTGCCGCTCTGGATGGTTATTGTCGCACGACCGCTGGTTGGTGACCGTGTGCCGCAGCGCGCGCTGCCCGCCCTGGGTCTTGGCGCGGCAGGTATCTGCCTGCTGCTGCTTTCGGGCAAAGGCTCGAACGCTGGCGATCAGGTGTTCCTGGGATTGCTGATTGGTGTGCTGGCGGCAGCCGCTGGTTCGGTGTCCAGCCTTGCCGGACGTCGGCTCGTTTCGAAGATTGGCGTTGACGCGACCGCCGCATGGACGATGCTGGCTGGAGGACTCGTCCTCTTGCCGCTGGTCGATCCGGGCGAATTGGGCCTACTCGCCTGGTGGATGATTCCGGTTTTGCTCGTCTGGACGCTGGCCCACTTCGTCCTTGCCCCAGTGCTCTACAACCGCTCATCCGTGACTGCTCCGGCCTTCATGCTGGCGGTTGCGACCTTCGTGAATCCGTCGATCGCACCGGTGTGGGGCGCGATCTTCTACGGTGAGCGCGTCGCACCACTGGCAGTTGCGGGCCTGGCGCTTGCGCTCGGAGCCAACGTGCTGTTGCTAGTCCTGATGCGCGGGAGCCGGATGACTACGGCGATGGAAGCCGTGTCACACGCGGCCGAGTCGCCACTTGCTCCGGAGGCAGCCCGTTAGTGCGTAGGTAACCAACTGCTGGCTACCGGCGCTTCCGTAAAGCGTTGCACCAGGCCGCGATCAACACGACTTCACCCAACGCATCCAGCAGGTAGACCGCTGATATTCGCCGCTTGGCAACGTATACGACGTCGATAGCACCAAGTGCCGCAGCGCTCCCAATTCCCAGCACAACGATCTCCGGCGTAACTCGCTTCCGTACCCCGGCCATCGCGATCACGCCTCCGACGACGCCCACGAGTGCGCCGACCGTCTTGACGAGCCATCGATCGACCTTTGGTCCAGTGATCGCTTCGAAGCTCGAGATGTGGAATATGGCCCACAGTCCGGTCGGGATGAAATAGATCGCTTGAGCAATTGCAACAATCCGGATCGCCTTGGTATGTGTCCATGATGCTCGCATATCAGGCACGTCCTCGTCGAGAACTGCCAGATGTCCCGCCGTTGGCGTTATCGGATGCCGGATGGTTCGACAACGATCTGGGAGAATTCAGGTGCGCACCGCGATCGACCAGTTCCCAGCCGAGCCAGCCGGTCGGGAGCGCCAATAAAACTCCTGCGAACGAGAGTCCTACGGCCATCGTGCCTGACTCCTCCACATTAGCGCGCCGCAACAGCCATCCCCCGGCGAACAGAACGACAACGACGACATTTCCGATACTACGACAGCTCCCGATGCCCTTGGCTCGCGTCCTATTGGGCATCGCCAGCCAGTCTATCGTCCCCGGAACTGCCGAAATCAACCCTCCAATAACGCCGACCAGAATCATGTAGTAGCTGATCTCATCCCACCTGCCGTTGTCAGTGATAGGGTGGATGATGTCGAACATAATGTCTGTTACAAGCAAGCCAGGCGGGAAAACGCCTTACATTGGATGCACCGCATGGCCGAGGATCTTTGCGTTACTTTTGGGAGTCACGTTCCCTTTCGAACCCGAAGCATTCGAGCAAGAACTCGAACAGAGAGTAATCGATGCAAGACAAACGCCACGCGATTCAGGCGTTTCCTCGTATCGTTATGGATATCGCTACCGTGCGTCAGCGTCTGGTTGGATTCGCAATGGATGAGATGGATTAAGTGAAGGCTGGGACGCGTGGTAGAACGACGACTCAAAGCTAGGATCGCACTCGTGACTGGCGCGAGCAGGCGCGGCGCAATCGGAGCGGCCATTTGTCGGGCACTGGCGACGGACGGCGCGGATGTGTTTTTCACGCACTGGGCTGCTTATGACCGTATGCTGTCGTACGAAGCTGACGCCGGCGGACCGGACGCGCTGCGCGACGAACTACGCGCGCTTGGTGTCCGCAGCGAGCACGTTGAGATCGATCAATCACGACCCGACGCTGCCGAACTCATTCTGAGAGAGGTGAACATCCAGCTCGGATCCCCGTCGATCCTTGTAAACAACGCCGCCTACTCGACCGGCGACGGGTTTGAGGTGCTCGATGCGGCGACGCTCGACGCGCACTACGCCGTCAATGTTCGCTCGATGGCGTTGCTCTCGGCAGGGTTCGCCCGGCAGTTCGTCACCGGCACGGGTGGTCGAATCATCAACCTCTCGTCGGGACAATCTCAGGGGCCGATGATCGGCGAACTCGCCTATGTTGCCAGCAAGGGAGCCGTCGAAGCATTCACGGTATCGCTCTCCGCCGAAGTCGGATCGAAGGGCATCACCGTCAACGCCGTCAACCCTGGGCCGACCGACACCGGCTGGATGAACGATGAACTGAAGGGTGCACTCCTCCCGAAGTTCGTCCTCGGCCGGATCGGGCAGGCAGACGATGTAGCCCGGCTCGTGGCGTTCCTGGCCAGCGATGACGCGGCCTGGATCACGGGCCAGGTGATTCATTCAGAGGGCGGGTTTCTGCGTGGGTGACGACGGCCCTCACCCCCCAACCCCCTCTCCCAGAATTGGGAGAGGGGGTTGGGGGGTGAGGGCCGTCGTACTAATAAATACTCGCCTCCGCCGGATACTCCTCCAGCCCACGCTTCACCGTCGCCAGGAAGCGCGTCGCGGCGAGGCCGTCGAGGATGCGGTGGTCGATTGAGAGCGAAAGGTTCATCATCGGGCGGATGGCGATGGCGTCGTCCACCACAACGGCGCGTTTCACAATCGCCTCCATCGACAGGATGGCGGCCTGCGGCTGGACAATGATCGGCGTTGAGAAGATCGAGCCGAGGGTACCAGGATTGTTGACGGTGAACGTCCCGCCGGTCACGTCGTCGGGTTGCAGGCGATTGTCTTGCGCGCGGGTTGCCAGGTCGTTGATAGCGCGCGCCAGCCCGACGACGTTCCGCTCGTCGGCGTTCTTCAGTACCGGCACGATGAGACCATCATCCAGGGCGACCGCGATGCCAATATTGAGGGCTTTACGACGGATGATCTTTCCATTGTCCCAGGCGGCGTTGACGTTTGGATGCTCGCGCAGCGCCTGCGAGACAACGCGCATGACGAACGGCAAGTAGGTGAGGTTGATGCCCTCACGCTCCTGAAACTCCGCCTTGGAACGCTCACGCGCGTGCACGACATTCGACATGTCGGCGTCCATCCAGACGGTGACGTGCGGCGCGGTCTGTACCGAACGAACCATATGCTCGGCGATCTGGAGTCGCATGGCGCTTGCCTCGATCACCTCGTCGCCCGGCATGAGCTGGACGGTCGTCGGTGCGCTGGAAGCTGGCGTCGGTTGCGCCTGGGACATGGCGGCTGCTGGTGGCGTGGATCCCGAAACGAGCTGCTGAATAGGCTGGGGGGCAGGAGCGCCGGGTTGGTTGCGGCGGTCGATCTCAGCCATGATGTCTGTCTTCGTTACACGACCACCGACGCCGGAGCCATTAATCTCGCCCAGGTCGATCTCATGCTCTTCCGATAGACGCCGGACAAGGGGCGACGAGCGAATTCGCAGCATCTCCTGTTCGTCACGGCGTGTGCGAGCGGCGTCGATATCACCGTCGGTGGGAGCGGGAGTGGTCGTCGGAAGCGTCTCAGCAGTCGGCGTGCTGGCGTCGGCGGACGGCATCGACGCCTGAGGCTGATCGTCGACTGGCGGAGTGACGGTCGTGACAGCACCGTTGCCCTCGTCGATGATGCAGATAACGCCGCCGACCGGAATCGTCTCACCTTCGCCACCGAGAATTTCGACGATCGTTCCAGCGACGGGAGCAGGGATCTCAGCCGTCACCTTGTCGGTGACGACCTCAACCATTGGCTCGTACTTATCGACGATGTCACCAACCTGCTTCAGCCAGGTTCCAAGTGTTCCCTCGGTGACACTCTCACCCAACTTCGGCATGGTGATCGAGGTGCCGGCTTTGGTCGTCCCAGACAAATGGTCCTCCTTCGGCAGGTGACGGGTAACGGGTGACAGGCGGGACGGAGAACAGGTGATAGGGATCATTGTTGCGTTACCCGTTACCCATCACCTGTCATGCCACGCTAGTACGCCGCGAGTCGTTCGATAGCCGCACGAATATCGTACTGGTTGGTCAGGAACGCCTTCTCGAGTGGCGGTGAGTAGGGCATCGCTGGGACTTCCGGACCGCCGATCCGCATGATCGGTCCGTCGAGGTAGGCGAAGGCTTCCTCTGCAATGATTGCCGAGATCTCGCCTCCCAGCCCGCCGAACTTATTGGCTTCGTGCACGACCATCGCCTTGCCAGTCTTCATGACGGATTCGAGGATTGTGTCCGTGTCGAGCGGGCGCAGGGAGCGCAAATCAATGACTTCGATGGATGCATCCTCGTCGGCCATGTAGGCATCGGCGGCGGCCATCGCCTCCTGCAAGTACCAGCCCCAGGAGATGATGGTCATGTCGCTGCCCTCGCGCACGATCTTCGCCTTGCCAATTGGAACCGTGTACGACTCGTCCGGCACTTCGGCTTTAAGGGCGCGGTAGGCGCGTTTGTGCTCCAGGAAGATGACCGGATCGGGATCGTGGATGGCGGACTTCAACATACCCTTGGCGTCGTAAGGGTCGATTGGCGCGATCACCTTCAGTCCCGGAGTGTGCGTAAACAACGCTTCGAGGGATTGAGAGTGATAGAGCGCGCCGTGAATACCGCCGCCGTACGGCGAGCGGATGACGATCGGGCAGCCGAAGTCGCCGCCAGAGCGATAGCGGAACTTGGCCGCTTCGTTCATGATCTGATCCATCGCGGGGTGGATGAAATCGAGGAACTGAATCTCTGCGACTGGCAACATGCCGTTCACGGCAGCGCCGATCGCGACGCCGATGATCGATGACTCGGCCAGTGGCGAGTCAATCACCCGCATTTCGCCAAACTCTTCGAGCAGTCCTTCGGTCACGCGGAACACGCCGCCGCGCGTGCCGACGTCTTCACCAAGGATGAAGACCCGTTCGTCGGCTTGCATCTCTTCCCGCAATCCTTCGCGGATCGCCTCGATCAACAGCTTCGTTGCCATGCGAGACACCTTTCATTCGGTGGGGCGTGGGACGTGGGACGTGGGACATTTTTGCGTCACCCGTCACCCGTCACCCGTCCCACGTCCCACGCCCCATCACTCCGCGTACACATGCTTGAACGCTTCGCTTGCGTCGGGCAGCGGGGCGGCTTCGGCGTAGTCGGTTGCGTCGTTGACCTGCTGCTTGACGCGTTCGCGGATCTCCGCTTCCTGTTCGTCGCTCATCGCGCCGAGTTCCTTAATGCGCGCGAGCGAGATGGAGAGAGGGTCGCGTTCACGGTAGGAGTCGACTTCCTCACGGCTGCGATAGAAACGGTCGTCATCGTCCGAGGAGTGCGGAGTCAGGCGGTCGACGACGACCTCGAAGAGGGTCGGGCCTTCGCCACGCCGACCGCGCTCGACCGCGATGCGCGCGGCGGCGTACACCTCGAGCACGTTCGAGCCGTCGACCGTCACGCCAGGCATGCCATAGGCGACGGCGCGGTCGGCCACATGCTCGACCGCCATTTCCTTCTCCATCGGGACTGATATGGCGTAGTGGTTGTTCTGAACGACGAAGAGAACCGCGAGATTGTGGATCGATGCCCAGTTAAGCCCTTCGTGAAAGTCCCCCTGCGCCGTCCCGCCCTCGCCAATACATGTGGCAGTCACGGCATCTTCGCCGCGCATCTTCGACGCGAGCGCGACTCCAGGTGCCTGCGCATACTGGGTTCCGACGGGGCTGGAAGACGTGACGATGTGGTGTTTGCGCGATCCGTAGTGGCCGGGCATCTGCCGACCGCCTGAACTGGGTTCCTCGGCGCGGGCCAGCAGAGACAGCATGACATCCCGGGGAGTCACTCCGAAATGGAGGACGAAGGCGAGGTCGCGATAGTAGGGGACCAGCCAGTCCTTCGACGGGTCCATCGCGAACGCGATGCCGACCTGCGCGGCTTCGTGGCCTTGACAGGAGATGACGAACGGCGCACGTCCGGCTCGGTTCATGAGCCACATGCGCTCATCGAGTGAGCGGGCCAGGAACATCGTCTCGAACATCCGTCGCATGTCTTCGTGCGAGACATCGCCCGCTTCGTTGTCGGGCTTCGGAATAGTCGCGGTTCCGCTTGAACTTTTGCTCGCCATCGTGTCGCCTCCTTTGACTGGCCGAACCGTCTTTGGGTCGGGTATCACCTTCGAGCATGGTGTCGCGCTGGCTCAGGATGCCAACGCGACGGGTGTGTCCTGCGTTCACCCTCTCCCAGAATGTTCAAACCAGTCGGGAGTTCACGACCGTCAGTTCCTAGAAGTGCAGCGGACGATCGTAGACATCGAGCGCCGCCTCGTGGATGACTTCGGAGATTGTCGGGTGTGGATGCACGGCGATCGTGAGCTCCCAGACCGATGCCTCGAACAGCATCGCCAGACCCGCTTCGGAGATCAACTCCGTTGCGTGAGCGCCGATCAGGTGGATGCCGAGAATCTGGTCGGTATCTCCGTCAGCGACGATCTTGGCGAACCCGAATGCCTCGCCTTCGACACGCGCCTTGCCGTTCGCCGAGAGAGGGAATTTGCCGGTCTTAACGTTGTAGCCAGCCTCGCGAGCCTTCCGCTCGGTCAGTCCGACCGAGCCGATCTCGGGCGCGCAGTACGTGACCCATGGAATCTTGTTGTAGTCGAGGGTGTGCGGATGCTCGTCAGCGATCGTTTCGACGGCGACGACGCCCTGGTGCATGGCCGTATGGGCGAGCTGCTGCTTGCCGGTTACGTCACCGATGGCATAGACGTGCTCGATGTTGGTGCGCATGAAGTCGTCGACGGCGATGTAGCCGTTCTCGATCTGGATGCCGACCTGCTCGAAGCCGTTGCCCTCCCAGTTGCCGTAGCGACCGATCGCAACCAGCAATGCGTCCGCCTCAATAACCTCTTCCTTACCGCCGGTCGTGACACGCAGCTTCACGCCGTCCTCGGAGACTTCGAAATCGCTGGCGGCAGGGCGTGCGTCGGCGATAACGCGGATGCCGCGGCGCTGGTACGCACGGGTCAGTTCCTTCTGCACCTCGTCGTCCTCGTTCGGGGCGACGCGCCCGACAAGTGTGACATCGCACTGGAAATCGCAGTAGACGCTGGCGAACTCGAGGCCGGTCGCGCCGCCGCCGCGCACGATGACACGTTGTGGCAGGAAGGGTTCGGTCGTCGCGTGGTCACTGTTGAAGACACGCTTGCCGTCGAACGGAATACCGTCGATCGGGCGAGGGGTGGAGCCGGTGTCAATAATGACATCTTTGGCGGTGTAATCGGTCGACGAGCCGTCCTTCCCTTCGACGCGAATCGTCGTTGGCGATGTCAACGTGCCGGTTCCCTCGATCGAGTCGATCTTGTGCTTGCGAAAGAGATACTGAATGCCTTTGTAGTTCTGATCGACGACCTTGCGCGCCCGCGCCATCGCTTTGCTGTAATCGTAGGTGATCTCACCGACCGACACGCCATGCTCCTCGGCTTCGCGCACCGTGTCGGCGACGCTCGCCGCCTTCAGCAGCGCCTTGGCCGGGATGCAACCGCGATGCACGCAGGTACCGCCGACGAGATCACGTTCGATGACACCGACGCGCATCCCGAGCTGTGCCGCGCGGACGGCGGCAACATAGCCACCTGTCCCACCGCCGAGAAAGAGAACATCATACGTCGTCTGCTGCTCCTGAGCCATCGTGCTTCCGGCGCTCCCATCCCTATTGACCTGTGAGTATCAGTAGCCGCGACGCGTATGTGCCGCGACTGTCACCACGCGGACCCTGCGTGGCCGATCGAACGCGCTCGTGGAGGGACGGTGCGGCGGACAGGATACTGCGCGTCTCAATGCGAACCAGAATCATCCCCGCAGCACGCGTGCCAGCGGCGCGCGAACGACGGTCAGAGTATAGCAAGTGATACGACATTCGAGTCGTTGTTTCACGACTTGGTATGCTCGGTTTCCGCGTCCGTATGGGAAAACTGACTTGGAGTCATCGGTCGAATACTGTATAATTCAAGTCGGTTTTGATCCAGCGATGGAGCTGGCGAAAGGCGGGATTTAATGACAGTAACGGCTTTGAGTACAGTGACCCCGCTCGACACCTGGCGACGAATGGCGGCGAAGGCGGTCAAGGAGCATCTGCGTGCGTATCGACTGAATGGTGATCCACGCTACTGGGTCGTCTCAAGCAGCAGTGAGCCGAACACGGCCTATGAGGTGACGGTGTACGACAGCGATCTGCTGTGCTCGTGCCGCGCGAGTGAGTTCCTTCCCTATTGTAAGCATCGCGCGCTGGTGCTCGACGAGCTTGGCGCGCTCGACACTTCAGAACATGCGCTGGCTGCCTGACGATCCCGTCGGGTATCCACCATGAGCAACGCGCGACGTGATGACACGTCGCGCGTTGCTTCGTCCGCATGCGCCGGTGACAGTCGAGATTCCCTCCAACAGTTCGTCCCGCGCAATCAAGTATCATGGGTACCATGAGATCGAACGAGCGCAGCGCCAGATTCGATTCGCAGCGTCAGGTGCCAGTAGCCTCGTCGCGCGAAGGGGTTCCGACGCAGCCTGGCGCCGAGGGCTATAGTCATCCGTTCGGCTGGTGGGGCTATCATTGGACGCCTGCGCAGCCGCGTTCTTTGCCTTGGCTCGTCAACCACGAGATGTTCGATACGGTCACTGCTGCCTTTCTGAGTCTGGCGGTCGAGGCGCGCACGTCGCTCATCGTCGTGTCAGAGCCGCACGAGGCGGGGAAGACGACGTTGCTCACCGCGCTGCTGGACTTTCTTCCAGACGGCACCCAGCCGGTCTATCTGCGCGGTTGGTACGAGCGTTTCGCGTTCCTCGAACACTATCCGCCAACTCAGGCGTATGTCCTCTGCAACGAGATCAGCGCCCATCTGCCGACCTATCTCTGGGGCCACGGTGTCCGGCGCATGTTCGACGCGGTAGCGGCTGGCTATCCGCTGGCGACGACGATGCACGCCACGTCCGCCGCCAACGCGATCGACCAGTTGGCGACCTATCCACTGGAAGTACCTGCTGAACACCTTTCGGGGCTTGATCTGATCGTCACCATCGGGGTGGGATACGCCAGCAACCGCTTACTTCGGAGAGTCACGCGGATTGAGCGCGTCCGCCCATTCGACGAATCCGTCAGAATCGAACTGCTCGCGGAGCGCGAGCCACTGCGAGGTGATCTCCGATACCAGATCGGTCGCTTCATCGGCGTGCTGGCAGCCTGGTACGACTGTAGCGACTCCGACGCCGCCGCATTGCTGGCCAAGCGTACGCGCGACCTGGAAGGCTGGATCACCAGCGGCCTGGACACGTTGCCCTCGCTTCGACCAACTATCGAAGCCGCTCGTCAGCGGTGACCCACTCCCATCGACGGACGTTCCATTCGACCGTAGAATCCCCCATGCTCGCGTAGCACACTCTGAGCGATATGTCCTCCGGAATCCGAAGGAATGGCTTCGAGTCTTTGCATGAATTATTTGGCATGTATGGGTGGAGCAGAAAACGGATGACGGACTACTCGACGTACAGCTACTGGCTTGAATCGGCAGGCGACGATCTGACACCGCGCGCGGCTCTGGACGGCACCGTGGATGCCGACGTGGCGATTCTTGGGGCTGGCTATAGCGGACTCTGGACAGCATATTACCTGCTCGAACGCGATCCATCCCTCAAGGTCGTCATTGTCGAGAAGGAGATCGCGGGCTTCGGAGCGTCGGGGCGCAACGGCGGATGGTGTACGTCAGGTTTCCCGCTGTCGCTGGCCGCGCTCGAACAGCGCTTCTCCTACGATGCCGCGCGCAACACCGCGCTCGCGATGATCGACGCGGTCGATGAGGTTGGACGCGTGGCCGAGGCAGAGGGGCTGTCGATTGACTGGTTCAAAGGCGGTTCTCTCCGCATCGCGCGCGGGACACATCAGCTACCAGCAATTCAGAGCTCGCTGAAGACGTATGAGCGCTTCGGACTTGCCGACGGCATCAGTCTGCTCAGCTCCGAGGAAACGGCGGAGCGCATCGCGGTGACACAGTCGCTTGGCTCGCTCTACTCGCCGCACGCCGCCACGATCCATCCCGGCAAGCTTGTCCGTCAGCTTGCGCGCCTCGTCGAACGCAAAGGAGCGACAATCTACGAAGGTACGCGGGTCACGAGCTATACCGAAGGGGCTTACCCAGCGTTGCACACTTTGCATGGGCACGTGCGGGCGAAAACGCTCGTCCTGGCTGGAGAGTCGTACCTGTCGCAACTCAAGCAGCTCAATCGGCAGGTACTACCGATCTACTCGCTGATCGTCATGACTGAACCGCTGCCCGCTGACCTCTGGGCCGCGATCGGTTGGGAATCGCGTTTTACCGTCTCGTCAAACAAGTACACCGTCGATTACCTCTCGAAAACGGTCGATGGCCACATCGTCTTCGGTGGTCGCGGAGCGCCGTATCGCTTCGGATCACGCATCGAGGACGATCAGGATCGGCACGACGCGACCCATGAGATGCTGCGCGTGGCCGCGCGCGACTGGTTCCCGATGCTCCGCGAGCATGGCGTACGCTTCAGCCACGCCTGGGGCGGTCCGCTCG
>Ga0136611_10000122_pt1 | contig 44021 bp, 31 predicted proteins | sample AntDrymUQ2232306_2_FD_106645 | JGI IMG/M metagenome (GOLD analysis project Ga0136611, IMG submission 106645) | Polar desert sand microbial communities from Dry Valleys, Antarctica - metaG UQ223 (23.06) | ecosystem: Environmental > Terrestrial > Soil > Desert | place: Antarctica: Dry Valley... | reverse complement strand
CAACATTTGTAGTCTATTCATTCGCTTTACGCACTCGTAGCTCAGCTGGATAGAGTACATGACTACGAATCATGGGGTCGCAAGTTCGAATCTTGCCGAGTGTACCATTAAAATCAACAGTTTAGGGCATCTTTGGAGATGCCCTTTTCTTGTTTTTTGTGCGAATATTGTGCGAAATATTATTTTGTGCCGGTTTTCCGCAAAAATATCGCTTCAATCGTCTTAACACTCGACACTTACAGTTACGTCCAACCGACAATAAAAGTCGAATTTTCATTGATATAACTGGAGTATTGACTTATAAATAATTCCGTATAAGAAAATTGAAATTCAGCAGAATACAAAGTTGGGCATCTTCTCGTTTCTGACAACGCGCTCTTGATGGTGATGGAAAATTTGGTTTCCGCCAAAACTTTAGGTTACATAAAGAAATGGGAAATGCTTTGGCTGTCGGCATAGGCGGTTTTTTCGGTTGCATTGCTCGTTATCTGGTTGGCGTTTTGGTTTCGCGGCTTTTTGACGAAAATTTCAGGGATAGCATAAAATAAAATTAGGAGATAAAATTATGAAAAAACTTTCAATTCTCTCGCTTCTATTCGTTTTGACTTTTTCTTTCGCTGCGTTCGGGCAAAACTTTTCGTCCGACTGGCAAAAAGTTCCTACAGACTTTGAAGGCGACGATTTTAATGCTGTTTATCACGCTCTACTATCTTCGCCTGTTTTGAAAGAAAAAAGCGAATTTGAAACTACTGCGGATTACCAAAAACGCATTAGTGAAACTTCCAAAATTATTTTAGGTGGTAATAAATCTATCGCCAACGATTTCATTTTTGTTTACAGACCAAAAAGCGATTCTTACGAAATGCGCGAGGCGAGCCAATACGACGCTGACAAGCAAGTGCTTAATGTTAATATTAAAATGCATCCTGTATCTGCGACGAATCCATTTAACAATTCCAAAACTAAAAATTATTTTGCCGTTCGCTCTAAGGACATTGCCTTTGATGCAGAGTCCGAATACCAGGCATCCAACGCTTATGGCGCAGTTAGAACCGTCACCAAAAACGGTGGAACTAATTACAGCATTGCATTTAATAATTATGACGATTTTAAGGAATTAAAAAAACGTGTCTATCCTGCAGTTATCAATGTTCCAATCAGTCTTTCATCAGATAAAGCAATGGCGGTAAAAAACAATTTGGCGTTTTTGTATTTCGGTAAATTGGTAAGCCCTTTTTACACTATCAACACGCTCAATGTAAAGCCGACAATTAGCAGACCAAAGGAAACGCATTTGAGAGATTTGATTTTGACAGCGGACGTTTCAGAAGTTTGGATATTCAATAATTTAACTGGCGAAATTTTAGCCAAAATAAAACCTAAATCGAACGCCAAGAAATAGAAATAGCTGATTTCGCGCCGCCTCGTCTCTATCGTTCTAAGTGAAATATCTAAATTATGCTAAATCTATTCTTATTTTCCAAGCATCAATTTTTCTATTTTATTCGTTGCTTCTTCCTGCATTGTTGGTAAAACGTGGCTGTAAGTATCAAGTGTCAGAACAATAGAAGCGTGTCCAAGACGTTCGGAAACAACCTTTGGGTTTTGACCAGCCGAAAGTAAAAGCGTGGCTGTCGTATGCCGCAAATCGTAAAGGCGAATATCCGGCAAGCCTGCTTTGACAAGCAAAGGTTTGAAATGTCTGCGAAACAAGTTTCGACGCGTCATCGGCGTTCCGACTTCGGAGGCGAAAACTACATCATAATTTTGATAATTCGCGCCAAGTTTCAATCTTTCTTCAAACTGGATTCGCCTGTGAATTTTCAAAACATTTATCACCGAATTTGAAAGTGGTATGCTTCGACGGCTTCGGGAAGTTTTCAATTCGTCAAAGATAAATCCGCCGCCGCTTCGCTCGACGACGGCGCGTTGGACGCTTAAAGTTCTCTGTTCAAAATCGATGTCCTGCCACTTTAAGCCAAAGTATTCTTCCGGTCGCATACCCGTTTCGATTGCCAGATAAAACAAAGCGTAAAATTTATCGCTTTCCGCTGCTTCCAAAAACAATTTTGCTTCGTCGGGCGTGAAGCATTTCATTTCGGTTTTTACCTGACGCGGCAAATCGCAAAAATCGCACGGGTTTTGCATCAGCATTTTCCATTTTACCGCTTGCTTTAATGCAGATGAAAGGACGTTGTGAACGTGACGAACCGTTGTTGGTGAAAAGTTTGCCTTATTCATTTCGTTATAAAGTTTTTGAACTTCTAAAAGATGAAGATCGGATAAACGCTTTGCGCCAAGTTTCTGCCGGACGTGACATTTCAAAAGAGTTTCATAACCATTGAGGGTTCGTTCTCGAATTTTTAAGCTGGCGGATTCGGCGAGCCACTTGTCTAAAAAATTATTCAAAGTCATCGCCGATGATTGAACATAAACGCCCGAATCTTTTTCGCGTAAAACTTGGGTCAATCGCTTTTGCGCGTCCTTTTTCGCGCCTTTCGTCGTTTCGTTGTGATAAAGACGCTTACCGCTCGCATCTTCGCCCAAATAAATGCGAACTGTCCAAATGCCTTTTTCGCGTTCTATTAGTTGTCCTGTTTTTCGTGATGTCATAATCTTTTTCTTTTTTGAAAGGACACGCTTTTTTGTTAAAATCGGCGTGTCCGTTGGTTTTGTAGATAATTCCTTTCGGATATTTAAGGGCTTAGGGAAGTTGACGTTTTCCTAAGCCTTTGCTGTTTATCGCGCCGTTTCCAACAGCCGCATAATTAAACGGCAAGCGGCTCGATGTCGGCACGGGAAACCCTGCATAAAGGCTTTGCACTGACAAGTGCCGTTTGCCGTGTAAATCTTGCCGCTTGTGTCCGACAGCATCAAAAGCGAGTGTGAAGCCGCATCAAAACTCATAAACGGGTTGTTTTCAATTTCGATAATCGCTTTGGCAATCGCGTTAATCCATCGTTTGCCGTTCGGCGCGTTAGGGTTAATTTTGGCGATTGATTCGGCGGCAACTTCGGCAAGTTGTTCGCGGTTGATTTCGGTTGCAATGTTCATTTTATTTTTTCCTCCCAAGTTTTAGATTTAAGTTGTTTCCAACTATGTAAAAGTATAGCGAAGTCGCTAGTATTAGTCAAGGTAAGGTTAGCGAACTTGCTAGATTTTTAGATTTTTCTTATACTCAATCTGTATGACAGAAAAAAAGAAAAAATTATTAAGTGTCAAAGATGCCGCCGAAGCCTTAGAACTTTCAGAGCAAAGAATTAAACAGTTAATTTATGAAGAAAGGTTAAAGGCTGAAAAAGTCGGCAATCAATGGATTATTCTCGAATCCGATTTACAACTTGTCGAAAACCGTCAAACAGGTCGCCCGCCGAAAGAGAAAGACGAAAAGTAAATAAAATTCGTCAATTTTCCGCGCCAACAAGTTGCAAAATAATTACTCGTTTATTTATCGGCTTTTTGCATCGCAGACATATTTCCAAAACTTCTTTTTTATTTGTCCCATTCGATTCATCTTGATTCGGTCGGTTTTGATAAGGAATATAAACGCCTGTTTCGTAAGCGTCATAAAATACCTTTTCCTCTCTAATTTCTATTTGCGGTTCGTCGCCGTTGCATCGGCAAGTCTGCTTCGCGTCGATTACTTCACTTTCGAGTTTTTTAAGTCTTCTTAAAATGTTCATTAGGCTTTTCCGGTCAATTCCACATTTGAATTGATGTTAAATGTAATTACTTTGATTAAAAGGGGTTTGCCGCATAGGTCGCACGTTTCGGGAAACGGCGCATCGCCGGGAAGTCTAATTGAAACGCCGCGCTCGCAAGCGCAAAATTCAGAATCTTCTTTTATTATTTCCGTTTCCATTCGCTTCAATCTGTTTTTGATGTTCATCTTCTAAAGCCTCCAATCTTGTTAAAATATCGAGCGTCTCAAAATCCTTGCGGCTTGATTCGATGACGATTGATGCCGCCCGCACTTCAACCGACGGATTTTCACAATTCAAATTCCTTTCGAGCGTGTCAACCGCGCCCTCGTGAAGCAATTGCAAGCGGACAATGTTTTGCTCAAAGACGACGCGCCGCGCCGCTCGAAACTCCGTTTGAAATTCGGCATCGTCTAAATATCTTCGGAGCGTCTTTTCGTTTAAGCCGCACTTTTTCGCCGCTTCGCTTATCGTTGCAGATTCGAGCAATGCGTTTAATGCTTTTTCCCTGTTCGCCGTTTTTATGGGACTTTTTCGGACATCTTCGGACATATTCGTTTATTTTCCTTTCGCTGTAAGCGCGTTTTATCAGCCGAGCCTTGCCTTGCTATTCATTATCAAGTTGGCAGATTGCCGTTTTCAGGTCATCAATTTCAACAATGCCTAGTTGCTCTAACTCGGCTTGGTATAAGTCTTGAATCCTTTGCCGTTTCGCTTGAAAACGAGTAACCGCATCTACATCAATCATTCATCTACATTAAAACCACTGAAATCTATATCGTAGTCATCTATCTCATTATCACGATCGAGATACTCGATTGCCTTTTCCAAGTCAGCAATTTCAACAATACCAAGACCAGCAAGTTCTTCTTGATATTGTTCTTTAATCACTTGCTGTTTCGCTTGAAAACGAGTAACTGCATCTTACACCTAGATACTTTTCAATCGCCGTGCGGAGTAGTTGCCGTGCGATGTTTGGAGTAGTAACCATCACGTTCGATTCGCATTTCCGTTCACCAAATTGTTGTAAGTAGTCTTGAACATACGGCAACTTGAAGTTTGGGTGTTTCTTGTTCGCAAGGTCCTTGCCCGAACCTGTTATTAAATTATCTATCCAAGTATAATTTTGTTGGTGAATGAAATCGTAGTTCAATGCAACCCGTTCGATAATCAAACCATCCGGGTCATAACCCTCTTCACCGTCCGCCCACGCAATATCTTTTACCTGTTCTAAGTTTTTCCGCATTACGCTTGAAATTCGCAAACCATCTGGGTCAAAGTCTCCGGCGTAAAGCAAAACGCATTTCAAACCTTGCCGCTCCGCTTCCTGAAATCTCCGCGCATATTCGGCGCGTTGGAGTATTGACTGCCAACCTTTAGCGTTGGCAATCGGTATGTGATAATCCCCGCAGACAGTCTTAAACATAGTTTTCAAGTCAACTTTTTCGACTAAGACTTGAATGTAATACGTTTCGCCTTCTAACCAATCCGGCGTGAAATACCAATGTCCATACAAGACGGCAGAGAGTCTTTGTGAAAGCAGTTCCTTCATAGTTTCTCTCGAAGGCTTTTCAAGCCCGGCGAAGGACCTTGCATCTTCTTCCGCAACAAAATCAACGGGCAGAAGTCCTTCTTTTCGGCATTTATTGATGACTTCTTCTATTTTGTCGAACTGTGATTTATCGACATAATTTTTTTGCTCCATCAAGTAACACCAGCCGCGCGCCGACACAGGGAAACCGATTGTAGCTTGTTGTTCTTTTAGAAACTCGACAAACTCCAGCCTGTCTTTGACATACATTTTCTTATTAAAATCAATCATTATTTTTCTTCACCTCTGGATACATTCTTTTGGCTTTTCGGTTCATAGCGGTTTTGTGTAAAGGCAAATCTCGCAAAACATTTGCCCGCTTGCCATCTCCGAAAGTCCGCGCTCGCACGTCGGACACATTTCTTGTTCCGGTAAATTATTTTTTGTTTCGGTTGTGCCTTTTCCGTTTATGCTCAAATGCTCATCACTATAAGGCGTGAGCATTTGAGCATTTTCTTGAAACGCTTGATTTTGTTGGCTTTCCGCGCCCGTTTGCGCGTCCGTTTGGTTGTCGCTTAAAAGTGAGTGAGCATTTTTTGAATAGATTGTTTTTTCTTTAATCAAGTCGCCGCGCTCAATGGCGGTTTTCAAGTTTCGCGTGATAGTCGCCTTCGACATCTCGCCTTCAAGAATTTCGTCAATGTCTTGGCGCTTATAACCTTCGTCGTTCTCGAAAGCGTCAAGCAAAATATCGTAATTTGTAACGATGCTGATTATGCCTTGCCGTTCAAAAAGCCTGCGGTCTTTGTCGTATTTGAAAATCGTATCGGCGAATTTTTCGCCTTTGAGTTTCGGGCAAGATAAAATAACTCGTTCGTCGCCGTCTTTATCGAGATTGAAAATTGTCCGGCTTTTGTCCGCGAAAGCCGACGCGCCGCGTCCTCTGTGTATGCCTTCCTTGGTTTCGCCGTTTTCGAGTTTGGCTTTGCCGATGTGATGAGCGGTGAGAACACCGGCGTTTGTTAGCTTTGCGAAACGCTTTAACGGGTGCATCACGTTTTCGATGACTTCGCTGTTATCGTTTTCGTTTCGTATAGCAAAAGCCGAAGTTACGGTATCTATAAAAACAAAGTCCGCGCCAAAATCATTTATGGCATCTACGACGCGCCGGAAATGTTCCGGCTTATTAAGTTTCAAATCTTCGTCGCCGAAAGATAATTCACAGATCAGAAATAGATTTTCATCTATCAACTTCTTTTCCGCGTCCGAAAAATCCACCTGCATTTTGTTTAAGTCCGAGCGAAGAAACGTCAAAGTATCTTCACTGTCAATAATCGCCACGCGGTATCGCTTGCCGCCCGTCGTCAAAGGTTCAAACGGCTTGCCTAAAACAAGATTCAAGGCAAGATTGCGGATAAGCGTAGATTTTCCGGTATGCGAGACGGCATTGAGCAATCCGTTTTCGCCGCGTCCTAAACCGCGCACAATTTCGACTCGTTCCGGCAACTCGACTTTTTGAAGTTCGCCGAATGTGAATCCGACTTTCATCGCGTCCGCGCCATCCGATTCGTCGGCGTTAATCGGTTGCCAAGCGTCCGCGTTATCGGTCAAGATGCAAAGTTTTTCGGCTATTTTTTCCAGGCTTAATCCGTTCTGCTTTTCTGTTTCCAACCAATCGGAAAAGTCTTTGCCGTGCTTTTCGGGCAAAGGTTCGCCCGTGTAAAAATCAAGCATTTTAAGTGATACGACATTGCCGGAAAGAATTTCGCAAGCGTCCTTCGCCTGTTTTATTCCGGCTTTGTCGTGGTCGCAAATTAAGCAGACGTGCGAAGATTTCAGATAATCGTTAAACTCGCTTTTCCAATTTTTGAAGCTCGTCGCCGACAAGCCAAGCGTCCGCAAGTTGTCCGCGTCCTTTTCACCTTCCAAAAGATAAACGTGTGTTTCTTCTGCATCTTTTGAAACGGCTTCTATCAATTCGGGCAAACGATAAGGAACGCGCCTTGTGCCGTTCAAACTGTAAACGTGACCGCCCGTGCCGTTAGGTTTGCGCTGGCTAAAGTGCTTTGGTTCATAGCGGACATTTTGATAAAGAATTTCGCCGTGTTCGTCTGCATAATCATAAACAGCAATAAGTTTCTTTGATTGAAAATTATTCGATGCTTTGGTTTGTTTCGGTTCATCGAACAAATCTTTTAACTCAATGCCCATAGCCGAAACGATTGCTTGCGTATCGCAACCGGCAAAGCATTTCATCAATACTTTGCCGCCCGCGTCCTTCACCGAAAGACTTCGCTCTTTGTCAGCGTGGCTTGGACATAACGCCGCGTGGCCGTTGCCGTTTTTCTTAACGTTTTTGAGAAGCGAAAGAATTTCCTGAAGCGTCATTTTTTCACCTCACGAAAACGCTTCGAGTATTCGCGCCGTTGTCGGCGCAAGCTGTCCACAAACAAATGCGACAGCTTAAAACATACGGGACACGCTCCGATGCCGTTAAATCGTATTGAATTGTTTGAAAGCGTCCGCCAGCAAAATGAACAAAGGTATTGACGCGGGAAACGTGAACGTATTTTTTGAAATTTCATGCCGATACGCGCCTCCGTAAAAACTTCTGAAAATTGTTCAAAGCCTTTTCGACAAAGTTATTTCGTGCAATTTTGCCTTTGCCTTCTGCCGTTGCAGACGCATAACACGCTTTACAGATAACAAGCGCGCTCGACATCTTCTTAGTCGTAAAATTTCCTTCACAGGCAAAACAGCGATGGAGGCGGATAACCTTTGACGGCTTCATTACTGCTATCAAATTTGATTGCAATTTTTCCTGTATTTCGGCATAATCAGACACAGAAAAACCTTTTTGATTGCCCGTTAAAAAATCAAAATGTTTTAAGCCACAGTTTGCACCTGTGGCTTCTATTTTTTTAGGCATTAACATTCACCTCGCTTTCTTGATTTCCGCCGTCTGCAATAAATCTTTCAATCGCTTGCCGGGAATAGCGATATTGCCTATCGCCAAGTTTGACCGTCGGCAATAGTTTTCTTCGCGTCAATTCATAAACTCTTTGAAGTTCTATGCCAAAAACTTCTGTAATGTCCTTTGCCGTCATCAATTTTTCTAAACTCATAAATTTTCCCCCAAAATAAAAAGTGTCATTAGTCTTTTGAACTAATGACACTTAATGTAAACGAAACCAAAGGGCATTTCTGGCAATTAATTAAATTGAATTATCCGCCTTTTTTGTGTTTGTATTCTTCCAGCAATTCTTTGAAGGTAAATTTATATTTATTTAAGGCGTGTTTCATCCTCGAAGCAATATCTATATCTTTAGCGTCTGATTCCTTTTCAAAAACTATCACACCTACATCAAGCTGCTTCTTTCTTCTTTCTCCTATTTCATTCAAAGCGGCAAAAACCGCTTTTCTAAATTCCTGTTTTTCTTTTTCTACCTCTGCTTTGGTTTGAGGATTTGCACCACCTTGAGTAAGTGAAGCGGTAAAAGTTTTAATTTTGACACCACCTTTATTTTCTACTTTCGGATCTTTGTAACGCACTAAATCTAGCCCCGTTTTTAGATTATTTCCCAGAACGTTTATTAAAGTGTCGTAAGTTTCTTTTCGCCTTTTTCTGCTCTCATCCTGTTTTCTATAACAAACGGAAGCGTGATAATGAATAGCATTATTTATGACTTTAGATATTTCTTGCTCGAAATCAATTACAGTCGCGTTTGCTTGTTCAACACTCAATCCTTTCAGTATAAATTTGAAATGTGTCGGCATATCTTTTTGAGCAATCAACAATTCAATATCTTCTGATTCATTAAGCGTAAATCTCACGTCAAATTCAAAATGAAATTCTTGTCGCGATAAGTCGTCATTCGGTTCTGGCAATCCTTTTCCTTCACATTCAAAAGGATTAGGCGGTCTGCCAATATTAAAGCCCTTTCCGCCAGAAAATTCATTGTAGTGTAAGCCAAGTTCCTTGCCTTCATCTGACTTGGCAAATTCTATAAATGCATCTTCATTGCCTTCGCCTAGCTTAAATTCAATTTCTTTTTTGTAATGATTATTCTTTTTCATAGCCTAAATTTTTGTGCGAAATTTGTGCGAAATAGGACAAACTTAGCAAAACTGAATGTAACTATTATAAACAAAAGGCGGGTAAAATACTGAATAAAACGAAGTCTGATAAAATCAGCTAAATTCAATTAAATGTATGAATAGGACTACGAATCATGGGGTCGCAAGTTCGAATCTTGCCGAGTGTACTTTTAATTTTAATATTCTAGAGGCATTGAAAAATGTCTCTTTTCTAATCCACAAGCGAATTCCCGCTAGAGTTTTTTTACTATCCGACATAATTTTCAATTCCACCGAAAGTATTCAAGTTAAAAAACTATTCGGGGGAACAGCTTTTTTTCTAAATTTAGATCTGTAATTTATTCCTCATCTTCGCGCAGTTTTTCCAAGACGGAGAAATCCTCGAGAGTAGTCACGTCGCCCGCTACTGTCCCACCCGAAGCTAATTCTCGTAAAAGACGGCGCATAATTTTTCCGCTGCGGGTTTTCGGCAAAACGTCGGTGAAACGGATGGCGTCGGGTTTAGCCAACGCGCCGATTTCTTTGGCGACGTGATTTCGCAGCTCTATTTTCAAATCTTCGTTGCCTTGCCGTCCGCCTTCCAAGGTGACGAAGGCGGCAATTGCCTGACCTTTAATTTCGTCCGGCTTGCCGACGACCGCCGCTTCTGCGACGGCTTCGTGCGAAACGAGAGCGGATTCAATTTCCGCCGTGCCGAGCCGGTGACCGGAAACATTTATCACGTCGTCAACTCTGCCCATAATCCAAAAATACCCGCGCTCGTCGCGCCGTGCGCCGTCGCCAGCGAAATATACGCCCGGAATTTCCGACCAGTAAGTTTTGCGGTAGCGTTCGTCGTCGCCCCAGATTGTCCGCAGCATCGAAGGAAACGGTTTGGTAACGACCAGATAACCGCCTTCATTGGTGGGGACGCTTTTTCCGGCTTTCGTCTGAATATCAATCGTAATTCCGGGAAACGGGCGCGTTGCCGTTCCCGGCACGGTCGGCGTTGCGCCCGGCAGCGGCGAAATCATGATCGCGCCTGTTTCGGTCTGCCACCAAGTGTCTACAATCGGACATTTTGTTTTGCCGATAATCGTGTGATACCACATCCACGCTTCGGGGTTAATTGGCTCGCCGACCGTTCCCAATAATCTCAAAGATGATAAATCGTGTTTGAGCGGATGCTGTTCGCCCCATTTGATAAAAGCGCGAATCGCCGTCGGCGCGGTGTAAAAAATGTTGATTTTGTGGCGTTCGATAAGTTTCCAAAATCGGTCGGGTTCCGGATGATTCGGCGCGCCTTCATACATAAAAACGGTCGCGCCGTTGGCGAGCGGACCATAAACGACATAGGAATGTCCGGTCACCCAACCGATGTCGGCGGTACACCAATATGTATCTTCTTCCTTCAAATCGAAAATCCATTTGCTCGTGATATAAGTTCCCGTCAAATAGCCGCCCGTCGTGTGCAGAATGCCTTTCGGCTTGCCGGTCGTCCCCGACGTGTAAAGGATGAAAAGTGGATGTTCCGAATCCAATTCTTCCGCCGGACAAATGTCGTTGACGGTCTCCATCAGTTCGTGCCACCAGTAATCGCGCCCGATTCTCATATTGACTTTTGAAGCGGTGCGCCGGAAAACGATGACGTTTTCGACCGACGGTGTTTGTGCGACGGCTTGATCAACCACTTCTTTTAATTTTATTTCGCTGCCGCGCCGATAGCCGCCGTCCGCCGTGACGATTAATTTACACTCGCCGTCGTTGACTCTATCGCGGATTGCGTCCGCCGAAAATCCGCCAAAGATAACCGTGTGCGTCGCGCCGATGCGGGCGCAGGCGAGCATCGCAATCGCCAATTCGGGAACGAGCGGCATATAGAGCGCGACTCTATCGCCGGTTTTCACACCCGATTTCTTTAACACATTGGCGAATTTGCAAACTTGCCGGTGAAGCTGCTGATAAGTCAGCGTGCGCGTTTCGCCCGGCTCGCCTTCCCAAATAATCGCGGCTTTGTTCTTGCGAAATGTTCCTAGATGGCGGTCAACGCAGTTATATGAAGCGTTAATCTTGCCGCCGACAAACCATTCGGCGTGCGGTTCTTCCCATTTCAAAACCGTGTCCCATTTTTTGAACCAGTGCAGATTCTCCGCCACCCTCGCCCAGAACGCTTCCGGCTCGGCGGCTGCATTATTATAAATTTCCTCGTATTCCGCAAAACTCTTGATGTGCGCGTGGGCGGAAAACTCTGCGGGCGGCGGGAAAACTCTCGTCTCTTGTAAAGTTGATTCGATGGCAATGGTTGATGCTTCGGACATTTAATTTTTCTCCAATAATTTATTCGATCATAAAAACTTTTTCTCTATCAAAATTCTCTCTGCGCCGCAGTTGATTGCGCTGAATTTTGCCCGAACGAGTCTTCGGCAAATCTGAGCAAAACTCGATCTCACGCGGCGTGGCGAGCGGAGAAAGTTGCGAGCGGACGTGCGCGGCGATTTCTTGAGCGAGTTTCCGCGAAGCCATAAAATCTTTTCGCAAGACGACAAACGCTTTGACGTGTTCGGTCGTCATTTCGTCTTTCGCGCCGACGGCGGCTGATTCAGCGATTGCCGGATGCGAGAGAAGGGCGTTCTCCACTTCAAACGGTCCGATGCGCTGCGCTTCGCAGGTGATCACGTCGTCGTTCCGCGCCATAAACCAGAAATAATCGTCCGCGTCGCGCCTGCCTCGATCGCGCGTGATATACCAACCGGCGCGAAAACACGCCCGCGTCGCTTCGGCGAAATTCCAATAACCCTTAAAAAGGGAAGTCAGCGTCGGACGAACGGCGATGTCACCGACTATTCCGTTCGGAACTTCGCGCCCCGCCGAATCAATGATCGAAACGTGAACACCCTCGACCGCCTTGCCCATCGCGCCGCGTTTGACCGGCATATTCGGGCGATTGGCAATCACGAAACTGCCGGTTTCCGTCTGCCAGTAATTATCGAAAACCTGCGCGTCGAACATGCGTTCCGCCCACGCGATAACTTCCGGGTTGAGCGGTTCGCCGACCGAATAAATTCGCCGCAAAGCAAAATCTTTTTTTGGCGAAACGTCGCCGACCTCGTTTCTCAACAATCTGAGCAGCGTCGGTGTCGTGTAAAAACAAGTCACCTGATTACGTTCGAGAATCTCCAACCATTTTCGCGTCTCGAATTCGCCTTCGTAAATTAAAATTGGCATCCCCAAAAGCCACGGCGCGAAAATTCCGTAACATAAACCCGTCACCCAGCCCGGGTCAGCCGAACACCATAAGAAGTCGTCCGCCTCAAGCTGCAAAACCGTTTTCGCCGAATCAATCAAACGCTCCCGAATCGCATGGCGATGAACGACACCCTTCGGCAAGCCGGTCGTGCCGCTCGTGTAAATCAAAAAACAGGTGTCGTCGGGTGAGACATTCGCCGCGGCGTATTCGCTCGAAGCCTGACGGACGAGTTCGTTGAAACTATGAAACCGCACATCGCACGACGGCAGGTTTTTACGCGAGAAATCGCCAATTACCAAAATATGTTCGAGGCTCGGCAGCGTAGCGCAAACGGCAGAAACTTTTTCGAGACTTGCTGCATCGGTAATCAAAACCGCCGCGCCCGCGTCATCTAATCGCTGCCGAATCGCTTCGGGTCCGAAATCGGAAAAAAGCACGGCAACCGCCGCGCCGATTTTCAAAACAGCGGGAATCGTTGCGTAAAGTTCAGGAGTTCGATTGAGCAAAGTGAAAACTCTATCGCCGAAACCCGTTTCCAAATCGGTTAAAACATTGGCGATGCGATTTGATGACTGCTCGATTTCAAAGAACGAAAAAACCTCGCGTCCGCCATTTGCGCTTTCCCAAACAAGCGCGATTTTTGAACGGTCGGCAGCGTTCACGGTCAGCGCGGAATATGCCAAATTCGCACTTGGCGCGACAAGTTTTAAATGCCGCCTGTTTTCGGTTGATTCGTGAATTTTTTTAGGCGCCAACATACATTCAGTTACCAGTTCAGAGTCTAAACTTTAGTTTGCCTTTCCGCCCCGCTCCGCTGGCGGAAAAATCATGCTCTCAGCGTGAACTGCGAACGCTTGAAAATCATTCTTCCAAAGTCGAAATATCGCCGACATCCGAGCCGGTTTCCAACGCCTTTAAATAACGACGCATAATTTTCCCCGAACGGGTTTTCGGCAGAGCCTTCATAAATTTTATTTTCGACGGCGTGGCAATCGCGCCTAATTCGCGCCGAACGTGCTTTATCAGTTCTGCCAAAAGCTCGTCCGATTCTTCGTGTCCGCTTCGCAGCTGGACAAAACCGACAATGGCTTCGCCTTTGATTTCTTCAGGAACGCCGATAACGGCGGCTTCGGCAACCGCCTTGTGTGAAACCAGAGCCGATTCGACATCAGCCGTGCCGATGCGGTGTCCGGCGACGCTTAAAACATCATCGGCGCGACCCAATACTTGAATATAACCGTCCGCGTCTTTGACCGCGACATCGCCCGAAACGTAACAGCCTTCGACTTGCTTCCACATTCGCTCGTAACGCGGCGCATCGTTCCAGACAGTTCGCATCATCGAGGGAAACGGGCGGCGCAAAACTAATCTTCCACCGACGTTTGCTTCGACCGAGTTTCCGTCCGCGTCTATGACATCGGCTTCGACTCCGGCGAGCGGAATTCCGGCTTTGCCCATTCGCATCGGCATCGTCACGGGCGTCGCAATCGTCGGCGCGCCGAGTTCGGTTTGCCACCAATTATCAACGCAGTAACCGTGTGTGCCGTCGCCGCATAAATGCGTTTGCGCCCAACGCCACGCTTCCGGATTTAGCGGTTCGCCCGCGCAGGCTAAAACTCTCAAACTCGTAATATCATATTTCTTCGGCAACGCTTCGCCGAACCGCATAAAAAATCGAATCGCCGTCGGCGCAGTGAACATTTTTGTAATCTTGTATTTTTCGACGATTTCCCAGGCGATTCCCCGATGCGGAAAATCAATCGCGCCTTCGCGGAAAACGGTTGTTACGCCCGCGCACAAAGGCGCGTAAACAATATAGGAATGTCCGACAATCCAGCCGATGTCCGACATACACCAGAAAATATCGTCGCCTCCGACATCGAAAAAGTTCCGTAAATGATAAGTCGTCCCGATCATATAACCGCCGTGAACGTGAACCACGCCTTTTGGTTTGCCGGTTGTTCCGCTCGTGTAAAGAATGAAAAGCACATCTTCCGCCTCCATCGGTTCGGCTTCGCATTCGTCGGAAAAATTCAGTAAATCGGTGAAATTAATTTCTCTATCAGAACCATCTGTGGCAGCGGATGGTTTTTGTTCGCTAACATCTGCTTTGTCATTACCTAAGTAATCAAATGAGCTTTGCGGATTCTCGTCGAACTGATTGGCATTAATTAAATCGTCCGCTACCGCAGATAGTTCCGACAATCGTCGATAAACAATAACTTTTTCAACCGATGGTAAATCTTTGACGGCTGCATCAACAATTGATTTTAAGTCAATCGTTTTGCCGCGCCGAAAACCGACATCGCCTGCGATCAAAATTTTCGCGCTCGCATCAACGATTCTATCGCGCAGCGCAGCTTGTCCGAGTCCGGCATAAACCACCGAATGAATCGCGCCGATTCTGGCACACGACAACATTGCAACTACGCCTTCAATCGTTAAAGGCATATAAATCACCACGCGGTCGCCTTTGACGACGTTCAAAGATTTCAAGCCATTGGCAAACCGGCAAACTGATTCGAGTAATTTTCGATAGGAAATTTTTCTCTCTTCGCCATTTTCGCTGAGCCAGATAAAGGCGGTTTTCCCTGAATCGGCGTGGCGGTCGAGCGCGTTCAAAGTGACGTTAGTTTTCCCGCCGATAAACCATTCGTGATTGACGCCGTCAAAGCTCGAAACCTTATTCCATTTTTTCAGCCAGACGTATTTTTCCGCTTCCGCCGCCCAGAAAGCATCGGGATTTTTCCGCCAGCGTTCGTATTCGGCTTTCGAGTCTTTGAGCAAAGCGTTTGCCGCGACGATTTTCGGCGGCGGATATTCGCTTTCCTCCCGCGAAAGTTTTTCAATTGTTTCGGTCGCGGCACTCATAAAAATTTTGGCGGATTGTGGCTTGGATACAAATCCATGCGCCATTCTAAAGTTAACAAAAAATGCGAAGCGGACTGGAGCGCAATCGTCCCGTTTGCGCTCCAGTCTATTACACCGGGTTAATTTAAATATCGTCCGCCGCTTCGCCTGCCTCGCGCGTCGGTTTCGTTTGATTCGCACCGACTTCTTCCCAGATTTTGACATTGCGCGATTCGCGCAAAAACAGCGAGCCGACAACGAAAGTAATCGAAGCGACAATCATCGGGTAATAAAGTCCGGCGTAGATATTGCCCGTCGAAGCGATGACCGATAGACCGATCAGCGGCAGCAGCCCGCCGAACACGCCGTTGCCGATGTGATACGGCAACGAGAGCGCGGTATATCTTATCTTAGCGGGAAAAGCCTCAACTAAATATGCGGCAATCGGACCGTAAACCATCGTCACCCAAATGACCTGTATAAAGACCAGTAAAATTAACGTCCAGGCGGTTGGATTACGCATTAAATCGCCGAATGTCGTGTAAGGTAAAACTTTTGCTGACGTGACTAAATTGCCGCCCGCATCAAGCGATTGCGGAGTGAGACTGATTGCGCCCGTGACCGGATTGCGCTGCGAAGTTGCGGTCACGACGTTTGAACCGGCAGCCGACTGCATCGCTTTATAAATCGGAATATAGGTGATAACCGCCAGCAGTAAGCCCGCCATAATAATCCATTTGCGCCCGATTTTATCCGACAACGCGCCGAAAACGACGAAGAACGGCATTCCCATAAGCAAGGCGATGGCGATGATATAGTTTGATGAAGTCGCGTTGACATTCAGAATCGCCTGCAAATAAAAGAGCGCGTAAAACTGTCCCGTATACCAGACCACGCCTTGCCCGGCGGTCGCGCCGAACAGCGAAATTAACACGATTTTCAAATTCTCCCATTTGGTAAAGGCTTCGACCAGGGGATTTGCCGAAGTCATTCCCGCCGATTTAACATGTTCGAAAATCGGCGATTCTTTCATTCGCAGGCGAATATACAAGGAAATGGCGACGAGAAAAATCGAAATCAAAAACGGAATGCGCCAACCGGCGATGCCGCTTTCACCTCTTCCCGCAAATTGGTCGGCACTCATCGTATTCTGCACGGCGAGAATGACCGCAAGCGACAAAAACAAACCCAAGGTCGCAGTGATTTGAATAAACGAAGTGTAAAAACCGCGCCTGTGATCGGGAACATGCTCGGCGACATAAACCGCCGCGCCGCCGTATTCACCGCCGAGAGCCAAACCTTGCAAAACGCGGATGAGCAACAAAATAATCGGCGCGGCAATCCCGATTTGCGCGTAAGTCGGTAAGAATCCGATGATGGCAGTCGCCCCACCCATAATTAAAAGTGTGACGAGAAAAGCGTATTTGCGCCCGACAATATCGCCGATGCGTCCGAAAAACAACGCCCCAAACGGACGCACGATAAAGCCGACGGCAAACGTTGCCAGGTAAGCGATGTAAGCAAATGTCGCGTCACCCGGCGGGTAAAAAAGCGGCGAGATAATTCCCGCGAGCGAGCCGAAAATATAAAAGTCATACCATTCAATCATCGTCCCGACCGACGACGCGCCGATGACTTGCCAAATTTTGGTGGTGCTGACGCTGTCCTCGTATAATCCGCCTAAATCCTGTGCTGAAGTTGCCATTTTTATTTTCTCCTCAAAGATTATTTGTAAAATTTTTATGAAACTTTTAATCGAGAAAGGCGATATTTATAAATATCGCCTTTCTCGGTTTGAGTCAGCCTAGAACGAAAAAATCGTGGCAAACTCGGAACGGATATTTTGCGTTTGACGCGACGGAATTCCCCTGAAAAGCGGCAAAGCTCCGCTGTTGTTTAAAGCGCGGGTTTGGAAATACGTCTGCTCGAAAGCAAACGTGACGAACGGATTATATTTATACAGAATGTTGTAGAAAGCCGCGGTGGATGTGCCGCGATTCGCTCCCGCCGCCGTCACGGGCAGCCCAATCGGATTAAGCGTGTTTCCGAGCAGACGACGCGCGTCGCGGGCGTTTGCCTGGTCAATTCCGTAATGTATGTTTGCCGTAAATCCGGCGGCGCGGCTCTTCGGGTCAACACCGAAAATGCGCGAAAGCGGCAGACCGAGTTCGATAAAACCGCCCTGCGCCCGAATCGGATTCTGGTCGGCGATCACGGCTTGCCCGTTGTCAAAGCCGAAAGCGACGGTTGACGCGCCGTCAATCGAAGGCGCGGTTACCACGCCCGTCAAGCCCGCCGTGTCGTTGTAAATTGAGTAAAGCTGCCCGCCGAAGTAATATCGCAAATCCGCGCCGGTGTAATATTTGCCGATCAGGGTCGCGTAGCGCGTCGGCAGTTGAAATTCAGCCGTGTAGCCGTAGCGATTGCTGCTGACTTCCGCGCCGTTCGGAAACGCGCCCTGAAACGCAGTCGGAACGTCCTGACGGCGCAAAATCGCCGTGCGTCTGCCATACATCCAGCTTGTAATAAGCTGCGCGGGAACAACGCCCGGCGCTTTATCGAGCTGGAATTGAAGGACAAAACGACCTTGAAATTCAGGCAGATTGGAATCGGGTCCCTGTCGTTCGCCGAAACCTAACTGGTCGGCGACGTTTGCCGGCGTGTTGCCCGAACCGGACAGCGCGATGGCGAATTCCGGCTGAAAACGGACGCTGCGGTTTTTACTCAAAAGAAAATTAGCTCCCGTCCGAATCTGTGGCTGCCGCGTGTAGATATTGCCGTAGCCGAGCTGAAATCCGGTCGTTTCGATAGTGTTAGGCGAAGTTGACGATGCGAACGGGGTCCAATCCTGCCCGAACAAAACGAAAGCCGAAGTCTTTTCGCTGATCGCGTGGTCAATCCGCATCCAAGCGAGTCTGATAGACGGTTGGCTGGAACGAATCGAACTGATGTTGCGGTTGACGGTGCGCGGAAAATCGCCTTCAAAATCCAGTTCGACTTTGCCGGTAATCGTCGTTTTCGGCGCGGGGTCGAGCCACTCAAAATTCGCTCCGAAACGAAACGCGCGCGCCTTAATGTGAAACTGCGGCGAGCCGTCCGGTCCCGAATCGTTGAGAAAACCGGGAAGCGGAAAATCAGTTCCCGAAGGATTTGAAGTGTCGCTCACCGCGCTCACTTTGAAAAATCCGTAAAGTTTAATCTTCGCGCCGCTGCCCAATTTAATGTCGGGAATCAAACCGTCGCGTTTTGTGCCTTCGAGCTGCAAAACGCGAATCGGGGCGATTGCCGGAATCACGGCGGGCGCCGTTTGCGCAACGGGCGCCGGAGATGTTTTAGCGACGGTCGGCGGCTCAGTTTTCAATGCAGCGTTAACGGTCGGCACGGGCGAATTAGCCGGGCGAATCGTATCGAGTTCCGCCGCTGAAATAATGCCTTTACTTAAAAGCAGTGTGGCGAGCCGGTCGCGCTGTTCGGCGGGCGACGCGCTTGCCGCAAGAGCCTCCGCCTCCGCCTGGCTAATCAAACCTTTGCTCAAAAGTATTTTGATTAACGGATCTTTTATTTCTTCTGCTATCTTTTTATCTTTGTCCGTTTTATCGTCACTGCTGGTAAAAGTGCTTTGTGCAGCTGTCGAAGAATTTACGGAAACTTCCTGAGCGGTTACGAAAATAGCTCCGCCGCATAAGATTAAAATCGCCGGAAAAACGCGTAAATAATTTCTCATTTTTCGAGTCCTCTCTACAAAAAATTCGAACAAAATTAAATCTGCTCAAATTGGAATTCAAGTTTTGAAATTTGGTTTTTGGAAATGCGTTGGCTTGGAGATTCAAACGGTGTGCCGCGGCGGATGGAAAATTTTAAATATGTCGTTTAGTTGCCTTGGAATAAGGCTGTTAAGAATTTTCAGGCGAGTTTTTCGTGAAGCGCAAAAAGTTGAATTCGAGACAATTGAGAAAAATTTTCTCAGCAATTGCGGGAAAAATTTTCTCAGCAGAATCTTCTAAAAATTAAGAAGGAGTATGTTCGACAGGTGAACAAATATTGTCTGAAATAATTTTCAAGGCGTGACGCTGGCAAATATTTGAAAAAACTATTCAATTTCATATTGTCGAAGTTTATTGTAAAGAGTCCGGCGATCAACGCCCAAGATTTTCGCCGCTTGAACGCGATTTCCGTTTATCGATTCGAGCGTTTGCAAAATGTGATTTCTTTCGATGTCGGCTAAAGTTAATTGTTCGGTATTTTTTATTTTTTGCTCGTGGATAATTGGTTTTTGCGTTTTGGATTTTGGATTTTGCATTGACAAAGGCAAATCGTCCGTGTCAATCACATTTCCGCCGAGTGCCGTAATATAAGAAACGACATTTTCGAGTTCGCGGACGTTGCCCATCCAATCGTGTCGCGCCAGTATTTCCATCGCTGCGGCGGTTATTCGAAATTTTGTTGTTTTTAATTCCCTTGATCGTTTCGCCAGCAAAAAAGAGATTAATTCCGGCAAATCTTCGCGCCGTTCTCGTAGCGGCAAAATCTCGACGGGCAGAACATTGAGCCGATAAAACAAATCGCGCCGGAATTTTTCTTCGTCAATCATCATCGTTAAATTACGATTCGAGGCGGCGACGATTCGCGCTCGAAATTCAATATCAATGCGCCCGCCGACGCGTCGGAAAACTTTTTCCTGCAGAACGCGCAGCAACTTCGCCTGCACCGCCAGAGATAGAGTTTCAACTTCATCAAGAAAGAGAGTTCCGTCGCCGACAGTCTCAAAAAGTCCGACGCGCGTGTCGGTCGCGCCCGTAAAAGTTCCTTTTTCATGCCCGAAAAGCTCGGCTTCGATCAGAGTTTCGGGAATCGAAGAACAATCGAGCGCGACGAAACTTTTTCGATTTCTTCCGCTCGCTTCGTGCAGCGCGCGGGCGACGAGTTCTTTGCCCGTGCCGGTTTCGCCGGTGATTAAAACCGTGTCGCCGGTCGGCGCGATGCGTTCGATGATTTGTTTCAGACGCTTTATCGGCTGACTGCTGCCGATAATTTTCTGCATCGCCGATTGCTTTTGAATCACGCTTTCCAAATCCGCCACGCGCTTTTCCAAATGCTTTTCCTTCAACGCGCGGCTGATGCGAAATAAAACATCTTCCATTTGAAACGGCTTTGAAACATAATCTGCCGCGCCGCGTTTGATTGCCGCCACCGCCGCTTCAATTGAGCCGAAAGCGGTCATCAAAATTACAATCGCCTGCGGATTTATTTTCAGAATTTCCGCCAGCAGCTCCGAGCCGTCCATCGCGGGCATTTTTATATCCGAAAGGACTAATTCAAATTTATTTTTGCTGAATTTGCGAAGCGCGTCCCTGCCGTCGGCGGCGGTTTCGACCGAGTAACCTTCGGCAGCGAGAAACTTTCGCAAAACGTCGCGCATCTGGTCTTTATCATCCACGACCAGAATTGTGGCGCGCTCGTTTTGTCTGGCAGTTTGCGTCGGCATATTTAGGATATTATAGACAAAAAATATGAATTAAAAATCCAAATTCCGTTTTCTAAAAATCATTTCGTTTTTTGTCTGAATAACCGATTTGCCGGGAAACTTTTTTCGCTTCGGAAATTGACGGTTATCGCGCCACAAAACACCAGGCGTTTGTCGGCACGGGATATTTCGACGCGCTGAGGCAGACGATTTCCGGCGGCGCGTCTTCGACCACGGCATTGAGCAGCTCGACCGAAGAAGAACAGTTTGACGCGATGATTTTCGAGCCGGAATTTTCTGAAAAAATTGGAACGTCCGTTTCGCAGGTTTGAAAATTCCAATGTAGAAATTAAGGAAAAAGTGTCGCAGATAAAGGCGGATGACGCGAATAAGAATTGATCTTCTTTAATCCGCGTCATCCGCCTTTATCTGCGACAAAAATCTTGCCGACTATTTCGCAGGCAAAGTTTCTCTCAAACGTAAGTAATTACAGACAATGAATAAAAATCCGCACAAATTTATGCTAACGTGAAATGGGATGGTTAATTTTTCTGATTGATTATGCGTAAATCTTCGCTCGATTCCGTCATCAATGCCAAGCAGTTACAAAACAGGGGCGACCCGCTGATTGGTATCTTGCGCGATTTGCCCGATGCCGTTTTGATGATTGACGCAGACGCCAACATTTGTTACGCAAATCCGTCAGCGAAAAAACTTTTCGGTTTTGTCGGGAGTGCCAAAAAATTACCCGCGCTTTCCGCTATTTTGCCGGAAAGTTCGCCGTATCGCGTCGCGGAAAATCTCGCCGCGCTTTGGCGCAGGATTAAAGAAACGGGACACCTCGAAAATTTTGAAACGCAGCTTCTTGATAAAGACGGCAAAATCATTGAAGTCAATTCGGTGAAAACCGCGATTTACGATAAAGACGAAAACTTTGTCGGCATCTCGACCGTCATCCGCGATGTCACGAAAAGCAAGGAAAGCGAGCAGCGCATCTCGCGCCGCAACGCGCAGATGTTCGCGCTGATTGATGTCGCCGAGGCGATAACGCAGATGTCGGAAGTCGTCTCTTTGCTCGAAAATGTGCTGAACGCCGTCTTGCGCGTGATGAATTTAAAGTCGGGCAGCGTGCATATTTTCGAAGAGGAAAGCGAAACGCTCGAACTCATCGTGCAGGAAAATCTCAATCGAAAAGTGCGCGAAATGCTCGCCCGTTTTGAACTCGGCGAAGGCGTGATCGGGCAAACCGCCGTGCTTGCCGAAACGCTGCTCGTCAGCGATACGACGTTTGACCGAAGATTATCGCGTCCGGTTTCAAGCGAGAAAATCGGCTCGCTCGCCGCCGTTCCGCTGATCGGGCGCGGCGGAACGGTGCGCGGTGTGCTGACGCTTTTTCACGACGCGCCGCGAAACTTTACCGAACACGAAAAGTCAATGCTGACCGGCATCGGCAAACAGGTCGGAGTCGCGCTCGAACGCGCCAAATTATTGGGAGAAGTGACCGACGCGCGAACCGAGTGGGAAGAAACCTTCGACGCGATGACCGACGGCGTTTCGATTCACGCGCCGTCGGGTAAAATCCGCCGCGCCAACGCTTCGCTCGCGCAAATGTTCGGAACGTCCGCCGACAAATTAGTCGGAATGCGCTGCTGTCAGCTTTATCACAATTCGAAAAAACCGCGTCACGACTGCACGATTATGCGAACCGTGACCGAGCGAATGCCGCAGCGCGTCGAACTTGACGACCGTCTTTACGGGCGCGTCTTGCGCGTCATCACCGACCCGATTTTAAGCGCGGAAAACCGGGTCGTCGGCGTAGTCTGCACGACGCGCGACGTAACGGACGAAAAACTTATCGAACGCCGTCTGATTCAGCAGGAACGCATTTCCGCCATCGGCGAAATCACGGCGGGCATCGCCCACGAAGTCGGAACACCGTTAAATATCATCTCGGCGAACATCGAATTTCTTATTCGCAGCAACCAAAATTTGGGGAACAATGAGGAAATCGAAGCCATCCGTGAACAAACGACAAGCATCACTTCTCTGGTCAACCAACTGCTCGATTTTTCGCGCGAGCATTCGCCCGAATTCGCGCCCGTCAACGTCAACGATTTAATCGAAAAAACAATTGGTCTGCTCAATCATCAGTTGCAGAATTCAAAGGTCAAAACGGAACACAACCTCGCGCCTTACTTGCCGACGGTGGACGGCGACGTTTCGCAAATTCAGCAGGTTTTATTTAACTTAATCCATAATGCGCGACAGGCAATGGAAACAAATAACGGCGGCGAAAGAATTTTGCGAATCGTCACCGACACGGCGTTTACGCCGACCGAAACTTTCAGCCGCCCGCACATCGTCATTACCGTTTCCGACACCGGACGCGGCATTCCCGCCGCCGCTCTGCCGAATGTTTTCAATCCGTTTTTCACCGCCAACAAAGAAGGCGGAACGGGTTTGGGCTTGGCAATCAGCCATCGAATCGTCCAAAGACATCTCGGCGCTTTGACCATTGAGAACAACCAAACTAAAGGCGTGGAAGTGATTGTTCGGCTGCCGCTTTCGCAAAATTGATTTTGATTTATGTCCGCTCCGCGTTGTAGTTAAATTTGATTTACACACGGTCTTTGACCGGTTGTTAAAGACGCTTTGCAAGATTCTATTTTCTCGCGCGTTCCAGGAATTGCAGGCAGCTTTTTGCAAGAAAACAAAAGTTCCGTTTGAAAATAAAACTCAAAGTAAGATGAGACGCGTGACGCAACCTTTCCCCCGCTCGCACGCTCAAACGAATTTAGCGAGAGAAAATTCCCAAAAATATGAAACGACTGATTTCTTTGACATTGATTTTATCGATTTATTTAGGTTTGATTGCGCCAATCGGAAGCACATTGATTTTCGAGGCAAACGCCCAGACAATTCGCGGCAAGACGCGAGCAGCGACAAATATGACGGACATCCAGGACGGACTAAAATTTCGTTTGAGCGAAGGCGAAGCGGGAGCGGAAACGCGCGAGAAACAAACGCCCGCGAAAACCGACCAACTTTCGGAAACCCAAACGTCGAGTCTTCTAAAACGCATTCCGCCGATCAAAGAACAAACGAACGACAAAACGGATTTTGCCAAGCGCTCCGGCAGTTTGCCCGCGCCGAAAACCGGCAAAATGATTCCAGTTAAATTTCCCGCGAACGATGAACGCGGAACGCCGAAGGTTGATTTGGGAAATACGCTTGAGGTCATCCGCTTCTCGCCCGAAGGCGAGGTAAATCTCGCGCCGGATTTGTCAGTGACGTTTTCGCAGCCGATGGTGGCGGTTTCTTCGCAGGAACAAGCGGCGCAAGTTACGCCGGTTCAACTCACGCCGCAAACCGAAGGCAAATGGCGTTGGTTGGGAACAAAAACTTTAATGTTCGACGCGACGAAGCGTTTGCCGATGGCGACGAAATTTACGGCTCGCGTTCCCGCCGGAACAAAATCAGCCAACGGTCAGACGCTGAGTAAAGATGTCGTCTGGACGTTCACCACGCCGCCGCCGAAAATTGAAACGAAAATTCCGAACGGGCAAATCACCCGGCGCGATGCAATTATCTTTATTTCTTTCGATCAGGAAATAAATCCTGAAGCCGTTTTACGAACAATCAAAGTTACGGCGGGCGGACGAGCGTTGCCGATTCGCCTTGCGACGCAGGAAGAAATCGGACGCGACGCGAGCATTTCTTATTACGCGAAACAGGCGCAGCCGAAAAGATGGATTGCTTTTCGCGCCGTCACGAATGAAAATTTGACGGAAAACGCTTTGCCGTCGGCTTCCGCGATCACCGTGACGGTTGAAAAAGGAACTCCGTCTGCCGAAGGACCTTTGACGACAATTGCCGCGCAAACTTTCAGCTTTCAAACTTACAGCCAATTAAAATTTTCGGGTGGCTATTGCGGCTGGCGCGAAAATAAAAACTGCTCGCCGTTTGAGTCGTGGTCTATGGAATTTAACAACCAGCTCGACGCGACGAATTTCACGAAAGAAATGATCAAAATTGAACCGGCGGTCGAAGGCTTGAACATTTTTCCGAGCGGCAATCAGATTTATATTCAAGGCTACAAAAAGGGAAGAACGACTTATAAAATTACGGTTGACGGCGCGTTAAAAGACATCTACGGACAGACGCTTCTCACTCCCGCGACGGCGACGATTCGCGTCGGTTCGGCAGAACAAAGTTTGTATTCGCAAGGCGGTTCGATGATTCTGCTCGACCCGACCGCTAAACCCGCATATTCGATTTATTCGACGAATCACTCTTCCGTGAAAGTCAAAATTCATTCGGTTGAGCCGATTGATTGGCAGCAGTTTCAAAATTATCTGCGCCGCATCAACTACGACGACAATCAGCCGAAACCGACGATTCCGGGCAAATTGGTTTCCGATAAAATCGTTCAGATCGTAAACATGCCCGATGAATTAGTCGAAACCCGAATTGATTTGTCGGAATTTTTAAACGGCGGTTTCGGACATTTATTGCTCGACATCGAGCCGACTGTCAAGCGCGATAAAAACGACCGTACGAGAATTTCTACCTGGGCGCAGGCGACCAATATCGGGCTTGACGCGTTTGTTGATAGTCAGGAATTAGTCGGCTTTGCGACCGAGCTGAAAACCGGCAAGCCGATAAGCGGGGCGGAACTTCTCATTTATCCAAACGGAAAAGCAGTATCAAGTCTCAAGTCTCAGGTCTCAAGTGAAAATTCAGTTAAGACTTGGTGGGAATGGCTGACGAGTCGGGGAACATCCGAAGATTCGATAAAAGAAACGCAAAAGGTTGACGGAAACGGCGAAAGTTTTAAAACGGAAACCGTCGCCGAAGCGCAGACGAATCAAACGACCGCCAACGGAATTTTGCGTCTGCCGCTGCCTGACGCGCAGGCGAATCAGCAAAATCTTTTGATCGCGCGAAAGGGAAAAGATGTCGCGTTTCTGCCGGAGCAAACCGATTATTATTGGCAGGAATCGGGAAGTTGGTATAAGAAAACCGCGTCCGACCAATTGCGCTGGTTCACGTTTGACGACCGCAAAATGTATCGCCCGAAAGAGGAAGTCGCCGTCAAGGGTTACATCCGAAAAATTACGGCGGGTAAGTTCGGCGATGTCGCTTCCGTTGGCGACGCGGGCGGCGCGATAAATTATTCGGTCAAAGATTCTCGAAATAATGAAATTGCCAAAGGCGCGACGACGCTTAACGCTTTCGGGGCGTTCGATTTGAAATTCAATTTGGCGGACAACGCTAATCTCGGTTATTCGCGGGTGGATTTTTACCTGAATAAAGCGATTGACGAATCGCCGAATTACTCACACAGTTTTCAAATCCAGGAATTCCGCCGTCCCGAATTTGAAGTGACGGCGAAAGTTGAAACCGAAGCGCCGCATTACGTCGGCAGTTCGGCGAACGTGTCAGTCGAAGCGAAATACTACGCCGGCGGCGGTTTGGCGAACGCTGACGCGAACTGGACGGTGACGGCATCACCGACGAATTACACGCCGCCGAATCTAGGCGATTACACATTCGGAACTTGGATTCCGTGGTGGCGAAATTACGGCGGCGAATATGATTCGGAAGGCGGTTATCGTCCGGGAGGAGCGAGCAATTCGCAATTCCTCAAAGGCATAACCGATGCGAGCGGCAAGCATCTTTTGAAAATAGATTTTGAATCGGTCAAGCCGCCGCGCCCGTATAATGTCGCCGCATCGGTTTCCGTTCAAGACGTGAACCGTCAGACTTTTGGGAGTGCCACCTCGCTGCTCGTTCATCCGTCCGAATTATATGTCGGAATCAGAAGCCCGCGCACGTTCGTGCAGAAAAGCGAGACAATCGAAATCGAATCAATCGTCTCGGACATTGACGGAAAATTGATTGCCAACCGCGATGTCGAAATTAAAGCCGTTTTGAAAGATTGGACGTTCGACAAAGGCGCGTGGAAAGAGGAAACGATTGACGAGCAAACTTGTAATATCAAATCCGCCGACAAAGGCGTGACTTGTAAATTCGTCGCCAAAGCGGGCGGACGATATACGATTACGGCGAGCGTGATGGACGACCGCGAGCGGTTTAACGAATCGGAAATTACGATTTGGGTTGCGGGCGGAAAAGTAGTGCCGAAGCGCAACGTCGAACAGGAAGAAGCGCAGATTATTCCGAACAAAAAAGAATACGCGCCCGGCGATGTCGCGGAGATTCTCGTGCTTGCGCCGTTCACTCCGGCGGAAGGCGTGCTGACTTTGCGTAGAGAAGGCTTGGTCAAAATCGAACGCTTTACGATGAAGGAATCTTCGATTGTTTTGCGGATTCCGTTGGAAGAAAAATATCTGCCGAACATTACGGCGCAGGTTGATTTGGTCGGCTCGACACAGCGCACAAACGACAAAGGCGAAGTTGACGCGAAATTATCGAATCGTCCCGCGTTTGCGAGCGGCTCGATAAATCTACCGATTTCGACTGATTCACGCAAATTATTTGTTTCCGCCGAACCCGAAGCGAAAACGCTCGAACCGGCGGGCGAGACGAAAATCAATGTCGCGGTGACGGATAAGAACGGCGAGCCAGTTGCCAATTCAGAAGTCGCCGTCGTGGTAGTTGACGAATCGGTGCTGGCTTTGACGGGTTATCAACTTGCCAATCCGATGAGCGTTTTTTACACGGCTCGCGCGGCGGGCGTAACAGATTATCATTTGCGGAAAGATGTTTTGTTGGGCAATCCCGACGACGTAAATGCACCGCCGCTACCGCCGAAACCAGTGCCACAATTAACTTCTGCCGGAGTTGTAAGTAACAAGTCTATTCAAAATCTGCCGATGAACGCGAGAAAAATGAAAACCGAATCAAGAGCGGATATGGCGGCTGAGAGTGTTATTACTGATGGTTTGCAAAGAGATGAAAATGAACAAGCGCAAATCAATCTCCGCGAAAACTTCAACGCGCTCGCCGTCTTTGCGCCGTCGGTGAGAACCGATTCAAACGGCAAAGCGGTTGTTCCGATAAAACTGCCTGATAATTTAACGCGCTATCGAATAATGGCGGTTTCGGTTGACACGAGCAAACGGTTCGGCAAAGGCGAATCGAATATCACGGCGAAACAGCCGTTGATGGTTCGCCCGTCCGCGCCGCGCTTTATGAACTTCGGCGACAAAATCGAGTTGCCGGTGGTCATTCAAAATCAAACGGACAAGCCGTTGACGGTTGATGTCGCCGTGAGAGCGACGAACGCGAATTTAACTAACGGCGGCGGACGCAAAGTTGTGATTCCGGCGAACGACCGTGCGGAAATTCGTTTTCCGGTGAACGCCGACAAAGCGGGAACGGCGCGTTTTCAAATCGCGGCGACGGCTGGCAAATTCACCGACGCGGCGGAAATCTCTCTGCCAGTTTGGACACCGACGACGACCGAAGCGTTTGCGACTTACGGCACGACCGACCAGAACGGCGCAATCGTTCAGCCAATCGAAGCGCCGAAAGACGTTTTCCCGCAATTCGGCGGTTTGGAAATCACGACGAGTTCGACGCAGTTGCAGGAATTGACCGACGCATTCATTTATCTTTATCGCTATCCGTATGAATGTTCGGAACAAGTCGCGTCCAGAATGATTTCGATTGCCGCTCTGCGCGACGTTTTGACCGCGTTCAAATCGAAAGATATGCCGAGCGAAGCGGAAATCAAAGCAAACTTTGAGAAAGACATCAAAATTTTGCAATCGCGTCAGCGCGACGACGGCAGTTTTGGAATGTGGAAACGCGACCGCGAGCGTTACGAATATCCGTTTTTGACCGTTCACGTCGCTCACGCTTTGGCTTTGGCAAAAGCGAAAGGCTACAAAGTGCCGGACGAGATGCTGAATAAAACGAAGCCGTTTTTGAAAAACGTCGAAACCAAATTTGACGAATGGCACAGAAAATCGCCTGGAGTTCGCTGGACGATTTCGGCTTACGCGCTCTACGTCCGCGATATGACGGGCGACAAAGACGCGGTGAAAGCTAAGAAACTTTTAGCGGAAGCGACGATTCAAAAAATGCCGTTTGAAGCGTTGGGCTGGATTTTATCGGTTTTGGCGAATGACAAAAATTCGGCAGTCGAAGTCGAAACTATCAAACGCTTTTTGATGAACCGCACAACGGAAACGGCGGCGACGGCTAATTTCGTCACCGATTACGGCGACGCGCAATGGCTGATTATGTATTCCAATCGCCGCGCCGACGGCGTGCTTTTGGAAGCGTTAATTAAAGCCGACCCGAACAACGATTTGATTCCGAAATTAGTGCGCGGACTTCTTGACCATCGCACAAAGGGAGCGTGGTCGAACACGCAGGAAAATGTTTTCATTCTGCTGGCTTTGGACAAATACTTCAACGCGTTCGAGAAAGTCACGCCCGATTTCGTGACGCGCGTCTGGCTCGGAAATGTTTATGCGGGTGAGGAAGCTTTCAAAGGTCGCTCGATTGATTCAAATTTTTTGAATATCCCGATGTCGTATCTGATGGAGCAAAACGGCGCGGCGAATCTGATTATGGATAAGCAGGGCGCGGGTCGTCTTTATTACCGAATCGGAATGAAATACGCGCCGAAGAATTTAAATCTGCAGCCGGCTGATTACGGTTTTACGGTTTTGCGCTCCTACGAGGCGATTGATGATTACCGCGACGTGAAGCAAAACGCCGACAATTCGTGGACGATAAAAGCCGGTTCGCGCGTTCGCGTTCGCTTGACAATGGTTGCGCAATCCAGACGGTATCACGTCGCGCTCGTTGATCCGCTGCCCGCCGGTTTGGAAATTCTTAATCCCGAACTTGCCGTTACCGAATCAATTCCCGGCGACACTGGCGGCAATACTTCCGTCGTTCAATACGGTTTACGCAGTTACGGACGCGGTTATTACAACTGGCGCGAATCGTGGTTCGAGCATCAAAATTTCCGCGACGAACGTGCCGAAGCGTTTTCGGCTCTGCTCTGGGAAGGCGTTTATCGTTACACATATGTGACACGCGCCACCACGCCCGGACAATTCGTCGTGCCGCCCGCGAAAGCCGAAGAGATGTATCATCCCGAAACCTTTGGTCGCACGGGAACGGATTTTGTGAAAGTGGAATAAGCTATAAAATAAAGAGAAGCCGTCAAGAATAATTCCCTGTGACGATTTCTCTTTTAATCGGATCGTTGTGTCCTATCTCAAAAATAATCTTTCGCCGGTAAAGTTCACTTCCGCGCGGTCTTCGGTTAATTCCAAAAGATAATTGTCGGGCGCGAACTTATAGTTTTGGCTCTCTGCCCGAAGGATATACAAGCGTCCGATTTCCAATTCGTCGAATTGGTAAAAGCCGCGCTGATTGGTCTGCGTCGCGCGCTCGATGCCGGTTGCGGTGTCGAATAAAACAATACGGACGCGGCGCACGATGCCCAGACCTTTGCCGGAGAAAACACGCCCGCTTAAAGTAACATTGGCGGCGGTGGTCGGCGCGAGTTGTCAAAACGCCCAGAAGCCGCCGCGCAAGCTGTAATTTCCGCCCGCGCTTAAAGTTCCGGCTGTGTGCTAACCGTGAAAATTCCGTTTGCAGCCGGAACGCTCAATCTGGTTTGCGTTCCGAGAGCCGCGCCGCCCGAAGCGACGTCGAACAGGAGAAACTCGAAATCGTAATTGGCGTTGGCGGCGACGCTGCCGTCGGTTAATTTGCCTTGATAGGTAAATTCGGTGGTCTGCGCCGATATTGCAATCGCGCTCGACAAACAGATTAAAAAACATAGTGCGAATCGTTTGACGTTTTGCAAAATAAACATGATACTTTCTCCTTTCTAAGTTGCGGCTGATGCCGGTTAGTTTTTCGCCGTCGTTGCCGGCGCGACGAATGTTGCTTGCGTGGCGATGACCTGCCAGCGTCCGTCGCGTTTGACGAATGTGTCGGTGAAAATATAATTCCGGTCAAAGCTGCCGTTTTTGTCTTTACCGACCCGATGCAGACGACCTGTTACGACAGCCGTGTCGCCATAGACGCGCACCTTCACATCGGAAAGTTCGGCGCTTGTGACGGTGTTGGTGTTCGACAGCGTATCCGCTATGTCTTCCGTCTTGTTGAACATTTTGCCGACAGCGTTAATCGCGGTATATTCGTCGGCGAAAGTGCGTTCAAACCACGCTTTGTCTTTGCTTTTATTCGCGTCTTCCCATTCGCGTTCGATTTGCGACAATGTTTGTTCATCGGTGAACGGGGAATTGTCGGCTTCGACGATTTGCCAGCGTCCGCCGCGCTTCATCCAGACGAGCGTTCGGTGGCGGTAACTCGTGTAATTCTTTCCTTTGATTTGCCCTCGATCGGCGACCTTAAACCGCATCACCGCCATATCCACGCCCTTAAACTTCACCGTGTAGTCGAAGGGCGTGTTGGTGACATTCTTCAGATCGGGATTAGATTGTCTTTCTTTGAAATCTTTCAAACTATTCTCGATTTGCCCGGTTTTGTTCCCTCCGCTACGGTTAGAAAAGTCGTCGGCGATAAACCGATTGAGCGCGTCGCGGTCGCCGCGTTCGATTGCCGCTCTCCATTCCTGCTGAAGCCGAATCAATTCCTGTTCGTTCGCGCCGTTTTGCGCGATAGCAAAAGTAGCCGAAACGATTGTCAGTAACACGATTGTCATTATCTTTTTCATAGTTTTTGCTCCTTAATTGATGGTTGTTTTTCTTTTTCCGCCGAAAGCGAATCGAAACAAACGAGTAATAAATTCGTCGCCGTTTCCTGGAAATGCAATCGTCCGACTTCGATTAACTGAAAAATCGCCCGCGAACTTATTCCGACGAATTGCGCCGCTTCCGTCACGGTCAGCATCGGCTGGTTTGAATCGCACGTTTCACAAAATTCACGGTGCTTTCCGTTGCTGATGCTGACCGTCAGAAACTTTTCGGTTTCAAACGTCATCTCGATTCTTTTTCGGATTTTCAAATGTTTTCTCCCAACTTCGGCGGCTCGCTTGCCGCAAAGTTAAATAAAATTAAATTGTAAAAATCTAACTTTACCGTTATAATCTCGGCATCGCTTTTTAGTCCTTTGGAAACTCTCCTTTTTTTCTCGGTGATTTCTCGGTGCGGTTATGAACGAGCAAACACAACGCTTTTACACCTTCGGCGATTACAAAATCGAAAAAACCGAACGCCTTTTGACGCGCAAAGGTGAAGTTGTGCCGCTGCCGCCGAAAGCCGTCGAACTGCTTTTCGTCCTGCTCGAAAACAACAATCACATCGTGACCAAAGAAGAATTAATGAATCTGGTGTGGGCGGACAGCTTTGTCGAAGAAGCCAACCTCTCGCGCAATGTTTTCCTTCTCAGAAAAGTTTTGGGCGAAGGGGAAAACGGCGGCGAGAAATACATTGAAACGATTCCGCGCAGAGGCTATCGCTTCGCGGCGAATGTGGCGGAAACAAACGGCGAAGAATCAATTGAGATAATCGCGCACGAGCGAACGCGCTCGCACATCGTCATCGAGGAAGAAACCGAAATTGACGACGCGCCGATACAAGAAGGCGAAGCCGGAGCGCGGCGACTCGAAACGGCGAAGCAAAGCCTAAAACCGCGAGAAAAAGTCCGGCGACAACGACGCGGCGCAATCGTGCTGTCGGCGGCTTCATTGGCGGTTATCAGCGCGGCGGTTTTCGGCTGGTTCGCTTTTTTCAAGGAAAATAAATCATCCGCTTCCAAACCGGCGACGACTTTTACGCTCGTTACGAATTCGGGCAAAGTCAGCAATGCCAGCATCTCACCGGACGGAAAATTTATTGCTTACGGGGAAAATTACGAACGGGGCGAAGGCGTAATTTACGTGCGGCAAACCGACACGAACCGCGAAGTTAAACTTTTAGAACCGGGTAAGCGGACTTTCGGCGGAACGGCGTTTTCGCCTGACGGCGCATTTATTTACTACGTCGTTTATGACAAACAAGACCCGCACGGAGCGTTGTATCGGATTCCGGTTTTGGGCGGCGTAGCGACCCGCGTTTTGCCGAATTTCGGTTCGATGTTCAGCTTTTCGCCCGACGGTTCGCGCGTCGCTTTTTACCGGAAAAATTACGAACTTAAAGAAGAAAGCATAATGATTGCCGCCCTTGACGGAAGCGGCGAACAGGCGATTTTAACGCGCCCGTTCAGCGAAGCGATTTTGAGCGCGACTGCGGCTTGGTCGCCCGACGGCAAAACAATCGCTTTCGGCGCGGGTCTGGAGCGCACGCCGGACAAAATTCCACTGGATGTCAAACTTTACTCTGTCGAAATTGAAAGCGGCGCGATAAAACAATTGTCGAACGAAGTGTGGTCGGCAATCGGCAAAACGAATTGGCTGGCGGACGGCAGCGGGTTGGTTTTCGTCGCGGCTCGTCCGCGCGTCGGCAACCAGCTTTATTTCTTTGATTACCGAACGGGCGAAACGCGGCGCATCACCGAAGGCTTGCAGGGCTATGGCAATTATAGTCTGGGCGTAACGGCTGACGGAAGCGCGCTGGCGGCGGGAACCTGGGAAGAAAAGGCGCATCTGTGGACAATCGGCGCGGACGGCGACACGAGCCGCGCCGTTCAATTGTCGAAAGGCGAAACGGACGGAAATTTCGGTTTGACCAATCTGGCTGACGGGCGCGTGGCATACATTGCCCGCGTCGGCAGCGATTACGACGTCTGGACTATGAACCCGGACGGCTCGGACGCGAAACCTTTGACGGCTGATTCGTTCTGGCAAACCGGCTTAACGGCAACCGCCGACGGACGTTTCCTGATTTTCATTTCAAATCGAGCGGGCGGCAATCATCTTTTCCGAATGAACGCGGATGGTTCGGACATTCGTCAACTGACTTTCGGCGAGGCGGCTGACCACGCGCCCGACTGTTCGCCCGACGGACAATGGATTGTTTATCAATCCTGGTTTGCCGATAAATTCACCCTGCGGAAAATTCCGATTGACGGCGGCGAATCGGTTCAATTGACCGATTACCAATCGGTGATGCCGACAATTTCGCCCGACGGCAATTCGATTGCGTTCATTTTGCCGAGCGACAGCCGCGCTCGTCCGGCAACTCTCGCCATCATTTCGGCAGCGGGCGGCGAGCCGCAAAAAACTTTCGAGGTCATACCGTTCGGACATTTCTACCAAAGTCCGCGCTGGACGCCCGACGGTCAGGCATTAATTTACGCCAAACAGGAAAAGCAAATCGGCAACCTTTGGAAACAGCTCGTCGCGGGCGGCGAACCCGCGCAATTGACAAACTTTAACACCGACGTTATTACCAACTACGCCTACTCGCGCGACGGCAACCGCATTTTCGTTTCACGCGGACAGATTCACCTTAACATCGTGCTGGTAAAAAATTTCAGATAGGCAATTTGTTTATCCGTGCCGTCGCAAAAGTTAAGGTAAATGTATTATCCCGAAACCTTCGGACGCACGGGAACGGATTTTTTAGAGTTAAATAGCGAACTTTAAAACCGCAGAACATACCATTATATTGTGTTCCCCGGTTTTTAATTTTTAATTGTCGAAGTATGATCGGAAGCGATTTGCCAGCGCAAATCGCGCGCGCGGTCGGCTGCCGACGACCTAAGGGCGGATTTTCCCGACGGCGTTTTCTTCATCGAACTCCCCGCCGGAGATAAAATCGCCTTCACGCGAACATCGTTTTCGGTTTCGCAGGTTCGCTCGCTAACGGCTCGATTGTTTTTTGCTCGAACGATTATTAACGGATAAGTAAAACTGTCCGAGATGGGAACGAGACTAATCATTTCATTTTCAGCTTGCGCTTCGAGTAACTTTTTGGCGACATCACGGGCGATTTCGAGCGTTTCGGCGATTGTTCGACCTTGCGCTATTAAACCTTGGATAGTATCGGAAGTGGGCAAGGTAAAAGCCTTCGGGAAGTTTTTCGATTTGTAGATTGACTATCTTTTTCCATAGCTTTTATCTTACGCTGGTTCGTAAAAAATAAGAAGGGAAATGAAAAACTTCATTTCCCTTCTTATTTTGAGCAAAAACTTATTTTAACTCACTTGTCAGAACCGCGCCGCCGAAATTTGCCAGAACCGCCGTAACTTTCACGACTTTGCGGCTCGCTTTGTCAATCCAGACAACTTGATTATCGCCGTCGTCGGAAGTCAAAGTTATTTTGTAAGCGTCGAACTCGCCCGCCGGAACTTTAACCTTTTCCATTCCGACAACTTTGAGCATCATCATCTTAATTTTGTTTGATTGGGCATCGTAATTGCGAAAAGATGTCGCATAATTTTCCGCCAGCGGCAAAGTGGCGATGATGCTTTGGCTGCCCGTTCCGTCGGCGAAAAGCGTTCCGCCCAAATCCGCGCTGATCGGTTTAGTCTGTCCGCCCGTCGTCATCGAGCCGACGGCTTTGCCGTCCTTGTATTCCAACTCGACCTTCATCTGTCCCATTTGGTCAATCGAGCGTTTTTTCAGCAGCAACGTTCCTTTTTCGATGACGGACATTTCTTTAATCACGCCCTGCGGAGTCGTTACGTCTTCGGTAATCGTCCACGCGCCGTTTTCCTCTTTGACTTCGTAGACGACGGCGAGCGGAATTGTTTGACCGCTAATGTTTATTGACGCTTGATAATTTAGCTTTTCCGCCTTCAAATCCATCGTCGGCTTCGGCGCGGGAAGTTTAGAAGCGTCAACTTTCTCCGCCATCTTGACGGTTTTCGGGTCAATTGTGATTTCCTTCAGACGCTTTGCTGATTCGTCGGTCATCGTCTCCTGGTAACGACCTTTTAAGTATTTCGCCAGAAACTTTTCGGCTTCGGCGAATAACGCCATATTGTTCACGGGTCGCTGAAAACCGTGTCCCTCGTCGTCAGCCAAAATATACTGCACCGGATAATTTCTATCGCGCAGCGCGATGACGATTTGGTCGGATTCGCTCTTTTTCACGCGCGGATCATTCGCGCCCTGCACAATCATCAGTGGCGTTTTTATTTTGCTGACGTGATTCAAAGGTGATTGGCGTTCGAGCTGCGCTTTACCTTCGGGCGTGTTCGGGTCGCCCATTCGTTTGTGGAAAAGCATACGAGCTTGTTCCCAATAAGGCGGAATCGAGCCGAGCAAAGTATTTAAGTTCGACGGCGCGACAATCGCCACCGCCGCCGCATATAAATCCGGCGTGTAGGTCACGCCCGCGAGCGTCGCGTAGCCGCCGTAACTGCCGCCTAAAATTCCGATGCGTTTCGGGTCGGCGACGCCTTCGTTGATTAAATGCTTGACGCCCCAGGTGATGTCGTCCTGCATTTTATCGCCCCATTGATTGTTGCCCGCATCAATGAATTTCTTGCCGTAGCCGGTCGAACCGCGAAAGTTCGGCGACAAAACCGCATAACCGCGATTGGCGAAAAACTGCGCGAGCGAATTGAAACCCCACGAATCACGCGCCCAGGGTCCGCCGTGCGGAACGACCAGCAGCGGCAGATTTTTTCCCGTAGTTCCTTTCGGAATTGTTATATAAGCGGGAATTTCCAAACCGTCCGACGATTTATAGCGAATCGGCTTGATCGGCGACAACGCTTCGCGCGGCAGTTTTTCGCGCACGGTGTATTGTTTGGTTAATTTTTTATCTTTGCGGTCGAACAAGTAAGTCGAGCCGGGTTCGGTGTCGCTGAACGCCGATACAATCCAAAGGTTTTCATCTTTAGTCGAACTGCCCAAACCAATTTCCATATTCGGCAGTTTCGATTCCAGCCATTTGTAATCGGCTTCAAAAGTTTTGTCCTTCCAATACTTGCGAACTCGCTCGTCGTTATAACTGGTAACGATTAATTCGTCAGTCAATTCAGAAAAAACCGCGCTCCCGAAATCCACGCGGTTCATCGGGTCTGATTCGACAAGTTCTTCTTTCAAAGTTTCCGGGTCGAAAAGCGTCAGCCGCGCCAAATCTACGTTGCCTTTGTTCGTTTCCAGGTAAACAAGCTTATTGTCTTTATGAAAACGCACCGCGCCGCACGATTCAAAAACATTACACGAATAGATTTTTGTAAATTTGTCGCCTTCAACTTTTAAGATTTCCGTGTCGCCCGCATCGGTCGAACGGCTCGCCAGCCGCAGTTTGTCGGCGTTGTCGAAAACCCAACCGGTCAAGCGGTCGGTGTTTTTACGAAGCAGCGTTTTTTCGCCGGTCGAGATTTTGACTTTGTATAAATCGTGCCAAGCCGGGTCGCGGTCATTGATGCCGATGTAAATGTAATCAGGCTCCGATTCGGGAACGGCGTAAATCGCGGTCTGCACTTTTTCGGCGTTCGTCAGATTTTTTGCCTTCGGAATCCCCGTTGCTGCATCTGCTGGATTAACCGAATAAACATTAAAATTCTCGTCGCCGTCTTTGTCTTTGACGAAAAGAATTTTGTTGTCCCAACTCCAAAAATAACCGCCGACGGGACGTTTCTTTTCTTCGGTCAACGGTTTGGCTTTATCGAAAGATTCGTCAACGCCTTTGACCCAGACGTTTCGCACATCGCTCAAAGGTTTGATAAAAGCGATGTATTTGCCGTCGGGCGAGATTTGCGCTCCGGCGATTTCCGGGTTGCCGAAAAACAATTCGCGGTCAACAAGCGGCGGCATCTGCGCTGAAACTTTCATATTAAAAGTTATAAACGATACGACTAAAACTGTAAAAATCAGAATTCGCTTAAACATAATTTTCTCCTGCTTTCAAATCGCCGCTAACTCAATTAGCGGTCACAATCTTTTCTTCTTTTTCTCCGTCAAAAGTCAAATCAACACTTTCCTCTAATTTTTTTTGAAACTGTCCGCAAATTTATTACGGATTGAGCGGAAAAGGGAAATGAAAATCCGTATTCGTTTCCCTTTTCTCATTTTATTTGAAGCGCGAAGAATTACTTTTCTTTGGTCGCGGTAAACGTCATCGGCGGCAGACCCTGACCGGACAATGTGCCGGTCATTTTGTCGCCGTTAATCGCACCTTCCATTTTCAGTTCCATCGGTTGCCCATGCACTTCGACTTTGAAAGTTCCCATTAACGTCTTTCCGCTAACTTTGCCTTCGGTCAAAGTTCCGCCGCCGACTGCCGATGACAGTGAGCCGCTCAAGTTTGCGCCGTCTTGTTTTAATTCGAGCGTAATTGGAATCGCTTGACCGTTGGCGTCAGCCGTCAAATTCCATTTACCGCCGTAATTGACCGTTGGCGCGGCGTTCATCTCAGCCTTTTTAGCGAGCGTGACGGTCTTTGGGTCAACCGTAATTTCCGTCAGCCGCGTTTTGACTTCCGGCGTCATTGATTCCTGGAAACGTCCTTTCAGATGTTTCGCCAAAAATTTCTCAGCCGCCGCGAGCATCGCCATGTTATTGACGGGACGCGCAAAGCCATGACCTTCGTCCGGCGCGACGATGTATTCGACGGGGAAACCGCGGTCGCGCAGTGCGACGACGATTTGGTCGGCTTCGCGTTTGTTGACGCGCGGGTCGTTGGCACCTTGAACAACCATCAGCGGCGTTTTGATTTTGTCGGCAGAATTGACCGGCGACTGGCGCGTCATCTGGGCTTTGCCTTCAGCCGTGTTCGGGTTGCCCATGCGGGCATACATCAAAGTTCGTCCGGCTTCCCAATAAGGCGGAATCGCTTCGAGTAAAGTTACCGTGTTCGAGGGCGCGACAATCGCCACGCCCGCCGCGTAAACGTCCGGCGTGAACGCCACGCCCGCGAGCGTCGCGTAGCCGCCGTAGGAGATGCCCATAATTCCGACGCGCTGCGGGTCAGCGATGCCTTCGGAGATGAGATGCTTGACACCCCAAGTGATGTCGTCCTGCATTTTCTGTCCCCATTCGTTGTTCCCGGCGGTCAAAAATTTCTTGCCGAAACCGGTCGAAGCGCGGAAATTCGGCTGCAAAACCGCATAGCCGCGATTCGCCAAAAATTGCGCCCAAGGGTTGTAGCCCCAAAAATCCCTCGCCCACGGTCCGCCGTGCGGAAAGACGACGACCGGCAGGTTTTTCGCCGCCACGCCTTTCGGGAGCGTCAGATAAGCCGGAATTTCCAAGCCGTCCGATGATTTGTAGCGAACGGTTTTGACCGGCGAGAGAGCCGCGCGGTCAATGTTCTGGCGAATTTTGTATTGGGGCGTGATTTGACGGGTTTTGCGGTTGAACAAAATCGTTTCGCCCGGTTCGGTGTCGCTGAAAACGTTGACAAGAATCATTTGCTCGTCAGCCGTGCGCGAGCCGAAGCCGATTTCCATGTTCGGATATTTCGACTGCAAAAATTTGTAATCGTCTTCAAATTTTTTGTCTTTCCAGTAAATCTTCGTGCGGTCGTCGGTGTATGCGGTCGAGATGATTTCGTCCGTCAAATCGGAAAACGCCGCGCCGCCGAAGTCAACTCGTTTAAGCGGGTCGCTTTCGAACATTTCTTCTTTGCCCGTTTCGACATCGAGCAAAACTAGACTCGTCAAATCGTTGCCGCCTTTATTCGTCGTCATATAAACGCGCTTGTTGTCTTTATGGAACCGGACGGGACCGCAGACTTCAAACAAATCGCAGGTGTAAATGACCTTTGCCGTTCCGTCTGCGTCGAGCCGTAAAACTTCGGTGTGACCGTTTTGCGGGGTTCTAACGGCGAGCCGCATTTTGTCAGAGTTGTCGAAAACATAACCGCCGATGCGGTCTTTATTTTCTTTGACGAGCGTGCGCTCTCCGGTCGAAAGTTTGACTTTGTATAGGTCGTGCCAGGCTTTATCGCGTTCGTTGATGCCGACAAAAATCACGTCGGGTTCGTTTTCCGGCACAGCGATGATTTGCGCGCGCACGCTTTTGCCGTCGGTGATGTTGCGCGGCGCGGGAACTTCTTCGCCCGCCTTCGGCTCGTCCATCGGATTGACGGCATAAACATTGAAATTTTCGTCGCCGGCTTTGTCCGCCGTGAACAAAATATAACGGCTGTCGCGCGACCAGAACGCGCCGGAAATCGGGCGGTCTGCGCCGGCGCGATTGGTAACGAGCTTGGCTTTGTCAAACGGGTCCTCTGCTTTTTTAACGTGAATATTCATCACGCCTTTGTAAGGCTTTCGGAACATAATATATTTGCCGTCGGGCGAGAGTTGCGCACCGGCGATTTCCGGGTTGCCGAACAAAATTTCGCGGTCAATCAAAGGCGGCAATTGCGCCTCGACCGGCAAATTAAAAGTCATGAAAGACAACGTTAAGACTGTCAATATCAAAATTCGCTTGAACATATATTTCTCCTGTTTTTGTTTTTGAATTTGGGGATTTAGTAAAATTTACGGAACTTAGAAGATAAAGTTTCAAAATCTGGGAGCGCGAACGACTCGTCCTTTGAGATTGCGAAAGCAATCTTAAAAGTACCGGTAAAATTCAAACTTGTATTTAATCAAAACTTCTTCTTCGCGTTGTCTACACTCGTCGTGGACGAGCGGTCGCGCTCACAGACAAAATTCATCCGTCCAAAACTTTTTGCGAAACTTGCTTTCATTCCAAAAGCCTTTGAAAATTTCTATTTTCGGCTTCGACTCTTTCTTTAACACTATACTGATGACATCGTATCGAAATTTTATGTCGTCGAGCCGGAAAGTTTTCCGGTATACTCGCGCCGTGCGCGTGATTTGTCGCTGTTTACGCAAATCAACCGCTGCAATCGGCGCGGCGAATTCGTCGGACGAGCGCGTTTTGACTTCGACGAAACAAAGCGTTTCTTCGTCAATCGCGATCAAATCAATCTCGCCCGAAACTGACACGCCGCGGCTGTTTCTGCCAATCGGAACTTTGAAATTTGCAACGACGAGACGATAACCGTTTTTTATTAAAAATCGCGACGCAAGTTTTTCGCCCGCCTCGCCGACGCGCCTTGTGTCCGGCACAGTCGAATGTTTATCCTTAAAATCAAGCGAGAAAATTTCAGACATATCGAGTAGAGGGAATTATAAATGAAAACAAAAGAAATCAAAAAAATTCTGGCGGTTACTTTAGTTTTGCAATTGACGTTTACAACAGCGATTTGCCAAACCAAACCGAAAGCGTCGGGCGAAAACGGAATGTTGCCGCAGGTCGTCAATGTTGACAAACCGACGACTTTTCAAATCAACGCGAAGGATTTGCCGAAACCTTACGCCACCGAAAGCGCGAGGCGAAATTCAAAAATCGTTCCGCAGCCGGGCGACGCGAAACTTTCGATGCCGAAAGGATTCAAAATCAGCGTCTTTGCCGAAGGCGGTTTCACATATCCGCGCTGGATGACGCTCGCACCGAACGGCGATGTTTTCGTCGCCGACTCGCGCGCTAACGCAATCGTCGTTTTGCGCGATAAAAACAAAGACGGCGCGGCGGAAGAAAGATTCACGTTTGCCGATAACCTGAGCCAGCCGTTTGGAATGGCTTTTAACGGCGGTTATTTTTACGTCGCCAACACTGATTCGGTAGTACGTTTCAAATACAAATCCGGTCAAACAAAAGCCGAATCCGCGCCGGAGAGAATCATCGAACTTACCGAAGGCGGCTATAACCAACATTGGACACGCAATATTTTATTCTCGCCCGACGGCAAAAAACTTTACGTCTCAATCGGTTCGAGCGGAAACGTCGCGCCGGAAAAAGACGAACGCCGCGCCGGAATTTCCGAATATAACCCGGACGGAACAGGTTACAGACTATTTGCTTCCGGCTTGCGAAATCCGATTGGTCTGGCGTGGAATCCGGCGAATGGACAGCTTTGGACGGCAGTCAACGAACGCGACGGACTCGGCGAAGACCTTGTTCCCGATTATGTGACGAGCGTCAAAGACGGCGGATTCTATGGTTTTCCTTATTCCTACATCGGGCAAAACGAAGAGCCGCGCCGCAAAGGTGAAAACCCGGAACTCGTGAAAAAAGCTATCGTTCCCGACGTTCTGGTGACATCGCATTCCGCCGCTCTGGGAATTGTTTTTTACAACGGGAAAATGTTTCCGAAAGAATATCAGGGCGATGCTTTCGTCGCGTTTCACGGCAGTTGGAATCGTGAAAAACTGACCGGCTATAAAATTATTCGCGTTAATTTCGAGAACGGTAAATTAGTGAATAATGGCTATGAAGATTTCGTGTCAGGCTGGCTGCCGAATGAAAACTCGCAGGAAGTTTGGGGCAGACCGGTCGGCTTGCTGGTCAACGCCGACGGCTCGCTGCTGATTGCCGACGACGGCGCGAAGAAAATTTGGCGCGTGAGTTATCAGAAGTAGATTGTATTATGGAGGATTTTTAGCCGCGAATAACCCCAATGAACACGAATAGAAATCAAAAATAATTCGTGTTCATTGGGGTTATTCGCGGCTAAATTTCTCTTTAATCATTGCTCTAAAATTAAATGAGAAAAATACTAAAAATCATCGCTCTTGTTTTGATGTTTGGTTTTGTCGTCATTCAATTTTACCGACCTGACCGGACAAATTTGCCGGTTGTTCAAGCCGAAACTTTGGAAGCGACGACGCAAGTGTCTGAGAATGTCGCCGCAATCTTAAAACGCTCGTGCAGCGATTGTCATTCAAACGAAACAATTTATCCATGGTATTCAAACATCTCGCCGTTTTCGTGGCTGCTCGCCGATCATATCGAAGAAGGTCGCCGCGAGTTAAATTATTCGGTTTGGAACACTTATTCGGCGAAAAAAAAGCGGCATAAATTTGAGGAAATCTGTGAGCAAATTACGAGCGGTGAAATGCCGCACAATCAATATCTCTGGCTGCACGCGGACGCGCAACTGTCTGAAGAAGATAAGAAAATTGTGTGCGACTGGGCGGAAACTGAAAAGGCGAAAATAGCTGATCTCAATTAGTCTTGCCGTTAATAATTCCGATGTCATTCAAAAATAAAAACAAGGAATTGTATTTTCCGCCGCTATATAAGATCGCTTCGGCAGTCTTTACCGGTAAAACGCGGACGTTCCTTTCCTTAAATCTTTGTTACAAGCCAAACAAAAAGATGTGGAAATTCGTAATCAAAAGCGGATAGAATAAATACGGAGGAGATTTTTTATGGACTTCCTTTTTGATAATCCGCTTGCCAATCTATACGGACCATATTTCCTGGTTCTCTACATCTCGTTTATCATTTCCACAATCGTCGGGTATCGCGTTTTAAGGACGCGGCTCGACCGAACCGCGCATTACGCGATTCCACCGATTCCAAATAATCCAGACCCTTTTGAAATCGCCTACTTGCGCGGCGGCGCGAACGAACTTGCCAGAGCCGTTGTCTTTTCGCTGAATCAAAAAAATCTGCTGAAATTTGCCAACGACGACAAGACTTCGCACATTTATCCGACCAATATCGAATTTGAAAAGCGCGGTTTGAAACCGATTGAGCGAACCGCGCTCGATTGGTTCAGCACGACGCGCGAAACCAAAGAACTGTTTTCTCTGAAAAACGGTTTGGCAACTGCGCTCAAACCTTACTCCGAAACTTTTCAGGCGCGGCTCGAAATGCAGAATTTCTTTCCTGACGAGGAAATGAAACGGCGAAACAATTGCTTAACGGTTCAAGCGTTTTTAGTTTTCGGCAGTCTCGGCGCGTATAAAATCTTCACCGCGATTTTGGGCGGTTACTGGAATATTTTCGGCATCGTCTTCATCACGATAATCGGATTGTTCGTTTTGGGCGCGGCGGCGAAAATGCCGCGTTTGACGACGCTCGGGAAAACGTATCTCGAACGATTGCAGCTTGCATTCGAGCGCATCAAACCGTCGAATCACAATCCGATTTCAGCTCAAACGACGGTTCCGTCGGCAAGTTTCGCGGCGGTTGATCCGTTTCTTTTATCGGTCGGCGTGTTCGGCGGCGCGGCTCTGGCGGGAACAATGTATAGCGATTATAACCAGGCGTTTCAACGGGCGCAAAATCAATCGGCGACGAGTTCCGGCGGGTGCGGCTCAGGCTGCGGTTCGAGCAGTTGTTCTTCGGGCGACGGCGGCGGCGGCGGTTGTGGCGGCGGCGGATGCGGCGGATGCGGCGGTTGATTTCTTAAGTTTTATTAATCAATATGAAACAACTTCCAAAACTCGGCATCGGCATCGGCTTTCGTGAAGCGTTCCGCGCCGATCTGTTTCTACATCAAAGCGAAATAGACTTTCTTGAAATCACGGCTGACCATTATT
>Ga0136611_10000121_pt1 | contig 44090 bp, 27 predicted proteins | sample AntDrymUQ2232306_2_FD_106645 | JGI IMG/M metagenome (GOLD analysis project Ga0136611, IMG submission 106645) | Polar desert sand microbial communities from Dry Valleys, Antarctica - metaG UQ223 (23.06) | ecosystem: Environmental > Terrestrial > Soil > Desert | place: Antarctica: Dry Valley... | reverse complement strand
GACGCGACCGCGCCTACCGGCACGCTGGCCAACGTCTGCTTCAACGCTAACCCACCATCTACCTGCTGGGGTGGGATCACCTACGTGCGCACCACTGATGTGCCGCTGGCGCTCACCGCATCTGATGTCAACGACATAACGCAATACGTCTTCGGCAACAGCGTCCTCTTCGGCACCGGCGCCGCCGCGCAGAATATTGCCTGGGGCCGTCGCGCGACCGATGCCGTCACCATTGCCGTCCCCACCAGCACGTTCTCCCTGACGCCGGTTACGCATACGTTGCTCAGCACGACCGGTGACGGTGTCTACCAGGTAGCCGTCCTGTACAAGGATGAGTTCGGCAACTGGTGCTGCGCGGGTACTGGTAATCAGGGCTTCCCGCATGTCAACCAGGGCATCGTCACCACGACCGTGGTGCTGGACCAGACACCACCAACGTTCACCGTCACGAGCGCCACGCCAGATCCGGCCGGCGCCCCGCTTGGCGTGCCGCAGACGGTGACCATCACCGTGCGGGCATTTGACTTCACGTCGGGCATCGGCACCGCGCCGACGGTGACGGTGCAGCAGAGCGGTCTCCTCACAACGACAGTCGCGACGTTTGTTGACTGTGTACCGCCGATGGCGGCGCCGGGCAGCAACCCGACGCCGTCCGGCCAGCTGCCGCCGGGTGGGTACGGCGTGAACGTCAATATCGATTGCACCTACACCTACGTGATCGTGCCGTTCACGAACGACGGCGTGGCGACGGTGCGGGTGTCTGGCCTGGACCGGGCGTACAACGAGGCCTACGCCACGAGCACGTTTATCGTGGACACCATGCCGCCCACGTTCAACGTCTTCGCGCGCAATGCCGACGGCACGCCGTACCTTGCGGGCGACTGGACTAACCAGACCGTCACCGTCTTCTTCGAATGCTTCGATTTGGCTACCGGCATCGCAACACTGGCGTGTGTTATCGACACCGCGCTTTCGAGTGGCGGCTTCACCGGTATCGCCGCGTCTGGGCCGGCCGGCGCCGGCCAGATCGTCACCAGCACCTACATCGTGGCTTCGGACGTGGTGCCGGCCGGCGCGGTCGCGGTGGCCAACGCTACCGACAAGGCGTCCAACTTTGCCTCGGTGGCGTTCTTCCCGATCCTGGTAGACAAGACGCTGCCAACGGTTACGTGGCAGATAACGTCCGGTGTGCTCGGCCTGAATGGCTGGTTCACAAGCGACGTTGTGGTCACCTTCACCTGCTCAGATGAGCTCTCCGGCATCTTGTCCGCGTCGGGTCTGGCATCGGGTGGCTGCGTCGCCACGGGGACGGCGGCCTTTGGCTTCGCCTCCCCTGCCACGGGACCCGTTCCAGCCAATACCGGCGTCACGACGACGTGGACCGTCAATGCGGATACATCGCCTATCGGCACGCAGGCCTCCGGCACGGCGACCGACAAGGCGAGAAACGCCATCTTCACTACCACCGACTTCATCCGCCGGGACACGCTGGTACCGACCTCCACCGTGACGCGTGTTGGCACCGACCCGTCGCTGCTCGGGCACGGTAACCAGTTCAATGCGGACGAGCTTCAGGCAGGCTACCTCAACCAGTTCAGTGGGGAGACGTTTGACGCCAGCAGTGGTGTGGCCACCGTCACGGTCACGCTTCAGCGCACCAGCGATGGTTTCTATTGGAGCGCCGCCAGCGGAACCTGGGTGGATGTGCTCACGCTCGGCATTCCCACCCCCACTATCGCGACCGGCTTCACCGGTGGTGTTGGAGCCATGCTGCCCGGCCTCCGTACCTGGGCCACCGTGTCCGGCACGCTGCCGGTTGGCGTCTCGCTCGCCACCGGCTGGGTTGAGACAACCTACACGGTCATCAGCACCGCCTCTGACTTCGCTGGCTTGATTGAGCCGTACCCCGCGACAGCGGTAGCCGCCGCGACCAATACCAACAAGGTCAGCTTTGAGGTAGACGCGACGGCGCCTACCGGCGCCATCGCGATTGACTGCGCCAGCGTTACGCCGCCAGTCGTCTGCGGCGGTGGCACGCAGTATCAGTACGTGCGCACCACCGTCGTGCCGCTGGCGCTCACGGCGTCTGACACCAACGATGTCACACAGTACGTCTTCGGCAACAGCGGGCTGAACGGCAGCGCGCTCGACGCGCAGGTTAGTGGCTTCGGCCGGCGCTTGACCGACTCGGGTACGTTCGCCGTTCCAAGCAGCACCGTCAGTCTGATGCCGGTTACGCACACGCTACTCACGACCACCGGCGACGGACCGTACGTCGTGGGCGTGCTTTATAAGGACGAGTTTGATAACTGGTGCTGCGGCAACCAGAGCTTCCCGCACGTCAACCAGGGACCGGTGACTACCACCGTGATTCTGGACATGACGCCGCCGACCTTTACGGTGGTGAGCGTCACGCCGGACCCGGCAGGCGCGCCGGGTGGTATTCCGCAGACCGTCACCATCTATGTCCGTTCTCGCGACATCACGGCCGGCATCGGCACGGCACCGACGGTGACGGTGACGCAGCAGGCCGGCGTGACGCTGCCAACGCTGTTCATAAGCTGTGACAAGGCCGTCTCGGCGCCCGGTGTCTTCCCGAGCATTCCGCCCGCGGGTGTGAACGAAGACGTGCTCTGCCGGTACGAGTATCAGGTGGTCATGGGTCAAGACGGACCGGCCACGGTCGCCGTGAACGGGCAGGACCGTGCTGGGAACACCGCGGGCACCACCGGCACCTTCCTAGTAGACACCACACCGCCCATCCTCACCATTGTTTCTGTCACCCCAGACCCGGCGACAGTGGAGCTGGTGACAGTAGTGGTGGAGGTGCGGGACGTTGGCACTGGCGTCCTTGAGCCGCCGTCGGTCTCTGTGCTTCTGCCGATTACCCCCACGGGCTTGCTGCCCGTCATGACGCCTACCACGGTCACCCATATCGGTTGTGTGTTCACTGCCGGCGGGGGTGCGGTTGTGCCACCAGTTGGCGCCAACGTCACGCTCACGTGCACGTACACCTTCACTGTGCTGCCAGACAGCAACGGCACGGCAACCGTTTACGCGGACGCCATAGACAACGTAAATAACCGCTCTGTTGCGGTCAGCGCCACGTTCATCACCGACACTACAGCGCCCACCACGGTCATTGATAACCCGACCCATATGCAGGCGTTCCGCGCGGCGACCATCACGGGCATCGTGCTGGACGGCAGCGCGACGGACGATCGCACCGGAGTGATCGCGGTACGCGGCAAGCTGCAGTACTCAGATGTGGGCGGCAACGTCTTCCACTGGGGCGGCTCATTCGGGCCTGGCTCAGGCTGGCAGCCGGGCCCGACTCCTACGACTACCTACGTGCTAACCACCACGCTCAGCGCGCCCGGCACCAACAGCACGGACTGGAGCACGACCAACGGCCCGCCGCAGACCGTCGCTAGCTGGCCGGACGGCTTCTACACCCTGTCCGGACAGTCTGAGGATCTGGCCGGAAACTTCTCGCTGGTGGTGACTAGGCCGTTCACCGTAGACACCACGCCGCCGTCGGTCACGGTGCTCACCCCCGCTAGCACGCCAGCCGACCAGATCTTTGGTCCTGGCCCCGTCACCATTACCGTCCGTGCATGGGACGCGGTGTCCGGCGTGAATCTGGCGCCTACCGTCAATGTGACCTTCGTAGACGGCATCACGGTGCGCTCCGCGGTGCTCGTCAGCTGCGAGATCACCGGCAGCGGTGGCGTTGCGCCGGTCTTCCCCGTGCTGGGCGGCGTGAGCGTTGACTGCACCTACGTGCTGACCATTCTGAACGCTGACCCGAACGGCCAGGCGAACATCCTCGCCTCCGCGCTGGATCAGGCGGGCAACGAAGGCTTTGGCTCCGGCTCATTCCTGGTAGACACGCTGCCGCCTAACGTGCAGATCGTGTCTGCCTTGCCGGACCCCGTCAAGGCGGGGACGCTCACGGTCCATATGCGCGCCCAGGATCTGGTGAGCGGCATTAGGGAGCTGCCCAACGTCCGCTTCCAGCTACCGAGTGGCGTTATGGCGGCGTCCGCGTTTACGCCGCAGTGCTGGCTCGGCGGCGCGCCGTTTGGGCTGACCCAGATTCACCCCAGCGTGAACCCGCTCGATCTCGACGGTGACTGGCCGGTGCTGGGCAATACCGAGATCTACTGCATCTTTAGGTTCATCGTGCCGCAAGGTGAAAACGGCGATGCCATGGTGCGCGCCGCCGCCACCGATAACGCAGGCAGCGGCAACACCTCGCCGGACGTGCTTGAGCCGGTGCTGGTGGACACCACGCCGCCAGGTACGAGCATAGTTGTGCCGGTCCAGGGCGGGCTGTACACCGCCGCCACAATCGGCCAGATCTCAGGCAACTCTGGCAGCGGCAACGCCATGCGGGGCACTGCGACCGACCCCTCTCCCGGCGGCGCAACGCCATCCGGCATTGTGTCGGTTGTTGGCGGGCTCAAGCGCACGGACGTTGAGACGGGCGCCGTGACCTATTGGAGCGGCGCTGCCTTCAACCCGCCCGATCCGGGCTACGTGCTCGGTGCCACACTCTCTGCCTTCGCTGCGCCGACGCCGACTTGGGAGTTCAGCGGTGGACCGGCGATCCCATCACAACGGGGCGACGGCTTCTTCGAGCTATCCGCGCTCGCTACGGACCGCGCTGGTAATGTGCAGCCGGCGCCTACTACCGTTTCGTTCTTTGTGGACACGACGCCGCCGGTGTTGAATATCGTCTCCGCCACGCCGGACCCGGCCAAGGCAGGCATTGTCACTATCACCGTCTTTGCGCGTGACAAGACCACTGGCGTTGCAACAGCTCCGGCGCTGACCGTCACGCCTCAGGGCGGTGTGACATCGGCTGCGACGTTGGTCGGGTGTACCTTCGACCCGTTTGACGATGGCTTCCCGCTCGCGGGCGCCGTGAGTACCACGTGTACCTACACCTGGGTCGTGCCTACCACTGGGCCAGACGGCGTTGCCGCCATCCTGGCCACGGTCTCCGATGTAGCGGGCAACTCGGCCTCTGACGACTACTACTTCGTCATTGATACGACGCCGCCAACGTTCTCCGGTGCGGCGCTGCCGAATCCCGTGCGAGGCAGCGTCCCACTCTCCATTAACATGACCGGACGCGACGCCACATCTGGCTTCTCCGGGCCGCCGACCATCACCATCACGCTGGCGGGCGGCGTCACCTCCGGCCCGCTGTTCCCAACCTCATGTGCTCAGGCATTCCCCGTGTTGCCCAGCGGTCCCGTCCCGGCACCACCAGCCAATGAAGCGCTGATGACGTGCACGTACGACTGGACCAATCCGGTTGTACTGGGTGATTACTCGCAAGACGGGATTGCCACCGTCCAGATCGCTGGCTACGACCGGGCGCTGAACCTGGGAATCAGCACGAGCACGTTCGTGTTCGATAACACGCCGCCGACCACCACGATTGTGGTGCCGGCCTACAACCAGGCGTTCGGCGCCAGCACCATCTTGCAAATTGCCGGCGCGCCGGGCAGTGGCAATGTGCTGCGCGGTACCGCCTCAGACAACCTCTCCGGTGTGCAGGCCGTTCTGGGCAAGCTAAAGAAGATTGATCCAACAGGAGCAACGCTGTTCTGGAACGGCGCTAGCTTTGCCGTTGGTGATTCTGGGTACACACTCGGCGCCACGCTCAGCACGGTCGCCGGCGTGGTGCAGTGGCAGATGATCAACGGGCCACAAGGAATTGCGCCGTGGGGCGACGGCCAGTTCACGCTTTCTGTGTTCGCCACGGACGTGGCCGGCAACCGCCAGGATCCAGATAGTGAAGTGGTGTTCTACGTGGACACCACACCGCCGCAGCTGAATATCACGAGCATTACGCCTGACCCGGCTATGCCCGGCCCCGTGACCATTACCGTGCAAGTGATGGACGTCACCACCGGCGTAGCGCAACCGCCCACCATCAGCGTCACGCCGAACGGCGGCGCTACCAGCACGCTCGCCGGGCCGGTGAGCTGCACGCCTGGCGCATTCCCGCTGCCTGGTCTTGTCACCGCCACCTGCGTGTACGTCTACACCGTCCTGCCGGGAGGGCCGGACGGCACCGCTACGGTCATTGCTACCGCGATTGACCGCGCGGACAACATCGCCACGGACGACGACTACTTCGTTATCGACACGACCGCCCCGACGTTCTCGGCGCTGGCTGTGCCGGACCCGGCGCGAGGCGCCATCCCCATCACGATCCGTGTTACCGGCCGTGACGCCACCTCCGGCTTCAATACGGCGCCGACGGTGACCATCACCTTGCAGAATGCCGCCCCGACGGCGCCGCTGGCGCTAGTGCCCGGTTCATGCACGCCGGTGTTCCCGGTGCTGCCGTCTGGCCCAGTACCCGCGCCTCCCTCCAACGTCGCCCTGGTGACCTGTGACTACACCTACACAGGTCCGGTTTCGTCGCTCTTCGATGGAATCGCGAGCATCAATGTGGTCGGGCGGGACATCGCGGGCAATGTCGGCAATTCGCCGGTGGCGGGCACCTTTGTCTTCGATAACACGCCCCCGGCAACGTCAATCGCGCTTCCGGCGCCGAACCAGGCATTTGGCGCTTCCGACATCGGTCTGCTGGGTGGTCCTACCAGCAAAATCAATGGCATTGGCACCGACAACCTCTCTGGCGTCCGCCAGGTGGAAGGCAAGTTGATGCGCGTCCAGGGCGGCCTGACGACTTACTGGTCGGGTGTCTGGGGCAGCGGCGACGCCGGCTACAACTTGGCGACCACGCTTGGCTCTCAAGGTGACGTCTCGACCACTTGGCGCATTACTAACCCGCCGCCGATCAGCGCCTTGGAAGATGGAACCTACACGCTGTTCGTCCGGGCGATCGATGACGCGGGCAACGTTCAGGCAACCCCGGCGAGCGTCACGTTCTTCGTGGACTTCACCCCGCCAACAGTGATCGTGGTGGACGCGCAGCCAGATCCCGCCAAGGCCGGCTCCGTCACCATCACCGTCAGCGCCTGGGATGAGACCTCCGGTGTCGCGCAGGCGCCGACCGTCACCGTGACGCCGTCCGGCAGCGTCGCAGGCAGCACCATACTGGTGGGCTGCGCGCCGGCGGGCTTACCGCTGGCCGGCGGCGTCACCACCATCTGCACCTATACCTACACCGTGGCGGCCGGAGGACCGGATGGTGTCGCCGGTATCCTGGCCACGGCGATAGACGTGGCCGGCAACGTGGGCAACGGGAATGGCACGTTCGTTATCGATACGACGCCTCCCGACCTGAGCGCCATCGCCGCTCCTGACCCCGCCCGCGGTGGCATCCCCATCAACTTCACCGTGACTGGGAGGGACGCTACGTCTGGCTTCGGCGAGGCGCCCACTATCACCATCACCACCGCCAACGGCATTAGCTCCGGCCAGCTGACCGAGCTTTCGTGCAGCCCAGCGTTCCCCGTGCTTCCGAGCGGCCCGCTGCCTGCCGGTCCCGCCAACGTGGCGTTCCTTGAATGCACCTACACCTGGACCGGTCCCACGTCGGTCCTGGCGGACGGCTACGCCTCGATCACCATCGAAGGCGTTGATCGCGCAGGGAACGCGCGCATCGCCACCAGCACCTTCATCCTGGACAACACGCCGCCGGTGACGACTATCAGCTCACCGACCTCCGGCACCATGTACACCGCCGCCACCATTAGCACCATCAGCGGCACGCCGGGCAACCGCATGAACGGCACCGCCTCCGACGCCCTGGCCGGCGTGCAGGCGGTGGTCGGCAAGCTGACCAAGGTGGACTCGAGCGGTGTTGTAACGTACTGGAGCGGCGCTTCGTTCTCATCTGCCGATAGCGGCTACACGCTCGGTACCGTGCTTACCACGGGCGCGGGCGCGTCAACCTGGGAGATCGTGAACGGCCCGGCCGTCCCGGCGCAGTGGGGTGATGGCTCTTATACGCTGGATGTGTACGCCACCGACCGTGCGGGCAACGTCCAGAATCCTGTTACCAGCCGCTCGTTCTTGGTAGACGTCACGCCGCCGAGCGTGACCATCATCTCGGTGCAGCCAAACCCGGCAAAGGCGGGCACGCTCTCAATCACGGTGGAGGCGTACGACGCCACCACCGGCGTGCTTGCCGCACCGACCGTGACGGTGCAGCTCAATGGCGTGGGCGCGGCGGTAGCCACGCTGAGCAGCTGCACACCACCGGGCTTCCCCAAGGCGGGTGGTGTCACCGTCACCTGTGATTACGTCTTCACCATCCCCGCGACTGGCCCGGACGGCGATGCGCAGATCCTTGCCACCGTCATGGACCAGGCAGGTAACACGGGCTCAGACAGCGCCGCGATCATTGTTGACACGTCAGCGCCAACCTTCACCGCGGTGGCTCTCCCGGACCCGACCCGCGGCGGCATCCCCATCTCAATCACCTTGACGGCGCGTGACGCCAGTTCTGGTTTCGACTTCATCCCGACCATCACTATCACCACCGCCAACGGCATCTCCTCCGGCACCCTCTTTGCGACCTCCTGCATGCCGGGCGGCCTACCGGTGGTGCCCAACGGGCCAGTTCCTGCCTCCGGCAATGATGTCGCGCAGATCCAGTGCCTCTTCAGTTGGATTGCGCCTACCGCCACGGCCGCAGACGGTACTGCCGTTATCACCGCGTTTGGTAGCGACCGGGCGGGCAACACTGCTCTCACACCGATCGCCGGTACCTTCGTGCTCGACAACACACCGCCCACCTCGTCGGTTACATACCCGTTGGCCGGTCAGATGGTCACAGCCGCCACCATTGGCACCATCAGCGGCGGACCCGGCAGTCGCATGCGCGGTATCGCATCGGATGCGTTGGCGGGTGTGCAGTCAATGAGCGGCAAGCTGACGAAGGTATCTTCGAACGGTGTAGTGACCTACTGGGACGGCGCCTCGTTCTCCCCGTCCGATGGCGGCTATACGCTCGCTATTGCCCTCTCGGTGACAACCAACACCTGGGAAGTAACGAACGGTCCTCCGGCAGCAGTATGGGGTGATGGCACGTTCACCCTTTCCGTCTTCGCCACCGACCGCGCCGGAAACTTGCAGAGCCCGGTAGTGAACCACGTCTTCTCTGTGGACACGACACCGCCGGTGGTGGATGTGGTCTCCGCTGTACCTGATCCTGCGCGCGCCGGCAGCGTGACCATCACCGTGACCGCGGTCGATGCCACCTCCGGGGTGCTTGCTGCGCCTGCTATTGTAGTGACGCCGAACGGTGGCGGTGCTAGCGCTGCCACGTTGACGGGCTGTGTCCCAGGCGGCTTCCCGCTGGGTGGCGGCATCGCCACGACCTGTACCTACGTCTACACCGTCGCGGCTGGAGGCCCGGACGGCGTCGCCACGATCGTCGCTACGGCATCCGATCAGGCCGGTAATTCCGGCTCGGACAGTGCCACGCTCGTGATTGACACGGCGCCGCCGATCTTCACCGGTTACGCCACGCCGGACCCTGCTCGTGGCGCCATCACCGTCAATCTGAGCATCACCGGCAGCGACGCCACATCTGGCTTCGCGGCGTCGCCGACCATTACGGTGCAGCCCAACGGCGGCGCGCCGTCCGGCCCCATTACGGCCACCTCGTGCGGGCAGGCATTCCCGGTGCAGCCGTCCGGGGCGCTACCTGCCACGGGCCTAAGCGTGGCGCAACTCACCTGCACCTTCCAATATGTGCCGCCCACCGGAGTGGCGTTTGACGGCAATGCAACGGTGACTGTGGGCGGCTATGACCGCGCCGGTAACTTCGGCACGGGCACCTTCACGTTTGTCCTGGACAATACACCGCCCACCAGCGCCGTGATAGTGCCGGCACCTGGCGCGGGATACACCGCCCTCACGGTTGCCTCTATCAGCGGCGGCCCTGGTGCCCGTATGCGTGGCACCGCCTTTGACGCCACGGCGGGTGTTGGCCAGGTAGTAGGCAGACTCACGCGCGTCAGCCCGGCGCCGTCCAACGCGACCGAGTATTGGAATGGCAACGTTTGGACGCTGGTGAATCCCGGCTTCACCCTCACTACTGTGCTCAGCGCATCCGGTGCGGTCAACACGAATTGGGAGATCACCAACGCTCCATCTAGCGGTGATTGGGGTGATGGCAGCTTCACGCTTGAGGTGGTCGCCATCGACGATGCGGGCAACGTTCAGAGCCCCGCCGCCGCTAGCGTCTTCACGGTAGACAACACGCCGCCCGTGATTGACGTTGTCTCTGCCGTGCCCGATCCGGCCGGCCCTGGTGTGGTGACCATCACTGTCACTGCGATGGACGAGGTCTCTGGGGTCGCCGCCGCACCCACAGTGACCGTCACCCAGAACGGCGCGCCGCTGCCTGGCAGCACGACGTTGGTGGGCTGCGCTGGCGCCTTTGGCGCACCGCTGGCGGTAGTGACCTGCACCTACACCTACACCGTCATCGGTGGACCGGATGGCGTGGCGGCTATCAGTGCCACTGCGGTCGACGTAGCCGCAAATAGCGGCGCGGCGCTTGGCACCGTCATTGTGGATACGACCGCTCCAACGGTGACTGTCACCGTTACGCCTGATCCCACTCGCGGCGGCGTACCGGTCAGCTTTACGCTCGTCACCACCGACGCTACCTCCGGCTTCGGCCAGGCACCCACAATCTCGGTCGTCACAGCCGGAGGCGCCCTTTCTGGAACGCTGACTGCGACATCCTGCACGCCGAGTGCCTTCCCAGTCCTGCCCAGCGGCGGGTTGCCTGCGTCCGGTGCCAGCGTCGCACTCCTTACCTGCACCTATACGTGGACGCCGCCCACCTCACCCGCGCAGGATGGGGCAGCCGTGGTCACGTATAACGTGTACGATCGCGCAGGCAATCTAGCGACGGGTACCGCAACGTTCTTGTTGGACAACGCGCCGCCGTCCACCAGCATCACGCTTCCCGCGGCCGGCGCCTCTTATAGTCCGGCCGGCGTTGGCGCCTTCTCCGGCGGGCCCGGCAGCCGCATGAACGGCACCGCCTCGGACGGCGTATCCGGCGTCCAGCAGGTGATTGGCAGGCTGCGGCGCTCCGGGCCCGGCGGCGTGATTACGTATTGGAACGGCTCCGCCTGGAACGCTTCAGACGGCGGTAACGTGCTCGGTACCACACTTGGCGTGCCTGGTGGCGTCTCCACCACCTGGGAGATCACTAACGGCCCAACCGCGGCTGCGCAGTGGGGCGAGGGCACCTTTACATTGGACGTGACTGCCACGGATGGCGCCGGAAACGTCCAAAGCCCTGCCACGAGCGCCACCTTCACGCTGGACACAGCCCCGCCCGTGCTGGAGATCCTCTCGATCACGCCCGATCCTGCCGGACAAGGCACCGTGACTCTCACGGTACGCGCGATGGACCTGTCCACTGGAGTGGCGGCGCCACCAACGCTGACGGTAGCGCAGAATGGCGTTGCTGCGGTGACGGCGACGCTGGTAGGCTGCGCGCCGGCGGCCTTCCCGCTCGGTCCGGCGGTCACCGGCACATGCACCTATACCTACGTCGTGGCAACCGGCGCCGATGGCCTCGCGACTGCCGTCGCCACCGCCTCGGACGTGTCCGGCAACAGCGCCACCGTGGCGCGTCAGTTCCTTGTGGACGCTTCCGGGCCGTCCTTCAGCATGACGTTTACCCCGTCGCCCGTCCGAGGTGGTGAGCCCGTCCAGATCTCCGTTGTTGGGCAGGATGCCTCCTCCGGCTTTGGCGCTGCGCCCACCATCTCCATCCTCACCGCAAATGGCATCAGCTCCGGCACGCTCACGGCCACGTCATGTGCCCCGGCCGCCTTCCCCGTGCTGCCCAATGGCCCCGCACCGGCAATCGGCAACGACCAGGCGCAGCTTACGTGCCTGTACCTTTGGACGCCGCCTACCAGCACCGCGACGGACGGTGTGGCTACCGCGACGATTACCGGCTTTGACCGGGCCGGTAACGGCACTGTGGTGACCGGCACCGTTATCCTGGATAACTCGCTTCCCACCACCACCATCACGCAGCCTGTGGCCACCATTTACGGCGCGGCCGGTGTTGCCGGCTTCTCCGGTGGTCCCGGTAGCCGCATGAATGGCACCGCGACGGACGACCGCGCAGGCATCCGTGAAGTGGGTGGACGGCTGACGCGTACCGTTTCAGGGGTAACGACCTACTGGAATGGCTCTACCTGGAGCGCGCTGGACAACGGCTTTATCCTCGTGACTAACTTGGGTAGCCCGGGCGCCCTCTCCACCACTTGGGAGATCACCAACGGTCCGGCCGCCGATGACTGGGGCGATGGCACCTTTACGCTCCAGGTAAGGGCCGTAGACCTGGCAGGCACGGGCAATGTGCAGTCGCCCGTGACCAGCGTTATCTTCACCGTGGATAGCGTTGGTCCGGCGATTGTGATTACGTCCATCACCCCGGATCCCGCTAACGCGACGGCCGTCACTATTACTGTGCAAGCCAGCGACGTTACGTCCGGCGTCAGCGCCGCACCGGCCGTGACGGTCACTCAGAACGGCGGCGGCGCCTTGCCTGCTGGCGCGGGCGTGTGCGGCGCCGGCCTTGGTGTGCCGGGCGCCACCGTGACTTGCACCTACACGTACACCGTTATTGCGGGTCAGGACGGCTTTGCCACCGTGAGCGCTCAGGCCACTGACGGCGTGGGCAACACCGGCTCCACGAGCCGTACTTTTGTGGCGGACACCGTGGCGCCGGTCTTCACAGTAACCGCGACGCCAAACCCAACACGCGGCGCCGTGCCCATCACCATCACCGTTTCCGGGTCAGACGCTACTTCAGGCTTTGCGGTTGCGCCCACCGTTAGCGTTCTCGCTGCCGACGGCAGCGCATCCGGCACGTTGACCACCACCGGCCCATGCACGCCGGTCCTCCCGGTGCTGCCGAATGCGGCCGGGGGCCTTCCGGCTGCGGGCGCGGACGTGGCACAAATTACCTGCCGGTACAGCTGGACGACTGCTCCCACTACTGCGCTGGCGGATGGCCCCGCCACGGTCACTGTGACCGGCTATGACCGCGCGGGCAACGGCATCGTGACCATCGGGACGATCCTTTTGGACAACACGCCGCCGGCCACCACTATCTCCACGCCACTGGCGGGTGCGGCATTCACCAGCATCACGGCGCCGTCAATCACACTCACGGGCACGGCAACCGACCCCCTGGCCGGTGTGGATCGCGTGGAGGGCAGGTTGACGCGCGTTGTGAACGGGGTCACTACCTACTTTGATGGCACCTTCTTTGTAGCCAGCGATCCGGGTGGCTACCCCATGACCAGCGCGCTCAATCCGGCGGGCGGGGTTGGCATCACAAGTACTACCTGGACCGGCACCGAGCCTAATGTCTGGCTGGATGGCTTCTACACCATGACCGTTCGCACGGTAGATGAAGCCGGGAACGCGGGCGCAAATACAAGCTCCGGCTTCTCCGTGGACGCCGCCCCGCCCAGCATTACTATCACATCGGTTACGCCAAGCCCCGCCGCCCTGGGTAACGTCATCACTATCTCCGTCTCCGTCATGGACACGGTGGGCGGTGTTGGCGCTGCGCCTGCGGTGACGCTGGCGCAGAACGGCGCGCCCGCCGCCGCGGCAACACTGTCCGGCTGCTCCGCGGCCTTCCCAAGCGCCGCCGGTGCCACTGTCGTGTGTACCTACACCTACACCGTGACCGGCCCGCCGGACGGCATCGCCCTCATCTCCGCCACCGTATCGGATACCAACGGTAGCTCTGCCACGGATACCGAGACGGTCTTCATCGGCACCACGGCGCCGGTGCTTGACATCGTCGTGCCGACGGTGACCGTCTACCGCAAGCCGTCGCAGACCGTCGATGTTGCCTTCACCTACACCGAGGCCAGTCCCAGAGAGTACGTTGTCCAGCTGAAGCCGCTTTCGTCCGCCGCGGTGATCACACAGACCGTGACCACCGGCATTCCGGCCGGCACAAACACCATCACTCGCACGCTCACCCTTACTGGGATAGCTGACGGCGTGTACGACGTGATCGTCAGCCTGACCAACGCGGCCGGTCAGACCGTCACTGACACTGAGGTAGGGCGCGTGGTGGTGGACTCCACGCCGCCGCTGGCTACCGTGAGCACGCCGGGCGCGGGCACCACCGTGGGAACGCTGGCTGTGGTCAACGGCACTGCCAGTGACTCGGTGATCAACGGTGCGTCCTCCGGTCTCGCCACTGTCAGGTTCTCGGTGCGCTCCAACGTGGTTGGGTTCAACAACGGCATGTACTGGAACGGTGCCACATGGGTCACCTCCGCCAGCAACGTCTGGCTGACCACTAACAACGCAACGCCCAATTGGACGGCAACCGCCGTGATGCCCGCGCTGTCTACGCTGCAGCAAGGCTCCTACACCATCTGTGCGTCCGCGTTGGACGTGGTTGGCAACCAGAAGACGAACCCGCTATGCAACACCTTCACGCTGAATAAGCCGCCGATGGTGACAGCGGCAGTGCCGGACACGGACGGTGCGATCGTAGCGCGTGGCTTTGCGCCGGTGACGATCACCTTCAGCGAGCAGGTCTTCAAGAACACAGGTAGCTTGGTCCCTATCAGCCCGGCCGACTACGGCACGCTGATTTCGCTGCGCCAGGACACGCCGACCGGCACGGTCATTGCGGCGACCGCTAGCTACAGCCTATCCACCAGAAACTTCACAATTACGCCTAGCGCGCCGCTGCCGCCTAGCACCACCTTCTATGTCGTTGTGGAGGGGTTGGGCTGCACTGCGCCTGGGTGCCTGACGGGCGTACGAGACAGCAGCAACCTGCCGTTGAGCAACACCGCCGGGGTTGGCATTCAGCAGTTCCTGCGCACGTTCAAGACGGCGGATCCGTCGGTGCTGACCTGGAACAGCGGCCCACCGCTGGCACCTATGATCACCGCGCGCCGTGAGTTTGGCGCGGTGACAGTGGACGGCGTCTACTACGCGGTTGGTGGTATCAAGACTGACAACACTGTCACCGGCGTGCTAGAGAAGTACGATCCCGCCACCAATGCGTGGTCCGTCCTTGCGCCTATGCCTGCAACACGCCACGCTCCCGCCGTGGCCGCCTACGGCAATAGGATTTTCGTCTTCGGCGGAGGCACCGGGACGACGGCCGGCTGGTCACAGAACGTATACATCTACGACACCACCAAGGACACTTGGACCTCCGGTCCCAATATGCCTCGCGCGCGTGGGTACGTTGCGGCGGCCGAGCTCAACGGGAAGATTTACCTCGCTGGAGGCACGTGTCAGGTGAACTGCGGCTTTGGCAACCAGCCGCTCACCCTGGTAGAGGTCTACACCCCTAACAGCACCACAGGCACCTGGACCGCTACCAACGGCACCGGCGTGGCCCAGCTTACGGTGGCGCGCGACTCGCACACGCTGACCGCTGCCAACGGGCGCCTGTGGGCCGTGGGCGGCGCCGGCGCGGCCGGCAACGCCGTAGAGTACTTCACGCCCAACGCCACCACCGGCGCCTGGACCAGTAGCCACAACGCGAGCGCTGCCGTGATCAACGCGGCCATGGTGCTGCCGTCCAGCCGCTCCCTGCACGCCGCCGGTGTGATGAATGGCTACCTCTACATCGTTGGGGGCCTAGAGACCGGACTTGGCCCCACCAACACCGTCTTCGCGTACGATCCGATAGCCCTCGGAGCCGGTAGCTGGAGCACCCTCTCGCCGATGTCCACGGCCCGCCACGCCTTCGGTGGCTCAGTCGGCATTGTGGTTGCCGGCAACCCGCCCGTTACCCGATTCATCGTCGCCGGCGGTTCACTAACCACCAGCGGTGGCATTACCGGCACCGTGGACAGCGGAGCGGGCGGGTAGATTCCCTCTCCCAAAGGGAGAGGGTTAGAGTGAGGGCCTAAGAGGCGACGCCGGGGGTGTTCCGCACCTGTGCCCTTTGCCGCCGCTGCCCTCACCCGCCGTTCCGGTGGCCAGGGCTCCCGCGTGCGGGACGACCATGGGGAGAGGCTTACCTTGCCTGTATCTGCTGCGCCGCCACTAGCGCCGTGCCGAACCCGGCCACCAGCGCCACACACGCTGCCATGAGCCACGCGCCGCTAAACAGCGCCGTCCGGCCGCGTGCTCCGCGTGCGACCATCAGGGGCAACGCAGTCATCAACGGCAGCACCACGAGCGGTCCCATCACAAAGAATGCTCCCGGCAGCACCACCGCAACACTCACACCCGCGGCCAGGAGCAGCAGCGCTGTCGCCGCCGCACGCCGGGTCAACCGGCCGAACCCTGCTGCCAATCCGAGCCCTGCGATGAACGCCAGCACCAGCGGTAGCACAAACGTGATCGCCAGCGCCGTGCCCACACCTGCCCCAACGACGCCAGAGGTGCTCCCGCCGCGCAGCACCTCCTCGCCCAGCGTGTTGACGGCAATCACCGGTCCAAAGCTCGTCAACGCCCCGATACCTAGCGCGACGAGTCCGGCCGCCAGTCCGGCCGCGGTCCACCGATGATCTTGTACACGCCAGCGCGCTAGGGCGATCCAGCCTCCCACCAGCACGCCCGGGACGCCGGCAAACGTCACTCTTAGTGCTCCATTGCCGCTCAGCGACCAGTTGGCGCCGCCGATAGCACTCCGGCTCAGCGCATCCGTCACCACCGCGAGCCCGATTCCCGCCAGCGCGCCCAGCAGGCCCGTGAGGAGCGGCACCGACGCGCTACTGGCCCAGCTAGATGGCGTATCACCCCTCATTGTGGCGGTCGATAGTACCCCGAGCACCCGCTACAGCATTCACCCGGATGGGCAGCGATCTTGAGTCGGTCTCATTCTTGGGGTAGAGTGCCGGCTCCACGGGCCGATACGCGCCTTCAGCCCCTCAAAACCCGACGCGTTCTTTCCGGTTTCACCCTTCGACTTCGTTGTATATATAGAGAGGAGGAAGTCTTCGTACAGCAGCGTGTTCTCGTCCTCAGAAGTTCTCGTGTTGCCAATCTGACAACATCGCTCGGACGGCGCCGGCTACAAAGGGCTACGGGAATCGTCGATTTACCGGTCTGTCCGCGACATGATGAGGCCGGTCGCAATGGAAACCGATGCATTCATGTTGTCAGCCAGTCACCTTCACCAGCCTGGCAGGGCGAAACTACAGAACAGACTACCGCCTCCGCCGCCACGCCAACACCCATCTATCGTGTGCTCGCCCCTCCACCCCACAACGACGAATGGCGCGCCCAATCGTGGATCTCCATGGCGACTTCTAGCTCGCCTTACTGCCCTCGCTCGCCAGAATCTCAGCGGTAGTTGGTGAACTGGAGGGGGACCGTCCACTTGCGGTCTTCTTCCGCTTGCCTAAGCACGCGCATCGCCGATTGGAGCTCGTCCTTGGCGCGCCCGGTAATGCGCACGGCGTCGCCCTGTATCTGCGTCTTCAGCTTGGGCAGCTCGTCTCGCACCGCCTTGCTGATCTCCTTCGCCAGCTCGGAAGAGAGTCCCTTTTGCAGTGTGATCGTCTGGCGTACCGTCCCCTTGGTCGCGTCCTCCACCTTCCCAAAGTCCAGTACCTTGGGAGAGAGCCCGCGCCGTACCACCTTCCCAAGCAGCACATCTCCCACCGCCTTGAGCGACATGTCGGAAGCGCTGTGGACCTTGAGGATGTTCCCCTCCAGCTCGATGGTTGAGCCGGTGTCCTTCAAGTCGTAACGGGTTCCCACTTCGCGCATCGTCTGGTCAATGGCGTTCACCAGCTCTTGCCGGTCGAACTCGGACACCACGTCAAATGAAAAATCCTGCGGCATACACAGATTCTAGCGGTGTAGAGGCGGCGTCGCGCGGCCAGTACAGCAGGACGGCGGTATAGTCCACACCGCTATGAGACTTCAGGGGAAAATCGCCATCGTCACCGGTGCTTCCAACGGCATCGGTAAGCGCACGGCACGCCGCTTTGCGGAGGAAGGCGCCTCGGTCATCGTCTCGGACGTGCAAGACGACCTCGGCAAGCAAGTAGTGGAGCGAATCCGCAATGATGGCGGTGCCGCGACCTACGTCCACTGCGACATCCTGCAGGAAGACGACATAAAGCGCCTGGTCGGCACAGCCGTGGATACCTACGGCGCGCTGCACATTCTGGTGAACAACGCCATGGTCAACGCGGCGCGTACCGCCGTGGATGCTACCGCCGACGAGTTTGACCGCGCCATGGCTGGGATGCCCCGCGCGAGCTATCTTGGAGCCAAGTACGCCATCCCACACATGATTGAGGCGGGTGGCGGCTCCATCATCTGTATCTCATCCGTGCACGGGATTCTGCCCGCGCGTCGTGGCCTCGGGTATGAAGTCGGTAAGTCGGCCTTGTTCAACCTCTGCCGGGAGATCAGCGTGGACTACGCACCGCAAGGGATCCGCGCCAATGCCATCTGTCCCGGTGGTGTGCAGTCACGCTTGGAAGACACAGACGCAACGCCCGACACACCACAGTCTCGCTACACGCGTGAGGTCTACCCAACGCGGCGACTCGGCTGGCCACTGGATATCGCCAACGCCTGCCTCTATTTTGCGTCTGATGAGTCCAGCTGGGTCACCGGTCAAGTGCTCGCCGTTGATGGCGGCCTCACGACGCAACTCCAGGACGATCTTGCCTTCCGCCTGCGTGACTATCTCCGCGAGCATCCTGACTCGCTAGAGGCGCCGCCGCGGAGGAACTGACAAGGCGAGCGTGCGCAGCCAGGAGGAGTGCGCAGCCAAGAGCACAGAGACGTAGATCACACCTCTCTGTGTGCTCTGTGTCCTCGGTGGTCAATACTCTTACGTCACTACAAACTGTGGCTTCCCGTCCAGGAAGGCAAGGATGTTCTCTACCGGATGACGCGCCATTCGGTCCAGTCCGCCATCGGTCACCCAGGCGACATGTGGCGTCACCAGCACGTTATCCAGCGTCAGCAGCGGCGAGTCTGCTGGCAGAGGCTCGGTCTGGAAGACATCAATCGCGGCGCCCGCGATGCGCTGCTCTCGCAGCGTCTTGTACAGCGCTTCCTCGTCCACAAGCGCGCCGCGGCCGGTGTTGACCAGATAGGCGGTTGGCTTCATCAGCGCCAGTTCGCGCGCGCCGATGATCTGATGCGTGCGCGGTGATGCCCGGAGCAGTAGCGAGACAACGTCAGACTGGCGGAGCACCTCGTCCATCTCCAGCAGCTCTACGCCCATCTGTCCGGCCCGTGCCGGATCATGCGTCAAGCTCCAGCCTACCAGACGCATGCCCAGCGCCTTGATGACTGGCGCCACCTCCTGCGCGATAATCCCTAGTCCAATCAGCCCAAACGTCTTGCCGCGTAGCTCTATTCCCGGCAGGTGCTTCCACTCGCCCGCCTTCAGCGCCTGATGCATCCCCGTGAGGTTTTTGGTCAACGCTAACGTCATGCCCACGGTGAACTCAGCCACCGACACCGTAGGTGCCGTTGGCGTGTTACTGACCACCACCCCGCGCTGCGCCGCTGCAACCAGGTCGATGTTGTCCGTGCCGGTTCCCATCACGGTGAGAAACTTGAGATCCGGCAGTGCAGCAAAGACCTCGTCGGTGAACTTGGAATAGGCGCGCACGTTGATCGCCGCGTGCGCGCCGCGCAGCCGCTCTACCAACTGCTCGCCGCCTTCGTGCTTGGTGGAATGCAGCGCTACCTCGCCGCGCTCTCGCAGCGGCGCCAGCGCCGGATGATCCTCCCCATATACCACCGGAAAGTTGTCTGGAATAGAGAAGTTCATGTGTGTCTATTTCCCAAAGAGCTCGTTGATTGTGACTGAGAATCCCGGCATCACGTCTTCGCCGGAGAGCACGTCGTCGCCGCTCATCATCAGTCCCCGACCGTCGGGATAACGGACCATCACACGGCGCCTGTCACTGTACGCCAGCCAGACCAGACGCGTTCCAGCGTCAAAGTACGCCTGGATCTTGTCCTCAATCTCTCTGGTTGTATCTCCGGGAGAGATTACCTCCACGGCAATGTCTGGGTAGCCGGCGAAGAAGCCCGGTTCTAGCGGAGTCCGGAGCAGCTGCTCTTCAGAGACGAACGACACGTCGGGCGCGCGCACTACGTCTGGGTTTCGTGCGAGCGTGAAACCAACCTCCACAAACACCTCGCCCAGCCGGTTGCGCTCTACATGCGGCCCAATGAACATGCAGAACCGTGCTTGCGTCCGGCCATGCGGCCTGCCTACTGGCGACAATTCAATCACCTCCCCATTGACAAGCTCGTGCTTGTTCACACCCTTGGGCATGAGGAGGAACTTCTCGGCCGTCATTAGTGCAGTTGCCGTGGCCATTGCTGCCTCTATCATACGATCCTTCCCATGGTGATACTCCCGTGACCGCAAGTCCCTCTAACACTGGCGCAAGCGCCGGCGTCAAGATCCCGCGCCACCATCGCCTAATACTTATCCGCCATGCGCAGTCAGCAGTAGATCCCCAGCGGCCGCCCGCCGAGTGGGGTCTGACCAGAGAAGGAAAAGACGCCGCCCGCCGCCTAGCGGCGCTTGGCCTGCTGGATCGCGCGATGGGCTTCTACGCCGGCCCTGAGCCGAAGATGATCCAATCGCTGGAGCCAGCCGTCATCGACCGCCGGCATACCGTTCAGGCAGACGCGGCGTTCGCCGAAACTCACAGTGAAGGGTTCCTGGGGAACGACCAGTTCCTGGCGGCGGTCCAGCGCGTGTTCACTGCACCTGACGAGCCACCCGCACCGAGATGGGAGACCGCGACCGCGGCGTGCGCGCGCTTCGCCGCAGGCGTGGATCGTCTTCGTCAGGTCCATGAACCTGACCGGAACGGGGATCGTGTGGTGCCCGGTACGGTGGTGATTTGCACCGGCGGGCGGATGCTTATCAGCTATCTGGCAGCCGTTCTCGACTGGAGCGCGGCAGAGGCGATGGCGCATTGGCGTGCGCTCAAGATGCCGGATCTGGCCGTGCTTGAATTGGACGAACAACCGGAGGACGCGCAGCGTCCGAATGGCGTTAGGGGGTGGGGAGAAGGGGTAGGAAAAGGGGATCTGGTGATCCCCTTTGGAACTCTGGTGATTTGAGTGAGAGGCTATTTGCGCCGTCCAACCTCCTGCTCGGCACGCTCGATCATTGCTTTCATGTAGCCAAGTGTGAAAGCCGTGCCTCGGCTCGCGTCACCGGACATCCGCGGAATGTGGTCCGGGATGACCACACCCTTGAAGTCTGCCTCCTCAAGCGCCTTCATCACCAGGTACATGTCCTTGTAGCCGTCGTCCAGGAACGTCTCCACAAAGTGGGGGAGTGGCTGATCCACGTTGCGGAAATGGATTTTGAACAGCTTCTTCTGCGAGCCAAAGTAGGCAATCGCCTCCTCTGGGGTGGCGCCCATCAGGTCTCCTCCCTCCAGCCAGCAGCCAACGCACAGACAGACGCCAACGTTGGGGCTATTGGCAATCTGTAGCGCCTTCTTGTAGCGCTCTAGCGTGCTGAACAGGCGTGGCACGCCTCCGATCTCGGTCAGGCCGGGCGGGTCATCCGGGTGGATCCCAATCAGCACGCCTTCCTGCTCGGCCACGCGCGCCGCCTGCCGAATGAAATACTCAAAGTTCTCCCACAGCTCATCTTCGGAGTACTCACGCTCATTGCTCAAAGGGAGCGTGTGGCGCCGTTTCCCCCAATGACCCGCCGCGCTGGCGCTGCTCATGTCCAGCGCGCGCGCGTCTGCGCCGCCCCGCGTCTTCTCGCGCTCGGATGACCAGATTCCGTTGGCCATGTGGGCATAGGTGGTGTACGGGATCCCGGCGGCCCCGAGGTCGCGCAGATGCTGGAGATACTGCTTTACCTTGGCGTCGCGGTTCTCCAGGCCAAGCACAATTGCGTCCTGGTTATGCACGCTGCCGTTCCCAAAGCCGTAGACGCTGATGTCGTACTGCGCGTACAGCTCTTTCCGGCTGCGGTAATACTCAGCGCTGGATTTGGTCTCGTCCGTCCAGAGCACCGTGTGCTTCACGCCCATCTGGGCGACCCACTGAAGATCTTCCTCCTTGGGTTCCGGCGACATCTGCGCCGTCAGCTTGATCCCCGGCGCGATCTTGTCGTACGGACTTGACTTGGTTGTTGGTGCCTCTGCTATTGCCATGGTGTGTCCCTTCTTCTCGGATGGGGAGTGTACTGCGCTGGCAAGGGGGAACGACACCGGCATTGTCGACTGATGGGATGTGCGGCGGCCCGCTACGCGCGCAAAGAAAGGGGGCGGAGCGGCGCGCCATTGCGCCGCTCCGCCCCATGGCAATTTGCCTCGCTAACTCTACGGTCTCACCCCTTCCGCAGCAACGCGCCAAACCGCGCCCACCTGACTCTGTGCGCACGCAAAGGCAAGCATGAAATGTGCTTGCATCTACGGCGCACGCTTGTGCGGCCATGCACGGATGTGAAAGAATGGCGGCGATGACGTACGTGCTGCCGGTCGATGAGGCGAGCTCTGCCGGACGGGATGGACGTAATGGGCCAGCTGTAAGGGACGGCCGGGTGGCTGCGCGTACGCGGTCACGCGCCGAGGATGACGCTCTTACCTTCCACATCGCCCTCAAGTACTACGTGGAGGGGAGGACCGCGCAGGAGGTGGCCGATGAGCTACGGCTCGAGCGCAGCTTTGTCAGCCGGCGCCTCAAGGAGGCACGCCTGCGCGGAATGGTGCATATCCTAGTCACGCCGCCCGTGCTTCTGCAAGAGCTACGCGGCCTGGAACGGCGCCTGAAGAGCCAGTTCCCGCTCAAGGAAGTCACCGTCATCCCCGGCCGCGAGGACGTGATGGACGAGGACACCAGCGCGGATAAAGAGAGCGTAGTGCTCGCCGCGTGCCAGGCGGCGGCGCAGTGGTTGACGGATACGCTCAAGGAGGGTGATACGCTGGCTGTCCCGTGGGGGCGCGTCGCTTCGTACGTTGCGGGGCAGCTCAATCCCACATTTAGTCTGCGTACGCTCGTCACCGTTCCCATCGTCGGCGTCACCGGCGTCACGACCCACCCCTTTGAGGCCAACACCATCGCGGCGCGGATTGCCTCAGTCTTCGGCGGGCAGTCGCTCCTGCTGGCGGCGCCGGCGGTGGTCACCCCGGCAGCGTACGAGGTTGTCTGTGAGATCCCGCTGGTCAAGCGCGTGCTTGATCAAGCGCACCGCGCGCAGGTAGTGATCACCCCCATCACGGCGGCGCACCCCAGCACGTCCACGGTAGTGCAGCAGGGGCTGGCCACGCCGGATCAGGTGCGCTACGCCATGGCGCAAGGCGCCGTGGGCGAGATAGGCAGTTTCTGGTGGTTCGACCGCTTTGGACGCCAGGTAGAGATGCCGGGCGCTCGCCCGATCGGCCTGGGCCTGCGAGGTCTGGCCGACGTGGTGCGCGACGACCGCATGGTGGTCGCCATTGTTGCCGCCAGCCGCGCCCGCGTTGCCCCACTCAAAGTCGCCCTTGAGCAGGAGCTGGTTAACGTCCTGATCACTGACTCTGTGACGGCACAGGAGCTGCTTGGAGCTGACCCTTCTTCCCGGTGAGCTTCCGGTAGACCCAGACTACGGGATCATGGAACTCGCTGACTACGCGCTCCTTGAGCGGGATGATGGCGTTATCCGTGATCTTGATGTGTTCCGGGCAGACCTCTGAGCAGCTTTTCGCCTGAGTCCGCCCCGAAGCTGCTATAGCAGCGACTTGCCGAAGCTCGCCGGCCCGTACTCCGCCAATTAAGAAGTGGATTCTGTGCAAATAGTGCGTGGGACGCGCTCGGGAGGTGCACTAATTAGCACCATTCTGCACCATGCCTATGACTGGTAAGCGTGAAAGTGAGGTTCATGCGTTGCCCGACCAGCGGACGTCGGGTAGATGTTGAAGTTTGCGCGTCATACCGTCCGCTTCAAGGCAGAAGACGTCCGGGTTGGTTAGCGCCTTCCACTCTTCATAACCGGACCGGCCATCGATGTGGCGCCGGATCAGCGTCAGCAGGTTCCCGTGCGACACCGCCACGGTCGCACCTGCGGCGTGCGCCAGCAGCTCCTCAACGGCGGCCGCGCCCCGCGCCATCGCGGCCCTGCTCGACTCACCTCCCTCCAGCGCAACGTCCAGTTCTTCAAAGCTCGCCTGGTACCGCGCCCACCAGTCCGTCAGCGGTGCCGTGCTGAGAACACGCTCCGCGAGGCGACTGTCGATCTTCACCTGAAGCCCTAGCCGGTTTGCCAGCGGCTGGATAGAGTGCACTGCCCGCACAAATGGGCTCGATACGATCCGCTGGATCCCCAATGGCGACAGGAAGTCCGCCAGCGTCTCCGCCTGGATCTCTCCCTCCGGCGTCAGCAGGGCCTCCGGCTCCTGGCCGGTAGCCTGACAGTGCCGGACGAGGTAGAGACGCTTCATGTCAGAGGGAGCGTTCGCCACAAGGTTGGCGCCGTGCAGTCTAGGCGCACATTTCCGAGTCATTGTTCCAGCGGTTGAAGGGCGGCCACTGCTCGGCGGGGAGGCCGGCCAGGCGCCTGCGCGTCTCCAGCCAGAGCTGCGCCCACTTCGCCGGATCGTGCAGCTCACGCTCGGGCTGTTTCCGGCTGCGGGCTATGAAGCTTGGGAACGCGGGGCGGCCCGATGGCTGACCCACCGGGTTGTAGCGCAGATCCATGCTCCAGCGGATATCGTCGCTTTCGTTGGTAAGTGACGCGTGCTGCGTCTTCTTATGGAAGAACAGCAGGTCACCCGGCTGCATCTCCAGCGCTACCGGCGCTCCCTCCGCCAAGTAGGTATCCGGGATGTGCAGCCCCTTCTTCTGCGGCGTCACCAGGCAGTGATGCGCCAGATCGCCCTTGTGCGAGCGCGGGATCACCACCAGACAACCGTTCTCAACCGTCGCCTTGGTGACGGGCAGCCACACGGTGAGCACCTCGGAAACGTCCTGTTCCGGCAGCGCCACGCCCAGATCCTGGTGCCAGTCGGTCTGCGCAGTGGCCGAGTTCCAGCGATCCTGAGGCACTTCACGCTGCGGCACCTTGATGCGCGTGTGGTGGATCGGATTGCACGCAATCTCGCCGCCGATGAACTGTTCCACCGCGTCTAGCAGGCGCGGGCTAGTCAGCAGGTGGAATACGGCTGGCCCCAAATGGATCGGCGTCTCCTCGGTGATCCCGTTCTGTGGCAGCGCAAAGTCCACATGGCGCTCGTATTTATCGCCCGTCTCATTAAGTGCGCGGGAGAGACGCCTGCTGAAGCTCATCTCCTCATAGGTGGAGGCCAGCCGTCCCTCGGCGTGCCAGGTGCGGCACAGGCGGTCGATCAACGCGGTGTACTCCGCGATCACCGGCTTGATGTCTCGCTCGACGTCAAGCACCCCTTCGGCGAGCAAGTAGCCCTCCTCCTTGAAGAGGTCTATCGCCGCCGCGTCTACCTTCTTGACGCGTGCTACCGGTAAGTTAGTCTTCGGCCTATCAAGCGTGACCATCGTTGAGTCACCTCCCTCGTGCTCACAGTGTAAGACGCGGGCGTGTAAAGGCACGCCGCCATGGCCCCCTCGTGGCGCGTGGCCGTTTGAGCCACCGTGGCTTCACGTCGCATCGCCGTCCTTTCAGACGTGCATGGCTTTCTCACCGCGCTCAAGGCTGTCCTGGCTGACGTTGATACGCTCGGCATCTTTGAGATCGCCGTCGCCGGAGACATCGTTAACTTCGGTCCGTCCTCACCGGAGGTAGTTGACCTCCTGCGCGACCGAGGCGCCCAGATGATCCGTGGAAACCACGAAATCGAACTGGTGGTCCCGTATGGCACGCCAGACGCTCCACCCGCGTTGATGCACGGCCCTCGTTTCGCCGGTGCGCGCTGGACCAACGAGCGTCTCGGACAGGAGCGGCGCGCGTTCGTCTCCGGTTTGCCAGACCGCCTGATGCTCGATGAGCGCACCGTCGTCTGCCACGGCTCGCCGCGTGGTGTGCGCGACGGTGTCCGTCCAGATCACACTGGCGACGAACTACGCGCCAAATTTGGTGACGATCCTGCCGTCCTTGCGTTCGTCGGCCATATTCATCAGCCTCACATCAGAGAGGTGCCGCCGCTACCTGGCAGCAACCAACCCGTGCGGCGCTTCGTCAACGCCGGCTCGGTGGGTATGAATCTGGATGGCGACCCGCGGTCATCCTACGTCCTGGCCGAACAAGACTCCAGTGACGCACCCGGTGAATGGCGCACTGAGATACGGCGCCTCTTCTACGACACCGACGCGGCCGTACGCGAGTACGACAACGGGATGCGTGACGCCTGTCCCGAATTCGTGGAAGCGTTCACGCGCCAGGTCCGTACCGGCCGGCAGTACTTCGGTCCCTGGGTGCGCCAGGCTTCCGGCCTTCCCGACGATGCGCTGCTTCCGTCCCTGAGACGCTTCCTCGCGGAGAACCCGTAGGCTGGCACGTAGGCTAGGCGGGCTCTACCGACTCGGACCTACGTGCCAGCCTACGGAGCTAGTAGCTGCGCTCCTTGTCGTTGCCGACGGTGATCGCGACCTTGTTCCCCTTCACATCGGTAAACGTGTAGGTGTAGCTCTTATAGGCGCCGTGCTTATCGCTGAAAGTGAGCTTGCCGGTGGCATCCGCCGATCCGGCATCGACAGGACCCCAGGTACCTTTGTCGGTCGAGTCGCTCTGGCCCTGGCTTTGGAACTCCTCGTACGCCAGTTGCACCGTCAGACGGGTGCTCACGGGCGCGCCGGTCACCTCTAAGACCGTCTCGTAGACATTCGTGTCTAGTTTGTTCACCGTTACCAACCGCGCCTTGAGCGCCGACGGTGTCGCCGTCACGGTCGCCGCTGACGCCGTCGATGTGGGGGTAGCTGCAGGCGGCACGGCGGAAGCAAGGACACCACGCGTCAGAGTAGAAGCGCTCATGCCAAAGCGCTGCTCCCAGGTCTGCTGATCCAATACCAAGCTGCCGTAGTTGCTGGTGTTGATGCCAAACAGCTCCACATCGCTGATGGACTGGATATGCAGAAGTGTCGGGCGATCCTGATTGGTTTCCCACTTCGCCTGGTAGATCGGATCTCCTATCTTGATGAGGCCAGCTGAGAGCCAGGGGTCTCCAATGCGGAAGCTGCGCAGTTGATCGAGTGTGACCTCCCGTCGATCGCTCCAGTTGATGGCGCGGCCCGCCAGCGCTCGCGTGTCGCCACCCCAGTGGAGAGTGCCCTGATCATCCGATATCCACAGGTGCGGCGTGCCAGCCAATGCGTAGACACCGCGCGCCACGCCTAGCTGTTGCGCCGCCGGGCCGGCCAGCGCCGGCACCGCGGCGACCAATCCAACTCCCCCGACCACCACTGGTCCCAAAAGTCGTCTCGTGAGTTTCATGCGTTCTCCTTCTCTTGCTCCTGCATCTTTGGCTGCTTTGGCCCTACCAATGAACGGCTGTGTTCCCGAATGGTTAGGTCCGGCCCCACCCGGCGACCGGCCGTACACTCCCCACCCTCTAGGGAGATGTGAAGACAATGCGGATTCTGGTAACAGGTATCACAGGTAGGATCGGTGCCAACCTTGCGGCGTCGCTGGCAGCGCAAGGGCATCAGGTTCGAGGATTGGTCTGGGCACGCGACGCCCGCGTGGAGAAGCTGGAAGGTCTTGGGGTTGAGTTGCTGTATGGCAACCTGACCGAACAGTCAGACGTGCAGCGCGCTGTCGCGGGCATGGAGGTCATCTATCACCTGGGCGGCGCATTTCAGGGCGGCGGCCCTTTCTCCACCGAAGACTACTTCGAGATCAATGTGCGGGGCACGTTCCTCATGCTGGAAGCCGCCCGAACGCTCCAGCAGGCCGGCCAGTTGAAGCAGCTGCTTTTTGCCAGCACGGACGCGCTCTACGAGAAGTACATTCCCGGCGGCATGACGGATCTCATCCACCCGGATACCACGCCACGCCTGCCGCGCGGCTGGTACGCGCTCTCCAAGTCTTTGGGTGAAGAGCTGTGCAACGGCTACGTGCGCAGCTTCCGCATGCCCATCACTATCCTGCGCTTTGCCCTGGTGGTGGGTGCAGGTGAGGTCGCGGATTTTCACCAGTTCTACCTATCCCGGCTGAAAGAAGCGCACAAAGACCTGGCGCCGCTCTGGGAGCAGTCTGGCGGTGAAGAACGCCTGGTGGTAATGCGGGATGAGCAAGGCCGGGCGTGGCGCAAGCACATTGCTGACGTGCGGGATATCGTTGGCGGCTGCGTGGCGGCCCTCGGTAAGGAAAGCGCGTATGGGCAAACGTTCCAGCTGGCGGGGCCGGTACCGTTCACCTGGGACGAGGCGGTGCCTTACCTCTCGGAGAAGCTCGGCATCCCGCATGTGGAAGGCACGTCCTCCGGTACTCCCACCTATTATGAGTACGATCTGACCAAGGTCCGCACGCTGCTCGGCTACGAGCCGCAATACGACATCTTCCGCATGATCGATGACGCCGTGGCCTTCAAACGCGGCGAGCAGATCGGTGTTCTGCCCACGAAGTAAGCCGGGTTTAGGTGGAGTTCCCAAGGGAGCCACGGAAGCCACCCGAAGGAGTGGGCTACACTGCCCGGCTGATCTCGGAGAAATCATAATGACCGCGCCTTCTCGTCCGAACGTGCTGGTGATCTTTGTGGATCAGCAGCGCTGGGATACGTTGGGAGTGAATGGCAGCCCTGTGGGCCTCACGCCAAACCTGGATAGGCTGGCGCGGCGCGGCACGCGCTTTCAGCTTCCCATCACCAACCAGCCGGTCTGTGGTCCGGCACGAGCGTGCTTACTGACCGGCCAGTACGCCTCCCAGCACGGCGTCTGGCGCAACGGACCCGGCTTGCGCAGTGGCATCCCAACGCTCGCCACCGAGTTTGACGCCGCCGGCTACCAGACGGCGTACATTGGCAAGTGGCATCTGGCGCCGCGCAAGGAGACCGGCGATGGCTGGGTGCCACCCGAATGGCGCGGCGGTTTCAAAGGCTTCTGGGAAGCATCCAACCTGTTGGAATTCACGTCCCAGCCGTTTGAGACGGTGCTCTACGACTCCGGCGGTAAGGAGGTTCGACCCCCCGGCTATCGCGTGGATGCCATGACCGACCGCGCCATCCATTACCTCAAGGAGGCGCGGCACGGCGGCTCGGAGGGCGCGGCCGATCCCTTTTTCCTGATGGTCTCGTACATTGAGCCCCACCATCAGAATGACGTTGACGAGTATGTCGCCCCACCGGAGTACACGACCCGGTTTCGTGATGCCTGGGCGCCGGCGGATCTACGAGCGCTCCCCGGAAGCTGGGCCTCTCATCTGCCTGGCTACTACGGCTGCATCGCAAACATTGATCACAACGTGGGACGGCTGGTCAACACGCTGGAAGAGGAAGGGCTTACCGAGAATACCGTTGTGGTCTACACCTGTGACCACGGCAACCATTTCAGGACGCGTAACGCCGAGTACAAGCGCTCTTGCCATGATAGCTCGCTTCGCATCCCACTTGTGATGTGGGGGCCAGGGTTCGAGCGTCATCAGGTGGTGCCTGAGCCAGTCGGCTTGGTTGATCTCCCGCCAACGCTGCTCGATGCCGCCGGCCTCTCTGTACCGGAGACGATGCAGGGCCGCTCGCTCCTTCCGCTGGTGCGGCGCGAGGCGGAAGCGTGCGAGACGTGGCCGGAGGATGTGTTCGTCCAGATCAGTGAGTCAATGATTGGTCGCGCGCTGCGTTCCGAGCGGTGGACCTATTGCGTCACCGCGCCCGGCGCCACGGGCAACAGCGGGTCAGGCAGTGACGTATACGTGGAGTCTCATCTCTACGATGCCTTCGCTGATCCGCACCAGCTCGTCAACCTGGTTGGAAGGCGGCAGTTCGAGGAGGTGGCTGACCGTCTGCGTGTCCGCCTGCTGGAGCGCATGCAGGCGGCGGGTGAGCCCCTGGCGGAGATCCGGCAGTTCGGCGGCAACGCGCCGCCTTAGGCAGCCCCGAGGGGTGACGCTCATGGCGGCGCTTCTCGGACGGTGGCGTTGGATGGCGCTCGCCGCGCTGTTTGCCTGTGCCGTCACCGTCCGCCTCGGCGTTTGGCAGCTTGACCGTCTGGCAGCTCGCCGCGAGGTGAACACGCGGCTTGAGCGGCGTTTCACCGCTGAACCGGTGCAGCTCAACGAACTCTTGACCTCAGGACTACCGGGTGACGATGCGCTGCGGGAGTTGGAGTTCCGTCCCGTCCATGCACGTGGGACCTGGGACTACACCTTGGAACGCGCGCTTCCCAACCAGGTGTGGCAGGGAGCGCTAGGCCTGCACCTCATCACGCCCCTGCGCCTGGAGGGCAGTAGCCAGGTAGTGCTGGTCAACCGGGGTTGGATTCCGGGCAGCGAAGCGGCCCCTACCCAATGGCAGCAGCTTCGAGAGCCTGCCGGAGCAGTGGCCCAGATAGAAGGGTGGATACGCCTTGAGCAGCGCGGTTTGCCCGGGCTGAAACGTGAGATGGAGGCCTCCGGACTAAAGACGCTGCCCCTGTACGTCATTCTGGCACCTTCATCGGGCGCGGTGGGCGACGCTGGAGCGGCCGGCGGGCAAGCGCTGCCTTACAAGCGCGCCCCCGTGGCAAGCATCGGTGAGGGCGTGCACGCAATCGCTGCGGCGCAGTGGTTCATCATTGGCGCGATCATCGTGATTGGAATGCTGGCGTTTGTGCGCCGCGACACGGTTCGGACCGGCGCCGGAGCGAAGCCTGGTCTAACCGTGCGGTGATTGGCGCTAGAGTTCGCGGCACATCACGGCGCGGCCCCGCGTGTCTGTGTGGTACTCCAACCGCTTTGCTCCGCCCGCGACGACGATGAGGTAGCCCGGTGTAATCACCTGAGCATAAAAGGAGCCGGGCTGAGGACAGCCGAGCGACGAATCACCCCACTCACGCTGCTCAGCTCGCTCCACGCTGGCCGCCGCGCCGCCCAGACGTGTCGTGGCGTCGCGGAGTGCCGCGTCAATAGCCGCTTGTGCCTCAGGACTGTGCGCCACGGGTGTACCTCTCGCCGCCCCAATCGAGCCTGTCGATGAAGTCACCGTAGCAGACCCACCTTCCGATTGCCCGCACGCACTCACGAGCAGGCACAGCGCCAGCGAAACGAACGCCCGGCATCTCACTACCGAAGCGTAACGCTTCGCTGACGCAGCCACCGGGAATGCAGAAAGAGATCTGTTTTCCCGTCTAACCGTTTCCTATGGCTTGAGAGGCACCTGCAGCCCTTTGTACGGCATGCACGGCCCCGGCTCAATCTCATTGTTCATGCGCTGGGTCAACTGGCGTAACCCATCAGACATTGTTTTCTTGCCCGCCAGCACCTCGTTATTCATCTCAGCGCCGTACTCGGAGTAATGCCGCGAGGTGGCGTTATGACGGAAATGGATGCCATACGGGATCTTGTAGCCATCAGCGAAGACGCTTGTGTGGATCTTGGGATCCTTGGTGAACTCCGCCTGATACTTCTTGAGGGTCGGCAGCACTACCTTCTCCTTGGCCCAGAAGCCCTGCACGTCATCCCCCGCCAGCCAGCGGATGAGCTTGTAGCTCTCCTCCGGGTTCTTGGTGGTCTTGGAGATGGTGTGCGGGTTGCCGGAGACAATGGTCACGCCTGGCTGTCCCTTGGTCTTGCCGGGGAATGGCGCAATGTCGTAGTCAAAGGCGCCGTTGATCTCTTTCTTGATAGCGGCGTGCGACGCGGCGGCGCGCACGCGGAAGACGGCGCGTCCCTGACCAAACGGTTTCTCGCCACCGCCCAACTCGGTGTTTACGGTGCTGGGCATGATGTATTTGCGGTTGTACCACTGGTACACAAAGTTGTGGGCTTCCAAGGACTGGGGTGAATCGAGCGTGTACTTCATGTTCTCGAAGTCCGCCCATTTGCCTCCGAAGGACCAGACGAACATGCCGTTGCCTTCATTCATTGACCAGGCGTCGGTGCGGACGCCGTACACGTCCGTGCCAGATGATCCCTGAACCCTGAAGGTCTTCTGCATCATCTCTTCCATGTCGGCGAAGGTCCACTGCCCCTTGAGGTCGTCCCAGGGATCCTTGGCGCCGGACTGCTTGAGCAGCGTTTTGTTGTAGTAGACGGCGCGTGGGTCGGCGTCAAAAGGCATGGCGTACGTCTTGCCGCACCAGATCTCGCTGCCCATCAACACGTAGTCGCGCTTGAGATCAATCTTGTCTTTCTTGAGGTAGTCCGATATTTCCAGGATGACGTTAGTGTTGTAGAACTGGCTCCAGGCAAAGTTCTCCCCGTTGACTACATCCGGTGCCGTGCCAGACACGTACCAAGCGGTGTACTTGGCCATGTCCCGGTTGGTGGCGTTCATATCCAGCTGCACCTTGACGTTGTTCTCTTCCTCGAACTTCTTAATCAGGTGCTGTGTCGGTTCCATCACCCCCAGGTACCACGTATTGAACGTGATCTCTTTCGGCGGCCCGCTGCGTGGTCCCGCCGCCGGCTGGCTCCCCGTTCCCGCCTGCGAACACGCGGCTATCGCGGTCGAGCCAATGGCAGCAGCGACGCCGCCAAGGTACGAGCGGCGCGAGATCTTCCCCAAACGCCCTAAAGGCAAACTCATCTGATGTACGGTCCCTCCTCATACCATGATAAACATGCCCGCACTGGTGTCAAATCCTGTACCCGCGCTCGGTTATCATGGCCGCATAGTTGTGACCACCCATTCCACCCCGGCGGTTGGTCTTTCCCAGATTGGGCAGATCGCCGTCAGGGTCAAGGACTTGGATCGCGCGGTGGCGTTTTACCGCGATACGCTCGGTGTGCCGTTTCTCTTTCGCGCGCCCAACTTGGCGTTCTTCAGCTGCTCTAGCGTCCGCTTGATGCTCTCTGAGCCGGAGAAGCCTGAGTTCGACCATCCCGCATCCATCATCTATTACAAGGTAGACGACATCCACGCCGCGTACACCTCCTTAAAGGCGCGGGACGTCGAGTTCGTCGACGAGCCCACCTTATCGCCAAGATGCCTGACCACGACTTGTGGATGGTCTTTCTCAGAGACACAGAAGACAATATGCTTGGGCTGATGTGCGAACAACGCCCGCCGGCCGCCTAGGACTGTTCGCACATCAGCCCGCTCGTGACGCCTAAGTGAGCGTTTAGGTGCGCTCTGCGGCGCCGGGTACGATGATCGCCGTCGTTGACGTCTGCCGCTACCGCAGTCGCAGGATCAAGACATCGTCCGGCTTGAGATCAACGTGAACGCCTGCGTCACTTACGCTGGCGGTTGAGCCAAAGGCGGAAAAGAGCACCTCCAGCCGGTCTGGCGCCGGCAATGATTCCAGACCAAGCGCCGAGAGGTTGGCGAGGCGTAGAGTGCCTTGCTGTTCTCCCAACCGGTTGATGACGAACAGGAAGCAGCCATTCAGCTCTTTGGCGCTTCCTCCTGCGTCTCCGTTTGCCTGTCCCTCCACCCGAACGCGCCGCGCGACGGTCTCTACTTCCAACATCTCGTCAGGAACGATCGTGCGGGGGACATGCGGCTCGATTAACTGGATGGCGAAGCGGCGCAGCGCTAGGCGCTCTTCTACTGAGAGGGCGTAGTAGCGCGACGTGACGTAGGCGCCACCTGGAATCGTGCCAATGAGCGCCGAGGTGCCTTGCCCAACGCGGACGCGGTAGCCAGTGGAGATGCCCTTGGAGCCACGCAGCAAGACATCTCCGCCTTCGCGGAACTCCATAACGCGTAGATCGCCGCGGACCAAGCCCGTGCCAGCGGTACTGCCGGAGGGCTTCATTGCTGCACTACTGGAGCTTTCGGGGCCCTCGGCAGGTGGGTTCTCGCCTGTGCTCTCGGCGCCGGCGGCGCTGGCGACCATTTCCAGGAGTTCACCTGGCAGCGAGGCGGCCTGACCGACTAATGCGGGCTCAATCAGGTCGCTCAGATGCAGTGCGGCGGGGGAGAGCTTGGCGGTCTTCCAGCGCGTTGTGAGGTAGTAGGGAACCATCCACCGTGCCACAAGGTGGGCAATCAATCGGATCCGGCCGAGCCAGCGCTGGGAGCGTGGCTGATGCGGCCAGAGCACGCCGGTACTGAGCGGCTCGCCGTCCGAGCGGCGTACCACCGGCTCAGGGAACGTAATAAGGTTGCCACCGCGCCGGGTATAGAGCTCCAGCTTGCGGTACTGCTCGCGATCAAGGTAGCCGCACGATGGCAGTATCACCGCGCCGTAGCGCCCCATTTCCGGCTGGTCAGTGGCCTCGAGATCAACAAAAGGCACGTTGTAGCCGGCTGTTTGCAGCAGGGCGTGGAACCCGGCCATTGCGAAGCTAGCAAAGTAGCGCAGCGGCTCGATCAGGCCGGGAACGGGGACCGGGAAGACGCTCTGCGGATGGATTCGCGCATATGGCAGGTACTCGAGATAGGCGATCGGATCGCGCACCTCGGTTGAGGCAGTTAGTTCGTCCTCGTACCGCGCCGCAAAGGTCTGGAGGCGCGCCACCACTTCCATGCGCTTGGTAGGAGCGCCAGTTTCGTCAAGCAGGCCGCCAAACTTGAATGCGAAGCCGCCCGGGTCCATGCCATCTTGCGCAGCGTAGAGGTTGTAGCCTTTGAGGCCATGCGCCAGGGCGGCGCCAAAGGCCTGGACGGTGGCGGCGGGGCTGACCTTGGCGCGCCAATCCCACCATCCGGTTCCGAGCTCCCAGCACGTGAGCGGGCTAGTCTCACTCTCGAATTGCTGGTAGCGCAGTGGGTGATGGCTGGTGGCGAATGGAAAGTCCAGTGTGTGCGGTCCGCCGGTGAGCTTCGCGTAGGTGTCGTAGCCGTAAAAGTCACCGGTCTTAGACTTGAGGCGCGGATTCTGTGGGCTGAGGTACTCGGCAGGTTCGTTGACTGCCAGGGGGAGCTCAATTCCGAGTTCTCGGACCATGAGACGTAACTGATCCAGGTAGCCGGCGATCCAGATTTCAAAAAACTCTTGCCAGTCGTTCATCTCCACGTGCTTGGAACCCACCCCAGGTGGCACAACGGCGTCAAAGGCAGACACCCGGCTGGCCCAGAAGCGGCTGAGGATGCGCGGCTTGCGGTACCTGGTGCGGAGGTAGTCCCGGTAGCGTGCAACGGTGTCCGGGTTGAAGTCCACGTCGCCAACGCGGATGGAGTAGATCATCCCCGTCTCGTTATCGAGCTGCCAGCTGACGACGGGATCGTTTAGGAAGGGACGCAACAGGTCCGCGACGGCGGCGTACCATGCATGCACCTTGCCGAGGTACGCGGGATGCAGGAGCGAGTACAGCTGATAGTGCGCGGCCGACGCAGGCTTGCCATTGGGCTTTAGGGCAAGCGCCTCTGGGATGACTCCAGAAAGCCAGGCAGGATAGCCGAAGCCCTGGTACTCGGCGTAGATGAAAGGGCCGGGGCGAGCGAGGAAGATGAGGCCGGCGTCACGCACGAGCTCCAGGAAGCGGACGACGTTGCGTTGGGGGTGGGTCCGGCCGGTGAAGTCGTACGCGCCTTCTTCGGGCTCGTGCCATGACCAGGGGATGTAGGTGGCGATGGAATTGCAACCGGCGGCACGGAGCTTGTCAATGCTTTCGGCCCATTGCTCGGCGGGAATCCGGAAATACTGCAGCTCGGCGGCCCGCAAGAGCGTGGGGCGGCCGTCCAGGAAGTAGCGTCCCTCGCGAGCGGTAAGCCTGTTCTCGCGTGGCGGCTGGTAGGCACGTTCTACAGGAACCTCACCCTCGCGGGGCGTGGCTGTTCCTGACTCCGTTTTGGGGGAGATCACAGTGCTGGCCCTAGTGCAAGGCTAGTGCCAGAGGACGCGTTTACCCCATGCTGGTGAAGCGTTCGGCCAAGACGCGGTACGTGACGCGTTGCTCGCCCTTGTTGCGTGGGTAGTTAGGGTTGCCCTGGTACTTCTGGTTGAGCTTGCAGATTTGCTCGTATGCGCCCTCTTCCGTCTCTTCCACCACGCGCCCGCGCACCTGGACGTAGCGATAGGGATTCTGAGGGTCCTGGATGGCGAAGGCGACCGAGGGATGGCGATGCATAATGCGATCCTTCACGCGACCGCGGGCGGTGTTGAAGATAAAGTGGGTGCCATCGTAGTCAAACCACATCGGTGTAACCTGGGGCGTGCCGTCCTTGAGCACAAGGCCGAGAGCAGCAAATGCCTTCTTCTCCGGGCTGACGAGATCCTGGAATTTGTCTGGGAACTGAGCGGGGGACTGATCGGTCATGGGCACTCCTGCGAATATGCTGTGGATTTGTTCAAGAGAGCGTAACGCGTCGCCGAGAGTAAAAGTCAGAAGGCGAAGTGGACCTTGATGGAGCGTGAGTCCTTATCAGCAGCCGTGTCGAACGCCTTCTGCGCTTGATCCAGCGGGAAGGTGTGCGTGAGCAGACGGCGCGCGGGGGCCTTGCCACTGGCGATGAGATCAAGGGTGACATCGTAATCATGCCGGCCGTCCATCGTGCCGTAGCAGACGGGGAAGTGGATCGTGGCTTCCTTGCTCAGCGCCTTTCCAACGTCAAAGGGCATGGGATGGGAGAAGAGGCCGAGCACTGCAACACGACCGCGGCGGCGCACAAGCGCCACGGCTTGGTCAAGCGTGGGGGCGACGCCGCCGACGGTCTCCACAACTAGGTCTGCGCCAGCGCCGCCCGTGGCCGCTTTGACGGCCTCAACCGCGCTGTCGGGTGAGAGGGCTTCGGCGCCGAACTGCCGGGAAGCTTTCGCCTGGTGCGGATGCTTCGCCAGGGCGAAGACCTTCCCTGCGCCGAGAGCAACGGCGGCCATGACGGTGGTGAGACCGATGGTGCCTGCGCCGATGACGGCGATCGTCTCTCCTTCACGCATACCGGCGAGGCGGAGCGCGTGGACACCGACGGCGAGCGGCTCGACCATGGCGCCTTCGGTGGGCGTCACGCCAGCGGGCAGAGGAAAGAGCCCGCGTATGTCACGCTTGATGTACCGGGCAAAGCCGCCCGCCCACTCGCCCTGACCGCGCTTCGCTTCACAATGGAAGAACGAACCTTCGCGGCACCATCGGCACGCGCCACAGGCGCGGCCAAGGCAGATGGTGTCGATGGCGACCAGATCACCCTCCCGCACGTGCGCCGTTGCGCCGGGACGCGGCAAGATGGCAACCACCTCCCCCGCGACCTCGTGGCCAGAAGGGCGCTCCTCGCGCTCATCGCTCTCGCGGAACGGATGCAGGTCACTGCCGCAAATGCCCGAGGCGAGCACCCGCACGATGGCCGTTCCCGGCTCGGGCTGCGGAATAGGGAGGTCAATCACCTCAACGCGACGTCGAGCAGTACGGACAATCCCGCGCATGGAGGCCTGTGATTGAGCGGACATGCACAGCATCGTACAGGAGCAAGCGGCGCATGGGGAACGAAACCGACTGGCGCGACTTCAGAATCCGGTGTAGCCTGATCCGTGCATGATGGTTCACACACGGCCGTACATGCATACGTGGAGGGAGCAGCCTACATGAAAACTAGACGGACTCGCAGAAACGTCATCGCGGGTGCGGGCGCGGGGGCGCTCGCTCTGAGTCTCGGCGCGTGTGCCGCAGGGGGGGATAGCAGCGGCGGTGCCGCGAGTGGTGCCTCGTCGAAGGCGCCGGCGACCATCCGGCTCGGGGAACGGGCGACCGCGGAGGCGCAAGCGCTCGACGCGCGCCTGCCTGCCTTTGGCGCGAAGTACCCGAACATCAAGGTGGAGCGCGAGGTCATCACCGGCAACATGATTACCGCCCTCCAAACGATGGCCGTCAGTAACACGCTGCCGGACAACGTGCACGCCTACACCGGTGGCCAGGAGTACCACACGTTCGCCCTTAACGGCGCGCTGCGCAACATTGAGAGCTACATCGCCCGCGACAAGTTCGACCTCAAGGGCTATTTCCCCGAGATGGTCGAGATCATGCGCGTCGATGGGAAGCTGTTCGGCCTGCCGTTCAAAGGACAGGTGCTGACTGGTGGCTTCTACTACAACATTTCGCTCTTTGAGAAAGCCGGCGTCGCGCTCCCGACCGATAGTTGGACGCTCGACGACCTAGTCAAGGCCGCCCAGCGTCTGACCGTTCGCCAGGGAGCCGAGACGACGCAGTGGGGCTACGGCCTCCACACGTGGGGCGGCGAGAATTTCACCGGGCACCTGCGCCAGTGGAATGGCGATAGCCTGAGCAAGGACGGCAAGCGCGCTACGATGGACTCCCCGGAAGTGATCGAGGGACTCCAGTGGTACGAAACCATGTTCCAACGTGAGCGCGTGCTACACCCAATCGTTGACGCACCGGCAGACTTCCTGCAGGGCAAAGTCGCGATGATCGGGCGGACCTACTTCAACTACAAGTCCGGCATCTTGCCGAGCGTTGGCGATCCGCGGAGCGGCAAGTTCAAGTGGGATGGTGGGATGATGCCCAAGAACGCCAAGACCGGGAAGCGCGGCGGCATCTTCGCCGGTGACTCCCACGCCGTGAGTCGGGACAGCAAGGCCCCCGACCAGGCATTCGAACTTCTCAAGTGGCTGACGGACAAGGAGTTCGGCGTGGCGCTTGGCTCGCAAACGGTGGGCTCGACGACGCTTGGCGGCCGTCCGGACGTGTACGCCGACGAACGGATCCTCAACCACCCCGCATACACCAAGCAGATGCAGAAGGCGCAGCTCGACTCCGTGACGCAGATCCGTGAGCCCTCCGTGACGCCCAATAACTTCCGCGCGACGGAGGTGTTTGGGGTACGCGATACCGGCGTGACCAAGATCGCCGACGGCGCGGCGAAGGCCGAGCTGGGCTTCCTGCGCGAGGTGAGCCGCGAGATGCAGGTCCTACTGGACAAGCCGCGTCCCTGAGCGGACGCGGCACTTCGCCCGCTCAAGGCTCGCGAACTGGCGGGCGTTGCATATTGAGGAGCACAGGGTATGCGCACGCGGCGTCTGGGTAGAACCGGACTCGAGGTCTCAGAAATTGGGATGGGCGGCGCTTGGCTGTTGGGGCGGCGTGGCAAGGGACCGGTGGAGCAGGCGGTGGCGACCGTGCGCCGGGCGCTGGAGAGTGGGATTACGTACCTGGACACAGCCGAGTGCTACATCGGCGGGCGCAGCGAAGCGCTTTTTGGCGAGGCGTTGGAAGGGTACGAGGGAGAGTACGTCCTGGCGACAAAGTGCGGACACCGGCCCGCTGAGGGGTTCGACTGGTCGCGCGGCTCGGTGCTGGGCAGTCTGGAGGAAAGTCTGCGCTTGCTGCGCCGGCCGGGAGTTGACGTCTTCCAGTTGCACACACCGGCAGAACCGCCGTTGGAAGCGATCTTTGGAGCGGGCGGCGCCTTGGAGGGGTTGCGAGAGGCGCGCGAGCGCGGGCTGTGTCGATTCCTGGGCATTACGGGACGAAACCTGGAGTTTCTGACGCGGTGTGCGGAGAGCGACGCATTTGACACGATGATCGTGTTTCAGCGCTTCGACCTGCTGGAACAGTCGGCACGGCCGCTGTTTCAGGCGGCGGCGGCGCACGATGTTGGTGTGATCCTGGGCAGTCCGCTGAGGCTGGGGCTGTTCGGCTCGGCGCGAGGCGAGGTGATTGACCGCTACGGCGATGAGGACAGGTCCCAGATTGAGGTGCTGGAGACGCTGCTGGCGGCTCAACCGGGCGGGGTCACCGCATCGGCGATTCGCTTTGCCCTCTCACCAACAGAGGTGAGCGTGGTGCTCAGCGGCGCGGCGACGCCTGAGGAGATAGAAGGCGTAGTAAGTGCAGCGGCGGAGCCACTGCCGGGTGCTGTAGTGGATGAGGTGTACCGCCTGGGCGGTGGCAAAGTGCGAGTGCTTTGAGCTGGAGCTGTAAGGATGTATCTGGGAGAACAGCTTTCTGAGCCCTCTGATGAGAGGCTGACACTTTCGGCGCTGCTGGGCGTGGAGAAGATTGCGCTGCATACGGTGCCGCGCGACTCTGGGGCCACGCTGGCGGACGGGCGCTGGGATGCGGCGGCGCTGGTGGCGCTACGCCAAAGGTTGGACGGATTTGGACTGCAACTGGATGTGCTGGGGTTGGACGTGGAACGAGTGTGGGGCCAGCTACTATTGGGCGCGGCGGAAGCAGAGACGACGCTGGAGCGGATCACTCAGAACGTGCGCACGGCGGGAGAGGCGGGTATCCCGTGCCTAAAGTACCGTATCCAGCCGCTTGGTGTGTTGCGGACGGGACATGTCACGGGGCGCGGCGGTGCACGGTACCCAATGTTCCGGTACACAGACTGGAGCGACCATACGCCAACTGGGTTGGGGAACGTTACGGCGGATCAGATGTGGGAGGCCATTGAGCGCTTCCTGGAGCGCGTGGTGCCCGTGGCCGAAGCGTCCGGCGTACGGTTGGCTTGCCATCCACAGGACGCGCCGCTGCCGCCGGAAGGCGTGCGCGGCCTGCCACACGTGCTGAGCTCGTTCGATGCGCTGGACAGGTTTCTGGCGATCGCGCCGAGCGCCTACCACGGGCTGAACTTCTGCCAGGGGACGGTAGCTGAGATGTGTAGTGATCCCAAGGCGGAAGTGCTGCACGCAATCCGGCGCTTTGGCTTCGCAGGCGCTGATGGTACTGATAGGGGCAGCGGCGGGAAGATCTTCATGGTCCACTTCCGCAACATCCGCGGTGGGTTTGGGGACTTTGAGGAGGTGTACCCGGATAACGGGGATGTGGATATGCTCGCGGCCGCCCGAGCGTACCGGGAGATTGGCTACCACGGAATGCTCTGCCCGGACCATGTGCCGCGCTCGGATGTTGATCGGGGTGGTGAGCGGCAGTTCGCATTCTGCCTTGGCTACATCCGCGCCGCCATTCAGGCCACTCGCCTTGCGCCGGGGCGTAGAACAGAAGTCGGAGGATCTCTTACATGAAGATAGGCATTATTGGCGCCGGCAACATCGGTGAGACGGTGGCACGGCTGTTGACGCAGGCAGGCCACGTGGTGGCACTGAGCAACTCGCGCGGGCCGGAAACACTCGCTGACGTGGTGACCGAGATAGGGCCAGGAGCGCAGGCGCTCTCAGTGGAGGAGGCTGCCACCTTTGGCGAGGTAGTGTTGCTTGCGGTGCCGTGGCGCTCCCCTGAGGCGCTGCCGCCGGCCGAAGCGGTTCAGGGCAAGATCGTGATCGACGCGATGAACCAGTATGGACCGGACGGGATCATTGACCTCGGAAACTCAACCGCCAGCGAGGAGACGGCCAAGCGCCTTCCGGGCGCGCGCCTGGTGAAGGCGTTCAATACGATGCACTTCAAGACACTGGCCACCGGTGGCCTGCTCGGCGGCCCGTCAGACCAACGGCTGGCGCTGTTTCTCGCCGGTGATGACGAGGAAGCGAAAACCATTGTCGCGAAGCTCATGGATGAGATTGGGTTTGCCGCCGTGGACACAGGCTCCCTGCGCGATGGCGGCAAGCGCCAGGAGCCAGAAAGCCCGATCTACAACAAGCCGATGACCGCCGAGGAGGCGCGTAAGGCACTTTCCACGTAGGGACACGAAGGGTCGGGCCGGACGCGCGCCTGAACGGCCTCCCTGCCCTGCCCGAGTATGCCCCCTGCCTCATTGCGCCCTCGATTCAGTCTTACCTGGCACTTACCGGGCGTTGACGCTAGATTGAAAGGTAAGGCGTACGCTGTGTGTATGCCTCTTGAAGGGACATCCCAATGGCGGGATCATCTCGTTAGAGGGAGAGAGGACACAACTGATGGATGAGCCACTCAATACGCGGATCCACCCCGAGCGCGAAGGTCAGGACGGCTCCGGTGATTCAGGCATGGATCGCGGCATGGCTCTGATGGCCGCGGAGCGGCGCCTGGAGCGTGCGCGAGGGGAGCTTCGTGGAACCATGGAGCGGCTGGGAGCGCTCCGGCGCGCGGCGCTGACCGGTGAGCATGACGCGGATGCGCTTGATGTCGCCGTACTGGCCTGCCGCAAAGCAGAGGCAAAGGTGCTGGCCGCGCGCCAGGGACTGGAGCGCCAGCGCGCGCTTGCGTTTGGCGAGCCAGTTGCCTCTGCTAGGCGGTCTACATCTGCTGTATCGTCAAGGGCGGCAGAAGCACCGGAAGCGCCGCCCGAACCGATTGAGGTGACGCCGCGTCTACTCTTCGCTCGCTGGCTGGTGCAGACTGGGAGACTGTCTGAGCAACTCGCTGCCTGATCCGCCGGAGACCGGCTCGTCCGTTGCTTCCAAGGCAATCCAGTGCGCGCACTCCTAAGTGTCTTTGGGATTGGCGCGGTGGCCGTGGTGCTTGTTATGGCCACTTTTTTGACCGGCTACCGTGCGGTCAACGCGCAGGCCATGCGCGATGAAGCACGCAGCGCGGACGCAATTGTGGTGTTTGGCAGCGCGGTGTGGCCGGGCGGGCGCCCGAGTCCCAGCTTGCGCGTGCGAATTGAGCACGCCATTGGGCTGTACAAGAGCGGCTACGCGCCGGTTCTGTACTTGAGCGGCGGCACCGGACGCGTCCCGCCATCTGAGGCCGCCGTAATGCGCCGTCTGGCGCTGGAGGCGGGTGTGCCGGAGCGCGCTCTGGTGCTGGACGAGGAGGCTACTTCTACGCAGGAAAGCGCTGGGAACGCCGCGCGTGAGGCCAAAGCCCAGGGATGGCGCCGCGTGCTCGTCGTAAGTGAGCCGTTCCACATGCTGCGTGCCCGCCAAATGGTGCGCGATGCTGGCAGCGGCCAGGACCTGGAGGCGTACGCGTCGCCGGCCGGAGGCAGCTCACTCCAGCGTATTGACCGGCTGCGGCGCTACTACACGTCACGCGAGGTTCTGGCGCTGGCGTGGTACTTCTCTATTGGGTCCATCGGCCGGCTTGCACCCGTGGCGTAGCGATCAGACCGGACGGCGTGCAAGCGAGAAGGTCTGGCCGGTGGGGCCATCCTCACCCCGAGTTGCAAGCCAGAGAACCAGGTCCGCGACGCGATCGGGATGCTTGAGACGTTCGCTCTCAGCGAACGGAGGTGGGTTCTGACTGGCCTGTTCCAGCTTTGCTTCGGGATCAAGGCCATTTGCGACCGGACCAGGCAGCACTTCATTCACCTGGATGGTGCGTTCCCAGACTTCAATCGCCAGCGCGCGGGTGAACATACGGACGCCGGCCTTGGCGACGTTGTAGGAAGAGTTCCCGCCGCGGGGCACTTCGTGACCCATCCCGGACCCGATGTTGATGATCTTGGCGCAGGCGTCAAGGTGCTCCAGAAAGGCGCGTGTCACGAGGTACGTGCCGTGAAGGTTGACCTGCACAGCCTGCCACCAGCGCTGCGGATCACTCTCGGCAATGGGTGTATTGCGCTCGACGCCGCCACCGGCATTGTTCACGAGCACGTGGACCGGCCCGAGGCCGCGCGCAACCTCGGAAGCAAAGGCGCTCACCTGATCCCATTCGGTGACATCTACCGAGCGGGCGATGGCGCGCCGCCCTAACGCACGTAGCTCTTCGGCAACATCCTCCACCTCTGAGGCGGTGCGGGCGCAAAGCGCGACGTCTGCGCCCGCTCGGGCAAGTGACCGAGCAATGGCCCGACCAATTCCCCGTCCACCACCCGTGATCAGCGCGACCTTGCCCGTGAGATCCTGCGATGAAGGTTCCATTTGACGGGAGCAATGTACCGGATTACAGTGGCGCGGCAGGAGGGTGAACTCAATGGGGACACGGCAAGTCTTGAGGCGGCACATGCTGGGTGGAGGCACTGCGGTGCTCGCGGGCACAGTGCTGGGGAGTTGTGGAGGGGCGGGGAATGGTGGGGAGAGTGCGCCCGCGTCTGGAGGGACGAAGAAGCCGGCGACTGTGGTCGTTCACTCGCGCGCTGGCGCGGCTGACCACTCAGCTTTCCAGCAGACGCGCATTCCGTTGTTCAAGGAACGGAATCCGCAGATAGAGGTACGCCACGAGGACATCCCGGGCGGCGAGATGCGCACAAAGCTACTGATCCTGGCAGCCGGAGGCAGCATCGGAGACCTGGCCTGGAACGGCACGTTTGTCGGCTCGCACGAGCTGCTCGCCAAAGGCACCTTCCAGCCAGTAGAGAAGTACATTAAGGCCGACAAGTTCGATACTAAGCCGTATCTCTCTGCTTCCCTGGATGCTCAGCGGTTCAACGGGCAGATTTATGGCCTGCCGT
>Ga0136611_10000120_pt1 | contig 44143 bp, 36 predicted proteins | sample AntDrymUQ2232306_2_FD_106645 | JGI IMG/M metagenome (GOLD analysis project Ga0136611, IMG submission 106645) | Polar desert sand microbial communities from Dry Valleys, Antarctica - metaG UQ223 (23.06) | ecosystem: Environmental > Terrestrial > Soil > Desert | place: Antarctica: Dry Valley... | reverse complement strand
TGGATGCCTGGGTTGGGTTGGTATTAGTAGCTGTTTGGTTATTATTCGGTGTTGCGCTGCTATTACCCGCCACGCTGTTACTAGCTGCTGAATTAGTAGCACTGGGTGTTGCACTTTTATTGGAAGCTGGTTTAGTAGTATTAGATGCTGAGCTGGTATTGGGGGGTGGTTCCTCAACGATGCCCCATTCCGCTGTGTTGGTTATCGGGTCCAGATAGATTTTTCGTATATGGCGTTTAATGTTGGGTGAACGTTCATCCTTCAGTAAGTCTTCCAGTGAATCCGGGTATTGTTTGGTACCGCTATTATGATAAGACATAATTGCCTTGCGGAATTCTTCGCCGATAAACATCAATTCTGCCTCTTTGTCCCGCTGAGACTTTGTTTGCCACATTTGTCCTGTCCCAGCCATCACAATTCCTGCCAGCACGACTGCAAACAAAGCCCAGAGATAAACAAAGCCATTTTCTAAGCGAAACATACTAGGATTAATAGCAAGTCAGTTGAAATCATTTACCACTCTTCATAAAACGAGCCATCGGTTGCCCGCCCTGTGTAGCCGCTATGGACATCATACACGCCTGCTTCAATCGGATTCTTCGGTGGTACCTCAATCCAGGTTGCGTTACTTTCAGTGAAGGGATCGACTGGAAGATTACGTAAATATCGCTTGTCGACCAACTCCATCAAATCCAGGGGATATTTACCAAAATCAGAATAAAATTGATCGATTGCATTGCGCATGATGCCGAGATCCTGACGTAGAACTGCTTCTTTGGCTTTATCGAGTGAATTAAAATAGCGTGGCGCGACGATACTTAATAGCGTCGCGATAATGGCCATCACCACTAATAATTCGATGAGTGTAAAGCCACGATGTATCTGATTAATAGACATATTCATCACCATTCCCGATAAGGAATGCCATTCGAACCTATGGCTTCAGAAGGCGCGTAAACATCAAATACATCATCGCCTTCTTTAGGGCTATCGGGTGGGCTTTCGTAACTGCGTTTTCCCCAGGTATCCACCGTTGGAGTAATTGCTGTACCGGCAACATCCAGTTCAACGAACATTGGGTTGCGGGGCAAGCGGCGCAGAAAATAAATATTCTTTTTTTCCTTGTCCGTACTCTTAATATCGGGTACACCCATGAATAACTCTTCCAATCGAGGGGGATAGCCGGATTCATCGGCTTTCTTGGCAACGCGTCCGTCGTCGACAGCTTGTTTATAGGCATCAATGGCCGTGCGTATTTGCCGCAAAGCAACGCGTAATTCTTGTTCTTTTTCACGCTGCACAATGAGTTCACGAAAAGGTAAAGCCGCTGTTGCCAGAATAGCCATGATAGCCACCACAATCATTAATTCAATCAGCGTAAAACCCTTGTGTTTTTCAAAGATTTTGAATGAATGCATGATCAACAGATCATTTAATATTGATCGTTGCGGGCGGTGGCGGCGTCACATTGACGAAATCACCATTTTCTATATCTTCCGCGGTTACGCCTTGAATATTAATTTCTGTTGTTCCCGGGTTTGTTGTAATCACCTTAAAGCGTAACTGTGTCGCCAAACCGGAAGTTTGATCTTTACCTAATTTGATGGTGCGTGTGCCTGATTTAGCGCCGCCATCAAGCGCTTCCAATACATTGGCTTCATAGTTGAGTTGTAAATCCGTATTCACTGTGGCTTTGGCGCCGACCAATCGGACATTGACCGAAAATTCTTTATCCAATCCCACATTGGTCGGCACTTGCATGGTAAGCGTAGGTTCTGACGCTGCAACGTTGGCAAAAGGATTCGGAACAGCTTGCTGATCATCGGATGGCGCGAAGGCGTTGGATGCGCCTCTTACGGAACCTTGACCTGCTGGACCCGCTGGCGTAATGCCCAGTGATTGTGCTGCGGTTTTTTTAATGGTGACCGGTAATTTACCTGCCTCGCTGGCGGTGCCAAAGTGATATTCACTTTCCTGGTTGGTTGGTTTCTGAATATTTCGTATGATACGCGGTGTGATTAACAGCACAACCTCAGTCTTGGTGCGTTTTATATCCTGACCCGATAGCAATCTATCAAGCCCGGGGATATTTACCAATCCCGCAAGACCACGGACAGTTCTAGTCTCATTATTTTGAACAAGCCCCGCTAGTACCTGTGTTTCACCATCCTTCAAAGACAAGATAGTTTCAGCACTACGACTTACAATTCTGGGTGCCTTCGGAGGAGTCGATCCAGCAGAAGACGGCCCATCTACAAAACCACTTATACTGCTGACTTCAAGAGTCACTTTCATGGTGACATCATCATTTAAACCAATACGTGGCTCAACATCTAGCTTGATCCCAACGTCGATAAAAGTCGGCGTTGACGTGACAATAGAATTAATGCCCGGCTGGACATTGGCGGTGAAAAACGGCTCCTTTTGACCAATGTGAATCTTAGCTTTTTCCTTATTACTTACTCGAATTCTCGGGTTTGCAAGTAAATCCGCATTTGTGAGGTTTTGTTGAAAATTAATCGCTGCTTGATTAGTTATTGTAAAGCTTTTAAGACCATCAAAACCAATTTGATTGAGTATAGCCGTTGGTGCTGTCGTCACCGCAGCCGCCCCCGCAGCCGTATTCGTTAATCCGCTGAATGTAACCGACTGAGGAAGATTTGGACCCAGCAAGTAAGCATTATCACGCTCGATCTCAAGGACCACCACATCTAATAAAACTTCTGGCTCAGCCAGATCGTTTAATGTCACTAATCGCTCCGTTAGACGGATGGCTTCGAGCGTATCTCGCATAATAAACAAGTTCAATTGTTCATTGACATAAATATCTTTTGCCTTGACGATGCCTCTGACCATCGCCACCATTTGTTTGACATCGGTATGCGCGACTTGAAAACTGCGTACGACCAGTTCCTGATAATCCTTTTGTTTTGCCGGTGTATTCGGGTAAATCAGTAACGAGTTGGTATTGAGCACCTTATAGCTCAGTTGGTTAGTCATCAGCACTAATTTGAGAATATCCTCGATGGTGTTATTACGCACAAAGACAGAAATTTTAGTGTCTTGCCGGATATCCTTATCAAACACAAAATTAATACCAGCCGTCCGTGCCATGATTTCAAATACCGATTTCAAATCAGTATCTTTAAATTCCATTGTCAGTGCTTTTTTAAAAGCGGACTCCAGCGCCAAGTGAGAAACTTCGGGACGTGAAATGAGTGAATTGATTTGTGCAATTAATTCACGAGCATGGGATTGTTGTGGATTTTCCTGCAATACAGCGCGGACGATTGTTTCTGCTCCGGCCACATCATTGCGTGCCAGCAATGCTTTCGCGGAATCGACAATAGTTATATGACGACGCTCTGATTTCAGTGCCTCCATGCCTCCTTTGGCTCGTTCATGGAGTGGATATATGTTCAAAATACGCTGATAACCTTGCTCGGCTTGATCCAGCTTACCCGAGAAGCGCAGGCTATCAGCTTCAAAAAATAACTTGCCAATCACTTCTTCGCGTAGTCTTATCAGTAGAGCACGAATTTCCTTATTCTCAGGTTCCTCGCGTGCGGCCTGCTCCAATTTTTGGAGACCGTTCTCAAGTTGACCTGCAGTAATCAGTTTCTGCCCATCATCAAATGCGATATTCCGGGTACCAAATGTTTTGTTATTGATTGCACATCCTGCGGTGACTGCAAACAGAATGATAAGGACAAAAATTTTCCAGTTTTTCATTGGAAATTTCCTGCTATTTTATTATTGATCGTGAGCGTTTGTTTGATATTCAGTGGCAGGTAAGTCATGGTAATCGCGTCATCATTGATAGAATCCAGCCGGTATTTGTCATTAATTTTTGCACCGATTTTGGCAATGTGATTTTCTCCTGATTGGGAAAGAAAAACCCAGGTTTCATTATCTGCGATTGCTTTACCGGCATATTTGAATTGTAACGGCGGTGCGGTGGGTGCTGGCGGAGGAGTGGATTTTGCTGTTTCTGCCGCTTTTGCCGCTTGTTCCTGCAGGCTGATTTGAGGCTGCTTGGGTGTCCATGTGGTGGATCCAAACAACTCTCCGGCTAAAGGGTTAAATTTTCTTTGTCCCAGTTTGCTGACATCCAGAGACTCAGAATTGTTTTCTTGAGCTTTTGCTTTATCGCCTGATGATTTCATGGGTTGTATGGGCTCCACGGTATCCGTCATGCTTTCTTCGTCTTTTTCATCGACGAGCACAACGGCAATCAATGTTACGATTAAGGCACCTCCCAATAAAAACTTGCGTTTTTTTTCAGCTAAATCCATCTGGTTTATTTATTCAAGTAAAGATTGATTTCAAGGCGTACTTCAAGCTTCTCAGCAGTGACGTTTTCACGCTTAATGGTAATAGCGGAAATTGCTATAGCAGGCACAGTTTCAAGTGCATCGGCCATAAAAGCGCGTATCTGGGAATACCTGCCCCGTACTGGCAAAATCATTTCATAACGTGCCAGACGGGCATCGTTTTCATTGACGAGACGGTATTCGCTGCTGCTGAGTTCCACGTTGTGTTTTTTTGCGATTCGCACTAATTCGCGGATCCAGAATGGTGATGAGTCGATACGTGGAAAGAAATCATAAAAGGCTTGTAATGCCTGATCACCAGTCATTTTTATACCAGTTTCCGCATCACCGGGTGATTGTTTGGATAATGCCTGTACTTGTAATGTTTCAGCGCGTTCCGTTAGTTTTTGCAGGACGGATTCTTGCGGTAAAACCGCCGAGAAAAAATAGATGCCGGTAGCCACAATGAGTCCTAAGCCGATTTTACCCATAATACCCAAGCGGCCGATTTGCCAGCGCAACTGTGGCGCCACCCGATCCAAATGTGCTTGTAGTATTTCAGTCTTCAAGAGATTCCAATCCATGCAGTGGTTAGAAGGAAAATAATCGGTTTATGTGGATTATCCTGTTTTATTTTGTAGTTGAGCAAATGTACATTTTCAAACACCACTTCGCGTTCAAGCGCTTCTATAAAATCGAGTAACTCGGATATATTCTTGGCTTCGCCGCTGATACGTAAGGTGCGATTAGATACATTCGGTTGCAGTGATAATAATGCGATTTGTTCAGTTGCGGCAGACTCAATCGAATCAAATAATGTTTCCCAGGGTAAATTGATCTGATCCAATATCGCATTGGCCTGAGCGATTTCTTTGCGAATCTCCTGACTGAATTCCCGGATGCGCGGTGTTGAACGGGTACGCGGCGCAGCCTTCTGTTGTTGCTGTTTTTCCAAGCGTTCGACGCGATTACTCCAGTAATTTACTTCTTCAGTAATTTGCCGGAATTGTAACAGCACACCGGCAAGAATCAGCAATCCAATGAAGAGTATTGAAAAATCAATCTGAGGAGCTGACTGCTGCTGATAAGGAAATCTTAATCTTAAGCGGGACATTGATCTATCTCAGCATTATCAGTTATCACGGATGGATAGTGGGCCAATACGGGTATTTGCCCGATTGGTATCGGAACAATGTTCCATCCGCAGTTTTTGGGTAAAGTGAGTTCCGGATGCTCGGGTGCAAACAAATGTACTAATTCGACCGCTGTTTTATTTCCGGATAGGATTGCTTCCTGGTCCAGTGCGGCGAGAAGTTCATCGGCTACGCTATGTAAAATCTGCTGATTGCGGATGCTGTGCCAGATTCCATTGACCAATAGGGCAATACAAATACGCCCGGTTTCGATCACTGCAAAATAGGTTTTGCTGCCGCTCAGCAGTTTTTTCCAGTGATCATAAACAGATGCCAGATAAGGCTCAATTTCTTTGAGTTTAAATTGATACTGTACGGCCATTGCTTCCAATTGTGTCATCAAATCACGGGGTATTGCTGCGCAAATAGCGCCGTTTACCGGATTCCATTCGCTGACGCTGAGTACCCACGAATTGACACGTTCCGCATAAACTTCGCGCATGCGAAAAGTCGCATAGGATTGAACTTCCTCCGGCGTTGTTATTTCTGCTTGAGGTGGCAGTGTGACATAGCGGACAAAATGATTGGATAAGGTGATGGTCAGTTCTGTGCCTGCCGCATTAACCAGATTTTTTTCTAATTGCTGTAATGCGGATTGCCAGACAGGCGCACCTTGTGGGCGTTTGCAGGGTGCAGTTACTTTAGCTGCTTGCACCGGTTTGAGGCCGCGTGAGGAGCGGACTAGGTCAACCCGCTCGGGCGCCAAAAAAACCTGAATTTGATCACGCCACAATCGTAACACGGTTGGCCTCCTCTAAACTGGTTAGTCCTTGTTTGACCATATCTAAAGCGCCTTCCCGCAGGAAGCGCGTGCCATTATTTTTTGCCGCTTCTTTGATGCGGCGTATCGGCTCCTGCGCTACAATGAGTTCGCGAATTTCATCATTCAGAATCAAAATCTCAGCAATTGCATTTCTTCCCCGATACCCGCTTCCGCGGCATTGGCCGCACCCTTTTCCGCTGCGAAACTTGTACTGATCAGCTTCCTCAATTGGAATTCCGGATTCCGCAATAACTGTATCATCCGGGCGCTCGTCAATGGCGCAATGCGTACATAATAAACGCACTAATCTTTGTGCGGCAATTCCGTTCAAGGCGGATACAAAGCTGTAAGGATCCACGCCCATATGCGAGAACCGTCCAATCACATCAAATACATTATTGGCGTGTACTGTAGTAAATACCAGATGCCCGGTTAGTGCAGCCTGTATGGCAATTTGCGCTGTTTCGGCATCACGAATCTCGCCCACCATAATCTTGTCAGGATCATGCCGCAGAATTGAGCGCAGACCACGTGCAAAGGTCAATCCCTTTTTCTCATTCACGGGGATTTGCAAAACGCCCGGTAACTGATATTCAATTGGATCTTCAATGGTAATAATCTTGTCGCTGCCTTTATTCACTTCGGATATCGCCGCGTACAACGATGTTGTTTTACCACTACCGGTCGGGCCGGTAACCAACAACATGCCATAAGGCTCCGAGCTCAGGCGGCGGATACTCGCAATGGCCGCCGGATTAAAGCCCAACTGGTTTAATGTCAATCCTTCAATATGATCCGAAAGCGCTTGCCGGTCAAGAATACGCAGGACAGCATCTTCGCCGTATATGCTCGGCATAATGGAGACACGAAAATCGATTTCCCGTCCCTGGATAGAAATTTTGAATCGGCCATCTTGTGGCACGCGGCGTTCAGCAATATCCAATTCAGACATCACCTTGATACGGGATATGACTTGCTCGGCCAAGTCTGCGCCTTGTATGACCCCAATGGAGGATAATACGCCATCAATCCGGTATTTTATAGAAAGCGCGCTTGTTGTCATTTCCAGGTGAATATCACTGGCTTGGGATTTGTGTGCGTCATATAGTGTGGAATGTACCAGCCGCACAACCTGGCTGGTGCCTGCATTGATGCTCTTTAACGATAAATCTTCAATGCCGCTTTGTATTTTATCCAGCTCGGTAGAATGCAATACCTGATCCATGGCGCGCATGGTTTTTTCTTGCTGAGCAAAAAAAGCGGTTAAGTCAGCCGGATGTACCAGATGCCACTCAACAGCCATATCAAAACGTTCTTCCGCCCAGGCGCGTAATTTGCTTGAAAATGGATTACTGACCGCAAGTAAATAATCCTGCTCGCGGCGAAATAATGCACATTCATGCATGATGGCTTCCGCGAAAGGTAACAGATCAAAGGCTGGACTGAGCGTATGGATTGCTTTCATCTCCATAACTGGCATATGCAGCAGTTGCCCTAATTGTTGTGTCAATTCATCGGGTGTATAACCACTGGTTTCTTCCAGCACTTGAATGACCGAAATGCCTTGGTCAAAAGCTTTCTGCCGCGCACCTGCCAGTTGATTGATATCAATCGGTTGTTTACTTTCGGGGGATAGGGCTGTTTCAATCAATTGATACTTCCAGCCAATTCAAATATTGGCATATACATGAGGATAATAATACCACCAATCACGATGCCGATGACCGCCATCAATAGTGGTTCAATCAGTTTGGTTGTCCATTCCACCCAGCGCGCAATTTCCTCATCGTGAAAATTGCCAATCCGCTCCATCATATCTCCCATTAAACCTGTTCGCTCCCCAACGCGGAGCATACGATTACCCACTGCGGTTGTTAATCCCTCCAGTTCCATGGCGCTGGAAATTGTCCTGCCTTCACGGATATGCTTGGCGGCGGCTTCCACTTTGGGGCGAAAATGGGATTGGAGCAGTCCGCTGACCATTTCCAATGCCTGTGTAATGGGAATTCCGCCACGCAGCAGCATGCCCAGCGTTTTATAGAAGCGGGCTAACTGATAAACCCGCATGTGTTCACCAATCGCTGGAATGCGCCATAATAACCGCAGTATATTGGCTCGAAAGGCTGGTCGTGTCACTGAATAAATTGTTGCGGCAAGTATAATTGCCGTTGCAATAGCTAATTCCCAGCCGCGTTCATCAACAAATTGTCCCCATTTGATCAGTAATAGAGAAAGCCAGGGCAAATCGCTGCCCATGTCGTCATAAATGGCACTGAATTTGGGAACAACAAATACCATCAGGAAAATGGAGACCAGAAAACCTACCGCTAATAAGAGGACAGGATAGATGGATGCACCCACCAGTTTTTTCCGTACATAATCCATTTGCGTTTGATAGGAAATAAATCGTGTCAGCGCTTCCGGAAGATCTCCGGTACGTTCACTGGCGCGAATGGTGGCAATATATAACGGGGGAAATGCCTGCGAATACTCTTCCAGCGCTTGCGAGAAGGTTATGCCTTCATAAAGCCGTGCAAGAATATTCTGGATAATTTTGCGATTACTGGCATCCTGCTCTTTCTCCAGCAAGGTTTCGATACTTTCTACCAGACTGAGCCCTGCGGTTTGTAATGAAAGCAATTCCTGACTGAAATGGACTAGCGGAAAGCGCGTATTCGATTTCAGTGAGAAGCCCGAAAAGCTGCGCCGCACGCTTAAAACCATGCCACCTTGCTCAGTGACCTGGAGGCGTGCTTCTTCCTCGCTGTTAGCTTCCAGCTCAAGATGTACGGTACCTTGCCCGGACATGACTGCTTTCACTTCATAACGCATGGTCAGTGCTTACCAATTTTTAATATCAGCCGCTTCACCTTCACCGCCGAGTTGTCCATCCTTTCCAAAAGAGAGCAAATCGAATTCTGCACGTTCACCAGGATATTTATAGACATAGGGGCGTCCCCAGGGGTCGGATGGCGGTGTTTTTGCAAGATAAGGCCCTTGCCATCTTGCTTCATTACTAGGGCGATTTACCAGTGCGGCTAATCCCTGCTCGGTTGCCGGGTAGCTTCCTACATCCAGACGATATTGATGTAATGCTTTTTCTAGCGCATCAATTTGTGCTTGCGCCATTTTAACTTCTGATTTACCGACTTGTGAAAAGTATTTGGGCCCAACGTAGGCCGCCAGTAAACCAATAATCACCATGACAACGAGCAACTCAAGTAATGTAAATCCACGTGCGGCGTTTGCTTTTTGCTGCCGAATCGAATGCATCATGTTTGTCCTTTAACTTAAGAAAGTGCTGATTATACTTGTGAGTAAATAAGCAGTTACCATTAAATATGACATGGTAAGTTGCTTATATTACAGAATCAAGACCGTGCGTATGATAAATACTGGATTTTACCCGTTCCTAGCGCCGAAGAATCGTCCACCACCGGCCTATATTAAGTAATGTCATGAGAGAAGCTGAAACGTAGGTCCAGGCTGCTGCACGCAAAATTCTACGCGCGTGTGGCTCATCTCCCTGAATCAAATACTTGCCTTGCTCCAGCATCGGCAAGGCGCGTGCAAAACTGGCGTGTAGTTCCATCGGCAGTGTAACCAAATGCACGACAGTTGCAGTACCCAGTGTTAACAGGCCACCGAGCAAAAACAATGCGCCTGCACTGGGTGCCCGGGTAGCAACCATAATGATGGGAGCAAGCATCAAAATAGCCGCACCGAGTTTCTCAGCCAGCGCAGCTATCTGTACCAATCGGGTGCGTAGTTTTAGCGGCAAATAGCCATCCCGGTCTTGTATGGCGTGTCCTACTTCATGCGCCGCTACCGTAATTGCTGTCAGTGATTTGCCATTAAATTTATCCGCTGTCAGGCGCACTGCTTTTTCTATCGGATCATAATGATCGCCCTGCTCCGTCACTTCAACTTTGACAGCTTGCAAGTTGGCCCAATCCAATAAAATACGAGCTAACTCACCACCCGTTCCCGGATAACGATCTTCAGGGTGACTGTATTTCTCAAGGGTGTGCTTGACCCAGTAAGCAGGTCCCAGAACAAGCGCAATGATCGTGATCATGAGTATCAAATAAAACATGTTTCATCCGAGTGTATTTTTAGCGCGAAGCGGAAATTTACTAAAAGATTTTTATCTTGAAAAGATTGGGCTGTCAACTTAGTCTGATATCAAGTACGAATAATTGGTTCCATTATGCACGAAGGCATTTCTTACGGGACGATATTTATCTTGGCGTTTATTCCGAGCGAACTGAGGAAGTCGAAATGATAGTAAACCAGACTTGTACGGAATCATCGATGTATCGACTCAGAGACCCAATATTAAGAAAACTCTTCTGCCTGATATAATAAAAATACACAATGGCTCCGAATTATCTGTCAGATAATATTAATAATTCTGGTAATCCTCGTAAAGCAAGGGCTGTAAATACAATCCAATATGACACAATGGTTAAAACAATTGCTTTTAGGGGGCGTCATTGGTTTGTTCGGTGTTTGCGTATATCTATCACCGCTTGGGTTAGTACTGGAAGAAAAATTTGGTTTAGATGGGTTGTTTTCTTTGCGAGGTGCGATTACTGCACCGAATGATGTGATCGTCGTGGCGATGGATCAACCTTCTGCCACGCAATTGGATTTACCGCTTACCCCGCGATTATGGCCACGCGATTTGCATGCCCGTCTGATCGATAAACTCGCACAAGCCGGCGCAAGTATCATTATTTTTGACCTTATTTTTGATACACCCAGCGCGCTACCGGAAAATGATGAAAAACTGGCGCGTGCCATGATAATGGCGGGTAATGTGGTATTGATTGAACGATTGGTTTATCGGGAAACCGGATTATTCATAGACGATAAACAGCCACATGATCGCGTTCTTCAGGAAGGCCCCGCGCCACTCCTGCCAATTATTGCGGAAGCTACAAAAGCACAAGCACCTTTTCCGTTGCCCAAGGGGGAGAGAGTCAATGATTATTGGACCTTCAAGGCGAGCGCCGGAGATATTCCTACAGCGCCAGCCGTTGTATTACAGGTTTTTACCTTGCCGGTATATGGTGATTTTGTCCGGTTATTACACACGGCAGATCCCGCATTAGCCGCACAATTACCGGTTACTGCGGATGAAATCGATATCGAGGATTTGATCTTTACACTACGGAATATCTTTGTCAGTAACCCGCAAGTGGCATCGAAAATGCAAGCTGAGCTCAAACATGAAACAAGTATCAGTCCTGCTGAAAAAAAGATGATCACTGCATTGCTAAATCTCTATTCAGGCCCTGAAAAGCATTATTTGAATTTCTATGGCCCGCCGCGCAGTGTTAAAACCATACCTTATGATCAAGTGTTGCAACTGAATGCAGATAACATTACGAAAAATCTACCGGAATCGATTTCAAAAATAAGATTGTTTTTGTCGGATTCTCAGGAGCGACCCAGCCTGAGCAAGATATCGTCCGGGACGATTATCATACGGTATTCTCTAATCTTGACGGGCTTTTCATCAGCGGTGTTGAGATCGCTGCGACGGCTTTTGCCAATTTACTGGAAAACAAACCCGTCCGGCCTTTTCCACTTTGGGGCAGTTTAGGCATTCTATTTGTACTTGGTTTTGCGATGGGGGTTGTTTTTCTGATGCTGTCCTCCTGGAATACTGTTGTATCGGGTATTTTTGTCATATCTATCTACACCTTCAGTGCCTATTACTTATTCAAGGGAGCAGCGATTTGGTTGCCCGTAATTATCCCGTTCGTGCAAATGCTGTGTGCTTTTATTGTGGCAGAAGTGCTTAAACATCAAGCTGCCAAAAAGAAAGCTGAACAACTCGAAGGTCAAATTGAAGAAATCAAAAAGTCTTTGGGTTCTTCTTACCCTAATAAAACAATTGAAGAAATACTAGGGAATCAAGATGAACGCGGTATTTACAGTCCATGTCTGACAACGGATGTTGCAGGATACACAACACTATCTGAGCTGATGAACTCAAGGGGTCTTGGTGAGTTGATCAGTGCGTATCGTGATGTACTGAGAAATCCGATTAAACAACATGAGGGGCACATCATGGATATGATTGGAGATGCAATGCTGGCAATATGGGTTGATGATCCTGAAAATCGTGGTGTACGGGCGCGAGTGTGTCAGGCATCACTTGATTTAGCTGCTGCGGTTGAGCGTTTTAACCAGTCACAACAAGATAGCCGATTACTGCTGCCAACGCGAATTGGTTTGCATTTTGGTGAAATGTCACTCAGAAGAGGGGACGGAAGTTACAATGTGATCGGAGATGTTGTCAACACAGCTAATCGAATTCAAGGTGCCAATAAAGTTCTCAAGACACGCATTCTGCTATCGAGCGAAGTGGTTGATGGTTTGGATGACTTTCTTACACGTTCACTGGGAAGTTTTCTATTGCCCGGAAAAACAATACCCGTCAAGCTGTTAGAGCTCATTGCTCATTGCCAATCAGCCAGTAAAGAACAATTATGGTTATGCGAAATCTTTGCGAGAGCATTGAATGCCTACCAGTTACAAAGATGGGCAGAAGCCAGTCAAGGCTTTTCCGATATTCTTAACCTGTTTCCTACTGACGGTCCAGCACAATTCTTCCTGTCGTTGTGTTTGAAATATAAAGATCAACCACCAACAGATCCGTGGGATTCTATTTCAAGAATCGACAGCAAATAATCAAAATATCTCTCAGAAGAAAAACAGATACTAAGTATGGCGATTTGTCTGTGAGAATTCTCACATACTAAAAGTAGGGTTTTTTACTATACTTTTAGGTAGACTTGATAAGTATCGAATGTCCTGGCTAGTTATAAGGTCACCTATTTCTTATAATTGATTGCTGATCAGGCCAAGTTATTAAATATATTTGTTTTTTGGTATATTGAAAGTAAACCAGTGCTCGTTTTCTTGAGCTCGTAAAAGCAAAGAAAGATTAATAATGAAACTAGGCTGGGCAATTACGATTTACTTTTTTCACAGAAAATTTTCAACAGTGTTGTTTACTGTTTTTACAGTGACCCTTTTGGGAATATATACAGGTAAAATTTATGCGGCAGCACCTTGCAAATTGGAAGTGGCACGAATGGTATCCATGCAAGGTGTTATCGAATTGCGCCGAGCGCAAGAGACCATCTGGCAGCAGGCCAACATGAATACAACATTTTGTACCGGTGATATGATTCGCGCCCGCTCGCAAAGCCGAGCAGCACTGCGTTTGAGTAACGACAGCATGCTACGGCTTGATCAAAGAACAAGCATCACATTTCCAGAATTGCAAGAAGAAAAAAGCACCTCCCTGCTGGATTTATTCGAAGGCGCGATTCACATTATCACACGCACTCCCAAGCCTTTTAAGATAAGAACACCTTTCGTCAATGCGAGTGTGGAAGGCACGGAATTCTTCGTCGGTGTTCATGAGGACAATGCTGAAGTTGTTGTTTATGAGGGCAGAGTGTCTGTCAGTAATGATCTTGGCAGTCTTGTTTTAAACGATCATGAAGCAGCCATCACCTACAAGAATCAAGCACCACGAAAAGAGATCATCATTCGCCCAACCGATGCCGTACAGTGGGCGCTGTATTATCCGGCTATCTTAGATTATTGGCAGAATAATGCCGTAAAAACAGAACAGGATGTCAGTGTCTTAATCCGAGAGGCGGGTCGTTTGCTGATTGTCGGGCAAGCTGATGAAGCCAAAAGAAATATTCAGAAAGTACTCCAACTTGAGCCCAACAACAGTGATGCATACGCACTACTCGCAATCATCGCCGTGACGCAAAACGAAAAAGATCAGGCGCTCGATTTAGCGAATAAAGCAATTACGCTTAATCAGGAATCTGCTGCTGCATATTTAGCGCTCTCCTATGTACAGCAAGCGCATTTTGAAATTGAAGCAGCACTGGAAAGTGTGCAAAAAGCAATCATACTGGATCCGCAGAATGCGCTTGCCTGGGTACGCGCAGCCGAATTGCAAATGTCAGTAGGCTATTTGGATCGTGCGTTGGATGCCGCACAACACGCAGTGAATTTGAGTCCTGATCTGGCGAAAACCCAGACTGTCCTTGGCTTTGCACATCTGCTGTAAATCGATACCCAAAATGCAAAAACAATTTTCACTCAAGCCATTGCGCTTGATCAAGCAGATCCCATGCCACGACTTGGTTTAGGGCTCGCTTTGATCCGCGAAGGTGATTTGGAAGCCGGTCGAATTGAATTGGAAATTGCCACCAGCCTGGATCCGGCGAATTCATTGATGCGCAGCTACTTGGGCAAAGCGTATTTTGAGGAAAAGCGTTACTCACTATCCAGTACTCAGTTTGATCTGGCTAGGGAACGCGACCCGAAAGACCCGACACCGTGGTTTTATGATGCCATTCAAAAACAAACCCAGAACCGGCCGGTAGAAGCCTTACAGGATATCCAAAAATCGATTGAACTGAACAATAATCGCGCAGTCTATCGTTCTAAATTTTTACTGGACCGTGACGAAGCGGCACGCGGCTCCAGTCTGGCACGTATTTTCGAGAATCTGGGATTTGAAAAGCGTGCAATCATGGAAACTGCCAGGTCTTTAAGCTTCGATCCCTCCAACCATTCTGCACACCGTTTTCTATCAGATACCTACGCCAATATCCCACGCCATGAAGCCGCTCGTGTCAGTGAGCTCTTGCAAGCACAGCTTCTGCAACCGATTAATGTCAATCCTGTGCAGCCGCACATGGCGGTTGCAGACCTTAATATCATCACCAATACAGGCCCATCGAATCCAGGATTTAATGAATTCACTCCCCTGATGGAGCGCAGCAAACCGCAGTTGGTGACATCAGGCGTGGTAGGAAACAATGGCGCATTAGGTAATGAAGTGGTTTTCTCCAAGTTTAATGAGCGCACTTCGATTAGTTTGGGGCAATTTCACTATGAAACCCATGGGTTTCGCACTAACAACGCTCAAAATCACGATATCCTCAATGCTTTCGTTCAGCATGCTGTGACGCTGAAATTCAATGTTCAGGCCGAGGCGCGTACCCGCTCAACTAACAATGGTTATCTATTACAAGATTTTGATAGAAATTCTACAGACCCTCAATCAGCACAAAATAAAGATCGCCGGAAAATCGATGAAGATTCTGTGCGCATAGGTGCACGATACAATTTATCATCCAATCAGAATATTATTGTCTCAGGTCAATATTTTGATAAAAACTTTGAAGACTTCTTTGGAAAAATCAATACAATCATTTCGGAAAAAAATAAAGGATATCAAACTGAAATGCAATATCAACTTCACAGCCAATGGTTTAATTTTCTGGCTGGTTCAGGTATTTATCGTATTGATGTTGATTGGAGCGGTAGAAAAAATTCATTAACTAATCAAGCAGGCTGTTGTGAACCAGAGAATTTTAGCCGGAATAAAACAAATGGCTATATTTATACCAATCTGAATTTTAATCCAAATCTAAATGCGACTGTAGGTACTAGCTATGATTCATATCAGGAAAGAGGACATTCTATTGATGGATTTAATCCAAAATTAGGGCTTCAGTGGAATCTCGCCAGACAAATACGGTTGCGCATGGCGTGGATAGAAACCATAAAATCGCCTCTTACGACTCAACAAACTATTGAACCCACGCAGGTCGCGGGCTTTACTCAATTGTTTGATGATCTCAATGGTACAAAATCCCGTCGCATGGGTATCGGACTGGATGCACATTATGAAAATAAGGTTTTTGGTGGATTTGAAATTTCAAATCGCAACTTGAGTGTTCCAGATATTACTCTCCCAAGTATCAGGTTTGAAGATCAAAAAGAAAGTCTGTATCGAACGTATATCTATGGGTTATTACATAAAAATTGGACGGCAAAAAGTGAAATGCAGTTTGAAAAATTTTCTCGGGCTGAAACAACTGCTGGACCCCATCAGATCGATACGTTAAGTACACCTACAGGGGTAGATTATTTTAACCCTCGAGGTTTCTTTGCCAATTTGACTGGTACCTTTGTACATCAGAAAGTTGATCGTAAAGCAGACCAAAATGAAGGGATCGATAAATTTTTCCTGGTTGACGCATCGGTTGGTTATCGACTGCCCAATCGCAGAGGAATGTTAAGCTTAGAAGCAAGAAATATTTTTGACGAACATTTTTTATATCGGAATGCCAATTTTATGACACCAGAACTGGTTAATCCACGTTTCATTCCTACACGTACTATTTTTGCACGAGTCACATTAAATTTTTAAAAGGAGAAGTGTATGTTAAGTAAAAAGGAAAAAAGTAGTATGTCATATATTAAGCAACTGATAATAACTATGGCATTCTTTTCACTTGTTTTCGCACTGACTGGTTGTGGAGAACAGCAAGTCAAAAAAATTGAAAGTGAGATCAAAGAAAAAGCTAGCGAGTTCAAGCAAGAAGTTTTGCAACAATTTGCAGCAAGTAAGAAATTGCCAATAGATCTCTCTGAAGAGCTTGTTGAAAAAATTGCTGGTTTTCGATTCACACATGTTGCTTTAATTGATAGTCTCAATGGAACAGAAAATTTTATGATACATAGCGATGCCGAGTTTGTTCTCAATGATCCGACCATCTCTGAAATTAGGAATATTACATCCATCTCTGTCATCGGAGTGTCTGATGTTACCGTAGAAGGTCGGACATACCAATCTTGCAACTATGTTAACTTTGAGGGAAAAACGATATTAATTTGTAATAGAGGTGATAATCCATCAATCCCGGATAAAGTTGATAGCTTCTCTGTCATATATGCTGAAAAAATTGAGAAAGCTTCAGGAATCAGCAATATTGGATTTCTTTTGTTTACTAATGTTCAGAGTGGAGAAACAAAGCTTGTAAAGAATGAAAACTATGTTAGCTTTCATAATCTGCTCCCTCAGTCTATCTCAAAAATAAAAAATGGTACATCATGGAGCGTTGTGACATACAAAATGAACCCATGTTGCACACATACATATACTGGCGGCACTTGGCATCACGTATGTGACAGAACGGTTCCAGCCTGTCCTTAATAAAAAAGAATCTAAAGCACTTACGTCTTTTAGATTCTTAAAATGATTGAGACTAGGCTGTGGCTAATCCCAGGTAACTATGATCAAGAACACCGTAAAGACCTGCATTCCAGAATTTATCCAGAATGTTTATTGCTTCATTTTCCACTAAACTAGCTAATTGCTCATCACTCCAAGCTATTGGTGCTGGTGATTCATTCAGTGTGCTAAGAAGTAATGTTTGAAATTCTTCAGGATTATCATTCCCAGGGAATGCTTTAATCTGATCGAACTCTGATTGATCAAGTGCTAAAAAAATATTAATCAAAGTGCCGTAGAACAAAGACTCTATATTGTCCATTGTTGGAGAAACATTGTCGATATGTTCAACTCCTAATTCCCCTGAAGAATAGATACCGTCCTTAAGTTGTAGCGTAGGGTTTGGAGAAGTAAATGGGGAGTCATAATCATAATCTTTGTTTATTTCCGGCCTCACCACTGCACGCAAAGAAGTATTTGACAAGATGCCTTCTCTGGAGTTGAAAGCAACCATACTTTCTAATGACCCTAAGTCATAATTAATCAATACGCTTTTGTCTAATTCTGTGCTACTAAAACCTGCATCTTCAAAATACCCACTTACAATGTCTCTTGAATGACCTGTAATTTCGCTTAGCATATGGGTGGTCACACCATACTGAGATGCGGCTTCAAAGATTTTTTTGGGCTCTCTAAGATTCATATCAATAAAGTTATTTGCTTGCTGGATCGTAATTCCTAGATCAGCTAAATATTTTTCTGCTAGCATGAGACGATCTCCTGATTAAGTTTATTTACTGATTTTTTCAGTAATTTTAGCATTCTATAGGGGAAGCGAAATACAAAAATTGTAGCGTATAATGAATGTACATCAGTAAAGCGTGCCTGTTTTCTTTTATAGTGTGCTTGCTTTGTGAGGTTAAGATTGAAGGATCTTTCGTGAAACTTATATGACAACACGACATTTTTCACCGGATCGCGCTTGTGCATTGCTTTCGGTCATAAAAGAATTTAAAGATCTGTCTTTAACAGACTTGGAAGTGATTGCGCAAGCCTGTCAGTGGCATCGATGTGAAGTGGGTAAAGAGATTGTTAGATATCATGATGATTCCAATAGTGTATTTTTTGTAACACAAGGTGAGATGCGCGTAACATTTTATTCGATGTCGGGTAAAGAAGTTATTTTATGCGATCTGCCGGCGGGTGAGATATTTGGTGAATTAACCGCCATTGATGGTCGTTCACGTTCTGCAACAGTTGTCGCTAAAACAAGTTCATTGGTGGCATCTATTTCTTCGTCGGCTTTCCAGGAGCTTATTTATAATAACCGGCAGATTGCAGCTGCTATTTTGCAGCGATTAACCGGTCAGATACGTCGACTCACCGAACGTGTTTTCGAATTCAGTACATTAGCTGTGCGTAATCGTATCCAGGCTGAGCTATTGCGTCTCGCAAAGAAACAAACCATGGTGTCTAACAAAGTTATTATTTCGCCAATACCAACGCATGTTGAGTTGGCTAATCTGGTCAGTACGCATCGTGAGGCAGTGACAAGAGAATTAAATGATATGGAAAGAGAAAATTTGATTTTGCGTAAAGGCCATGAACTGCATATTCTTGACGTGGCAAAGTTAACAGAAATGGTTGAGAATGTTCGCGGTATTTTGTGAACCAGAATAGTAGTAAATAAAAAAAGCACACCCATGAATCGGTGTGCTTTCTAATTTTCTCAGCGGGTTCAATTCCCCGCCCCTTGGGGCGAAACTGGTTAAAATCAGCAGATTGAAGAGCGCAATTAATACCCCGCCGCAAGCAGCGGGGTGCTTATTTTTTAAAGACTATTTTACAACAGTGGAATAATCAACAATGCCACAATGTTAATAATCTTGATCAATGGATTGATCGCTGGGCCTGCAGTGTCTTTATATGGATCGCCCACAGTATCACCGGTTACCGAGGCTTTGTGCGCTTCACTGCCTTTACCGCCAAAGTGACCATCTTCGATATATTTCTTCGCATTATCCCAAGCGCCGCCACCGGTTGTCATGGAAATTGCAACAAACAGGCCGGTCACAATGGAACCCATCAACACACCACCTAACGCTTGTGGCCCTAGAATGACACCGACTAATAGCGGGATCAGTACAGGTAATAATGAAGGAACCATCATTTCTTTAATGGCAGATTGGGTCAGCATATCTACTGCACGGGAATAATCAGGCTTGGCTGTGCCTTCCATAATGCCGGGAATTTCTTTGAACTGACGACGCACTTCAATAACCACTGAACTTGCGGCGCGTCCGACAGCTTCCATCGACATGGCACCAAATAAATAAGGAATCATGCCGCCGATAAACAGGCCAATAATGACCATGTGATTGGATAAATCAAAGGTTACTGCATGTCCGGCATGTTCCAGTGCATGAGTATAATCAGCAAATAATACCAAAGCAGCTAGACCGGCAGAGCCAATGGCATAGCCTTTGGTAACTGCTTTGGTGGTATTGCCAACAGCATCCAGTGGATCAGTAATCGCGCGGACTGAATCTGGCATTTCAGCCATTTCAGCAATACCGCCAGCATTATCAGTAATCGGGCCATAAGCATCCAGAGCCACGATAATACCCGTCATGGATAACATCGCGGTTGCAGCAATCGCAATACCGTACAGACCGGCTAATGAATAAGCCAATAAAATACTGATACAAACAGCCATCACAGGTGCTGCAGTTGAACGCATTGAAACACCCAAACCAGCAATAATATTTGTTGCATGTCCAGTGGTAGATGCTTCCGCAACATGTTGAACTGGTGGAAAATCCGTTGAAGTGTAGTATTCAGTAATGACAACCATGAGTCCCGTAAGCACCAGCCCGATCGTTGCAGCCAGGAATATACGCATCACCAGCATGCCGCCAGCTACTTCAGTACCATCAATATCAAGAGACATATCGCCCATGAACCAAACAGTAACAGGCAAATAAGCAAACAAAGCGATACCCCCAGCTACTGCCAAGCCACGATAGAGTGCATTCATAATCTTGCCACCTTCACGCATCTTGACATAGTAGCAACCAATAATTGAGGCGATAATGGAAACGGCCCCTAACATTAATGGATAAATCACAGCATCAATGGTATTCGCTGAAAACAGTAGCGCACCCAAAATCATGGTGGCGATGATTGTTACCGCATAGGTTTCAAACAAATCAGCAGCCATACCTGCGCAATCACCGACATTATCACCCACATTATCGGCAATCACTGCTGGATTACGTGGATCATCTTCTGGAATTCCTGCTTCTACTTTCCCGACCAGATCAGCGCCTACGTCCGCGCCTTTAGTGAAAATGCCGCCACCCAAACAAGCAAAAATAGAGATCAGCGATCCGCCAAATGCGAAACCGATTAAAGGCTTGATCACATCACTGACTGCTTGATTGGGATCGGCGCCATCAAATAACATGGCGCAATACCCGGCAACACCCAATAAACCTAGCCCGACTACCAGCATTCCGGTCACCGCACCGCCGCGGAAGGCAATAGCAAGCGCCTCATTCAACCCGACAGTCGCAGCTTGCGCCGTGCGAACGTTCGATTGAACTGAAACATTCATACCAAGAAAACCGGCAGCACCAGAGAGCACAGCACCCAAAGCAAAGCCAAGGGCTGTATCCCAGCTAATCGCTATTGCAAGGGCAACAAATAAAACTGCGCCAACGGCACCAATAGTCATGTACTGGCGCTTAAGATATGCAGATGCTCCTTCTTGTATAGCTGCAGCAATTTCCTGCATACGCGCATTACCAGTTGATTGAACATAAATACCCCTAATCCAGATACCACTGAATATCAGGGCTATAATCGCGCTACCTATTGCGATAATAAAACCGTTAGCCATAAAAAACTCCAATTAAAGTCAGACCACACAAAATCATATATAGAATCTTGGCCTAAAAATTCCACATTATTAAACACTTGTCTACAACCTAAGTACAATCAGAACGTATTTTATATGTACTTGTTACCGGAGTGCATCAAATTTAATGAAATTTGGATTGCTAATTGATTTGATCGGCATTGTTTGACTTCATTACAACACTCATGCAATTGCAATCCAGATCAATGCTTAAATTTTGAACTCACCCAGTTTCTTTGCAACCGCAGCATTTTTTAACCGAACATAATCAGGCAGTCCATTTTTATACGGTGGATAATCCTCACCTTCAATCAGTGGCAACAAGTATTCACGGCACGCTTGGGTAATACCAAAGCCATCTTCACTGATAAAATCAGCCGGCATCATTTTTTCGACATTGGCAACATCAGCAAGCTGGGCCATACCGACTTTCCAGCGATACGGTGTATTGGATTCACGGACTATCGTGGGCATCACTGAGTTATGTCCTGCTATGGCGTATTCCACCGCAGCCTTACCCATTGCATAAGCTTGTTCCACATCGGCTTTAGACGCAATGTGACGCGCAGCGCGTTGTAGATAATCAGCAACGCCCCAGTGATATTTCAATCCCAAACCATCTTTAATGATATTTGCGACGACTGGTGCAACCCCACCCAATTGCGCATGGCCGAAGGCATCGCGTAATCCCTGGTCGGACAGGAAATTGCCATCTTCTCCTTTAACACCTTCTGATACAACGACTGAACAATAGCCATATTCCTTGACATAGCGGTCTACTTTGGCAAGAAACTTTTCTTTGTTGAAGGTGATTTCCGGAAACAAAATGACAACCGGAATCTCACAATCGGGGCTTGAGGCCAATCCACCCGCCGCAGCAATCCATCCTGCATGTCGGCCCATTACTTCCAGTATGAAAACTTTGGTTGAAGTCTTGGACATACTGGCCACATCAAAACTCGCTTCGCGTGTGGATACGGCAATATATTTCGCGACGGAACCAAAACCAGGACAACAGTCGGTAATGGGTAAATCGTTATCAACTGTTTTAGGAACGTGGATCGCCTGAATGGGATAGCCCAGTGTATCAGCTATTTGCGAGACCTTAAGGCAGGTATCAGCCGAATCACCGCCGCCATTGTAAAAGAAATAGCCAATATCATGCGCCTTGAATACTTCGATCAGACGCTCGTATTCACGCCGATTTTGTTCCAAGCTTTTTAATTTGTAGCGGCAAGAACCAAAAGCACCCGATGGGGTATAACGTAACGCAGCAATTGCTGTGGCTGAATCTGCATTGGTATCAATTAAATCTTCGGTCAATGCACCGATGATCCCATTACGCCCTGCGTAAACATTACCGATTTTATCGGAATGCTGACGCGCTGTTTCCAGAACACCCGCGGCAGAAGCGTTAATAACCGCTGTAACGCCCCCTGATTGGGCATAAAATGCATTTTTAATTGCCATTTTTTTCTCCTGATTGATTAAATCGTAAGCAAGCTATTTATATTCGTATAAAAACTCAGGTTCGATTTATCGTTGCCCTGAATTCTGTTGATATGAAGTAAAGACGAAGCTGGTTAACTTTATTTTAACAGGCCGTTGAAAAACTATCTGCATTGCCGCTGCGGTGTTAAAAACAGGCTCAAAATGCTCATTTATCATGCATAAAATACGCTTTTTCGCCTGTTTTTGCCTTGCATCGGCTGCCTCGAATACGTTTCTCAAAAACCTTTTAATGCTGCAAAAATCAGATCGCGTATTTCTTCAACCGTACCTATTCCAGCTATCTTGGTATAGCGAGGCGCATCGCTCCCACCGTTTGTCGACCGCTTTGAGTAATAGTCAATCAAAGGTTCGGTTTGCTCATGGTAGACCTCTAACCGTTTTTTGACGGTTTCTTCCTTATCGTCATCGCGTTGTATCAATGGTTCACCAGTGACATCATCCTGGCCAGGTATTTTGGGCGGATTAAAATCGATATGATAAGTACGTCCTGATGCCGGGTGTACTCTACGCCCGGACATACGCTTAACAATTTCAGCATCTGCGACATCAATTTCAACCACGAAATCAATCGGCACGCCGGCTGCTTTCATGGCATCGGCTTGCGGGATTGTGCGTGGAAAGCCATCAAACAAGAAACCATTGACACAATCCGGTTGCACAATGCGTTCTTTGACTAAATTAATGATAATGTCATCAGAAACCAATCCACCGGCATCCATTATTTTTTTTGCCATAACACCCAGTTCAGTACCTGCTTTGACCGCACTACGCAACATGTCACCAGTAGAAATTTGCGGAACACCGAAATGTTCCTTAATATAATTGGCCTGAGTACCTTTTCCGGCGCCAGGGCCACCTAATAAAATGACTCGGATAGCTATTCTCCCCTTGTTACCCATTAAAATTTACTGAATGTGGTGACGAATTTATATCTGCCACTTCAACGACATCATGCGATTATATCGCAGGCAAAGCAGATACTCGAGTTTTTTACTACAGTAATCTGAATGAAGTTAAACAACTTCATCACAAGTTACATTGATGCGGCACAGGGTATGCGATAATTCGATCGACTCTTAACAGGAATAATCATGGACGAAAACAGAAGTAAAGCGCTTGATGTTGCTCTTGCCCAAATCGAAAAACAGTTTGGTAAAGGTTCAATCATGCGGCTGGGCGCTAACGATGTCGCCTATGATATACAGGTTGTTTCTACCGGTTCATTGGGGCTTGATATCGCACTGGGTGTGGGGGGGTTGCCGCGCGGTAGGGTGATTGAAATTTACGGGCCTGAATCTTCGGGCAAAACCACGTTGACACTCCAAGTCATTGCAGAAATGCAAAAAATGGGAGGAACAGCCGCTTTTATTGATGCAGAACACGCACTGGATCCGCAATATGCACAGAAAATCGGCGTCAATGTCCAAGAATTATTGATATCTCAACCCGATAATGGTGAACAAGCACTGGAAATCACCGACATGCTGGTACGTTCCAGTTCAGTGGATATTGTCGTGGTGGATTCAGTCGCAGCACTCACGCCCCGTGCAGAAATCGAAGGTGACATGGGCGATCCGCAAATGGGATTGCAGGCACGTTTAATGTCGCAAGCTTTACGCAAACTGACCGCCAACATCAAGCGCAGCAATACCATGGTCATTTTCATTAACCAGATTCGCATGAAAATTGGTGTCATGTTCGGTAACCCTGAAACCACGACCGGTGGCAATGCATTAAAATTTTATGCGTCAGTGCGCCTGGATATCCGCCGTACCGGATCGATTAAAAAAGGTGAAGAAGTCATTGGCAATGAAACGCGCGTTAAAGTGGTTAAAAATAAAGTAGCGCCGCCGTTCAAACAAGCAGACTTTGATATTCTTTATGGTGAAGGCATTTCCCGCGATAGTGAAATCATTGAACTCGGCGTGTTACATAAGCTCATCGATAAATCGGGTGCCTGGTATGCGTATAAAGGTGAGAAAATCGGTCAGGGCAAAGATAATGTGCGTGACTACCTGAAAGAACATAAAGAGATTGCCCAGGAAATTGAACAGAAGATTCGATCGATTGTAGGTATTGTGGATCAAGCCAGACCTGCAAAAGAGAAAGCTGAGAAAGTCGAGAAAGAAAAAACGGATAAAGAGAAATAAATTTTGTGGGTACCCGGTCACCTTTGGAAATGCGCGCTTTGCGTTATCTGGCACAACGCGAATATTCTCGTCTGGAACTGGAACAAAAGCTTTCTATTCATGCACGTTCTTCCACTCAAGAAGATTTATCCAGCGTATTGGATAAGCTGGAAAAAAATGGTTCTTTATCGGCGGAACGGGTTGTCGAACAAATTATCCGCACGCGCAGATCCCGCTTTGGTAGTCAGCGCATTGTTCATGAGCTGAAGGAAAAAGGCATTGATGAACATTTGATTCAGAGTGTATTGCCATCGCTTAAGGAAACCGAGCTGGATGCAGCGTTTAAAATCTGGCAAAAGAAATTTGGTGAATTACCCGGTACGCGAGAAGAGCGCGGCAAGCAAATGCGATTCATGATGAGCAGAGGCTTTTCAATGGAAGTGATACAACGAGTTTTATCACAGGCAAACGAGGAGAACCGATGAAAAAATTGCTTGTACAGATGATACTCATTTTTGTTGACAGGCAATCAGGCCAGTGCGGATGAGATCGTGCCCATCAACGAGATCAATACATCGCCCGTCAATTTTGATGGCAAAGAAGTTAAACTGAAAGGCATTGCCAAAAATCCTACACGCCTGCCGCTGGTCGATCTAAAATCCTACGTGTTGGAAGATAAAAGCGGCGAAATCACGATTTTGACGGAATTGGATTTGCCTAAGATGAACGAAGAAATCACTATCCGGGTTAAAGTCAAAAGTCTGGCCATTGTCCAAGGTGAAGCATTAGGTTTAATGGTAATTGAACTAGAACGATACGAGCAGCAGCAAAAAATATGAAAAGCAGCGAAATACGACAAAAATTTCTCGAATTCTTCGAATCACATGGACACACCATCGTAACATCCAGCCCATTGGTTCCGAACAATGATCCGACCTTATTGTTCACCAACGCAGGTATGGTGCAATTTAAAGATGTGTTTTTGGGCCAGGACAAACGACCCTACGTGCGTGCGGTCAGCTCGCAGCGATGTGTACGTGCCGGTGGTAAACACAATGATCTGGAAAATGTCGGTTACACGGCACGGCATCACACTTTCTTTGAAATGCTGGGAAATTTTAGTTTTGGTGATTATTTCAAGCGGAATGCTATCCAATTTGCCTGGGAATTTTTGACCCAATCGCTCAAAATTCCGCGCGAAAAGTTGTGGGTGACTGTCTATGCGGAAGACGATGAAGCCGCAGATATCTGGTTGAATGAAATCGGTGTCGATGCCTCCCGGCTGGTGCGCATTGCCACGATGGATAATTTCTGGCAAATGGGCGATACCGGTCCCTGCGGCCCTTGTTCTGAAATTTTTTATGATCACGGAGCGGATGTCAAAGGTGGACCACCCGGTTCTGCCGATGCCGATGGTGATCGTTACATTGAAATCTGGAATCTGGTATTCATGCAGTATAACCGTGATAGTGCTGGCACACTGCATCCGCTGCCTAAACCATCGGTAGATACCGGCATGGGACTGGAGCGGATCTCCGCAGTCATGCTGCAGGTTCACAGCAATTATGACATCGATTTGTTCCAAAGCTTGATCAAAGCCGCCGCGCGAGCCACTCATACCAAAGACCTTGCGGATAATTCCTTAAAAGTGATTGCCGACCATATCCGCGCCTGCTCGTTTTTGATTACCGATGGCGTCATTCCCGGCAGCGAAGGGCGTGGTTATGTGTTACGGCGCATCATCCGCCGTGCTATCCGTCATGGTTACCAACTCGGACAAAAACAACCTTTCTTTTATCAATTGGTGGAAGATTTAAGCAAAGTAATGGGACAGGCTTATCCAGAACTGGTTGCGGCTAAAACACGTGTTGCTGCCGTCTTGCAACAAGAAGAAGAGCGTTTTGCCGAGACGCTGGAAAATGGTATGCAAATTCTGGAAGCCGCGCTCAGCCAGAAAATCAAGGTACTGGATGGTGAAACCGCATTCCGTCTCTATGATACCTTTGGTTTTCCGATTGACCTGACCGCCGATATCGCCAGAGAACGCGGTATTACCATCGATCATGCCGGTTTTGAGCAGGCCATGGCACGTCAGCGCGAACAAGCGCGTGCCGCCAACAAATTCACCATGCAGGAAGGCATTGAATATACGGGTAATCAAACCACTTTCTATGGCTACGAAACCTTGCAGCATGAAGGGCAGGTATTGGCGATTTATAAGCAAGGCAGCGCGGTGGATTTTATCGAAGCCGGTGATGAAGCGGTTGTTGTTCTGGATCAAACGCCTTTTTATGCTGAATCGGGCGGACAAGTCGGCGACAGCGGCGAATTGCTGGTGGCTAATGGCACCTTTGCCGTAGCGGATACCCAGAAAATACAAGCCGGTGTCTTTGGTCATAAAGGCTTGTTGCGCAGTGGCCGACTGGTGATCAAAGATGTGGTGCTGGCCAAAGTCAATCCGTTAACCCGTACCAGCACCGCCAACAATCATTCTGCGACACATTTGCTGCATGCCGCACTGCGTAAAGTGCTGGGTACTCATGTGACGCAAAAAGGTTCGTTGGTGGATGCCAATCGCACACGTTTTGATTTTTCCCACAATACATCACTGACCGCTGATGAAATACGTGAGATCGAAAGCCTTGTTAACGAACAAATCAGAAGTAACTGGATTGTTGCATCCGAAACGATGAAATACGATGACGCCATCAAACGCGGTGCCATGGCGCTGTTTGGTGAGAAATATTCAGATGTCGTGCGTGTCATCGGTATGGGTGAATTCTCTACCGAATTATGTGGTGGTACGCATGTGCCGCAAATCGGGCAGATAGGCTTGTTTAAGATCATAACGGAATCGGGGGTGGCCGCAGGTATCCGTCGCGTTGAAGCGGTTACTGGAAAAGCAGCGGTAGACTATGTGCAACAACGCGAAGCGCAATTACTAGAGATCGCTCAAACCCTAAAAACCAATCCTCAGGAAGTCACCCAGAAAATTGCCCAGATTATCGACAATGTGCGGCAAACCGAAAAAGAACTAGTGCGTTTAAAAACCAAGCTGGCGAATTCTCAGGGCAACGATCTGGCGGCGCAAGCGCAGGAAATAAAAGGCATCAAGGTGTTGGCTGCCAATCTGGAAAATGCCGATGCCAAAACACTAAGAGAAACGCTCGATCAGCTCAAAGATAAGCTGAGAACTTGTGCCATCGTACTGAGTACCATTGAAGATGGAAAAATAACCCTGATCGCCGGTGTCAGCGCCGATCTCACCAACCAAATCAAAGCCGGAGAACTGGTCAATTTTGTCGCACAACAAGTCGGCGGCAAAGGTGGCGGTCGGCCAGATATGGCGCAGGCAGGTGGTACACAACCGGAACAACTGCCTGCGGCGCTTGCAGGTGTGATGAGTTGGGTGGAAAAGAAAACGATTTCGTGATAAATCAAGCTCATGTTTAAAAGATTGTTCTCATAGGGAAGCGTGGTTACTTTGGAAAAAAATATGAGAAAGGTTTTGCTAGTTTGAAAGTTATCACTAAGGAACAAATCAGTGTTTTTAAATAGAATGACGAATAAATTTAAAAATGCGCTCATTTGTTTAATAGGTGTTTCATTATTGGGATGCGGCACTGTTAACACGGTTATCAAAGGGGATTCGACTGCACGGTATAATCTCAATCAAGTGAAGTCGCCCTGCGAAACGATACCGCGGATTTACAGTGGTGTTTTCTATGATATTTGTGCTTTACGCGGGAAACCATCACGTACGTCGCTGTGGGTAGGGAGTGGCGCAGAGCTTGTGCTTATTGATTTGGCGCTATCGGGCGTATTGGATACGGTGGTTTTGCCTTATACCATTTATGGACAGATTAACGAAGGTCACATTAATCTCAGATAAAGACCTGTCAGCGCATCGAATGCCCGGATTCTTATGAGCATTTCATAATTGTCATGCGTTTCGATAATCAAATTCACCCGCATAATTGCCAAATTTCTGAGAAAAATGTTTATAATAAAAAAATGAAGATTCTCAAGTACCAATGGATATTGGTTTTTTTCATCGTGTGGCTTCCACTGCAAGGGGTTACTGCCGCTGTTTTGTCCGTGTGTGTACAGGAAGATTTTAGCCGGCACCATGACAGAACAATGATGACAGCTGATAATCATCACCATGAGGACTGCCACAAGCAATCAACGAATGTTCCAACCGATCACTTGATTGCAAGCCTGCCTTGCGATGATATTTCTTGTGATGCGTACGGTAATCCGCCGATTCTATCCGGCTGCACGGTCTCCATGCTCATTAACGATACTTCTGCTGTTACTCCCTATGATCCCGGTTTTGTCTCATTTGTACCGGAACAACCGCAACGCCCTCCGTTAGCTATCTCCCTTTAGAAACTCGCCTGTTATTCAGGCAAAAAACTATTTCTTGCATGAATTCTGCGCCTAAGTGAGTGTTGCGCAGGCAGTGCAATGTCGCAAACGATCATCATTGTTTGTTCATCATTGAGAGAACAGATGAGATTACCCGTCAGGAGGCCGGTATGTTCCTTACATTCATTATTAAAACTGATCAGCAGCAACAAAATTTCATCAGGAGGTTACGATGAAGTGCGTTGGTATAATCGTAATTGCATGGGTTGCTATCACGATGACAACCACAATTCATGCGCAGAAGCAGGAAGCTATTTCAAATAAGGCGGGTACAGCAATTTTTACGCCATCCGCTGACAAAACAACTTTGATAACGCCTGACCACCATAACACAACATTCCTTCCAGGCTTGCTTGCAGAGGTGCTGGAAAAAAATCCGGAAATCCAGTCGGCGCAGCAGGAGCGCGAAGCAGCTCGACAAAGAATCGCACCGGCGCAAGCGCTGGATGATCCCATGCTCGAGGCGGGGGTGATCAATGCACCTTTAGCGTCGTCACCATTTAATCGCGAGGATATGACCATGAAAATGATCGGCTTGTCCCAGCGCCTGCCATTTCCAGGAAAACGCGATTTGCGTAAAGCTGTTGCCAGCAAAGATGCAGAAGCGATTGAACATGGTTATCAGGAAACCGTGAATCGTGTCGTGCACAATCTTAAAACAGCTTATTTCGATCTGGGTCTTACGCTTGAAATGATCAAGCAGGTCGAGAAAAACAAACAAACACTCGAGCATTTTCTGCGTATCGCTGAAGCACGCTATCAGGTAGGACAAGGCAGCCAGGCCGATGTGCTGAAAGCGCAAACACAAGTATCCAGAATGTTGGATAGATTATTGGGTCTTGCACGCGAACAGCCGGTGTTTGAAGCAGATTTGATCCGTGCACTGGGCCGGAATGCAAAAGGTGTGATCCCGATCCCCGCGCCATTACAAATCCATGCAGTGATCTTGACTCTGGAAACATTACAACAAGAGGCTTTGATGCAACGCCCGCAATTGCTGGCATTACAAAGCCTGATTGCACGCAATGAAAAATCAGTCGACTTGGCGCGCCGTGCATCCTATCCGGATTTCGATGTGCGCTTATCGTATGGCCAGCGTGACAATATGCTGGATGGTACCCGGCGCGATGACATGGTGAGTATGACGGTGGCGGTTAATCTGCCGGTATGGCGCGGCAGCAAAATCGAACCCCGTATCTTGGAATCTGAAGCACTGCGCGATCAGGCATCCAGTTTGTACCAGGCACAAACAAATGAAATCGCGGCAAGACTGCGCCAGCAAATCGCCATGGCCGAGCAAAGCCTGAAATCGATCAAGCTCTATCAGACGGCCATATTGCCGCAGGCGAGACTAACGGTGGAATCCGCATTGGCTGCCTACCAGGTGAACCGGGTCGATTTCCTCACTTTGCTGGATAATCAAATGACGGTATTCGATTTTGAGGCCAATCTCATCACCGCGATGGCGAATTACAACAAAGCGCTGGCGGAAATCGATTTGCTGGTTGGCAAGAAGCATCACTAAGGAGACTCTGAATAACCCCATTTGTCATTCCGAACGTAGTGAGGAATCTTTGGGAATCAACAGTAATGATTTCTCGCTGTGCTCGAAATGACAGTTATTCAGAGCCGATACAAATTATGGAGTTTCCTATGCAAACCATTGCAAAACTGATCATCGCTGCAATTGCGCTGATTGCCACACTGGCCGCAGGCTACTGGTGGGGTAATACGCAATCACAGACAGCCACCGGGGTTGCTTCACCCGAAGCAACCAACGGCGAGAAAAAAATTCTGTATTACCGCAATCCGATGGGGTTGCCCGACACTTCTTCAGTCCCCAAGAAAGATCCGATGGGAATGGATTATCTGCCGGTTTATGCAGGCGATGAACCCCCATCGGATCAAAGCATCGTGACGCTCAGCACTGAGAAAGTGCAAAAGCTGGGTGTACGTACCGAAGCAGCGGTATTGCGAGAGCTAATGCGCACTGTGCGAGCTGTCGCGACGATTCAATCCGATGAACGCAAACAATATACCGTGGTGACCAAGTTTGAAGGCTGGATTCACAGGCTGTACGTCAATACCACGGGACAAGCGGTCAAAAAAGGCGATGCCCTGATGGATGTGTATAGCCCTGAGCTGATTACCGCACAGCAGGAATATCTGATTGCCGTCAGAGGATTACAAGCTGTCGCCGATGGTGATGCGGATATGCGCGCTACCATGCAACGGCTGGTTGCCAGTGCATTGCAGAAACTGCGCAACTGGGATATCGCGGAGGGCGAATTACGGCGTTTGCAGCAAATCGGCGAAGTACAGCAGTATATGACGCTGCGCTCGAAAGCCGATGGCATAGTGCTGGAAAAGCGGGCAGTCATGGGGCAACGCTTCATGCCGGGAGAAACGCTCTATCAGATCGCCGACTTGTCGAGTGTGTGGATACTGGCCGATGTATTCGAACAGGATCTGGGCCTGATCCATCCCGACCAGTTGGTGACCATCCGGGTGGATGCTTATCCCGACAAGGTTTTCAACGGTGAAGTGGCGTTTATTTATCCGGTGGTGACACCGGAGACGCGCACGGCCATCGTGCGCATTGCGCTCCCCAATTCCGCTGGATTGCTGAAGCCCGCCATGTATGCACGCGTGGAATTTTCGTCGTTTCACAGCAAAGACAAAGTGTTGACCGTGCCTGATTCCGCCGTGCTGGATACCGGCACCCGCCGGGTGGTATTGGTAGACCTCGGGGCTGGCCGCTTTGAGCCGCGCACGGTGAAGCTGGGCATGCATGCCGATGGTTATGCTGAAGTACTGGGCGGGCTCCGGGCCGGTGAGGCCGTGGTGGTCAAGGCGAATTTTCTGATTGATGCGGAAAGCAACTTTAAAGGCGCGCTCAATAGCTTTGGTCCGGTATCGGCTGAGCAGGAAATCGTACCCAGTTCCGCGGTTCTGTCGTCTGCGCAAGTACAGTATCGCGGTGAAGGGCGCATTGAAGCGATTGATTTCACGCATGCGACCGTCACGCTCGCACACGGCCCGATCGAAAGTCTGAAATGGCCGGCGATGACCATGGATTTCCGTTTTCTCGAGCCGACGCTACTGCAATCATTCAAGCCCGGACAGAAAGTCATCTTTGAGATCGCCGAAGAATCGGCTGGCGAGTATGTCATTGTGCGCATCCAGCCAGCAACTACCTTTCACGATCATTAGGAGGCGTTGACATGCTCAAAACCATCATTGAATGGTCGATTCGGAATGTTTTTCTGGTGTTGCTCAGCACAGCGTTTATCGTTGGCTGGGGAATATATTCAGTATGGAAAATGCCGATCGACGCGATTCCTGATCTGTCCGATGTGCAGGTTATTATTTACACGGAATATCCCGGTCAAGCGCCGCAAGTCGTCGAAGACCAGGTCACCTATCCGCTCACCACCGCCATGCTGGCTGTGCCTCGATCAAAAGTTGTGCGTGGCCAATCAGCATTTGGGGTTTCGTTTATTTATGTCATTTTTGAAGACGGTACCGACATTTACTGGGCGCGGTCGCGGGTATTGGAATATCTGAATTTTGCCGCAAATCAGTTACCTCGCGATGTGCGGCCTACCTTGGGTCCGGATGCGACCGGCGTCGGTTGGGTTTACCAATATGTCGTCACCGCTAAGGATCGCACCCTCGACGAATTGCGCACCATCCAGGACTGGTTCCTGCGCTATCAATTAACCACCGTGCCCGGCGTATCGGAAGTCGCCAGTGTCGGCGGGTTTGTCAAAACCTACCAAATCACGGTCGATCCGCGCCGCTTGCAAGCGTATGACATTCCGTTGAAACGGATCACCGAAGTCATCGCCGCCAGCAATCGTGATGTCGGCGGGCGCGTCATTGAATTGGCCGAAACGGAATATATGGTACGCGGCCACGGTTACTTGCAGAGTACCAGCGACCTCGAGAATCTGGTGGTCAGGGCGCATGCCGGTATGCCGGTATTGCTGCGCGATATTGCTCGTGTAGAACTGGTTCCCAGTGAGCGCCGCGGCATTACTGAACTGAATGGTGAAGGGGAAGTTGTTTCCGGCATCGCGGTAGCGCGCTATGGTGAGAATGCGCTGGATGTGATTCATGATCTTGAAACAAAAATCGACGAGATCAAACCCGGCTTGCCGGAGAATGTTTCGATTGAATCGATTTACAACCGTTCTGAGCTGATTCACCGCGCTATCCAGACACTGAAAGAAGTGTTTATCGAGCAAATCGTCATCGTAGCGCTGGTTTGCGTGGTATTCCTCATGCATGTGCGTAGCGCATTGGTGGCGATCATCATGCTGCCGATTGGCGTATTGATTGCTTTTATCGCCATGGCGCAGCTTGGCATCAATTCCAATATCATGAGTCTGGCCGGTATCGCGCTGGCGATTGCGGAAATGACCGATGCCGCCATCGTCATGGTGGAAAACGCGCACAAGCATCTGGCGCGTCTCAGGCCGGGCGAATCACGCACGGATGCCGTCATCACCGCCTGTAAGGAAGTTGGGCCGTCATTATTTTTCAGCCTATTGATTATTACCGTGTCGTTTCTTCCGGTATTTGCGTTGGAAGCGCAGGAAGGGCGCATGTTCCAGCCGCTGGCTTACACCAAGACTTTTGCCATGGCCGGCGCGGCAATCCTGTCAATTACATTGGTGCCGGTGCTGATTTTGCTGCTGATCCGCGGCCATGTTCCACGTGAAGCAGATAATCCGCTGGGTCGCCTGATGATTCGATGGTATCAGCCGATTGTGGCCGGAGTGATGCGCTGGAAAAAATCTATCATTGTGATCGCGTTGATTGTGCTGGGTATTACCGCTTATCCGGCGCTGAAGCTGGGAACGGAATTCATGCCGACGCTGAACGAAGGCACATTGCTGTACATGCCCGTCACGTTGCCGGGAATCTCCGTGACCAAAGCGGCAGAAACCATGCAGACGCAAAATAAAATCATTAAAAATTTCCCCGAAGTGGCATCAGTTTTCGGCAAGGCGGGGCGTGCCGATACCGCCACCGACCCGGCACCATTGGAAATGACTGAAACTATCATCAATCTAAAACCGGAAAACGAATGGCGTCCCGGCATTACCATCGACAAGCTGATTGCCGAACTGGATCAGGCGCTGCAAATTCCCGGTGTTGCGAATGCCTGGACCATGCCGATCAAAAACCGCACCGATATGCTCGCCACCGGCATCCGCACACCCGTCGGCATCAAGGTGTTTGGCAACAATCTGAATGAAATCGAAACTGTCGCCAGGCAAATCGAAGCCGTGGTGAAAAAGGTGCCCGGCACCACCAGCGCGTATGCCGAACGCATCACTGGCGGCTATTACCTGGATATTGAGCCGGATCGCCTGGCCTTGGCGCGTTACGGTTTGGCGGTCGGTGATTTGCTCGAAGTTATTTCGGTGGCATTGGGCGGAGCCGTCATTACCACCACGGTGGAAGGCCGAGAGCGTTTTGATGTCGCCATCCGCTATCCGCGCGAACTGCGCAGCGACCCGCAAGCCATCGCCACGCAAGTGCTGGTGCCCGCCATGGGAGGAACCATGATTCCGCTGGGTCAACTGGCGAAAATCAAACTGGTACAAGGGCCGCCGAGTATCCGCACGGAAAATGCGCTGCTGTCTGCCTACATTTTTGTCGACATTCGTGATCGCGATATCGGCGGCTACATCGCTGACGCGCAACAATCCGTGCGCGAACAAGTGCAATTCCCACCCGGATACTATGCAACCTGGAGCGGGCAGTTTGAATACATGCAACGCGCCACCGAGAAACTGAAACTGGTGATACCGCTCACGATTTTGATGGTGTTTTTGCTGGTGTACCTGAATTTTGGCCGTTTGACCGAAACGCTGATCGTCATGCTATCCGTACCGTTTTCGCTGGTCGGTGGTATTTGGCTGATGTATTGGCTCGACTACAACCTGAGTATTGCCGCAGTGGTCGGCTTCATTGGCCTGATCGGCATCGCCGCCGAATCCGGCATGGTCATGCTGGCATTTATCGACCAGGCGCTTAGCACCATCACCCGGCAGCGCCAGGCACTGGCCGAGAAAATCACGCTGACGGATCTGTATGAAGCGGTCGTACAAGGTGCGGTCTACCGCATCCGCCCGGTGATGATGACCATCGTCGGCAGCGTGGTCGGCTTGCTACCGGTCATGCTCAGCATCGGCACCGGCTCTGAAGTGATGCGCCGCATCGCCGCACCGATGGTCGGCGGCATGGTCTCGGCGACGATTCTGACATTGATTATCTTTCCGGCGGTATATGCGGTGGTGAAAGGAGTTTCGATACGGCGCTCAATGAGAAACGATTAAATCAGAATTACTTAAGGAGCCTCTGAATAACTGTCATTTCGAGCATAGCGAGAAATCTATGCCGTTGATTCCCAAAGATTCCTCACTACGTTCGGAATGACAAAGGTGGGTTGCTCAGAGCTTCTTTAATAGGCGTTCAGTCAGCCATCGACTCCGTACTCGGCCAGCAAATCATCCATGTCGTCACCCACACCATAACCCAAGTTGGCGTGGCTGATGCGGCACACAACGTCCAGCCGTGTCCATAAGGAATCACGTTGCGCCTCAGGCAAAGCGGCGATGGTTTTTAGTGCTCGCTCGAACATTCGTACCAATGCATCCAGGTAACTTTCATCCTCAATACCGACATTATTGCTGAAACCCGTCGCGCACTCGCAATAGAACACCATCAACTCAGCTACTCCCTCCGCTTGGCCGATGGCTTTTTTGTAATCGCTAATTGCCTTCTTCGCCTTAGTCACTGAATAGTCTTGATTCCTGAGAATATCAGGCCATACCCAACGATTAATGGTTGCTTTGTAGGGCTTCAATACATCACCGCCCAGATTAAAACGAGCATGCAGAAAAATCTGGTTGTCCTTATTAGCGGCATAGAGATCTTGCACCAGTCCCAGCAAGCCATCCCGGTCAAAATGCATCAGTTTGGCTTTACCGTCAGTCCAGGTTGGATTAGTTTTCTTGGCGGCCATTATTCAGTTTCCTCCTTTTTACAATATGGCTTGTTCCACGATGACATCTGCCAGCTTTTGCTGCAATTGGCTGGCTTGCGTGATGCGTGATTTGAGTTGGTCGCAGAGGGTCATGAGGTCGTCGACTTTGGTGACGAGGCGGTGTTGTTCGGGGAGAGGAGGAATTGGCAATGGAAAATTATTCATTGAAAATAGAGATAAATTCATGATTGTCGTTCCACTTACACAGTTATATGCGTAACTCATAAAATATGGACTCTCTAGTAATAGCTTGACAAAATTTTTGTAAATCAGATTAGCTAAATTGAAATAACACGCGCTCTTACCCAGGATAATATTTTCATCGTTATAAAAAGCTACATTACCAATAGTTCCGTTGATGGATACAAAGATAGTTCTTTCATTTAAGTTTTTCTTGTATTTTTTCATTTCATCTAAAGACACAGTTTTTGTTTCGGGCTTGATAATAATTTGTCCATTATTAAGATTATTACCATTTACAAAATAACATCCTGTGTCTGGCGTATAAATCGGAGTGCCATGCAGCCCATCACCCAGTATGTAGACAATGTCTTTCAATTTCACCCACTCCCACCCCTGCGGCAATTCAAACGGTTTTTCCTCCTCCGTTATCGGTGGCAATGGTTTATCTTTCTTGATCTTCCCCTCAGCGATCAACTTAGCTTTCTCCGCCTGTATGCGCTTGAGCAATTCGCTGGCCGGTTCATCGTTCGGGTCTTGCGGTACGAGTTTGCCCATCACCGCCAGTTGCAGCAGGGCTTGTTTGAGCGAGTCGATGCTGGCTTCGGTGGTGAACAACGTATCAAAATGCGCAGCGATACGCTGCCAATTGGTGCTGAAATCATCCGCATTTTGAGATTGGGTCAGTGTGCCGAGCAGGTGGTTTACCAGTTGCTCGTGGGCTTCGGCGGCGTTGCTGTGCTGCGTTTCCAGTTGATCGCATACCGCCATCAGTTCATCGACTTTTGCGACGATGCGGTGTTGTTCTTCAGTCGGAGGCAAAGCAGCAATTGTTGCAATAATTTTTTCGCGAGATATATTTGGTTGGGCGCCACCAGCTCCCTGACCAATAAAATTGGACTTTAGAGCTTTTAGTAGAACCAACAGATATCTATTAAAAATACCTGTATTAGGTGTGCAGGCACAAATAGCTTGATTAGTTGTTCCGGAAATTTTTAGAATTGCAGCTTTGCCAATCGTCGCACCATACATAGCGATCAACACATCGCCCGGCCGATTTAAGCGAAGTGAACATTCTTTAAGCGCAAGATCAGTTATTGTTTCTTCAGCAGAGTCAATGAAATCTGCTGTTAATTCGCCTGATTTGAACCAGGGCATTTTACCGCCGTAATAACTTGAAATACTGCGTAACGGCGTTGCTCCTGCACCCCAATCACCAATTAGGCCAAGCCTCACCCACTCCCACCCCCGTGGCAATTCAAACGGCTTCTCCTCCTCCGAAATCGGCGGCAATGGTTTGTCTTTCTTGATTTTCCCTTCCGTAATCAGTTTAGCTTTTTCAATCTGTATCCGCTTCAACAATTCACCAGCCGGTTCATCATTCGGATCTTGCGGTACCAATTTGCCTCGCACCGCCAATTCCAGAATCAGTTCGCGCAGTTTATTGATGCCATATACGCTGGCTCCATTGCCGCCACTGCGACCTCGGCCTGATTTCTTTTCCGTTTCGGCGGTGGTCCAGATGTCGAGTTGACCGGTCAACAATGATGGTATGGCGTTCATGCTTTGCCGCCCTTGGCGGGTAATTGCGGCATGGCGCGTTTCATGAAGGTATCGAACAAAGGTACGGTAAATGCGGTGTCGCCGTGTGCCGGGCTGTAAATCATGCCTTTTTTCATTAAGCTGTCGCGCAGGGGGGCTACGGTTTGTACCTTGACGCCCAATACGGCAGCGACATCGCCGGAGCGTTGCGGTTCTGCGCCCAGCTCAGCCAAGGCGCGCAGATAGTCTTTCTCACGCGGGGTCAGCCGATCAAAGCGCACGCGGAAAAAATTGGCATCGAGACGCTCGATGATTCGGGGTGTTGCGCGTTTTACATCGGCTAATTGTACTGGCGATTGCGGCGCATAATTCCAAGACTGGTAGCCCCATTCTTGCAGAAAATAGGGGTAGCCTTGAGTAAGGCGGATGATTTCATCCAGTGCTTCGTCGGTGAAATCGGCCCCCTCTTTCTGCGCAGGCTCTCGTAAGGCCTGCCGCGCATCATCCGGCGCTAAGGGACCCACTTCGGGAAAATCAAACAGTCGCTCGGCGTAGGATTTGGAGTCCCCGGCCAGTCCGGCCAATACCGGCAAGCCGGCACCTATTAGCACCAGTGGCAAGCGCTTTTGCGCCATTTTTTGCATTGCCATGATCAGGGCGCTCAGTTCCTTTGCGGACAAATATTGAATTTCATCGAGCAAGATGGCGACAGGGATTTTTCTGTCCTGTGCAGCCTCTGCCACAGCGATAAACAGCTCGGGCAGATCGGCTTCCAGATCCCCGCTGTCGGCAGTTCCTGCCTCTGCTTCTATATCCAGACCGATTTCGAGATCACCCACGGTTATTTTTACGCCGTTGACAAAGCCTTTCAGCACGCGCAAACCGCGTCGCACCTTGTTACTGACATTTTCCATGCGATCCAGGGACAATAACAGCTTACGCAGCGACGGCGCCAGTAAGGTTGTGAGTGACTTGCTTTCATGCGCTTCCATCAGAATAGTTTTGTAGCCCATCTGCTCCGCCAGGTTTTCCAGCTCATTGAGCAGCACGGTTTTGCCTACGCCGCGCAAGCCTACCAGCAAGGCGCTTTTTTCCGGACGACCCTCACGGACGCGCGCCAGCAGTAGTTTGATCCGGTCAATCAGGGCGCCACGGCCTGCAAGCTCGGGTGGCGGCGTGCCCGCCCCTGGTGAAAAAGGATTGCGTATCTCATCCATTGTTCAAATTCCTTTTTTCAACGGTCTGTTAAGGAAACTCTGAATAACTGTCATTTCGAGTGTAGCGAGAAATCTATAACGTTGATTTACAAAGATTCCTCACTTTGTTCGGAATGACAAACATGAGTTATTCAGAGCTACCTTAAGGTTATTTATATTTATAGATAAGTATATCAGATAATTAGTAACTAATAGTAAACCATAGTAACCTTAGATAATATCTCTATAGAATAGCCATCAGCGGGATCTGCTAAGCGCCTCGTCAAGTATCTCTTTCAACTGCCCGCGCAGCGCAGCGAGGTCATTCTGCATCGCGTTGTATTGTGCCAGCAGCACATCGGGATCGTGGATTTCCTGCTCGCCGATATGCGGATTTTTGCAATCCAGGTTGTAGTTGCGTGCTTGGATGTCTTCCAGACTGACTTTCCAGGCAAATTGATTGGTTGCACGGTGGTTAAAGCCGTCAGCCTCATGGCCCCACCAGGCTGCTTCGGCGTCAAATTCTTCAATCTTCATCGGTTTGGTTTTGTTGTAGCTTTTCACGCCGGGCGGGTACGGGTGCTCGTAAAACCAGATTTGACGGGTCGGTGTGCCTTTGCTGAAAAACAGCAGGTTGGTCTTGATGCCGGTGTACGGACTGAACACGCCGTTGGGCAGGCGCACGATGGTGTGCAAGTTACATTCTTGCAGCAATTTTTCCTTGATGCGCGTTTTGATGCCTTCGCCGAACAGGAAGCCGTCGGGCAAAACCAGTGCGGCGCGGCCTCCGGCCTTGAGCAGTTGCATGATCAGCACTAAAAACAGATCGGCGGTTTCGCGTGTGCGGAATGCTGCCGGGAAGTTGGTTTCGATGCCGTCTTCCTCCATGCCGCCGAAAGACTGATTGGTCACCACCACATCCACGCGTTCTTTCGGCGTCCAACTGATCAGCGGACGTGCCAGCGAGTTGTCGTGGCGGATGTTGATGGGCACGTCGATGCCATGCAGGATCATGTTGGTGGTGCATAGCAAATGCGGCAGCGGTTTTTTCTCGATGCCGGAAATACTGGCCTGGAGTTGCGCTTCATCGTCCACCGTTTTTACATCGTGTTTACGCATATGTTCAATCGCACAGGCTAGAAAACCGCCGGTGCCGCAGGCCGGATCCATGATTTTCTCGCCGAGGCGCGGGTTGATCCTGCGCACCATGAATTCGGTGACGGCACGCGGGGTGTAGAATTCACCGGCATTACCGGCGGCCTGCAAATCGCGCAGCAATTGTTCATACATGTCGCCAAACAAATGGCGTTCCTGCGCTTTGTTGAAATCGACGCCTTCCTGAATTTTGTTGATCACCTGCCGGATCAACTGGCCGGATTTCATGTAGTTGTAGGCATCTTCAAACACCGAGCGGATCACATAAGCGCGCTGGTCGCCGCCTTTGGCTTGCAGTTGTTGCAAGGCCGGAAACAAATCATTGTCGAGAAACTGTTTCAGCGCATCGCCGGTCATGCCTTCCGCATTAGCTGCCCAGTTGCGCCAGCGGTATTGTTCCGGCAGTGGGGATTGGTAGTTTTCTTGCAGCAATTCCCATTCGCTCTCGCGGTCGTCGAAGATTTTCAGGAACAACATCCATACTAACTGGCTCAGGCGCTGCGCGTCACCGTCGACGCCGACGTCTTTGCGCATGATGTCCTGGATGGATTTAATAGTGGAGGAAATGCTCATCGGTTCAATTTCTATCGGGTTAGGTTAATCAGGCGTAGAGATTTTCTTCCAGCTCGTGCAACGCTTTCAAGTAGGCGGTTTTGCCGCCGAAGACGGATACCAGCTCGCTGGCCGTGCCCATGTCTTTGAACGGATCGAGTGTCAGCACTTTGATGTCTTCGATGTTTTCAATGCCGGTGTCGGCGTATTTTTCCAGCAGACTTTCCAGCACTTGGCGCGCTGGTTCGCTGTACTTGGCAAAGTAGTTGCGCTTTTTTACATTCTCAGCGCGTTCGCGCCGGGTCAGTGGCGGCTGGTCAAAGGCGACATGGCAGATCAGGTCGAATGCATCGAAATCCTTACCCACTTCATCCGCTAGCGGTTCGAGCAATACGCCGTGTTGTTGCAGTTCCCGCAGAATGGTGGACTTGCGTTCGGCCTGGCTCCAGCGGCGCAGAAATTCATCCAGCGAAGCGTAATCCTTGCGCACCGTTTGGCGCGTGTAATCCTTCAGCGATTCGGTGATCAGTTTGCCTTCCGGTCCGTAATACTGCACGCGTTCGGCGATGATGTGCACGGTGACGTCGCCGATGACGTATTTCATCCGCTGGGTGCTGGGTTCTTCGAATCCTCCCTCGGATTCCCCTTTTTCTAAGGAGGAAAGTGGATTGCCATTTTCGTCGAAGTGTGTTCCGAGTTCTTCATCCGGTGGCACGGGGGATTCATCGCTTTCCGGTTCATAAATCATCACCGGTTCGCCGTCAAAATCCTTGTCGGCAAATAGCTCCGTTGCTTTCTTGAAGTCCATGATGGTGAACCAGAACTTGCCGTAATCTTCGTTGATGCGGGTACCGCGCCCGATGATTTGCTTGAATTCGGTCATCGACTTGATGTGTTGATCCAGCACCACCAGTTTGCAGGTTTGCGCATCGACGCCGGTGGTCATCAGCTTGGAAGTGGTGGCGATCACCGGATAACGCTCCTCCGGGTTGATGAAGTTATCCAGCTCAGCCTTGCCTTCGACGTCATCGCCGGTAATACGCATCACGTATTTGCGATTTTCCTTGATTCGTTCCGGATTTAAGTTCACTAAAGCCTGGCGCATGCGCTCGGCGTGGTCGATGTCGTCGCAGAATACGATGGTCTTGGCGTAAGGATCGGTTGCCACCAGGAATTCGGTGATTTTCCTCGCGACCAGTTCGGTGCGCTGTTCCAGCACCAGCGTGCGGTCCATGTCGTTTAGGTTGTAGATGCGGTCTTCAATCAACTCGCCATGCTTGTCGGTCTGGCCTTTACTTGGCCGCCAGCCTTGCAGATCTTTGTCGATGTCGATACGCACAACTTTATACGGCGCCAGGAAACCATCCTCAATGCCCTGTTTCAGCGTGTAACTGTATATGGGGTCGCCAAAATAATGGATACTCGATACATCTTTGGTTTCTTTGGGTGTAGCAGTTAAGCCGATATGCGTAGCGGAGGAAAAGTAGTTCAAAATCTCGCGCCAAGCGGAATCTTCCGCTGCGCTGCCGCGATGGCACTCGTCGATTACGATCAGATCAAAGAAATCCGGCGAAAACTGCTTGTAGATGTTTTGTTCTTCTTCGCTGCCGGTAACGGCTTGATATAACGACAGGTAAATTTCGTAGCTCTTGTCGATCTGACGCTTGCTGATTTTGGTCATCGCCGCGCCAAATGGTTTGAAATCATTGTTTTTGGTTTGATCAACCAGGATATTACGGTCAGCCAGGAACAGAATGCGTTTTTTCGCGCCGGACTTCCACAACCGCCAGATGATCTGAAAGGCCGTGTAAGTCTTGCCGGTACCGGTCGCCATGACCAGCAAAATGCGCGGTTGGCCTTTCGCTACCGCTTCCACGGTATTGTTGATGGCAATGGCTTGGTAATAGCGAGGAACACGGCCCGTACCATCATCATGGTACGACATTTCAATGGTATGGCGCGCTTTGGCTGTTTCCAATCCTTTCCACTGGCAATACTGCTGCCACAGTTGTGCGGGGGATGGTAATTCATCCAACGTCAGCTCTTGTTCGATCCGGTCAGCCTGTCCGGTACGGTCATGCATCAGGAAACCATCGCCATTGGAGCTGAATACAAAAGGTACGCCGAGCGTGTCGGCATAATTTAATGCCTGCTGCATACCAGCCCCCACGCTGCAACTGTTTTCCTTGGCCTCAATCACGGCCAGTGGAATATTGGATTTATAGTACAGAATATAGTCGGCACGTTTCTGTTCTCCCCGCGTATGCAATTTTCCGCGCACGATGATGCGGCTTTTGGTAAAACTGACTTCCTCCCGAATTTGACTGTGCAAATCCCATCCGGCGCCAACAAGGGCAGGAGTAATGTACTTGGTGCAGATATCGCGTTCAGAAAGGTTTCTTTTGTCGACCATGCGGCGGAAATACCTTATGCATCCGTTGAAATGGATTGTTATCGATAGATCGAAATAGGCGTCTTTGAAAACTAGCCTAGGAGTTTGTCGGGCTTAAAGCATTTCGATGATCAACTTGTTAAAATAACAAACAATTGTAACGAGATTATTGGATAAGCCCTATGAGTTATTTCAAGCCCTGCAACGGCCATCAGCCGTATCTGTTACCTCCGTCAATAGATGAATGGTTACCGCAGAATCATTTTGCGCGATTCATTATTGAAGTCATTGAGCAGTTGGACTTGACGAGATTAACGAACCATTATTCTGGTAAAGGCTCGGAAGCCTATCACCCCGCCCTGATGTTGGCAATATTGGTTTATGGCTATGCAACCGGCACATTTTCCAACCGCAAGATTGAACGGGCGACGCATGACTCGGTGGCGTTTCGTTTTATTGCGGCGAATCAGCACCCGGATCACGACACGATCGCAAATTTCCGCAAAACCTTTTTGCTAGAATTGCAGGAATTGTTTGTGCAAGTGTTAGCCATAGCCCAAGCGATGAAGCTGTTTAAATTGGGAAACATATCGCTGGATGGTACAAAAATCAAGGCCAATGCATCAAAGCACAAAGCACAAAGCACAAAGCACAAAGCACAAAGCACAAAGCACAAAGCACAAAGCGCTATCGCATGGACACATTGAGAAGCTGGAAGCACAGTTACGA
>Ga0136611_10000119_pt1 | contig 44318 bp, 40 predicted proteins | sample AntDrymUQ2232306_2_FD_106645 | JGI IMG/M metagenome (GOLD analysis project Ga0136611, IMG submission 106645) | Polar desert sand microbial communities from Dry Valleys, Antarctica - metaG UQ223 (23.06) | ecosystem: Environmental > Terrestrial > Soil > Desert | place: Antarctica: Dry Valley... | reverse complement strand
GGTGCCAGCCTAGGGGCGGCTGACTCATCGCGTCGGTCGGCCACGCCCGCCCGCCGCGGTCCCTGCCCGGGAGCCGCTCCCTGCCCCTTCGTGGAGGACCCGTGCCGCTCGACCCCGTGATCGCCTACGTGCTGGACCTCATGGCCTCCAACGGGGCCGCGAAGATGTCGGCCGGCACGCCGCAGGAGGCCCGCGAGGGCTTCCGCGCGATGACCGTCGGCCTGCGCGACCCGGCCACCCTCGCCCAGGTCGGGGAGGTCGTCGACCGCACCGTCGACGGCCCGGCCGGGCCGCTGCCGGTGCGCATCTACCGACCGGGGACCGACGGCCCGCACCCGACGGTGCTGTTCATCCACGGCGGCGGCTTCGTCATCGGCGACCTCGACACCCACGACGACCACGCCCGCCTCGTCTGCCGGGACGTCGATGCCGTCGTGGTCAGCGTCGACTACCGGCTGGCACCTGAGTCGCCCTTCCCCGCCGGGCTCGAGGACTGCCTCTCGGCGTACCGCTGGATGGTGGATGCCGCGGCTGAGCTCGGCGGCGACGCGGACCGGCTCGCCGTGGCCGGTGACAGCGCCGGCGGCAACCTGTCGGCGGCTGTGGCGCTGGCGGCTCGTGACGCCGGTTCGCCCCTCGCCGCGCAGCTGCTCATCTACCCGGGGGTCGACTTCGCGGAGGACGCCGACCACCCCTCCCGCGTCCAGAACGGCGAGGGGTACTTCCTCACCGCCGAGGACATGCAGTGGTTCGGCCAGCACTACCTGCAGGGGTCGTCCACCATGGACCCTCGTGCGTCCGTTCTGCGCGCGCCCGACCTGAGCGGCGTCGCGCCTGCGGTCGTCGGCACCGCCGAGTACGACCCGCTCCGTGACGAGGGGGAGGCCTACGCGGATGCCCTGGAGAAGGCGGGCGTGCGCGTGGTGCGGCACCGCTACGACGGGCTGATCCACGGCTTCTTCGGCCTCGGCCCTGTCTCGCCGGCCTGCGCCGCAGCCGTCGCCGAGCTCTGCGCCGACCTCAAGGCGCTGCTCGCCCGCTGACCCGGGCGCCCGACGTGCGCGCGCCCGACATCACCCGTTCGTGTCTGCAGTCGTGGCTGCGTTCCGGCAGGCTGGGCGCTTCCTTACGGGAGTGTGGTCGAGTGTCCGGTTCCGAGTTCCCCCAGTGCGCTCTCGGGCGCTCTGTGGACGAGGTGAGCAACGGGCTCGCCGACGACCTGGTGGCTCTCGGCTTCGCCCTGCCCAGCGTCTACCTGCTCAGCGGGGACCGGCTGCGCTGCCACGCCGCGCGCGGCTACTTCCAGGTCGTGGACGGGTTCCGACCGGGCTGCGGCGTGGTCGGCGAGGTCGTCGCCTCCGGCACCAGCCAGGTCGTGCCCGACCTCCGGCTGCGCTCGGACGCCGTCGGCGACGTGTCCGGCATCCGGGCGGAGGTGTGCGCGCCGGTGCGTCTCGGGGGCTGCGTGGTCGGAGCCGTCACCGTCGAGTCCCCGCACGACCTGCCCGGAGACGCGCTGCAGGTCGTCGAGCGAGCGGCACGGGCGCTGGGGGAGCGGCTCCACGCGGTGGGCGGGTTGCCCATCCCGTCGTTGAGCCAGCAGGTGGCCCAGGTGTCGGTGGACCTCGCGACCGCCAGGACGGCAGCGGAGCTGGAGGACCGCGTGGTGCGGGCCGCCGTCGCGGTGGCCGGCATGTCCACCGCGGCCGTCGTGCACCTCGGGGCGCAGGGCGCGCGCCTGTCCACGGTGCTCGGCCCGTTGTCCGACGGGCTGCGTCGCTGGCGCGCCTGCGACCTCGAGGAGCTGGCCTCCTGGGTCGTCTCCGGGAGCTCCAGCCACTTCCCGGGCGGCGAGGACAACCCGGCCCGGCACGCCTTCCTGCTCGACGCGGGGGTCCGGTCGCTGTCGGTGCACCCCATGGTGGCCGGCGGGACCACCGCCGGAGTGCTGGTCCTCGTCAGCGAGGCACCGACGGCGCACACGCCTGACGTCGCCGACTGCCTCGAGCTGCTCGCCGCGCAGACCGCCGCTCTCCTGGCGCTCATCACGGCCCTCGGTGACGTGTCCCGGCGGGCCGACATCGACGAGCTGACCGGACTGCCGAACCGCTCGCGCTTCCCGGGGGCCGTCGCGTCGGCGCTGGCCGGGCTCACCGAGCCGACCGACGCCGTCGCCGTCCTCCTGCTCGACCTCGACGACTTCAAGCACGTCAACGACAGCCTCGGCCACCACGCCGGTGACCGGCTCCTCTGCGAGATCGCCCGGCGCCTGCAGGCAGCGCTGCGCTCGGAGGACACGGTGTGCCGGCTCGGTGGCGACGAGTTCGCGATCGTCCTGCACCGCTCGGACCGCAACGCCGCGCAGCAGACGGCGGAGCGGCTGCTCGACACGATCGCCGAGGTGACCGTCCTCGACGGGACGGTCATCGAGGCCAGCGGCAGCGTCGGGATCGCGCTGTCCGGGTCGAGCACCGACGCCCCCGAGCAGCTGCTGCGTGCCGCGGACCTCGCGATGTACCTCGCCAAGGGGCGAGGCAAGGGGCGATACGCGCTCTTCAAGCCCGAGATGCAGCGGGCAGCACTGGGACGCCGGGCGCTCGAGAGCGACCTGCGCGAGGCGGTGCGCAGCTGCGCGCTGGGGCTCGTCTACCAGCCGATCCTCGACCTCTCGACCGGTCGGCTCAGCGGCGTCGAGGCACTGGTGCGGTGGGACGACGCGCAGCGCGGTCCGGTGCCGCCCGCGGAGTTCATCCCGGTCGCCGAGCAGACCGGGCTGGTCGTGCCGCTGGGGGCGTGGGTCCTCGAGCAGGCGTGCGCCCAGCTCCTGCGGTGGGACCTCGACGGTGGTGACCCGGCGCTGACCATGTCGGTCAACATCTCCACCCGGCAGCTGGAGCGCCCCGGCCTGCTCGAGGTGGTCGACGCCTGCATCCTCGCGGGGCTGCAGCCGAGCCGGCTCATCCTCGAGATCACCGAGACGGCTCTGACCGGCGACGCCGCAGCAGCGCTCACCACGCTGACCGACCTGCGCGCCCGGGGGGTGCGCATCGCGGTGGACGACTTCGGCATCGGCTACTCCTCGCTCGACCGGCTCCGCTCCGCACCCATCTGCCGCTTGAAGATCGACAAGGTCTTCGTCGGCGAGATCACCGGCGACGGCGCGCACGTCCCGATCGTCGACGCCACGCTGACCATGGGCCGCGGGCTGTGGCTGGACGTCGTCGCGGAGGGCGTCGAGACAGCGGTGCAGCTGGACTACCTGCGCTCGGCCGGGTGCCCGTACGCGCAGGGGTTCCTGCTCGCCCGCCCGATGCTCGCGGAGGACGTGCCGTTCCGGCCCCTCGACCCGTGGCCGTGGGCCGAGTTCTTCCAGACCGTTGCGGTCCCGGTCGCCTGACGGGACATCAGCGCCGCCGGGCTGCTCGTGCTCGCCGGGTCACCTCGGCGAGCAGCGCCGCAGCGTCGTCCGCATCGCGGTGCGCGGCGACGCCGCCGACCAGCCGGCGCCCTGCGGTATCGGCGTGCAGGCTGGCGAGGCGCCACCGGCGCTGCCACGGCCCCTGCGTGACGCGCAGGCTCTGCACCTTGGACAGCGGGACCACGTCCGTCGTCGTGGTGAGCACCCCCGACGTCGTGACGAGGTGCCGATCGTCGAGGACCACCCCCAGCCGGCGCACGGTCAGGGGAGCGCGCCAGCGGGCACGAGGCGGTGGCGCCGACCGCCCGGTCGGCAGCGGGCCGTCGAGGACCCGTGCGACGAGCTGGTCGGCGAGCGCCCTCGGCGCGACCGGCAGCAGGGCACCGGTCGCCGCCTGCTCCTGGCTGCCCCCGCCGTATCCGGCGACGTCCACCTCCACACGGACCCAGCCGAACCGGCGCCACAGGAGCGGCTCGAGGACGCGGACGGTCTGGATCCGTCCGGCGGGGATCGTCTGGCTGCGGGTGTCGAGCAGGCCGTGGCGCAGCCGGAGCCCGTCCGGCGACTCCGCGACGGTGAAGCCGTACTCCGACAGCAGGCGTCGCGCCGCCATCGAGGCCACACCCAGCAGGATGGGCAGCGCGCCGGCGAGCAGCGGGAGGACGGCCTGGACGCTGATGAGCGCCGCCACGAGCGTGGCTGCGACCGTGACCGCCAGGGCGACGAGCGGGGGCCCGAGCAGCACCGACCACACCAGCGGAGCGGTTGGGACGACGACGAGCACGCGCTCCGGCTCGGGGGCCGGGAGCGCCTGGCCCTCCTCGCCCTCGCCGCCGGCGACCCGGCCGGACGACAGGTCGAGCAGCCGGGTGCGCAGCCGCAGCGCCTCGTCGTCGCCGAGGAACGCGAGCGGCGCCTCGGCATCACCGCCGCCCACGACTTCTAGCCTCAGCTCGGCGGCGCCGAGGACGCGTGCGTAGAAGGGACGGACCACGTCCACCGCCTGGACCCGGGCGAGCGGGACCCTCCTGCTTCGTCGGGTCAGCACGCCGCTCTCGACCTGGAGCTCCGTGGCGGTCACCCGGTAGCGCATGCGCCGCCAGGACACGTAGCCGACGAGCGCAGCGAGCGGCACCCCGAGGGCAAGCAGGACGAGCATCGGCGTGCCGAGGGCCGACGGGTCGCGCAGGCCCTGCTGCCCGACGACCACCAGGCCGAGCACGACGAGGCGACCGCCGCGCAGGAGCGGCGTCAGCGGGTGGAGCCGTTCCCACGGCGGGTCCGTCGCGGTCGTCGGCGCACGGTCCTCGGCGGGTGGTGCCGTCACACGCCCGCCTGCCGCGCCTCGCCGAGCGCTGCCAGCTTGTCCCGGAGGCGGGTGGCCTCGTCAGCCAGCAGCCCGGGGACGAAGGCGTCGGTGGCGGGCGCCGCGGTGTGCAGCGTGACGGTGGCGATGCCGAGCCGCCGGTCGAGCGGGCCGGCGGTCACGTCGACGAACTGCATGCGCCCGTAGGGGACGACGGTCGTGCGCCGGATCAGCACGCCTCGTCGCACCACCAGGTCGTCCTCGCGCTCGAGGTAGCCCCAGGCCGCCCAGCGCCGCTGCACGCCCACCAGCAGGAGGCCGGTGAGACTGCCGGCGAGCAGCAGCGCGGCCACCGCCTCGGCGGGGCCGGCGAGGACGCCGAGGGCTGCCGCGACGACGACGCCCGGCAGGGCGACGAGGCCCCAGACGGTGCTGCGCCGCAGGACGAGCAGCCTGCGGTCGGGTCGGCGCCACCCGGCGTCCGGCTGCCCGGTCACCACGTCGGTCACCGCATCAGGCACGGCGTCACTGTAGGTCCGCTCGGCGAGGGGCGCGGCGCCATGCGCTCCGGAACCGCGGACGCGATACTGAGGAGGTGCCCGACGTTGAGCAGCCCCAGCCGTGGTGGCGCAGCGCGTCGTCCCGCAACCGCGCGGCGCTCGTGTTCTTCGCCGCCATGGCGCTGCTCAGCATGCTGTTCGTGGCCTTCACCAACTACCTGTTCGCCGGTGACCAGCGGGTCATGGTCGTGACCATGGAGCAGGACGCCGGTCAGGCCAAGCGCGAGGGAGTGCGAGACGCGTGCGGCGGCCTCCCCGGCATCACGCCGATCCAGGACCGTGGCAATCCCGACCCCCAGATCCAGGGCCGGTTCCCGGTGCGCTTCGACATCGCCGACACCGACGCGCGGCAGGAGGCGGCCCTCATCGCCTGCCTGAACGACAACGCCGAGCGCTTCGGTGTGGTCGGCTACCTGCCGGAGAAGGACGGCAACTAGCCGCGAGTGGCAGGAGTCGACCCTTCGTCATGCGGGTAGTGCTGCAGATCACAGCGCGTACGGGCGGGAGCAACAGTGGGCCTCAAGGACACCTTCCTCGGCTGGCCGGTGGTCAAGCAGCTGACGGGGACCGACCCGCTCGGTCGTGGTCTCGCGGCGCAGTCCGACCAGAGCGCCGCCCTGCGCCCGCGCACGGCGACCGCCGACCGCGTGGTGCAGAGCATCTGCCCGTACTGCGCCGTGGGCTGCGGCCAGCGCGTGTTCGTGAAGGACGAGAAGGTCGTGCAGATCGAGGGCGACCCCGACTCACCGGTGAGCCGCGGCCGGCTCTGCCCGAAGGGCTCGGCGAGCGAGCAGTTCGTCAACGGGCCGCGTCGCGTCACGACGGTCCGCTACCGCCGGGCGCACGGCACCGAGTGGGAGGACCTGCCGCTCGAGCGGGCGATGGACATGATCGTCGACCGGGTCCTCGACACCCGTGAGCGCACCTGGCAGAGCGAGTTCGAGGGCAAGCGGGTCAACCGCACGCTCGGGTTCGCCTCGCTCGGCGGGGCGACGCTCGACAACGAGGAGAACTACCTCATCAAGAAGCTGTTCACCGCCCTGGGCGCGATCCAGGTCGAGAACCAGGCGCGGATATGACACAGCGCCACCGTCCCCAGTCTGGGGGCCTCGTTCGGACGCGGCGGCGCCACGTCCTTCCTGCAGGACCTGGCGAACAGCGACTGCATCGTCATCCAGGGCTCCAACATGGCCGAGTGCCACCCGGTCGGCTTCCAGTGGGTCATGGAGGCCAAGCAGCGCGGGGCCAAGGTCATCCACATCGACCCGCGGTTCACGCGGACGTCAGCGGTCGCTGACCAGCACGTCCCGATCAGGGTCGGCTCCGACATCGCCTTCCTCGGGGGCGTGATCCGATACATCCTCGAGAACGAGAAGGACTTCCGGGAGTACGTCGTCGCCTACACCAACGCCGCGACGATCGTGCGGGACGACTTCGTGGACACCGAGGACCTGGACGGCCTGTTCTCCGGCTACGACCCCGAGACGGCCTCGTACGACGGCGAGTCCTGGCAGTACGCCGGTCACGACCAGCAGGCCTCGCCGGACGCCGAGCACGAAGAGGTCGCCGGCGAGCACGGCGGCGGGCACGAGCTCGGGGGCCACGGCGCCACGCTGGAGCGCTCGTCGGTGCAGCGCGACGAGACGCTGCAGCACCCCATGTGCGTCTACCAGGTGCTCAAGCGCCACTACGCGCGCTACACGCCCGAGATCGTCGAGCAGGTCTGCGGGGTGTCACCGGAGGACTTCCTCGCCGTGTGCGAGGCGGTGACGGCCAACAGCGGTCGGGAGCGGACGACCTGCTGGGTCTACTCGGTCGGCTGGACACACCACTCCACCGGCGTCCAGTACATCCGCGGCTCGGCGATCATCCAGCTGCTGCTGGGCAACATGGGCCGCCCTGGAGGAGGGATCCTCGCCCTGCGCGGTCACGCCAGCATCCAGGGCTCGACCGACATCCCCACCCTCTACAACCTGCTGCCGGGCTACCTGCCGATGCCGGTCGCGGGGGAGCACGACTCCCTGGCCGACTGGATCGCCACGATGAGCAGCAAGGGGATGAAGGGCTTCTGGACCTCGGCCGACGCCTACGCCATCAGCCTGCTCAAGGCCTGGTACGGCGACGCCGCTCAGCCCGAGAACGACTACTGCTTCGACCTGCTGCCCAAGCTCACCGGGGACCACGGCACCTACCAGACGGTCATGGACCAGATCGACGGCAAGGTCGAGGGCTACTTCCTCGTCGGGCAGAACCCGGCCGTCGGCTCGGCCCAGGCCAAGCTGCAGCGTCAGGGGCTGGCCAGCCTGAAGTGGCTCGTCGTGCGCGACGTCAACCTCATCGAGTCCGCGACCTTCTGGCGGGACGGGCCGGAGATCGCGAGTGGTGAGCTGCGCACCGAGGACATCGGCACCGAGGTGTTCTTCCTGCCGGCAGCGACCCACACCGAGAAGTCGGGCTCGTTCACGCAGACCCAGCGGATGGTGCAGTGGCGCCACAAGGCCGTGAGCCCGCCCGGCGACGCCCAGCCCGAGCTCGACTTCTACTTCCACCTCGGGCGCCGGCTGCGAGAGCGGCTGGCCGGTTCGACCGACCCCAAGGACCGCATGCTGCTCGACCTGACCTGGGACTACCCGGTCGACGAGCACGGCGAGCCCGATCCGGAGGCCGTGCTGGCCGAGATCAACGGGTCCTTCCTCACCGGAGAGCGGGCCGGCGACCCCCTGCCCGGGTTCACCTCGATGAGGGCCGACGGCTCGACCGCCGGCGGCTGCTGGATCTACAGCGGGATCTTCAAGGACGGGGTCAACCAGGCCGCCCGGCGCAAGCCCGGCCAGGAGCAGGACTACGTGGCGGCCGAGTGGGGCTGGGCATGGCCGATGAACCGCCGCACCCTCTACAACCGGGCGTCGGCGGACCCGGAGGGGCGACCCTGGAGCGAGCGCAAGGCCTACGTGTGGTGGGACGAGACGCTCGGCGAGGCCGGCGAGTGGACCGGGCACGACATGCCGGACTTCGAGCTCACCAAGCCGCCGTCGTACCGCCCGGAGGAGGGCGCGAGTGGCCCAGCAGGGCTGGCCGGTGATGACCCCTTCATCATGCAGGCCGACGGGAAGGGCTGGCTGTACGCGCCTTCCGGGCTGCTCGACGGACCGATGCCCGCCCACTACGAGCCGCACGAGTCGCCGGTGCGCAACCCGCTCTACCACCAGCAAGCCAACCCGACACGTCAGGTGTTCCGGCGCAAGGACAACCTCTCCAACCCGTCCGCGGGCGAGCTCGGCAGCGAGGTCTTCCCCTACGTCTTCACGACCTACCGGCTCACCGAGCACCACACCGCCGGCGGGATGAGCCGGTGGGTGCCCTACCTCGCGGAGCTGCAGCCCGAGATGTTCTGCGAGGTGTCGCCCGAGCTGGCGCGGGAGCGGGGCCTCGAGAACCTCTCCTACGCCACGATCGTCACGGCCCGCACCGCGATCGAGGCGAGGGTGCTCGTCACCGAGCGCGTCACGCCGCTGACCGTCGACGGGAGGGTCGTGCACCAGATCGGGCTGCCCTACCACTGGGGCGTCGGCAGCGAGGCCCACGTGAGCGGTGACTCGGCCAACGACCTGCTCGGGCTGGCGCTCGACCCCAACGTCCACATCCAGGAGAGCAAGGTCGGCAGCTGCGACATCCAGCCGGGCCGTCGACCCAGCGGGCCGGCACTGCTGCGCTTCGTCGAGGAGTACCGCTCCCGGGCGGGCATCACCGTCGAGACCGGCAACACCCGGCTCACCCCGCCGGACCGAGGAGAGGCCCAGCGCCCGTGACGAACAGCTTCTTCGGCCCGCTCGACCCCGCACCCGACGCCGGGTGGCGGGACGAGCAGCCGCGCATGGGCTTCTTCACCGACACCTCGATCTGCATCGGGTGCAAGGCGTGCGAGGTGGCGTGCAAGGAGTGGAACGCCGTCCCGGAGGACGGTCTCACCATGCTCGGGAGCTCCTACGACAACAGCGGCTCGCTGGGCGCGAGCACCTGGCGCCACGTGAAGTTCATCGAGCAGCCGGTCCTCGCGCCGGTCGCCGCCGTGGCCGCTGCCGCGCCGGTCGACCTCGGGATGCCGACGACCGTGCTGCCGGGCGCCGTCGACGGCGGTGAGCGCACGGAGTTCCGCTGGTTGATGGAGTCCGACGTCTGCAAGCACTGCACCCACGCGGCCTGCCTCGACGTGTGTCCCACCGGCTCGCTGTTCCGCACCGAGTTCGGCACCGTCGTCGTGCAGGACGACATCTGCAACGGCTGCGGCTACTGCGTGCCCGCCTGCCCCTTCGGCGTCATCGACCGGCGGATCGGGGAGAAGGGCGTCACCAAGAACGAGGGCATCGCGCAGAAGTGCACGCTCTGCTACGACCGGATGGGCGACGGGCTCACCCCGGCGTGCGCGCAGGCCTGCCCGACCCAGTCCATCCAGTACGGCGACGTGGACGAGCTGCGGGTGCGCGCCCAGACACGGGTGGACACCCTCCACGAGCAGGGCGTGCACGACGCCCGGCTCTACGGCGAGAGCACCCACGACGGCATCGGGGGACTGGGGGCGTTCTTCCTGCTGCTGGACGAGCCCGAGGTCTACGGACTGCCACCGGACCCGGTGGTCACCACGCGCGATCTGCCCCGCATGTGGCGCCGGGCCACCCTCGCCGCAGCCGGGATGCTCGCCGGCGCGATCGCCGTCTTCGCGGGGGGAAGCTCGTGACCGGCGCGGCCTCCGTCGTGCCGGGGCACGGCGAGCTGCGGGTCGCGGACCTGCCACGGGGGACCGGCGGTCGCAAGCGGGGCGGTCGAGGAGGCCGGGGTGAGCGGTCGATGGTCCCGGACGCCGAGTTCACCTCCTACTACGGACGTCCCATCGTCAAGGCGTCCCCGTGGCGGGTGGAGATCCCCGCCTACCTGTTCCTCGGCGGGGTGGCCGCCGGCTCGTCGCTGCTGTCGGCGGGAGCCGACCTCACGGACCGTCCGGCACTGCGGCGCACCGGTCGGCTCGGCGCGCTCGTCGGGCTGACACTCTCCCTCGCGGCTCTGGTGCACGACCTCGGTCGTCCCTCCCGCTTCCTCAACATGCTGCGGGTCGTCAAGGTGACCTCACCCATGTCCGTCGGCACCTGGCTGCTGACGGCGTACGGGCCCTTTGCCGGCCTCGCCGGTGTCGCCGAGCTGCACTCACTTCTGCCACCGCGCCTGCGGGGTGGTCCCGTCGGACGCCTCCTGGGCCTGGCCGGGCGCCCTGCCGGCCTCGTGGCGGCGCTGTTGGCACCGCCCATCGCCTCGTACACCGCCGTGCTGCTGACAGACACGGCCACACCCACCTGGCACGACGCCCACCGGCACCTGCCGCTCGTCTTCGTCGGCTCTGCGGCCGCCGCCTCGGGCGGGTTGGGGATGCTCGGCTCGCCAGTGTCGGAGGCCGGCCCCGCCCGGCGCTTCGCCGTCGGCGGTGCCCTCCTGGAGCTTGCGGTCGAGCGCCGCATGGAGCGCTCCATGGGACTCACGGCGGAGCCGCTGCACCAGGGGCGGGCGGGCACGCTGGTCCGCGCGAGTCAGGTCCTCACCCTCGCCGGTGTGGCCGGCACGGTCCTGCTCGGGCGGCGCAGCCGGCCGGCGGCGATGGCCTCCGGCGCGGCGCTCCTGGCGGGATCGGCGTGCCTGCGCTTCGGGGTCTTCGAGGCCGGTCAGGCGTCCGCCCGCGATCCCCGCTACACGGTCGTGCCGCAGCGCGAGCGCGTCGCGGCACGACCCACGGCATCTCCGTCACCACCTCGAGATCACTGATCTGAAGGGCAGGTAGCCATCCATGTCCCCGCTGACCTTCCTCGACAAGGAGCACTCGGTCGCCGCTCCTGGCTACAGCCGCTGGCTGGTGCCTCCAGCTGCCCTCGCGATCCACCTGTGCATCGGCCAGGTCTACGCCCTGAGCGTGTTCAAGACGCCGCTCGTCGAGCGCTTCGACACCAGCGAGACGGCGATCGCCATCGTGTTCAGCATCGCGATCGTGATGCTGGGCCTGTCCGCCGCATTCGGCGGCAAGTGGATGGAGCGCAACGGCCCTCGCAAGGCGATGTTCCTGTCCGCCGTGTGCTTCTCTTCCGGTCTCCTGATCGGCGCCCTCGGCGTCGCGACCGACCAGCTCTGGCTGCTCTACTTCGGCTACGGCGTCGTCGGCGGGATCGGGCTGGGCATCGGCTACATCTCGCCGGTGTCGACGCTGATCAAGTGGTTCCCCGACCGGCCGGGCCTCGCGACCGGCATGGCCATCATGGGCTTCGGGGGCGGCGCGTTCATCGCCTCGGCGCTGTCTGCTCGCCTGCTGTCCGGCTACAGCAGCCTCCCGGCAGACGCGGTCCCGACCGACGCCATCGTGCCGGCGTTCGTCACCCTCGGCCTCGGCTACCTCGTCTTCATGATGTTCGGTGTGTTCACCGTGCGCGTGCCACCTGCCGGCTGGGCGCCGCCGGGCTGGACGCCCAAGGAGGACCACGGCAACAAGATGATGACCACCGCCAACGTGTCGGCGGACAACGCGCTGAAGACCCGGCAGTTCTGGTTCCTGTGGACCGTCCTGTTCTGCAACGTCACCGCCGGCATCGGCATCCTGGAGCAGGCGGCGCCGATGATCCGCGACTTCTTCCCCGGCGAGGTGACTGCGGCAACGGCAGCCGGGTTCGTGGGACTGCTGTCGCTGTTCAACATGGCGGGCCGGTTCCTCTGGTCGTCCACGTCGGACGTCATCGGCCGCAAGCCGACGTACATGATCTACCTCGGCGTCGGGGCGGTGCTCTTCTTCTTCCTGGCCACCGCCGGCAACACCGCCGTGCCGGTCTTCGTGCTGCTTGCCTGCGTCATCATCTCCTTCTACGGAGGCGGCTTCGCCACGATCCCGGCCTACCTGAAGGACATGTTCGGCGCCTTCCAGGTGGGAGCGATCCACGGTCGCCTCCTCACGGCGTGGTCCGCGGCCGGCGTGGCCGGGCCGCTGATCGTCAACGTCATCACCGACGGTCAGCGGGATTCGGGGGTCGAAGGCGCGGCGGCCTACCGACCGTCGCTGCTCGTCATGGTCGCGCTCCTCGTGGTGGGCTTCGTCGCCAACCTGCTGGTGCGCCCGGTGTCGGACGAGCACCACGAGCCCGCGGACGACGCGGTCTACCCGGCCCCCGGGGACGACGCCGCCCGGCGCGGCGCGCGGCAGCCGGCCGCTACCACGACGACGGCGGCGCCGACCACCACCACCACGACGACGGAGGCACGCCGATGAGCACCACGACCCCGCACCAGGACGCAGGCGCCGCACACGAGCCGGCGAAGGGGACGGCCGCCAAGCTCGCCGCGGCCTGGGCCTTCGTCGGGATCCCGCTCGCCTACGGCGTCTTCGAGACCGCCAGGAAGGCGGCTGCATTGTTCACCGGCTGAGCGGCCGACGTCCGGTCGGCCCAGCGCCCTGACGCCGGGACGACGGACGGGTTGTCGGGGAAGGGCGATGCCGGCCGCTGGACCGCGGGCCGATCTTCGGCGGGGCCAGGCGCGGCGGGGTCAGCGAAGCGACCTCGAGGCGACCGCGTAGGCGAAACCGTCAGAACGGCCCCGGCCACGGGGTCGGCTCGGCGCCGTCGGACTGCGCGATCAGCTCCGTCCCCTCCCAGGTGGCGAAGGCGATCAGCAGCGGCGGTCGCGGTAGCGACAGCAGATCGCCGTGACGGCAGAACTCGTCCGTCTCCTCGAGCACGAGCCGGACCTCGTCGAGCACCCCCGGCAAGCCGTCGCTGAGGGGGAGGACCGAGTCCATCCGTTCTCGGCCTGCGTCGAGCGCGGCCTGCCGGTCGTCGTCGACCGTCTGCAGCAGCCTACCGAGGCGGTGCTGCAGCACGTCCGCCAGCTCGACGAGGCGCCCGGGTGCGGCGCTTTGGAGGTCATGGCGCTGGGAGCTGAGCAGCAGGAGGTGGAGCTCCCGGAGCAGGCTCTCGAGGTACTCGTTCTGCTCGGCCCACAGCCGCAAGGGGTAGTCGCGCAGGACCGCCGACCGCATCACAGGGGACGACTCTGCCACGAAGCGCTCCGACCGGCGACTCGTGCGGGTGACACCTACCGGGGAGCAGCGACGGCGGCCTCGGCGTCGACGATGCCCCAGCCGTACTGAGGCGTGAACAGGCCGGTCAGGCCGAGCGCCCCCTGGCGGGAAGTCGCGATCAGAGCCTCAAGGACCTGGTCGTCGGTCCGGCCCTGGGCCGCGAGCAGGGCGGCGACTCCGGCGACGTGAGGGGCAGCCATCGACGTCCCGGCGTACTCGTCGTAGGCGGTCCCGTAGCCGCAGGACGCCGAGGTCCCGGTGCCGACCGGGACCGTCGAGACGATGTCCTCTCCGCAAGCCGGCAGCAGGGAGCCGCCGGGCGCGGCCACGGCCAGCAGGTCCGGCTTGATGCCGTTGTTGGAGAACGCCGAGGGCAGCTCGCGCTTGTCGGTCGACGTCACGCACAGCGCACCGTCCTCGAACGCCGGCGTGCCGCAGAGCGGGAACTGGACGTCGTTGCCCGCGGCCGCCACCACCACGCTGCCCTTGCTGCGCGCGTACGCCACGGCGTCGGTCGTGTCGGCGATCAGACCGGTGTAGGTGAGGACCTGGACGCCGGGCAAGGCGCCGAGCGACAGGTTGATGACGTCGGCGCCCTGGTCGGCGGACCACCGGATGCCGGCGGCGATGTCCTCGAACGAACCGGACCCCGCCTCGAGGACCTTCACGGGCAGGATCTTGGCGTCAGGGGCGACGCCGGCGATCCCGGTGCCGTTGCCGGTGGCCGCCGCGGCGATCCCGGCGACGTGCGTGCCGTGCTCGTCACCGTCGTTGATGCCGTCGGTCCCGCGGTAGTCGCCGTTCCCGCACGGGGCGGGTGCCCCGTCGCAGCTGAACGTCGCGCCCGGCAGGAGCTGCCCGGCGAGGTCCGGGTGGTCCAGGTCGACACCGGTGTCCACGACAGCGATCACGGCACCGCTCCCCGTGCTCGTCGACCACGCCTGCTCGGCCCGGACCTGGTCCAGGCCGTACTGCGCCTTGCGCAGCGGGTCGCCGGTCGCGGCGGGCACCGGCCCGGACCGGTCCTTCTTGGCGGCAGACGCGGCGTTCGGCAGGACGACGACGCCGACGAGTGCGACGGCAGCGGCCACGGTCAGGGAAGTGCGGGGCAGGCGCATGGGGTAGGGCTCCTCGCGTCAGGGAGCCGCCAAGATCGCAGATCATGTCCGTTTTGTCACGTCTTGCCACGTAAATTGGAACACGGTGTCCCCGGAGCGGGGCCGCGGCTGGCTCACCGCACCGACCGCGGTCCTCGAGCCCGATTCCCCCTTGCGGTGCCGGTGAGGTGGCATTGCTGCAGAACCGATACGAGCGGCGCCATCCGTGCGGGCGCCACAAGGGGCCGAACGCAGGCGGCAGCTGGGCTCGTCTCGGCGCGGCGCCATCGGACTCCACCCGACCTCCCGTCCGGTGCCTCTGGGAAGGTCGACAGCATGACCGACCGAAGAATGACCACTCCTGTCGTCGCCGAGCGCGAGGACAGCCGGACCGACGGGCCGATGACCGGTGGCGAGCGAGCCGTCGTCGACCACTGGCTCGACCTCTACCGCGACACCGTGCTGCTGAAGATCGCGGGCCTGAACGCAGAGCAGCTCACCCGTTGTGCTGTACCACCGTCCGCCATGAGCCTGATCGGGGTCGTGCGGCACCTCACCGAGGTCGAGGCGTACTGGCTCCGCGTCGTGCTTCTCGACGAGCAGGACGTGCCGGACTACTACTGCACCGCCGGCAGCCAGGACGGCGACTTCGACGACGTCGACCCTGCAACGGCGGCAGCTGATGTCGCGGCGTACCAGGCCGAAGTGTCCATCGCCCGCGCGAACGCCACGGCGTGGACGGACCTGGCGGTACGGGTCCGCGGGCTGCGCGAGGGCAAGCAGGTCAATCTACGGTGGATCCTCACCCACCTCGTCGAGGAGTACGCCCGCCACCTCGGCCACATGGATCTTCTCCGGGAGGCGATCGACGGCCGTACCGGCTACTGACCTGCTGCGCGGCCAGGGGTCGACGGGAGTCAGGCGCTCAGGGGCTGGTGGACGGCGAGACGACGCTGTGCCGTGGGGGCCCGGCGGCGCTACCGGACCGTCAGCGCCGCTTCCTGGCGAGCGACCACCTCGCCCACGACGGGACAGCCCGGCACCTCGCCGACCACGAGCAGCCCTCCGCTGGTCTGCGCATCGGCCAGCAGCAGCAGCTCGTCCTCGTCGACGGTGGCGGCGAGATGGGGACGCACCCAGTCCAGGTTGCGCCGGGTGCCGCCGCTGACGAAGCCGTCACGCAGCGCCTCCCGGGCACCGTCGAGGTACGGCACGGCGCCGGCGTCGATGACGGCGCTGACGCCGCTGGCGCGCACCATCTTGAACAGGTGCCCCAGCAGCCCGAACCCGGTGACGTCGGTGGCCGCCCGGGCGCCCGACGCGACCGCCGCCGCCGCGGCGTCGCGGTTGAGGGAGGCCATGGAGGCGACGGCGTGGGCGAAGACCTCACCGGTCGCCTTGTGACGGTTGTTGAGCACGCCGACGCCCAGCGGCTTGGTCAGGCTGATTGGCGAGCCGGCGACGGCCGCGTCGTTGCGCAGCAGGCGCTCCGGGTCCACGAGACCGGTGACGGCCATGCCGTACTTCGGCTCCGGGTCGTCGATGCTGTGGCCGCCGGCGACGAAGCACTCGGCCTGCCGGGCCACGTCGTTGCCGCCGCGCAGCACCTCCGTCAGCAGCTCCTTCGGAAGCGTGGCCATGGGCCAACCGACGAGGTTGACCGCGACGAGGGGGCGCCCGCCCATCGCGTAGACGTCCGACAGGGCGTTGGCGGCGGCGATCCGGCCCCAGTCGTACGCGTCGTCCACGACCGGCGTGAAGAAGTCGGCGGTGGCCACGACGGCGGTGCGCTCGTCGACACGGACGACGGCGGCGTCGTCGCCGTCGTCGAGGCCGACGATCAGGTCCGGTGAGGCGTGCCCGGTCAGGCCGCGTACGACCTCCTCCAGCTCGCCAGGTGGGATCTTGCAGGCGCACCCGCCACCGGACGCGTACTGGGTCAGGCGGTACGTCGACATGGCGTTAATCGTACGGCCGCCCGGACGGGTCGAGCCCTCGCGCCTCGTAGTAGGCCGAGATCATCGACCGCAGCCGCGAAGGGGTGAGCGCGGCGGTCCGACCCGAGGCCATCGTCAGGTCCTGCGTGAGGAACCGCTCGGGGAGCCAGTCGTCCTCCGGCGTCCAGCCCTCGCGCAGGTTGTAGGCCCGCTTGGCCAGCACGATGCGCTGCGCCGTCGCCCGCAGCTCGGTCTCGTCGACGTCCCAGCCCGTCACCAGCGACAGCAGCTCGGCCCACTCCCGGAACGGCTCGTCGAAGACGCCGCGGAGGAACGAGCAGAGGATCATCGAGTCCATCACCGCGGCCCGGTCCTCTGAGGCGATCGCGCCCAGCACGTGGGCCGGTCCGCCGCGCAGCCTGTCGAGGTCGCCGGACAGGTCGGCCTCGTGGGCACCCGATCGGTTGTGGTCGGCGCCACGGGCGTTGACCGCCAGGCCGAGGGCCATGGCGTGCATCGTGCGCGGTTCGTAGCCCGGGATCTCGAGTCCCTTCACCTGCGCCGAGAAGGTCAGGGAGTCGCCCCCGACGACCGCGGCGGCCGCCCGGGAGCCGAGCGCCAGGAGCGGGCCCAGACCCTCGCCGGATCCGATCTCGTCGAGCGCCCGCAGCAGCGCGACGCCGCTGCCGAAGCGCAGCCACGGCGCGTCGAGCAGGCCGCGCTCAGCGCACTCCATCGCCCAGGCGATGGTCCCCCCGGCGGAGATCGTGTCGATCCCGAGCTCGTCGCAGCGGGCGCTGGCGGCGAGGACCGCGTCCGGGTCCGACACCCCGCACAGGGACCCCAGCGCCGAGACGTTCTGGTACTCCATCCGGACCTTCTTGCCGCCCTTGCCGGTGTAGAGGTGCTCGCAGCCGATGGAGCAGGAGGCGCAGGACGAGCGCGTCACCCCGCGGGCCGCGGCGAGCTCCTCAGCGGCCAGCGCCGGTGCGCCCTCGAAGACCGCCTCGGTGAAGTTGCGGGTCGGCAAGGTGCTCAGGGCGTTGTACGCGAGGACGTTGGCCATGGTGCCGAGCTCGCGTGCCTTGACGGTGGCCCGCCCGAGTGAGCGGGTCCGCAGGTCGCGGGCGGCGGTGAGCACCTGCTGGGGGTGGGCCGGCGCCACCTTGGTGGTCGCGTGGACGGCGAGCGCCTTCACCTGCTTGGACCCGAGCACCGCCCCGAGCCCGCCCCGGCCAGCGTGCCGGCCGTCGTGGGAGAGCGTCGCGTAGCGGACCCCGCGCTCACCGGCAGAGCCGGTGCTGGCCACCTGCCAGCCGCGACCGAGGCGCTCCCGGACCGACGCCTCGGCGTCCGCCGACGACAGCCCCCACTCGGCCGAGCCGTCGAGCAGCTGCACGTCACCACCGCGCACAGCGACGACCGACGGTCGCTCGGCCCGCCCCACCAGCACCAGCGCGTCGTGACCGGTCAGCTTGCCGCTGATCGCGAAGTGGCTGGAGGCGAGCGCGTCCGTCAGCAGCCCGGTCAGCGGCGACTTCCCGACGACGGCGAACTTGGCGCTGGTGGTCAGCGGAGTCCCCACGAGCGGCGAGAACACGAAGGCGAGCGGGGCTTCGGGGGCCAGCGGGTCGACTCCGGGCGGGCCGAGCTCGCTGAGCAACCAGGTGCCGAGCCCGACCCCGCCGAGGCACTCGCGCAGCACCCGCTCCGGCAGGGGCAGGACCCGGCTCGACCCGTCGGTCACGTCGATGACCAGGGCACGGCCGAAGCAACCGCCGGGCTCAGCCACCGGCATCCGCCGAGACGAGCATCACCGAGTCACCGTTCGCGAGCGGCAGCTCCGGGTCCCGGGTGGCCTGGTCGCCGTTCACCGCAGCGAGCACGTGGCGGTCCAGCACGACGCCGACCAGGTCTGCCGCGGCGCCCAGGGTGGCCGCCCGGACAGTGGTCGGCGCGTGGCCGCCGGCGCGAGCGAGGACCCCGGAGCACGAGACCCGCACCGCCGGTGCCGGTCGCGCCCGGAGGGCGGCGTACTCCTCGGGGGTGTTCACGCCGCAGACCGACGCGAGGCCCGGATCGACGGCGCTCAGCGCTGCGTCGGCCCGGAGGGCCGGCTCGTCGAGCACCACGACCTGCACCCCGTCCAGCAGGAAGGCCGGGCGGAGCCGATCCTGCTCCACCAGGCGCGTGGCGGTCGCCGCCAGGGAGGTGCGGTAGCAGGCGGCCAGCGGCTGGCGGTGGCCGTCCACGTAGGGCAGGACGACGTCCGCGGTGTCGCTGTCGCGGGTGACCCGGCGGACGAAGGCCGGGTGCAGCAACGGCAGGTCGGTGGAGCAGACGAACGCCGACTCGGCGTGGTCTGACAGCGCGCTCAACCCGACCGCGATGCCCTGGAGCGGGCCGCGTCCCTCGTGGGGGTCGTCGAGGACCTCCACCCCGGCGGGGAGGGACGGCAGCGCCTGCCCGGGCGCTCGCACCACGACCACCGGACCGTCGACGCCGCGCTGGACCAGCCCCACCACACGGCGCAGCAGCGTCGAGCCGTGCCACTCGAGCCCGGCCTTGGGCTGGCCCATCCTGGACGAGCGACCACCCGCGAGGACCACCCCGGCTGACTCGGCCACGCCGTCGAGCGTACGGCCGTGGCAGGCTGCCGCCACGCGGGTGGCCAGGCCCGCGCGAGGAGGGAGCCAGCCGTGACCAGGTTGTGCGAGGACTGCGGCAGCCACGCCGAGTGGGTCCTGTCGAGCGAGCGCGACATCGCCGACCCGCCGGACACCGTGGAGACGGCGGCCTGCAGCGCCCACCGGCTCGACGCGACGGAGAACCTTCTCAACCAGTACGGCAACGTCACGATCTACGAGACGCTGGGCTGAGGGCCGGCCGGGTTCACGCCCGGCTCGCCAGGCCAGGACGCCGGGCATGTCCGACGTCGACATCACCGTCCTCATCCTGTCCGAGCACGAGGCGTTCCGGCGCGCCTTCGCCGAGATCGAGGGGCTCGACGGTGACGAGCTGCGCTCCCGCTGGGACGAGCTCGCCGACCAGCTCGAGGTGCACGCGGCCGGTGAGGAGGAGGTCTTCTACCCCGAGCTGCTGCAGGACGTCGACGACTCTGGCCGGGGACGACGTCGACCCTGAGGCCTACGTCGAGGAGCACAGCGACTCCACGAGCTGAGGCTGGCTAGCCTCTGGAGCAGGTGCGGTCCGCGCACCGACGAAACTCGAGGAGAGCCCGTGCTCGACCTGACCGGCACGTCGTCCATCGTCACCGGCGGGGCGTCCGGCCTCGGTGAGGCCACCGTCCGCGCTCTCGCGGCGCGAGGCGCCTCGGTCGTCGTGCTGGACCTGCAGGACGACAAGGGGCAGGCCGTGGCCTCCTCGGTGGGCGGCGGCTACGTGCGCGCCGACGTCACCGACCCCGAGCAGGTGGCCGCCGCCATCGCCGCGGCGGAGGAGCACGGCCCGCTGCGCACGCTCGTCTGCGCGGCCGGCATCGGCTGGGCGTCCCGCACCGTCGGGCGCGACGGCACCTACGAGTCCGCGCACGACCTCGCGGCGTTCTCGAAGGTCATCTCGATCAACTTGATCGGCACGTTCAACTGCATCCGCCTCGCCGCGACCGCGATGGGACGCACCGAGCCGGTCGACGCCGACGGCTCGCGCGGCGCCATCGTCACGCTCGCCTCGGTGGCGGCGTTCGACGGGCAGATCGGACAGGCTGCCTACTCGGCGAGCAAGGGCGGCATCGTCGGCATGACCGTGCCGATCGCGCGGGACCTGGCGGCGATCGGCGTGCGCGTGAACTGCGTCGCGCCCGGCCTGTTCGACACGCCGATCTACGGCGAGGGCGAGGGTGCCGAGGCCTTCAAGGACAAGCTCAAGCGCGACGTGCTCTTCCCGAAGCGGCTCGGCGCCTCGGACGAGCTGGCGTCGATGGTGGTCGAGCTGCTCGTCAACACCTACGCCAACTCCGAGGTCGTCCGCGTCGACGGCGGTGCGCGGCTCCAGCCGAAGTAGCGGCGCGTTCCGCCCCCGAGGCGACAGCACCGGCGAGCAGCGGCCCTAGCCGCTCACGTCGGCGATCGCCGTGAGCAGCACCGAGGCCAGCTCCGGGCGGCAGATGACGAGGTCGGGCAGGTACGGGTCGGCCGCGTTGTAGACGAGCGGCGAGCCGTCGATCCGGGAGGTGTGCAGCCCGCAGGCGCGGGCCACGGCGACGGGTGCGGCCGAGTCCCACTCGTACATCCCGCCGGCATGCACGTAGGCGTCGCTGCGCCCCTGGAGCACCGTCATCGCCTTGGCGCCCGCAGAGCCGAGGGGGACCAGCTGCGCGCCGAGCCGCTGGGCCAGTCGCGTCACCAGGGCCGGCGGCCGGGACCGGCTCACGACCAGGCGCAGCAGGCCGTCTGCCGGGGGCAGAGCCACCGGCTCGGTCGTCGAGAAGGTGCGGTCCTGCGCCGGGAGCGCGACCGCGCCCGCGACGAGCTCGCCGCTCTGCCACAGCGCCACGTGGACGGCCCAGTCGGTCCGGCCGGGCTCGCCGAACTCGCGCGTCCCGTCGAGCGGGTCGACGATCCACACCCGGTCGGCGGACAGCCGTCCCGTGCCGTCCGCACCCTCCTCGGACAGCAGCGAGTCCGCGGGCCGGGCCTGCGCGAGCCGCTCGGCGAGCAGGTCGTGGGCCCGGCGATCGCCCTCGGCACCGCGCTCGCGGGGTGAGGCGTCGGCGAGCTCGGCGCTGACGTCGAGCAGCAACCGGCCCGCTGCGGTGGCGAGCTCGGCGGCCAGGCGGCCGTCAGCGAGGACGTCGGGCGACGCGAAGTCGGTCACGTCGAGCGCGGGCCATCGAGCAGCCCGCGTCCGCGCAGGGCGTCGACGACGGCGTCCGCCGCCTGTTCCGGTGTGGTGGCGGTGGTATCGACGGTCACCTCCGGGTGCTCCGGGGGCTCGTACGGCGAGTCGATGCCGGTGAAGTCGGGGAGCTCGCCGCGGCGCGCCTTGGCGTAGAGGCCCTTGGTGTCACGGGCCTCGGCGACCTCCAGGGGCGTGTCGACGTGCACCTCGATGAACTCGTCCTCGGCGACCACGGCGCGGGCCAGGGCGCGCTCGGCGCGGTAGGGGGAGATGAAGGAGGTGAGGACCACCAGGCCGGCGTCCACCATGAGCCGGCTGACCTCCGCGATGCGCCGGATGTTCTCCCGGCGGTCCGGCTCGGAGAAGCCGAGGTCGTTGTTGAGCCCGTGCCGGACGTTGTCGCCGTCGAGCAGGCAGGTGTGCACCCCGAGCGCGTGCAGCCGCTGCTCGACGAGGTCGGCGATGGTCGACTTGCCCGCGCCCGACAGGCCGGTGAACCACACGACGAACGGCCGGTGCCCCTTCAGACGGGCCTGGGCCCGCTTGTCCACCTCGAGCGCCTGCCAGTGAACGTTGTGCGACTGCCGCAGCGGAGCCCGGAGCAGCCCGGCCGCGACGGTGTCGTTGGTCAGCCGGTCGATGACGATGAAGCCGCCCATCTCCCGGTTGTCGACGTAGGGGTCGAACGCGATGGAGCGGTCGAGCCGGATGTCGCAGACGCCGATCTCGTTGAGGTGGAGCGTCGCCGCCGGCGCCTGCTCGAGGGTGTTGACGTCGATGAGGAACTCGGGGCCGGAGAGCGACGCACCCACGGTGCGGGCACCGATCTTGGCCAGGTAGGCGCGGCCCGGTGCCAGCGGCTGCTCCGCCATCCAGACGACGTGGGCGCGGAACTGGTCGGCGGTGGGCGCCGGGTCGTCGGCGGCGCACAGGACGTCGCCGCGACTGCAGTCGACCTCGTCCGCGAGCGTCACGGTGACCGACTGGCCGGTCACCGCGCGCTCGAGGTCACCGTCCATCGTGACGATCCGCGCCACGGTGCTGGAGGTGCCCGCCGGCACGACGCGGACCCGGTCGCCGACCGACAGGGTTCCCCCGACGATCTGCCCGGAGAAGCCGCGGAAGTCGAGGTCGGGGCGGTTGACCCACTGGACCGGCATCCGGAAGGCGCCCGCCTGGCGGTCGTCCTCCACCTCGACCGTCTCGAGGTAGTCCATCAGGGTCGGTCCCGAGTACCACGGCATGGCGGGGCTGCGCTCGGTGATGTTGTCCCCGCGCAGCGCGGACATCGGGATGCAGGTGATGTCCGGCAGGTTGAGCCCCCCGGCGAACTCCCGGTAGTCGGCGTCGATCCGGTCGTAGACCTCCTGCGAGTAGTCGACGAGGTCGAGCTTGTTGATGGCGACGACCACCTTGGTGATGCCGAGCAGGCTCACCAGGAAGCTGTGGCGGCGGGTCTGGGTGAGCACGCCGTACCGCGCGTCGACGAGGATCACCGCGACGTCCGCGGTCGAGGCGCCGGTGACCATGTTCCGGGTGTACTGCTCGTGGCCAGGGGTGTCGGCGACGATGTACTTGCGGCCCTCGGTCGAGAAGAAGCGGTACGCCACGTCGATCGTGATGCCCTGCTCCCGCTCGGCACCCAGTCCGTCGACCAGCAGGGCGAAGTCCAGCTCGTCGCCCTGCGTCCCGACCTTGCGGGAGTCCGTGGCGAGCGTCGCCAGGTGGTCCTCGAAGACCATCTTCGACTCGTAGAGCAGGCGTCCGATCAGCGTGCTCTTGCCGTCGTCCACACTGCCGCAGGTGATGAAGCGCAGCAGGCTCTTGTGCTGGTGCGCCAGCAGGTAGGCGTCGATGTCCTCGGCGATGAGGTCGGACGTGTGGGCCACTAGAAGTACCCCTCCTGCTTCTTCTTCTCCATCGAGCCGGAGGAGTCGTGGTCGATGGCCCTGCCCTGGCGCTCCGAGGTCGTGGCCAGGAGCATCTCCTGGATGATCTCCGGCAGTGTCGCGGCCGTGCTCTCGACGGCCCCCGTCAGCGGGTAGCAGCCGAGCGTGCGGAAGCGCACGCTGCGCAACTGCGGCTCCTCACCCGGGTGCAGGGGCATGCGGTCGTCGTCCACCATGATCAGCGTGCCGTCGCGCTCGACCACCGGGCGCTCCGCCGCGAGGTACAGCGGCACGATGGGGATCGACTCGAGATGGATGTACTGCCAGACGTCGAGCTCGGTCCAGTTGGACAGCGGGAACACGCGCACGCTCTCGCCCGGATTGCGGCGGACGTTGTAGACGCCCCACAGCTCGGGCCGCTGGAGCTTGGGGTCCCACCGGTGCTGCGGTGAGCGGAGCGAGAAGACGCGCTCCTTGGCCCGCGACTTCTCCTCGTCGCGACGGGCCCCGCCGAAGGCCGCGTCGAAGCCGTGGCCGTCGAGGGCCTGCTTGAGGCCCTCGGTCTTCCAGATGTCGGTGTGGGTGGAGGACCCGTGGTCGAACGGGTTGATCCCGAGCCGCTTGGCCTCGGGGTTCTGGTGGACGATCAGCTGCAGCCCGAGGTCGGCGACGTGCTTGTCCCGGAATTCGTACATCTGCCGGAACTTCCACGTCGTGTCCACGTGCAGCAGGGGGAACGGCGGTGGCGAGGGGTAGAACGCCTTGAGCGCGACGTGGAGCATGACGGCGCTGTCCTTGCCGACGGAGTAGAGCATCACAGGACGCTCGCTCTCGGCGACGGCCTCGCGGAAGATGCGGATCGTCTCAGCCTCCAGCCGCTGCAGGTGGGTGAGGGTCGTCATGGGCTCTATCTTCGTGCAGGGCGCCGCCGGCACCAACACCGGCAGGAGAGGAGCGAGTGCATGGACCACGTCGCCTCCCCGGCGCAGATGCGCAGGGTGCTCGGCTCCTTCGCCTCCGGTGTGGTGGTGGTCACAGGCGAGGACGACGGCGCACCGGTGGGGATCACGTGCCAGTCATTCGCCTCGGTGTCCCTGGACCCGCCGTTCGTGCTGTTCTGCCCGGCCCGGTCGTCCTCCTCCTGGCCCCGGATCCAGCGCTCCGGCCGGTTCGTCGTCAATGTGCTGGCCGGCGACCAGCAGGACGTGTGCGACCGCTTCGCGACCCGGGCGGTGGACAAGTTCGCAGGTGTGTCGTGGCACGCCACGGCCTGGGGGCCGTCGCTCGAGGGCGCGCTCGCCACGGTGCGGTGCACGGTGGAGGCTGTCCATCCCGGGGGCGACCACCACGTCGTGGTCGGGCGGGTGGAGCAGCTGATGACGCACCGGGAGGACGACCCCCTGGTGTTCTTCCGCGGGGCGTACGGCCTGGCCCCCGGGCAGGGGCCTGTCGTGCCCGACCCCGGCGCCTAGCTCGGACAGCCCGGGTCAGACCGCGGCGCGCTCGGCAGCCGTGTCGGTGATCGTCTTGCCCAGCACGGTGTCCAGCAGGGCGTGGAACTCCGTGGTGCTGCTGACGTAGAGCACCGCGTCGGTCTCCGCGGTGACGGTCGCGGTGGCGATGCCGTCGCCGAGCAGCGACATCTCCCCGGCGAACTCGCCCGGGCCCAGCAGGGCGATCTGCGTGCCGTCGCGCTCGACGCGCAGCGTGCCCTCTTCGACGAGCAGGAACTGGCGGTTGGCCGCGCCCTGGCGAACGAGCACCGTGCCGGCCGACGTGCGGACGGGGGTCATGAGCGAGCCGAGCCGGTCGACGGTCGCAGCCGGGGCGCCGTCGAGCAGGGGGAGGCGGCTGATGGGGTGGCGGTAGCGGTTCCGCATGGGAGCTCCTCGGGTCGTTGTCGCCGTCGATGTCGACGACACCCTGATCAACACCGGTCGGGGCGCGTCCCTGTCCCGGAGCAGCCGTGATGTCACTCACCACACGACTACGTGACAGCCCGCCTGTCGGCGCCGCGGCGTGCGAAGGTGCGTAGCAAGTCTTGAGGAGGGGGCCCCGGTGCTGACGATCGCCATCCCCACGTTCAACCGGGCTGCGCAGCTGGACCGGCAGCTGGCCTGGCTGGCGGTCGCGGTGGCGGGCCACGAGCACCAGGTCGAGCTCGTCGTGAGCGACAATTCCTCCTCCGACTCGACCCCCGAGGTGACGTCGCGCTGGCAGGCGGTCCTCGGGCCGGAGCTGCTCCAGGTGCGGCGCCAGCCCGAGAACATCGGCGCCATCCGCAACATCCGCGACTGCCTCGTGCGCGCCCGGGAGCCCCACGTCTGGGTGGTCGGTGACGACGACGTGCTGAGCCCCGCGGCGGTCACGGCCGTCGTAGAGCGCCTCGCCCGGCACCCGGACCTCGCACTGCTCAACCTGGGCTTCTCGAGCCGGTCGGCGATCACCGGAGAGCTGCTGTTCGCCCGGTGCTACGACGTCGACGACGAGCGCGTCTCCGCGGACGGGCTGGCAGCGTTCAGCGAGCTGCTCGCGCACGACTACGGCGGGGTCGCGCTCACGTCGGCCCAGGTCTACCGGGCGGACCTGGTCCGCGCGGCGGTGCAGACCTGGACCGGCGCGGAGGACAACCTGGTCGTCCAGATCTTCTGGGGCGCCGCCTGCGCGGCCGCCGGCGACCTGCAGGTCACCGAGCAGGTCTGGCTCGAGTGCTCGGCGGGGACGCACTTCTTCGTCGACGACCCGGTGCTCCACCTGCGGCTCGGCTTCGTCGACGTGCCTGAGCTCGCGCAGCAGCTCCGCGGGCTCGGCTACCCCGAGCCGGTGCTGCGCGAGCTGGTGCTCCACCACCTCGCGCGCTCGGAGGCGCGGGTCCTGCTGCGGGCCGCGCGTCATGACGCCCGCGCCGCCGCGGCCGCGACCACGACCTACGCCTGTGCCGTGCGGCGGGTCGGGTGGTCGGCCACGCGCGAGCACCTGCGCCACACGGTCCTCCCGGACCTGCGCTGCTACCTGCGCGAGAAGGTGCGCGCGGCGAGTGGACCGCGGCGCCCGCTGTCCCGAGGCGCTGCGTAGAGTCGGGAGCGCGGGCGGTCACGGACCGGCCGAGGAGGCGTACGTGTTCCTGGTGGGCACCCCGGTCTTCAACACCGGTGAGCGGCGGCACCCGTCGCTGGCGGGTTCGATTCCCGTCCGTCTCCGCTCTGCCACGAGACGGAGGGGCGCCGAGTGCAGGCCACGCGCAACGACGTCCTGGCGGTCGTGGACGACCAGCCCCGGTCCGTGGGGGACGTCGGGGTCGAGATCGTCCGCCGCGCCGGAGCGGACCTCGGCGACCCCGGTGCACCGGTCGGGCAGCGCCTCGCGGCGGCTGGGCTGTCGCTGTCCGCCCTGCAGCGCCTGGTCGACGGCCTGGTGACCGACGCGCTGGTGGTCGAGGTCCGTGGTCGTGAGCTGTGGGACCGGGGGCTGCCGACGGTGGGCACCAAGGCGATGGGCCGCTACTACCTGGTGGCCGGCTCCTGACCCGGTCAAGCGGTCGGCCCGCGCTGGACGTGCCGGGCGTCGACGCGCGGACGTGGCGCAGAGCGGCGTTCGCGCTGTTCACGGTCGCCGCCGGCACCAACGTGCCGACCCCCCTCCTGCTTGTCTACCGGGAGACCCTGAAGCTCGACGCCGACGTGCTCACCGCCGCCTTCGGGGTCTACGCCGCCGGGCTCGTCCCGGCCCTGTTCCTCGCCGGTCCGCTGTCAGACCGGTTGGGCCGCCGCCGGGTCGTGATCCCGCTGACCGTCCTGGCCGCGCTGACCTCGCTGCTGCTCATCGCCGCCGCGTCGTCGGTCGAGGTGCTGTTCGCCGGGCGCTTCCTCCAGGGGGCGGTGAGCGGCGGCGTCTTCAGCGTCGGCAGCGCCTGGGTCGCCGAGCTGTCCGCGGCGGCGGGCACCGCGGCCGCCGGTCGCCGCGCGGCCGTGGCGATGACGGCGGGCTTCTCCCTCGGCCCCCTGGTCACCGGCCTGCTCGCGCAGTACGTCGTCTGGCCGACCACGCTGCCGTACGTCCTCCACGTGGTGCTCGTCGCGGCGGGGCTCGCCGCCGCACGGCGGCTGCCCGAGACGGTGCCGCCGCCGGCCAGCCGGTCCGTCGGTGGTCGCGGTCCACTCGTCCTTCCCGGGGACCGCCTCACCCTCGTCACCGTGCTCGCACCGCTGGCCCTCTGCGTCTACGCCTTCCCCGCCGTCGTCATCTCCGCCGTGCCGCTGCTCGTGGAGACCTCCGCGCCGCCGGTGCTGCTGACCGGCGTGCTCGCCGGCATCACGCTCGGCACCGGGGCGCTCGTCGCGCCCCTGCAGCGCAGGTTCGGCCGGTGGACTGCCGTCGTCGGAGTGGCGTGCGGGGCCGTCGGCTTCGCCCTCACCACCGCGGGCGCCGGGTCGGGCGTGCCGCCGCTGCTGCTGGTCGCGGCCCTGCTGCTCGGCGCCGGGCACGGGTTCACGCTGTCAGCCGGCCTGGCCCTGACCGCCAAGCTGGCGCAGCCTGCCCGTCGCGGCGCGCTGTCGGCGGTCTTCCTCGGCTGCGCCTACGTCGGGTTCGCGATGCCGTACGTCATCGCTCTCAGCGCGGCGGCCACCTCCGTCGAGGTCCCGCTCGCCGTGCTCACCGCGCTGTCGGTGCTGCTGGCCGCCCGCCTGGTGGTCGCGACCTCGCGCGGGCAGACTGCCTAGATGGACGCGCTGGTCCGACGGGACCGCTGCTGCGGGAGGCGGACGTGAGACGGCCGGACGACCGGGCACCCGACGACCCTCGGCGCAGGGTGCCCCGTACCGACGTCGCCCTCGCTGCGCCGGAGCTGGCGGCTGCAGCGGTCCGGCTCGGCCACGGGCTCGTGAAGGCCACCGTCGTCGCGGCGCAGGGACGGGCCCGAGCGGGGGAGATCCCTCCGGAGCGCGTGGTCGCCGAGGCCGTGGCGTCGCTCCCTCCCGCCGCGACGACGCTGCGCCCGGTGCTCAACGCCACGGGGGTGGTGCTGCACACCAACCTCGGCCGGGCGCCGCTGTCGGCGGCGGCGGTGCAGGCGGTCGGAGCCGCAGCGGGCTACGTCGACGTGGAGTACGACGTCGTCGACGGCAGCCGGGCCCGGCGGGGGCGAGGGACGCTGGCGGCCCTGCAGGCCCGGGTGCCCGACGCCGGTGACGTCTTGGTGGTCAACAACGGCGCAGCGGCTCTCGTGCTGGCGACGACGGCCCTGGCTGCGGGTCGGGAGGTGGTCGTCAGCCGGGGCGAGATGGTCGAGATCGGGGACGGCTTCCGGCTGCCCGACCTCATCGCGAGCACCGGTGCCCGGCTGCGGGAGGTCGGCACGACCAACCGCACCCACCTGCGCGACTACGCCTCGGCGATCGGACCGGCCACCGGCTGCGTGCTCAAGGTCCACCCGAGCAACTTCCGGGTGGAGGGCTTCACGAGCGAGGTCGGCACCGCTGAGCTGGTCGGGCTGGGAGCGTCGGTCGTCGTGGACATCGGCAGCGGTCTGCTGGAGCCCGCGCCGCTGCTGCCGGACGAGCCGGACGCGCGCACCGCGTTGCAGGCGGGCGCCGCCGTCGTGACGGCCAGCGGTGACAAGCTGCTGGGCGGACCGCAGTGCGGGCTGGTCCTCGGCCCCGCGGACGTGGTCGGGCAGCTCCGCCGGCACCCCCTGGCACGGGCACTGCGGGTCGACAAGCTGACCCTCGCCGCGCTCGAGGCGACGCTGTCGGGACCGGTGCCGCCCTCATGGGACGCGCTGCTCGCCGACCCCGAGCGGCTGCGGGAGCGGTGCGAGCGCCTCGCTGCGGCGGTCGGCGGCGAGGTGGTGCCCAGTGACGGCGCGGTCGGCGGAGGTGGGGCGCCGGGTCGGGCCCTGCCGGGGTGGGCGGTCGCTCTGCCGGTGGCGCACGCCGCCGCCCTGCGGGCCGGCGACCCGGTGGTCGTCGGACGGGTCGAGCGCGACCGCTGCCTGCTCGACCTGCGGTGCGTCCCCGAGTCCGCTGACGACGCGCTGCGCGACGCCGTGCTCGCGGTCGCCCCCTAGTGCACGTCGTCGCGACCGCGGGGCACGTGGACCACGGCAAGAGCACGCTCGTGCGGGCCGTCACCGGCATGGAGCCCGACCGCTGGGCGGAGGAGCGCCGTCGGGGCATGACCATCGACCTCGGCTACGCCTGGAGCGCCCTGCCGTCCGGTGAGGTCATCGGCTTCGTCGATGTCCCGGGTCACCAGCGCTTCATCGGCAACATGCTGGCCGGGCTGGGGCCGGCGCCGGCGGTGCTGGTCGTCGTCGCCGCCGACGAGGGCTGGCGGCGGCAGTCGGCCGAGCACCTGGCCGCCGTCCACGCCCTGGGGCTGCGTCACGGGCTGCTGGCCGTCACCCGGAGCGACCTCGCGGACCCCGGGCCGGCGACCGCTGAGGCGCTCGGCCACCTGCGCCGGTCGAGCCTCGGCGACGTGGCCCCCGTGCCGGTGTCCGGGCTGACCGGTCAGGGGATCGACGAGCTGCGCTCGGCCCTCGACCGCCTGGTGGCGGCACTCCCGCCGCCGGACCGGGACGGCCCGGTGCGGCTCTGGGTCGACCGCGCCTTCACGGTCCGCGGGAGCGGGACGGTGGTCACGGGCACCTTGGGCGCCGGGACGCTGCGCACCGGCTCGACGCTGCTGCTGCGGGGGCGTGAGGTCCGGGTCCGGGGGCTGCAGAGCCTCGGCCGCCCCTACGACGAGGTGACCGCCGTCGCGCGCGTCGCGGTCAACCTGCGCGGCGTCGAGCGCGACGAGGTCGAGCGCGGCGACGCGCTCCTCACCCCCGGGGCCTGGCAGCTCGCGTCGTCGCTCGACGTGCGGCTGTCGGCCGACCCGCGGGAGCTGCCGTCGGAACTGGTGCTGCACGCGGGGTCGACGGCGGTCGCCGTCCGGCTGCGACCGCTCGGCGGCGACACGGTGCGGCTCGCCCTCTCCCGGCCGCTGCCGCTCCGGGCCGGTGATCGGGCGCTCCTACGCGACCCTGGTCGGCAGTCCGTCGCCGCCGGGGTCCTCGTGCTCGACGCCGACCCGCCGCTGCTGCGTCGTCGCGGCGCCGCCGCAGGCCGGGCCGCCGAGCTCGCGCACGCCGGACCCGAGCCGGACCTGGTGCAGGAGGTGCGTCGCCGGGGAGCGGTCCAGCAGTCGCAGCTGGCGGCGCTCGGCATCCCGGTCGACGACCTGTCCGGGGTGGTGGCGGTCCAGGGCTGGCTGGTCGACGCTGCGCAGTGGGACGGGTGGGCCGCCGCGCTCGCCGACGCGGTGGACCGCCACGCCGCGGCGGCTCCCCTCGACGGCGGGCTCCCGGCCGAGGCGGCCCGCCGCGACGTCGGGCTCCCCGACGCCCGGCTGCTGGGCCCGCTCGCGCCGCTCGCCGGCGTGGAGCAGGCGGCCGGTCGACTGCGCCGGCCCGGCGCCGTCGTGGACCTCGGGCCTGCCGAGCAGGCGGTGGTGGAGCTCGAGCGGCGGCTGGCCGCGAGCCCCTTCGACGCACCCGAGGCGGGGGAGGTCGCGACGCTGGGCCTCGACCCGCGCGTGCTCGCCGCCGCCGAGCGCGCCGGTCGGCTCCTGCGCCTCGGGGACGTGGTGCTGCTGCCGGACGGCCCGGCCCGCGCGATGCGGGTGCTCGCCGCGCTGCCGCAGCCCTTCACGCTCAGCGAGGCGCGGGTGGCGCTCGGCACGACCCGCCGCATCGCCGTACCGCTCCTGGAGCACCTGGACGGCCGCGGGTGGACCCGTCGGGTGGACGGGAGCAGACGAGAGGTGCGCCGCCGGGAGGGATAGCGTCCGACAAGGCCGTGCCCCGTCGAGAGAGGTCCCCGTCATGCCGCAGGAAGTACGAGGAGTGGTCGCGCTCGCCAAGGGGGAGCCGGTGACCGTCGAGACCGTCGTGATCCCGGATCCGGGGCCGGGTGAGGTCGTCGTCGCCGTGCAGGCCTGCGGGGTCTGCCACACGGACCTGCACTACCGCGAGGGCGGCATCAACGATGAGTTCCCTTTCCTGCTCGGGCACGAGGCGGCCGGTGTCGTCGAGACGGTGGGCGAGGGGGTCACGCACGTGGCGGTCGGGGACGTCGTGGTCCTCAACTGGCGGGCGGTGTGCGGTGAGTGCCGAGCGTGCAAGCGGGGCCGCCCGTGGTACTGCTTCGACACCCACAACGCCAGCCAGCCCATGACCCTCCAGGACGGCACGCCGCTGTCGCCTGCCCTCGGCATCGGCGCCTTCGCCGAGAAGACGCTGGTCCACGAGGGCCAGTGCACCAAGGTCGACCCGACCGCCGACCCCGCAGCCGCGGGGCTGCTCGGCTGCGGTGTCATGGCCGGGTGGGGGGCCGCGGTCAACACCGCACCGGTCCGCCAGGGCGACACGGTGGCCGTCATCGGCTGCGGTGGCGTCGGCGACGCCGCCGTGGCAGGAGCGCTCTACGCCGGTGCCCGCCAGGTCATCGCTGTGGACATGGACGACGAGAAGCTCGGCTGGGCTCACGAGTTCGGCGCAACGGACACGGTCAACGCCGCTACCGAGGACGTCGTCGCCCGGCTCCGCGAGCTGACCGGCGGGTTCGGCCCGGACGTCGTCATCGACGCCGTCGGACGTCCGGAGACCTTCCGACAGGCGTTCGACGCGCGCGACCTCGCAGGCACCGCGGTGCTGGTCGGTGTGCCGAACCCGACAATGACGTTCGAGGTCCCGCTGATCGAGGTCTTCGGCCACGGTGGGGCGGTGAAGAGCTCCTGGTACGGCGACTGCCTGCCGGAGCGGGACTTCCCGCTGCTCATCGATCTGTGGCAGCAGGGGCGCTTCGCCCTCGACCGGTTCGTCACCGAGCGCATCGTCCTCGACGAGGTGGAGGCGGCGTTCGCCAAGATGCACGAGGGCGGCGTCCTGCGCTCGGTCGTGGTGCTCTGATGACCGCCCGGATCGAGCACCTCATCACCGCGGGCACCTTCAGCCTCGACGGCCAGACCTTCGATGTCGACAACAACGTGTGGCTCGTCGGTGACGACGACGAGGTGCTGGTGCTCGACGCCCCTCACGACCCTGACGCCATCGCGGCGGCGGTGGGCGACCGGACGGTCGTGGCGATCGCCTGCACCCACGCCCACGACGACCACGTGCGCTCGGCCCCGGAGCTCGCCGAGCGGATCTCGGCGCCGGTGCTGCTGCACCCCGACGACCGGGTGCTGTGGGACCTCGTCCATGCTCGACACGAACCCGACGGTCTGCTGCGCGACGGGCAGGTCCTCGAGGTGGCCGGCACTCGCCTCCACGTGCTCCACACGCCCGGGCACGCTCCCGGCGCGGTCTGCTTCTCGGCACCCGAGCTGGGAGTGGTGTTCACCGGCGACACGTTGTTCTCCGGCGGTCCGGGCGCTACGGGCCGCAGCTACAGCGACTACCCGACGATCCTCGACTCGATCCGCACCCGGCTGCTCTCCCTCCCGCCGGAGACCCGCGTGCTGACCGGCCACGGCGACGAGACGACCGTGGCCGCCGAGGCCCCGTCGTACGACGAGTGGGTCAAGCGCCAGTAGCGCCCTCGTCGGCGGGCCGGTGCCCCGCCCAGCCGATCACCTGCGGGTGATCGGCTGGGGGAGGAGGACGCGGGACGGGCCGCCCGGGTCAGACGCCGGCGAGCCGGCCGGACGACGGGCGCAGGTAGACGGCCCACGTGAGGACCGCGCACGCGACGTAGAAGGCGATGAAGGCCACGTACGCCGCGCTGCCGTCGCCGTAGGACAGGAACGACTGGCGGAACGCGACCTGCACGAGCACGCCGCCGAAGGCCCCGACGGCGCCGGCCAGTCCGACCAGCGCCGAGGCGAGGCGGCGGTCCTGCTGCGCGGTGCGGTCACCCGAATCGGTACCGCCCCGCAGCAACTCGGCGTGGAAGATCGCCGGGATCATCTTGTAGACCGAGCCGTTGCCGAGTCCGGTGAGCATGAACAGCACCGTGAAGGAGGCGGCCAGCAGGGGGATCGAGCCGGAGTCGGCCGCGAAGGCGACGACCACGGCCGCCACCGTCATGGCGATGAAGGTGCAGAAGCTGACCGTCGATCCCTTGTAGCGGTCGGCGAGGATGCCGCCGACCGGCCGGATCAGCGAGCCGGCGAGGGCTCCCAGCCACACGTAGTAGATGGGGCGCTCGGCACCGGCGGCCGCGAGCACCTGGCCGAAGGCGAAGCCGAAGCCGATGAACGAGCCGAAGGTGCCGATGTAGAGGAACGAGATGATCGCGGTGTGCCGATGCCTCGCGACCGCGCGCAGGGCGCCCTTGTCGTTCTTGGCCATGGTGAGGTTGTCCATCTGCGACCATGCGAGGGCCGTGCAGATCAGCACCAGCGGGATGTAGACGTACAGCATCACGCGCGGGTCCGTCGTCGGGCCGTTCGCGAACAGCACGAGGGCGCCGATGATCTGGACGACAGCCACGCCGAGGTTGCCCCCTCCGGCGTTGAGGCCGAGCGCCCGTCCCTTGAGATGCTGCGGGTAGAAGTTGTTGATGTTGGCCATGGACGAGGCGAAGTTGCCGCCACCGACGCCCGCGATGGCGGTGACCACCAGCAGCGTGCCGAACGACACCCCGGGCTCGAGCAGGAACAGCGCGACGACCGCGGGGACCAGCAGGAGGGCGGCGGACACCACGGTCCAGTTCCGGCCGCCGAACTTCGCGATCGCGAAGGTGTACGGCAGGCGCACGAGCGAGCCCAGCAGCGCCGGCGTCGTCGTGAGCAGGAACTTGTCAGTCACGGTGAAGCCCCACACCGGCTCCGGCATGAACAGCACCATGACCGACCAGATGACCCAGACGGAGAAGCCGACGTGCTCGGACAGGATCGAGAAGACGAGGTTGCGCTTGGCGGTGCGAGCGCCCACGGCGTCCCAGAACTCGGGGTCCTCGGGCTCCCATCGGTCGATCCAGCGGTGGTCGCGGCGCTGCAGGAGCTCGTCCTCGGACAGCGTCGGTGCGACGGCCCCGAGCTCGGGCGCCGGTGCGGTGTCGGGCCGGGTCGGCACGCTCACGGGGTCTCCTGGTCGTCGAGGCGGCCTGCTTGCCGCACTGCGAGAGACGCTAGGGAGTAGGTGTTTCCGGGGGCGACGTCGTACGGAGGACGCGAGGTGACCTTCTGCTCACCGTGGCGCTGGCCCGCTGTGCGGAGCGGCTGAGGGGGTCAGGCGTCGGCGGCAGCGAGCCGGTAGCCGCGCTTGACCACGGTCTGCACGACGGTGCTCGCCGGTCCCAGGGCGGTGCGCAACCGGGCGACGGTCATCTCGACCGCGTGCTCGTCCGCCACCTCGTCGCGCCAGGCGACCTTGAGCAGGTCGGGGCGTGACAGCACGCGCCCGCCGCTGTCGATGAGCGCCGTGAGCACACCCGTCTGCCGCGCTGTGAGGGCGACGGTCCGGCCGTCGACGAGCACGCTGTGACCGCGCAGCTCCAGGCTGTGCCCGCCCGCGTCGACGCGGCGGGTGCGACGCGCCGGGAGCTCCTCGACGACGGTGCGGACCAGCGCTCCGAGTCGGGCGCGCACCGGCTGGACGGTCGAGATGCCCCGGCGCTCGAGGGGGGCCGCGGTGACCGGTCCGACGCAGGCCACGAGGACGTCACCGGCGAGGGCGCCGAGCAGGGCGTCCTCCCTGCCTTCCTCACGGGCGACGCGCAGCGTGCTGGCGACCGCCGGGGCACTGGTGAAGGTGATGCAGTCGACCTGCCCGGAGACGACCTGCTCCACCAGGCGGCGCAGCGGCCTCAGGTCGGCGGCCGGCACCCAGCGGTAGACGGGCACCTCCACCACGTCGGCGCCCGCCTCGCGGAGCGCAGCGGTGAGCTCCGGCAGCGGTTCACCGTGGAGCTGAACGGCCACCCGCCGACCGGCGACCCCTTGCTCGAGCAGCCGGGCGAGCACCTCGTCGCTGGCCTCGCTGTCCGGGGACCAGCTCTCCGCCAGCCCGGCGGCGCGGACCGCACCCTTGGCCTTCGGCCCGCGCGTCAGCAGCTCGGAGCGGGCGAAGCAGGCGCGCAGCTGCTCGCCGAGCCCCCAGCCGTCGGCAGCCTCCATCCACCCGCGGAAGCCGATGCCGGTCGTGGCGATGACGACGCCCGGCGGGTCGGCGACGCACGCCCTGGTTGCCGTGAGCAGCTGCTCGTCGTCCTGGGTCGGCACGATCCGGATCGCCGCGGCCTCGACCACCCGGGCGCCGCGGCGGGTGAGCAGGGCGCTGAGCTCCTCGCGCCGGCGGGCAGCCGTGACGGCGACGGTGAACCCGGCCAGCGGCTCGTGGGCGGTCACGTCGTCTCCTCGCGGTCGTGCGGACGCACGCGCCGGGACCCCGGGCACCTCGCCACTGTGTACGTCGCACGTTGCGCGCTTGTTTCCGACCTGTGTCCCCTCCCCCTTCACGGCGTGAGGCGGGTCCCATGAGGACGACGTCACACGGCCGGAACGAGGGGGACACCGACCCGGCACCTGTTCGCGGCACGGTGTCCGGGTGCCCCTCCCGCTGCTGACGTCGCCCCGAGTCCTTGCGCACCGCCCCCCGCCCGTGGCGGGCGGTGCGAGCGGCCGCCCGGCGCGCACCCACTGCCCCTACTGCGCGTTGCAGTGCGCCATGATCCTCACGCCCTCCGGCGCGGGCGCCGACGTCGAGGCCGGCGCGGGAGGCCTGTGCCGCAAGGGCTGGACGTCGGCGGCGCTCCTGGACTCGCCCCGCCGGCTCTCGAGCCCGCTGGTGCGGGACGGCCGCCACGGTCGGCTCCGCGAGGCCAGTTGGGACGAAGCGCTCGACCGCGCAGCTTCCGGGTTCCTGGCCGCCCAGGCCGACGGAGGGGCGGACGCGGTCGGTGTCTTCGGCGGAGGTGGGCTGACAAACGAGAAGGCCTACCTGCTTGGCAAGTTCGCCCGCGTGTCGCTGCGCACCAGCCAGATCGACTACAACGGCCGGTTCTGCATGAGCTCGGCGGCTGCCGGGGCGATGCGCGCCTTCGGCCTCGACCGGGGCATGCCGTTCCCGCTGTCCGACCTCGATGTCGCGGGTTGCCTGATGCTCGTCGGCAGCAACCTCGCCGAGACCATGCCACCGGTCATGCAGCGGATCACCCGTCAGCGGGAGGCCGGCGGGGACCTGATCGTCATCGACCCGCGGCGCACGCCGACGGCCGCCGCCGCGACGCTCCACCTCCAGCCGCAGCCGGGCACCGACCTGCTGCTCGCCAACGGGCTGCTCTTCCTTGCGCTCGAGCTCGGCCTGGTGGACAAGGACTACGTCGCGATCCGCACGAGCGGCTGGGCCGACGTGCGACGGGCGGTCGCCGACTGCTGGCCGGCCCGGGTGGAGCGGGGGACCGGCGTCTCGGAGCCGGACCTGCGCGAGGCCGTCCGGCTGCTCGCCGCCGCCGACCGGTCGCTCGTCCTCACGGCGCGCGGCGCCGAGCAGCACTCGCACGGCGTGGACACCGTGTCGGCGTTCCTCAACCTGGCGCTGGCCCTGGGCCTGCCCGGCCGTCCGGGGTCCGGCTGGGGCTGCCTCACCGGCCAGGGCAACGGCCAGGGCGGCCGCGAGCACGGCCAGAAGGCCGACCAGCTCCCGGGCTACCGCAGGCTCGACGACCCAGCGGCTCGGGCGCACGTCGCCGGCGTCTGGGGCATGGACCCGGACGACCTGCCGCTGCCCGGGCGCTCGGCGTACGAGCTGTTGGACGCGCTCGGGACCGACGGCGGCCCCAGCGCGCTGCTCGTCATGGGCAGCAACCCCGTCGTGAGCGCCCCGCGCGCCGGCCACGTCCAGCGCCGGCTCGCCTCGCTCGGCCACCTCGTGGTCGCTGACGTCGTCCTGTCGGAGACCGCCGCGATGGCCGACGTCGTGCTTCCCGTGGCCCAGTGGGCCGAGGAGGACGGGACGACGACCGACCTCCAGGGCCGCGTCCTGCTGCGCCGACGGGCGCTGGAGCCACCGCCCGGGGTACGCACCGACCTCCACGTGATCGCCGGTCTCGCCGAGCGGTTGGGCACCGCGACGGGCTTCCCCACCGACCCGCGGGGGGCCTTCGACGAGCTGCGCCGAGCGAGCGCCGGTGGCCCGGCCGACTACTCGGGCATCAGCTACGAGCGGCTCGAGGCCGGTGAGGAGCTGCACTGGCCGTGCCCGGCGGACGACCACCCCGGCACACCGCGGCTGTTCCTCGAGCGCTTCGCCACCCCGGACGGCCGTGCCCGCATGGTGCCGGTGCGGCAGCCCGACCCCGTCGAGCCGGTCGACGACGCCTACCCGTTGCTGCTCACCACCGGCCGCGTCGCCGCGCAGTACCAGAGCGGCGCCCAGACCCGCCGGATCGACGCGCTCACCGAGGCGGCACCCTCGGCCTTCGTCGAGCTCCACCCCTTCCTCGCCGAGCGGCTGGGCGTCGAGGAGGGGGAGCGGGTGAGGGTCAGCACGCGCCGCGGCGAGGCACTCGTCCGGGCCCGCCTCACGGACACGATCCGCCCTGACACGGTCTTCGTGCCCTTCCACTGGGCCGGCCGCCAGCGGGCCAACCTGCTCACGAGCGACGCGCTCGACCCGGTGTCGCGCATGCCGGCCTTCAAGGTCTGCGCCGCGCGCATCGACCGGGTGGCGGAGGTGGCCCGGTGAGCGGTCTTGTGCCGACCCGCGTCGTGGTCGTGGGCAACGGCATGGCCGGCGCCCGGGTCGTGGACGAGCTGTGCCGGCGGGACGACGACGTGCACATCACCGTCTTCGGAGCGGAGAGCCGGCCCGCCTACAACCGCGTTCTGCTGTCGGACGTGCTGGCCGGCAAGCGCGGCTACGACGAGATCGACCTGACGTCCGCGCCGGGCCGGGTCGTGCAGCGGCTCGGGACGAGCGTCGCCAGCATCGACCGGGCCGCACGCACCGTGCTCGCCGACGACGGGACCACCACGCCGTACGACGCTCTCGTGCTCGCGACGGGGTCGACGGCCCTCGTCCCGCCGGTGCAGGGCATCGCCGGCCCGGACGGCCGGCTGCTCGAGGGGGTGCACGTCTTTCGTACCCTGGACGACTGCGAGGCCATCTCCGCGGCAGCGAGGCGGGCCAGGCGCGCCGTCGTCGTCGGCGGCGGGCTGCTCGGGCTGGAGGCAGCCCGCGGCCTCCTGCGCTCCGGTCTGCAGGTCGACGTGGTGCACGGTGCCGGGCACCTCATGGAGACCCAGCTCGACCCGACCGGGGGAGCGGTCCTGCGGCGGGCGGTGGAGGCGCTCGGCGTCGGCGTCCACCTCGGCTCGTTCGCCTCCGGAGTCACCGGTGGACGGCGGGTGACCGGCGTGCGGCTCGCCGACGGTCGACAGGTCGCCGCCGACCTCGTCGTGCTGGCCTGCGGCATCCGGCCGCAGGTGGACCTGGCGCGGGCCGCCGGCCTGCAGCTGGACCGCGCCGTGCTGGTCGACGACCTGATGCGCAGCGACGACCCGCGGGTCTACGCGATCGGCGAGTGCGCGCAGCACCGCGACCAGGTCTACGGCCTCGTCGCCCCGGCCTGGGAGCAGGCGGCCGTCGTCGCCGACTTGCTGACCGGACGGACCGCCAGCTACACCGGCTCGCGGCTCGTCACCCGGCTCAAGGCGATGGACCTCGAGGTCGCGGCGATGGGGGAGACCGGCCCCGAGCCCGCCGACACCGGCGACGGCCTCGAGGTGCTGGCCTTTGCGGACCCGGCGCGTCAGGTCTACAAGAAGCTCGTCGTGCGTGACGGGGTCGTCACCGGCGCGATCCTGCTCGGCGACCTGTCGACGGTCGGTCCGGTGACCCAGGCCTTCGACCGGGCGACGCCGCTGCCGGCGGACCGGCTGCACCTGATGTTCAGCGGCCTCGGCACGGCGGCCGTCGTCGACCCGGGCCTGCTGGAGGACGACGCGCTGGTCTGCACCTGCAACCAGGTGACGGCGGGCGGTATCCGGTCCAGCGGCTGCCGCAGCGTCGCCGAGGTCGCCTTGGCCACCCGGGCCACCACCGGCTGCGGCAGCTGCCGCGGTCTGGTCGAGGCCCTGCTCGGCCCGCGGTCCCGCTCCGCGGTCGAGCAGCCCGATCCCGACCGCACCCTCGAAGAGCGGAGAAGCGCATGACCCGTAGGACTCTCGTGGTCGTCGGCCACGGCATGGTCGGTCACCGGCTCGTCGAGCTGGCGGTCGAGCGCGGGCTCGTCGACGACTGGGACGTGGTCGTGCACGCGGGAGAGGGCATCCCGGCGTACGACCGGGTAGGGCTGTCGTCGTGGTTCCGCGGCAGGACCGCCGACGACCTGTGCCTCGTGGCCGAGGGCTTCTTCGACCACCCGGCCCTCGAGCTGCGGCTCGACGACCCGGTCGTGGCGGTCGACGTCGACGCGCGCACGGTGACGTCCCGCTGCGGGACGGTCACGCCGTACGACGCGCTCGTCCTCGCCACCGGCTCGACGGCCTTCGTACCGCCTGTCCCGGGCGCCGTGGGGCCCCGGCGCTTCGTCTACCGCACCCTCGACGACCTCGACCAGATTCGGGCGGCGGCCGTCGGCAAGCGCACCGGCGCCGTGGTGGGTGGCGGGCTGCTCGGGCTCGAGGCGGCGGACGCGCTCCGCTCCCTCGGGCTCGAGACGACCGTCGTCGAGTTCGCCCCCCGCCTGATGCCCGTCCAGGTCGACGAGGCGGGCGGCCAGGTGCTCCGTCGGCTCGTCGAGGACCTGGGCGTGCACGTGCGGACCGCCGCGTCCACGCAGGTCATCGAGGACCGGAGCACCGACGACGGGGGGCACGGCCTGCGCATGGTGTTCGCCGACCGCGACCCGCTCGACGTCGACCTCGTGGTGTTCTCGGCCGGCATCCGACCCGACGACGCCCTGGCGCGTCAGGCCGGGCTGAGCACGGGAGAGCGGGGCGGCGTGCTCGTCGACGGCCGCTGCGCGGCGAGCGCGCCGGACGTCTACGCGGTCGGCGAGTGCGCGAGCGCCGCCGGCCAGTGCTGGGGCCTCGTGGCTCCCGGATACGACCAGGCCGCCGTCGTCGTCGACCGGCTGCTGGGCGGCGGCCGGAGCTTCGACGGGGCCGATCTGTCCACCAAGCTCAAGCTGATGGGCATCGACGTCGCCAGCTTCGGTGACGCACACGCGCGCACACCGGGTGCCCTCGAGCTCGTCTACGCCGACCCCGTCGCCGGCGTCTACAAGAAGCTCGTCGTCACCGACGACGCCAAGCACCTGCTCGGTGGCGTCCTCGTGGGCGACGCGTCGGCCTACCCGGTCCTGCGGCCCCTCGCCGGCAGCGACGTGCCGATCCCCGGCAACCCCGCGGACCTGGTGCTGCCCGAGCGCGACGGCGCGGTCCCCATGGGCATCGGAGCGGCCGCTCTTCCGCCGGCGGCCCAGGTCTGCTCGTGCCGTGACGTCACCAAGGCCCAGATCTGCTCCGCCGTCACGGACGGCGGCTGCCGCGACGTCGCCGGCGTGAAGGCGTGCACCGGCGCCGGGACCGTCTGCGGCTCGTGCGTGGGGCTCGTCAAGGACGTCATGGCCACCGAGCTCGCCGCCCTGGGCGTCACCCTCAGCAACGCGCTGTGCGAGCACTTCGACCTCAGCCGCGCCGAGCTGTTCGAGGTCATCCGCGTCAGGGGGCTCTCGACCTGGAGCGCGGTCCTCGCGGAGCACGGACGGGGGCGGGGTTGCGACATCTGCAAGCCGACCGTCGCCTCCATCCTGTCGAGCCTCGACGGCGCGTACGTGCTCGACGGCGAGCGCGGCAGCCTGCAGGACACCAACGACCACATGCTGGCCAACCTGCAGAAGGACGGCACGTACTCGGTGGTGCCGCGCATCGCCGGGGGCGAGGTCACGCCGGAGCACCTCATCGTCATCGGCCAGGTGGCGAAGGACTTCTCGCTCTACACGAAGATCACCGGAGGCCAGCGCATCGACCTGTTCGGGGCGCGCGTCGAGCAGCTGCCGCAGATCTGGAAGCGGCTGGTCGACGCGGGCATGGAGAGCGGCCATGCGTACGGCAAGAGCCTGCGCACGGTGAAGTCCTGCGTGGGCGAGACCTGGTGCCGCTTCGGCGTCCAGGACTCCACGACGCTCGCCATCGAGCTGGAGCTGCGGTACCGGGGACTGCGTAGCCCGCACAAGGTCAAGATGGGCGTGTCGGGCTGCGCCCGGGAGTGCGCGGAGGCGCGGAGCAAGGACTTCGGCGTCATCGCCACCGAGAACGGCTGGAACCTCTACGTCGGCGGCAACGGGGGCTTTCGGCCCCGGCACGCCGACCTGTTCCTCCAGGACGTCGATCACGAGACGCTCGTCCGCACCATCGACCGCGTCCTCATGCTGTACGTGGTCACCGCCGACCGGCTGCAGCGGACCGCCCCGTGGATCGAGGCCATGGAGGGCGGCCTCGAGCACCTGCGGGCGGTCGTCATGGACGACAGCCTCGGCCTGTGCGCGGAGCTCGACGCGGCCCTGAGCAGACATGTCGCCACCTACAGCGACGAGTGGGCCGACACCCTGGCCGACCCGGAGCGGCTGGCCCGCTTCACCTCGTTCGTCAACGCCCCCGACGTCCCGGACCCGAGCATCGCGTTCGTCCGGGAGCGGGGTCAGATCAGGCCGGCCCGGCCTGATGAGAAGGGCCCGACCCTCGTGGCGGGCCCCGTCCTGGAAGTGGTGCGCGCATGAGCCAGTGGAGGAGCATCTGCCCGGCCGACCGGCTGCCCGTCGAGCGGGGGGTCGCGGCGCTGGTGGACGGCGAGCAGGTGGCGGTGTTCCGGACCGTCGACGGGAGCCTGCACGCCGTCTCGAACCTCGACCCCTTCAGCGGCGCGATGGTCATCTCCCGCGGGATCGTCGGGAGCCGGGGCGACCGGCACACCGTGGCGAGCCCGGTCTTCAAGCAGGTCTTCGACCTCGAGACCGGCGCGTGCCTCGACGACCCCGCCGTGGGCCTCGAGGTGCACCCGGTCCGCGTCGTGGACGGGTTCGTTGAGGTGGCCCTGCTCCAGCGCGCGCTGTCGGCCTGAGCGGCGTCGTCCTCGGGGCCGGCCGCACCTGTCGGACTGGCCGGTTCCGACGTAGGGTCAGGCGATGAGGGCCCCCCTGGTCGACGGCTTCGGCCGTGTCCACACCGATCTTCGGCTGTCCCTGACCGACCGCTGCAACCTGCGCTGCACCTACTGCATGCCGGCTGAGGGGCTCGACTGGCTGCCCAAGCCGGAGCTGCTCACCGACGACGAGCTGGTGCGGCTGGCCGGGGTGTTCGCGTCGATGGGCGTGACGACCGTGCGGCTGACCGGTGGCGAGCCGCTGCTGCGCCGGGGCCTGCCGGGGCTCGTCGCGCGCCTCTCGGAGCTCGGCCTGTCGCTGTCGCTGACGACCAACGGGCTGGGCCTCGCCCGGCAGGCGCAGGCGCTCCGGGCCGCCGGCCTGTCCCGGGTCAACGTCAGCCTCGACACGCTGCAGCCCGAGCGCTTCCTGGAGCTGACCCGTCGCGACCGGTTCTCCGACGTGCTGGCCGGTCTCGCGGCGGCGAAGGCTGCAGGGCTCGAGCCGGTCAAGGTCAACACCGTGCTCATGCGCGGGGTCAACGACGACGAGACCGAGCAGCTGCTCTCATGGGCGATCGAGCAGGGCTACGCGCTGCGCTTCATCGAGCAGATGCCGCTTGACCCGCAGCACGGCTGGGACCGGGGCACCATGGTCGACGCCGACGAGATCCTGGACGTGCTCGGCCGATCCCACGTCCTCACCCCGGTCGACCAGCGCGGCAGCGCGCCCGCGGAGCAGTTCCTCGTCGACGGCGGCCCAGCCGTCGTCGGGGTCGTCGGCTCGGTCACCCGGCCGTTCTGCGCCAGCTGCGACCGGCTGCGGCTCACCGCCGACGGCCAGGTGCGCAACTGCCTGTTCGCGCGTGACGAGTCCGACCTGCGGGCGCCGCTGCGTGACGGTGCCGACGACGACGAGCTCGCCGCCCGGCTCCGGGTAGCCGTGGCAGGCAAGAAGGCCGGACACGGCATCGGCGAACCCGGGTTCGTCCAGCCGGACCGCCCGATGTCGGCCATCGGCGGCTGAAAGTAGGACCGCATCTGGCCGCCGGGAGCGGCCACGCTGCCGGGATGTGGCGATCTTGCGTGGCGGGTCCCCGTGCGTGATCGCCACTTCTGCCACGGGGCCCGGCGGGGGCGCGTCCTGCGTACTCCCTCGCGGGCACATCTGCGGGTGATCGCGCGTTGGGGCAGGCCATGGAGGAGAACCGCGCTCGCCGCGTCGTCGACGCCCTTCGGGGACACGGGGTCCACGCCTCACTCAAGAAGGCAGGGGTCTACCAGTTCGGCGTGGTGGTGTCGCTGCCCGACGGGCGCGAGGCCGTGTGGGACACCGACGGCACGGCAGGCCTCGAGGCGACGGTCATGGCCGACGGCATGCTGCGCGGTTTCGTCCCCACCATCGAGGGCTCGGAGGACTTCACCGAGAAGCAGGTGGTCGAGGCCATCTGGCACACCGACTACGACGCGCCCGTCGCCCGTCGGCGAGCGACCGCACCGGCCCCGATGGCCCCGCTGCCGCGCGAAGGGGGCGTCTTCGCCCGCTTCCTCGACGGGTTCCGCTACAAGTAGCGCCGGGGCCGGAGCCCCCCGCCGTCAGCCGCAGAGGCCCTTGAGGGTCCGGTAGGGGTTGACCGACGCGCCGTTCTGCTCGATCTCGAAGTGCACGTGGGGTGCACCCGCCGAGGCGTTGCCCGAGGCACCGACCCGCGCGATGAGCTCACCGGCGTCCACCCGCTGGCCGCTGCTCGCGACGTTAGCGGAGTTGTGGGCGTAGAAGTAGACCGTGCCGTTGGAGGCGGTCAGGTAGAGCGAGATGCCGCCCGAGCTGCTCGACGTCGTCTTCACGACCCCGGAGGTGATGGCGTAGACCGGTGCGCCGGATGCAGCCATCATGTCGGTGCCCTTGTGGGTCCGACCGCCGGACCGCGGCGCTCCGTAGGTGTCGGTGAAGCTGGCGCTGGGCACCGGGCACGAGCTGCCTCCGGTGACCGCCGCAGCCGGTGCCGGCGCCCGCTTCGTGACGGCAGCCGGACTGGGGCTCGGCTTCTTCGTCGCGGTCTGCTTGGGTG
>Ga0136611_10000118_pt1 | contig 44440 bp, 55 predicted proteins | sample AntDrymUQ2232306_2_FD_106645 | JGI IMG/M metagenome (GOLD analysis project Ga0136611, IMG submission 106645) | Polar desert sand microbial communities from Dry Valleys, Antarctica - metaG UQ223 (23.06) | ecosystem: Environmental > Terrestrial > Soil > Desert | place: Antarctica: Dry Valley... | reverse complement strand
TACGTTTGATGAATGCTTCAAATGCTGCGGATATGGTGCAAGGTGTTGATAAGTTGAAACAGGCACAAGCGTTTCGCTTCTTTGAAAGTGTAGACGCGGGATCATATGATGCAGCTATGTCATATCTTTTTGATCCTGCTGCAAAGAAGAAGGCTGAACAATTGCGTGCTGCTGGAACGAAACCTGCTGCTGGTCCGGATGCAGATTTGCTTGCGATTCACGAAGGTGTACAAAGGTTGCGTCAGAATGGTGTAGATGGTGAAGTTAGAAAGCAATCGCAACTGATTAATGGTTTGTTGACCGGAGTTGCGAAAGCAGAAGTTGCTGGTGTATCAGACGAAGAATTGACAATCATGACTGCGCAAGTTAATACTGCACTACAGGCACAAAACGCATTGACGGGTAGACAAGTTACTGTTCAGTTTGGCGAGATGCCTAGAAAGTATGCTTGGCAAAATGCTATTAGTCCTATCATGCGTAAGAATGTCGGATTGCATTTCACGGATGCTAATGGTGATTTTGTTAAACCAGAAACGGTCCTTACGGAAATAAGTTCATCTTCTACACAAACTGCTACACAAGCTCCTGCTCCCGCACTAACAGTTGAGAGCGCGCGCACAGCTTTGCAAAGTATGAGAAGGCGGGATGGTGAAACTGCTACTGCATTTGCGAAGCGCCAGAATGACGCACGCGCATCATTGCGTACAACAGCACCTGAAATTGCTAAGCAACTCGAATCGGGAAATAGATAATGACTTCTCCGCCACTTTCGCCAGCACAAGACTTTTTTAGCTTGACGCAAAATCCTGCACCAGTAAGGAGTGACGCAGCTTCCGTTGCTCCGAAGAATGATTTTATATCCCTCACAGATTCACAAGCGCCGAAAGCATTAGGAACATTCGGAACTGCTAAGCGCCTCTATCAGAATTTTGGTAGAATGTTTGACGAGAATAGCGGTGACGTATTCGCGAGTATCGCCGTACAGAAAGCGGCACAGAAAGGTAAGGGTCCAGATCATGCTGCGATCCTGCTTGAAGATTTTAATAATATGTTTACGAAAGTTAAGGCGCAGGGATTTGGGAAAGTAGTTGGCGAAGCTTGGGAAGGAGTTAAAGAAGCTGGTGTTCTTGGTGTTGCCGATCAGTTGGGTGCAGGTATCTTAAATTTAACAATCGGTAATGCGTTTGAGTTGTCACTTGGTGGTAGAATTGACGACGAAGGAAATGCAATTGCATTAACGCCAGAAGATTCCGCACGTCGATCGAAAGAACTTGCAGGGTTCATTGCGTCTATTGGTGTGGAAGCTCTTGCTACTAAGGGCGTGTCCAGTATGTTAGGCGCGCAACGTACAATACGTGGCGTTTCTTCTGTTGATGATGTTATTGCGGGCGCCGGCGCGGGATTGTTTACTGATCGTGCGCTACTTACTGCGCGTCCGATAATGGGAGAATTTGCACGCAAGGTTGTAGCTGGAAGTGCGGGTGGTGTTGTTGGTGGCGGAGTTGGTGCTGCAATTGCAGGCGCGAACACGGAAGATATTCTCCCGAATATTTTTATTGAATCAATCATGTTTGCGCCGATTGGTACGGCGATGGAAGTTTCGGGACAGTTTGGATCGACGACTATTGATCGTATTACGGGTAAGAAGAATGTAGTAGGTATGCCTGAGATGATTTCAAAGCAGGCGCGTGACATTGGATTGATGCGCCAGATTCAAGCGACGAATGACGTTACGCTTCATGATGTTGTTCAGCGTGTTGGTATTCTTGAAACCGCAGACGATCTTACGGATATAGTTGTTAAAGATTTTACTGGGTCACTTGAACTTAGTGGTACAATAGAACCAACGAAGACTGTTATCCTTGCTGATCTTACAGCAGAAGAAATGGCAAACATAAAGCAGAAAGTTATTGCCCAAGCTAAAGTTGCGCAAGATAACATAACTAAAAGTAGAATTGTAAAAGCAGAAATGGCTGGTGGTAGGCCACGTGAACTTACTCCAATTAACACAGCTGATCCAGAGATAAAAAAGTTCCTTGATGAAAGCCAACTTGCTGATTTAACTCATCATGGCTACAAGCTAAAGTTTGCTGATGTTATAGACTCTATTATTTATAACGACGATCATCTAGCATTAGCTTATCTGAGCCCAAGTTTTGCTACTAACTTAGATTTGTTAGACCCAACTAGAAGTTCTTTGGTAGGTCAAACGCAACATGCAATTCGCAAAATTATAGCTGACAAAAATTTGCCGGATTGGTCAAAGGCTACTGATCCAGCTGATATAATTGAGATTGAAATTCCAAAGCTAAAATACCAAAATAATAATGCAGCGCGTAACATAATAGCTGCTGAAGCAGAATTAGCACAACCAGTTAATTTTGAAGAATATGGTCTAGTTTTTTATGATTCGGTAGCGGATAAGTTTGATGTAATACTTAAGCAGACAAGTATTAGTGGCGATCCTAGTGAAGCAAGATCTAATTTCCGCGATACTGGTTTCATCCCAAATGAACTAGTGACGTACGAAGGCAAGCGGTATGTTGTAAATACACACGGTGCGCCGGGTTCGCCTGATATACGATATAAAACGGGTGAGCCACGACCTATTTTTCTTACTTCGCTTGAGACAGGTAAGAGGCTAACTGTAAAGCGAGAAGATGTACGTCGTTTACAAATGCAAGGAATGGATGCTGAGAAAGTTCTTATGGATTCTCCCTTTACACTTAAAGGATTGTACATTAAGGAACAAACAGAAAACTTTAAGTATGGTGCTAAGGGTTTTATTGTAGAAGCAAATGAAAGGGCGATGAAGTTAGCAAAAACTGGTCAGCCAATTACATTTATTGGTGTACGTCAGCAGCGCGGTAGCGGTGCGATCAGTAAGACAGGAAGATTTTATGCTGCAAATCCGCAACATACTGGCGTTGGGTACGACGCTGATCCAAAAGCAACACGACGTACAGAAGCAGGTGCTATAAACTCACTCGTTATTCACCGGCTCGCGTTTGAAAATCCATATGTTGTAGATGCCGCTCAAGGTGCGCATTACGAAATGCTTAAGATGATACGTAGCGGCACGACGGGATTGCGTATTACAGCCAAACAAGAAGCGCAATTCATTGAGGCTAATAATGTTACGCATAGCTCTAAGAAAGGTAAAGGTTATGGTGGCGGTTTAACAGGTACAAATTCTGGTGCAACAACATATGAATCTGGTTATCAACTACAGGATTTAGTGTTGGCTGAAGTCATGCGCCAGAATGGACACGATGGAATCATTTATAATAAGACTGAACCAGCTTCATATGGTGGAAATGAAGTGGTGTGGGGCGAGATTGTCGATCTTAGACAGGGCGCTATTGCTGATATTAAAGCGCAGGTAGAAGTTAATTTGCCTGTGGTTACGAAGGAGAAGTTCTTGCGTCGTATGTTTGATGATTTTCTTACGCGCACAAAGCAGACTGCGGAAGATGCGACTGAGCTAAATAAAACAGAAGCACTTAGTTCAGCACGCGATAAGGAACGTAAATTACGGCAAGAAGAAGGTGTTTGGCAAGATGAGATATTTGCAGAAGAAGTACAAAACTATGCAAAGAAACATAACGTTGATCTAACTGGAATAAAGTCTGGACCGGGAGAAGCCCAAGCAAAGTACAGAATAAATAGAAAGCTAGATGAATTGGATCAAGCTTACGAAGATAAAATAATAGATGCTCTATCCGCAATTGCTAAAGATAAATATGGTAACGATTATTTTAAGTTAACAGATGCTGACCAAAAAGCAGCTCGTGTTACTGCTGGTGATCCACTAACGTCACGTGGCTTTAGCAAAACCGAAGTGAAGTTCGACGAAGTAAAAATGACTGACCTTCCGTTTGCACAGGAAGTAGCTAAGTTTGCGGAGTCGCGTGGATTCTTGCCACAAGAAATCCCATCACTTGCAGCAAACTTTGAGCGTCAGTTTCACGAGAAGATTCTCAACACAGTTCTTGAACCAGACGAGAAGTTATTGTACGAGAAGTTTGCTAAAGAATCTACTGAACTACTTGATAACGAATCGAAGAAGATAGTAGAAAGTTTGGAACCCGCATCTGATAGACTCGCACGTTCTGCTTCATCGAATCGTATGTATCTTGAAGTTGCTGAGGCGGGTAACATAACTGTACGTGATTTGGAATCGGGCAAGCGTTTGCATACTACACCTTTCAAGAATGTAAGGGAAGCACAAGAGTTTATTAACAAAACAGGACAGGCGTTTGGTCCTGACTTGATGGGTAATAATGGTGGAGTGCCGCCCGGAATTGGTGGGGATATTATGGGCGACGGTCGTTATGAGCGTGGACCATTTGAAGTTCCTTATGAATTCTCACCACTGTCTACAGTTGAAAAGAAGTTTGCTGCAATGAACGCAATGAGCGGTAAGTTTACTTCTTTACGTGAACAGCTTATTCAGATGGATAATGTGTGGGGTACGAAACTCTTTGCACAAATCTACGAACCCACACAAGTTGCACATCGTAAAGTAACTGCCGCACTCGCGCCATACCGGGATAAGATTCATGAAGTAGATAAGATTTTACGTAAGATGAATGTTGAAGATCGCGTGACGATTACTGAGTATATCGAAACTCGGAGTCCAGAAGAAATTGCAGCACAGTTTACAAAGGGTCGTGGTCTTACTGATAACGAGAAGCGGCTCGGGCAGAATTGGGCAGACACGCAAGTTGACGTTACTAAGTTGTTTAAGCGTCGTCGTGCGTTGTTGGATCATGCTGAAGAATTTCCTGATCCTACACAACTTAAGGCGCAGGAAGCACTCGCACAAATCGAGCAAGAATTTAGTTTAACGCCAGATGAACAGGTTGCATTTGGGCAGATGGGTGAGGTTCTCAAACTTCCTGTAGGGGAAATATCGTTACTCGGTATCACAAGGTATGCGCGCGCGATTACTAATAAGGAAATGACTGGCTCACAGTTTGCGGCATCACGTAAGATGAATTCAGAACAGTTACGCGCGGCGGGGATGATTAAGAAAATTTATGACGAAGCCGCTGTTGAGTTTGGCTTTTCGGATACGCGTCAGCTTATGGGTTATGTCGCACACTATAAGATGTACGAAACAAATCTTGATAGTAAAGCGTTGTTCCATAAGATGATGAGCAAGCCACAAATGCCCGATGCACAAGAGAAGTTTGTTTCTGATATGATTCGTACAGGTGAAATTGATATTTATGAGAAGGACCCACTCAAATCACTTGAGCGTTATGTAACTGCTGGCTTCAAGACACGTGACTTTTATCCCACGTGGAATAAAGCGAAGAAGGCACTCGAAGAACAAGTTACTGGTAACAAGAAAGGATTGGATGGTTCTGATATCAAGGATGAAAACGGGAAGGTGATACCTAATGTCACTGATCAAAATGCGAGGGTTGGAATACAAAAAAGAGTTGACTCATATCTCGGTGAGTTGCGTGGTTACGGTGATGAGAGTGTTAGGTTTGTAGAGAGTGTCGTAGATCAGTTGCATAAGAATCTCGGGATCACAGTTGAAAAGAGTTTTCGTGATCGTGCGATTACTAGGATTCTGATGGTTAATGAATCAGCGGCGCAAGGATTTAAAATGTCGGCCGGGATTCGTGACTACACATCGTTCTTGCAAAACTATTTTATTCGCTTTGGTCAGAAGCGGATGATTACAGCACAGAAGTTTTGGGGTGACATAGAAGTCATTAATCACTTAGAGCGCACAGGAGAAATTGGTACGCTCACGCTCGAAGAATTGTCAGTTCCCGGCGCAGTTCCCGGTAAGATCGCCACAGGAATGACTGCATTTATGGAAGCATCTTTTAAGGGTTCACTACAAAAGGATGCTTACAAGTTCGCTCACGGTGCGGCATACATTGAAACGTGGACACACACCGGACAGTTGTTGAATCGTGTTGCGAAAGGTGAGATTGATAAGTTTAAGGCATACAAAGAAATCAAGTTGGATTCGTATTCACTTCCTGTTGCTGAGGAGTTTGATAGAATTCTGCGTACTGGTGGTGCAGATAAGATTGACCAAGCTTCTAGATTCTTGGCTCGTAATACTGGTGCTGAAACTGCGGGATTGTATGGCGCAGCTAATCATCCAGAAGGTTGGCAAACAAATTTCGGTAGACTAGCAGGACAGTTTGGAACGTGGGCTGTGCATCAAGCATCTATGGTACGTCAGAATCTTACGCGCGGTACGAAAGCAGAAATTGGTGCGCGTATGTTACGGTTTGCTATTGCACAAGGTGCATTTAAAGTTGCGGGTAATGCACTTGGATACAACTTCAATAAGTGGATGCTTACTCCCGGCGCACTTATGGCTCCCGGCGGCGTAATGGTTGGCTTGTACGGTGCCGTTCGTGAAACCACAAGTGGTTCGGAATATGAGCGGAACAAAGGATTGAGAACCTTAAAGCAATTGATTCCGATATATAATGGTAGAGCAAGTAGTATCTTTGTTCCCGGAAGTTTCGCAGCGCAAGGAGTTGCTGATATGTTTGATCTAATGGATCGGAATTTCAATCCTTTAGTTGCGGTAACTGCGGCTGCGGGTATGCCGGTTGATAAGAAGAACAGAAGTTCTCTTGATGATATGTTAGGTATCAGACCACGGTTGGATAAGAAGTAATATCAAAGGGAAATAAGTTTTGGTGGTATGGATGTGGATGAGTACCAAACATTATTCGTTGAAGTATCAACAGTAACTCTAACCTCGCCCATATCAATTAGTCCTTTAATCAAACGTTCAAGAAGGTCGGGTTCAGCATTAGCATAGAATTGCGAAAGCAGTTCTGGCCGCTGGACTCGGCCTTTTTGTGTTATGTAATTTAAGATGTGGTCCATATCAACTGAGAACTTATTCTTACCTACTGCCTTAAACGTGTTTGACAAACGCGGTTCGATTGATTCAAGAAAGCCAATGGCGGTTTCGAAATCAGTCTTGTTCAATACCATTTCATCTGAGTACGTCAAGTGAAATAACATCGCAACTTTATGTGCGTGCGCAGGACGACGCTCAAAATATCCATGAAGTCTATATGATTCCGCACCACCACCATACTCTGCGTTCTCACGATACCACGTTTCCATAAAGTCTTGTGCTTCCTTTTCAATCACATACTCGCCTTCTATATTCGTGGCTATGTGTACTAGGTCGGCCGTTAGGTCCATTTGCTTCTGGAGAATTTCGTCATAATCAACGTGATTGTAATATAGTTGCCGGCGCCGAACCTTATCTTCGAAGATGAATATGACACGAGAAGCAAAGCCGCCACCAATTACAGACTCCGGCATGTTTTCACTAATCCAACCGGGAGTAGTTGCTGCGAGAAGATTAATACATGGACGATCAGCAAACTCCACACCACGACTAATTGTTGCAGCTTCAATAGACTTCCTTCCATCGAACATATCAGTAAGGAACTCGAACATTTCTAACTTCGACTTCGATATCAATGACGCAAATTCAGATGAGATTAAGTAGACAGATGCGTCGTCGGATTTAATTAATCTGTCGAGGAGAGCGGCTTGTGTTACAATAGTAGGACCCTTGGTAACAACTGGAACCCCATCAAGTAATTCTTCTGCGTATCCAGCAGTTGTAGACTTGCGTGCTTTACCGGGTGGGGCTACAAATATAATATACATATTCGGACTAGCTTCCCACGATCCGAACATTAACTTAGGAATCTTAACCTTCCTACGTATAGCGGCTGCTATCGTAAACAATCCCGTCCAGAGGATGAAACTTTCTGGCGCCTCCGAACGGGGAAGATTGCAGTCCATAAATGTCTTTAACCAATTCTCACACTTTCTCATCACATTTCTCTGCTGTAGTTAGGACTTCACTTTCTCAAACTCGCCCCACCACTCACCCATTTCTGCATCCACTGGTATCATTACACTTTCACCACGCACTACAACAGGACGATATAGCAAACTCTTAACTTCCAATACCAAGTCTCTTGCTGAGGAAGAAGGGACTTCTAACATACAAGAGTCGTGACTTTGGTTAAGTAAAAGAACTTCACCGTTAGAAGGTTTGACAAGTTTCTTGTAAATCTCGGTAAGGCCGCCCGGGATTTCATTACCCGGCTGGAGCGCACCGTTAAAATGATCTGCAACTGTTGACTGTGGTTCATGTGCAGTAGCTTGCTTCAATAATTCAGGACCGTATGCTTCATAGAATACACGCTTGCGTCCGTATGATGTTACGATAGTACGATTGCGATTCATCTTCTCGTCAATCTCTGCCCACCAATTCTTCAAGTTATAGTAGCTATGCCAATCTTTTGAAAAGACGCGAGACTGGGATAGGGTGACGGTGACGAAAGGTGGCTTATCACTATCCTTATTAATAACTTGTGCAGCGCGTTCTGCTTTCATACGGTATGCGGATGCGTGATTGTAACGCTTACCAATGTAACGTGTTTCCTTTGTGACTTCATCCATTGGAATGTGAAACAATGCGTTAGCTGCTGTTTCTGTATGAATGTCACTATACATTAATGCTTGCTTCATGTTACGCTCATCAGCTAGATACGCAACAATCCAACTCTCTGCTTGCGATAAATCACACGCGATAAGTAACTTACCTTTCGGCGCACGGATAATAGAACGTACGGGCATTTTCATTTCTCATTCCCCTTCATTTTCTTCATCAAGATTTTGTTCCTTAAGCGCATCAATTTCTGCGGCTTTACTCAACTCGCTCAAATTAATTCTATGCTGTTGTGCGTATGCGATGAAATCATCTGAGACTTCAAGAACTTCACGCGGAAAAGTTTGCGCGTTCAATCCCGACTTGTCTACAAACTGCGAGAAACTATAGCGCGCCGTTTCTGTTCCGCCAATCTTAGGTGTGGAATGTAACCTACCTGTCGGCTCAAATATCTTTGCCTTAATGTACGTGGACAGTAGCTTACGGATACCACGGATTTCTAGGATCGTTGAAAGGATTGCAGACTTAACTTGCCAGTCGAGAATTGCATCGGGACGCTTCAATGTTTCAAGATGAGACTTGCAATATGTAATAAGCGAAACGATTGCATCTTCATCAGTCGTCAGTCCTGCGTCACGATTACGTCGCGGAGGAAACTTCAACTTATCATACAAGATATCTTTAAGCTTCGGACTGTTGACATTAGTTTCATATCCGGTAAGACGATCGAGTGCGAATTGTTTCTTCTGCCACTTCTCCAACAGTAGCAATTCAATAATCTCACGACGCTCTAAATCAACTGGCAGTCCAGCCAATGCCATTTCTTTTACGAGTTCAGTTTGTTCCATTTCAAACTTGAATAACCTAGTCCAATCGGGATCACTATTAATTTCCTTCTCTTGCTCTAATGCAATCTCTAACGTAACACAAACATCCTTACAATTGTATTCGTACAATTCGCGGCGGTTTGCCTTTGCACTCCACGATTTTACATCCCCGGGAATACTTCCACGCCCTTCGCTCTTGTAGTAAGGCTGACGAGTGTATATTGAGGTTAAGAATCCTAGAGAACGCGGTAATTCCGGGTTCATAACGTGTTGCGCTAGAAGCGTATCGAAACTGTAGTTCTCCGTGTTGAAACCATTCAGACTTAGCATTATCGTATCGAACGTACCAAACTGAAAAACCTTCCGTGCTCGGCTCGATAACAAGCGGGCAATAGATTGCTGTGCTTGGGTAGTACCCATCGGATAACATACACCCACCTTCGGGTCTGCCGAAAAACCCACACAAAGAATATGAGTTGACTTCTTCACACTCTCTATGTCCACACTTAGTATCTCTGCGTTCTCTAATTTCTGTGTCCATTCTTCCATCTCCAGTCCAGCTTCAAGAATAACATATTCACGTTCGGGAAGTTTGAACTCACGAAACTTGCTATCTTCAATTACTCGACGAATATCGAAATCAAATATTGGAAAGTCAGTAGGACTGCGGAGTATGTAAGCTGGATGGAAAGTCGGGATTACTTTTATACTCGCGTCGTTTACATACGGTAAGATTGAGCCACGCCAACGTGTGATTCCTTTCTTACCTGTGAGATATTCGAGAGGATAAGCTCCCATTGCACATATCACATTCGGTTTCGTCCTTGCTATGTACTTATGTAACTCATCAATACCGTTCTTCAGTTGAGTAGAAGTAAGTAAGGTTTCAAACTTATTCCCGAACGGACGATAGTGACACAAGTTTGCGAGTCTTACATCTTCTCGCGCTAAACCATTCCGGCCGAGACAGGAAATTAACTTATCACCCGACGCGCCGACAAATGGTATTAGCTGTTCATCTTCATTCTCACCGGGCGCTTCACCTACAAATAAGATTGGTGAATCTTCTGGCCCGGAATCAGGTACATATCTATTTGATATCGTCACGTTACAAATGTGAGGGTTCAAGTTTCTTTAATACATCAGCGAGATATGGCGAACACATCACACAAATTATAACTTGCGTCTTGCGTAACTGTAACACCACCATTCGTAGCTTTGTAAATTCTTCTCGTGATCGGCCACAGTAATCACACATTGCGTCAACAGGAACCGGGATTATCGGTAGCTTGTGTCTAAAGATACCTCTAACATTATCATCATGATATTCTCCCATCCCCATTACTCCTTATTCGTGCCTTCAAAAATTGGATTCGGAACCTTAACATTAAAGCGATTGTGCCAATCAGCAGCCGTGATACCTGCCGATATAACGTTAATAGCTTCTTCATAAGTAGCACCAAAATAGCCACGGTCCCTATCACGAAAGTACAAACCATCAACAGTAGTAAAAGGTATGTCGTCAATTCGCGCAACGATAAAGTCCTCGTTCAATACGATTAACATACCTTCGCCGTCTACCTTTAGTTGCGTACCTGAATAGCCGGAGAAGATAACATAATCTAGTGGCTTGATATCAACTACGTCCGGCCCGATATACTTTACGATTCCTTGATCCACACGCTGCTTTGCAATATCGGGAACGTAAAGACTTCCAATCTTATCGGGATCGAAGATCGGTGTGATAGCAACTTTCCTTCCTAAGAACTGGAGCATTTCATTCCCACTCTTTTTTGGATTCAAGCTTACGAACTTCTGTATCAGTAGTGTCAATTGCCATACTAATTTGTGTGTTCAATCTTACTGCGGCTTCTCGTAATGCCGGGTTGATTTCAAGTATGGCTTCGATCTTATTATGCGGAATCCAATTTGAAGTTTCGAATATGTCGATAACTTTTATTAATGGCTTTGGTTCTTTAGTAGACATAAGATCGAGCAGTCTATACAATTCATGTTCATCGATGCGAAGTTGAAACTCACCACTAGAAAATACAACAATGTAGTGGGGAGTCTCAGCATTTATTTCATTCTTCATCTTTCTTTTCTTCGTTAGTTACTGGCCGTGGGCGTGGCGAATACGTTTCGTCGAACACACGGTTTACATCCTTCGTGGCTTCTTTTGCCATAGCAACAATCGTGGTGAGGCTGGTATGCGTCAACCGGGAAAGCAAAAGATAATCACGAACCTTGCGACTCGGACCCGTATCGGGATTCTCTAGTGCATTACGAATTTCTTCGGTTTCAAGTTCTTCGTTAATCATAATCATTTACCTTTCTTTTTAATTTTAGCTGGCTTGTCAGTTGCTGATTTAGCAACGACTTTCTTAACTGAAATACGTGGTTTACGTTTGCGTGGTCTGGGCGGTTGCTTAATCCAACGCTCAAACGCTTTACGATACTTCGCTTTCCAGTCTAAACAAAACTCTACTGTTGGTTTCTCATACCATCCAAACGTCATAACTTTATCTGCGTGCATTTCGTCATTCAACTTTGCATAATAACGATGCACTTTTGTGTGGCAACGGTTACAAAGTAGAACAACATCTTCGTCGAGGAATTGAATATAACGTGGCGCAAATGCATCTGGTAACATACATGCAAAACGGAAATCGTTTTCGATATGGTGGCGGGATACTACGTGCCACGAATAACTGTTCTTACACTTCACACAAGTACGACGTGCGTTAACTTTGGTAAGGTCAAAACTTGTGTGCGGTAAGGATGGAGGGACAGGAATCTTATAATGAATCCGCCAAATCGCAATCCGTCTATTGTATTCTCGAATGTTCATGCTTCTTTTTGTTGCGGGATGGGGAAGGAAAATGAGAAAGGGAATTGTATACTTTCGGATTATATTTAGGGAATCCTAGTTATATACAATTCCCTCTCACATTCCTTAATCAGTTACTTGCCGAAAGGCTTCCATCCCTTGAAATCCTGCTGCTGCTCACCATTCGTTTCATTCAGGCGAACATCAAGATCACCAACGATACGCTTACCACGAAGCTCTGCGTACATTTCGCCAACGCTTGCGGTATCAGTATCGAATCCAAAATCCGAACCTGCATACTGTTGATTGAAAACTTTCTCATCACCAGACGTACGGCCGAAACCATAACCGGCCATAAGAAACTGCTTACCTACCGCCTGCGCGCCTTCACTCTGGAAATAAGTAGAGAACAAAACCTTCTTATCTTTCATCGGTCCTTCTGCTACAACCAACGGATAACGGATACCGTATGAATCTCCGCCCTTTGCATTCTGCCGAAAGAAAGACTTGGGCTGTCCGATAATAAACTCGTACGTATCCTTCGGAAGAACTTCAAGTGTTGCAACTACATTAGCGGGATCGTGTTCGAAACGTGGCATGGTTCGGTTCTCTCTATGAAAATGGATTGTTCTTAGCTGCATATTTTCCTACGGTTACTTTACAACAGCTGCTACGATTTTCGGAACTGGTTTCTGAGATAGGGTGTAGGTTTGAATTTTAGATAGTACCTTCGAGAAACTCAAATCCTTTTCGAGTAGATCAAAGATACCGCCATACCGTGTACGCGCACTGATAACTTCATCACCAACTGTACGCACACGATATACAATTTGTCCACCACCACCTGCAATTTCTGCGTGCCATACGAAATCGAAATGCGCGCACATATCGTCAGGGAAAGTTTGTCCGGTAAAACCGGGGCGGATTTTAAATAGTGACGGCTGTTCGCCAATCTTATCCGCCTTCTTAAACTGTTGCCTTTCATGTGCGGTCATGATTAAATGTTTCTTCTCGCGCTTACATAGGTTCGTGTAAGTCTTAATGAACCATTCAATCAAACTCATTTCGGTACCATAGTCTTGTACAGCCGGAAGCGTGGCACCATAATCTTTCCGCTGTGCGTTCGTTTGTGATTTCTTTGTCTTTTGATTAAGCTCCAGTCCTTTGTTCATGGCGAAACCCCGCAGGGCTGTAATATCATCTATCGCGATTGTGTCGAATTTATCATGATGATTCTTTAATGCGAAATCAATTGCGTCTGTTACTGCGTCAAATGCTTCCGCTGTATCAAATTGTCCGTTCTCGTCTAATGTCTCGTTGATTGTGATAATAAGAGGATCGACGTTTGGATTTTTGTCTTTAAAAGTTTTGCCGTGTAGTGTGTCAATGCCGGAACCGATATTAATAATCAGTGTGCGCGAGCCGGCGCTTCCTATAAATTGTGTCTTACCCGAACCGAATTGACCATACAATAGAATGGTGAGGGATTCGGCGGGTTGTAAGTCACTTAAGTTTTTAATCTCAAAGTTATTCATCTTCTTTTCTCACTCGTCAGGAGAACCGTCATTCTGTGTGTTCACATTCAGTACACCGAAGTATTTCTTTAGGTCTTGATCGAGCGCAACTTCAAGATATGTGTGACCGAATACATCAGCAAAATCATACTCCCATAAGGTCATTCGCCCACCACCTTCTGGAATTATAATCATTACCTTTCTATCACCACGCTTATAAAGCGTATTATTAGATGAGCTTTCAGGAAGAAACCCTAACTCCCCCAACTCTTTCGTTAGTGATGCATACGTTTGCATTTCATCTTCTCAACTTAAAAAGAAAGTTAATCTATCTTAGTATTGTCCCACGGACGATAAATGTAATTCGCTTTCAATTCATTAATCATCGCGGCTTCGTTTGCTTTCTTACACACTTGGTGATACGGGCAGAATGGACAGTTAACTTCTTCCATCGGCCACACATCTTCCTTCCTGTTTAGTTCTAACAACTTAAGGAAGTGCATCTGTTCTTTCACCCAATTATTTATCTGACTCTCTGTCCTACTTGATAGATAAGTGTTGATAATGGGGCCTTTTGTCTTACTGTTGTAGAGAACCTCAATGATCTGGCCTTCCACACGTTGTCCCGAAAGTTTCGACTCGGCGTATGTGTAACGTGTGAACTGATCGTTTGGTTCAAGACCGCGTGAATAATAATTACCTTCCTTAGAAGTAGTCTTGAAATCGCGGCCCCATAACTGTCCGTTCCAACGTACAATCTGATCTGCTCGACCGGAAGTAGAACTGCCGTCCGGAAACATTACGTTAAACGGCTGCTCAACAGAAAGAACTTCGATCTTACCTAGTTTCTTTTCGTTAAGCCAAAACTTATAAGCTGTCATACATGATTGTACAAGACGCAATCCCGTCATGAATCCAAACTTATCAGTCACGTCCGGGTCTTTACCTTTTGTCTTACGCTTCCACGTAGCAGTTGCTGCATTCGTGGCTATGAGTAGGGCGGCCTCTCCTATTTCATTTAATGCCTCACGCTTCTGTTTACTGTCCATCCCTTTCGTTTTCTCTAGATACTCAAACTCTAAAACTTCACGAAACTTGTGGTAAGAGGAACCAAACGCAAAGTAAATAGCTTCGTTGTTTGGTACTCGACCAATCACAATCTGATAGAAGTATTTACGAAAGCAAGTCTTGGCCGCATGAATTGCGGTGTGATCTTTAATCAATGGTTCGCAACGCGGGAATTCTTTCATGAACTCCTGCTTTATTACTGGCTCTAATTCCATTTCTTAATCCGAGTTAAGTTGCTCAGTCAAAGCGGCGGCACCTAACGCTGCGTAATAAGCGGGAGTTTTTGTCTTGCTTACTTCCATAAATTCATTCATCAATAGATTTAGAATCCAAGACAATGACCCATCAGGATATGTTGCATAATACCAATCGACCAAACGGCTATCTAGCTCGACACGTTTGGCGTATGTAGCGCCTTCGGATGCCATACCATTTCCTCACTTATCGCTTTCTTCGTGAACGTTAGGCCATTCATAGAACTATAAATCATTTTGAAATCATTCCGCGTAGACCAATTATAAATCTTCGTAAGCTCTACATCGGAAAAGCGCGAATCGGGAAAGTGAATCTCAATGTGTCCTTGATGCTCAATCGTGGCACCAATGATTTCAAGCGGAGTAGTTAAATCCGGGATTACAATACGACTATGTGATTGTTTTAGAATATCTATTGGAAGCTGAAATCGTAGCTTCGCCGTTACTTCACCGGGACGCTCTAAGATTTTGAATTTACCTTTTAGCGCGGCGTACTTCTCAATGTTATTCTTAACGGCAAAGTTTAGCGCCTCACGAATACGATACGCAAATGTTCTTGGGTCGTCTGTTGCCCAAGTAATATCTGTTCTACTTTCAACCATTGCCTCCAAATAAATCAAAACTCGCCCCAATATTTCTGGACTCTCTGTGTATCCCACTCTTGCCTCTCACTTTATTTTGTGTACCTGTACGCTTACGACCATGTGGTAACTTAGTTACTTCATCTGCATACAACTGCTTAAACATTTTCTCGATTGTGCTAATCGCTTCCGTGATTTTCCTCAAACGAATTTCATCATACATAATCCGTTCGGGATAACGTCTTGCTTTCTTTGCATTTCTTACTTCATTACGTTTTCGATCCCGCGCTGTACGTATATCACGTAACGCCAATTTCATTTCAATTCTATCTGCCGCACTTGGTCCAGATGAATATGTAAACAACTCGATCCCTCCTATTATAACGAAAGGTTACTTTGTTAATCTTGCTAATCGGAACTTGCATAACGTAAGATGCAAACGCAATGCGATCAATCGGGGTCGCTAACATTCCATGTTTCTTCGCACGTTGTATGTGGCAAATGTCGTACTGCATACATCTTACATTTCCTAATGCGCGTTTACTTATTAGTTGGCGTGTGAGTTTTATTCCACTGCCTTTGTTACTTGTGACTGTGCCTCTTGTGCTAGCCATGATTTATGAAACTCCTTTGTTACTGCTGTCGCATCATCCTTCAAGAAATCAGTACCGGCATCGTAATAATGTGCGGTGTACAGAAACATTACTAGACTCTTGACAAGACGTTCTATCATTGGAAACGTTGCGATCTGTCGGCCAAGATATTCAACAGAGAAACAAAACAAATCCCAATTCGTTGCGCCCACAAGTGTTGCTTGTAAATGATCAAAGATAAAAGCGGCACGACATTCGGGACTAGGAACTTTTGCATCAACAGTAGCCATTAATATGATGCGTTCTTCGACCATCGTATCATGCGAATCAATTGAGTCTACCAATCCTTCTTGGTCGTCAACTTCCGCATTATTTGCTGTGCCGATTGAAATTCCGTTTGCGTCAAATCCTTTTGGTGGAGTAGAGCGTTCCAAAATTCAATCTCCTCTGGTGAGCGACACATAATAGAACCACGAACTTCTTCACCGATCTCTTTACCAAACTTATCTACATTGATAAAGAGAACGGTTAGAAGTGTATTACCGAAACGCTCTTGCTGGTCTATTCTCCAAATCATATTCATCCTCATCGTCATCGTCATCTTCGTTATCGTTGTTGCGACTGAAATCAGACATTAAACCAAGAGTGTTCTTCAACTCTTGAAACTTCGATTGACGATAACGCATTAGTGCAAGACAAACGCCTTCTGGACCGGAGCGCACTGTTTCACCGGCCGGAAGAATTCGGATACCCGCAGATGTAATACCGGACAGGATTTCAATTAGCTTATTTACACTCCCACCATTTTCAAGTGTCTCAGACGCAACCAAATCAAAAGCTTGCGCCCACGCTGCAACTGCTGTGCCACACTTACCAATGGAAGTAATAATCTTAAACGGTTTTCCTTCCTTATCTTCCATCACATTAACAAACATCGCGCCGTCCGGCGTGGCTACATGAAAGTTAATACTATTGAACGTTGCAATGTTATTCATATTCACTCCTTTTAATTTCCTCTTACTTGTTTACCTGTGCTGGCGCATCATCCTCATCCTCATCCTCATCCTCGTCATCATCTTCATCTTCATCTTCATCATCTTCATCATCTTCATCATCGTCGTCGTCGTCATCTTCATCTTCATCATCATTTTCGTCAAGCGCATCAACTGAAGAATCATCTTCCGCATCGACCTCACTCATCAAACTTTCGGCCGCGAACATAAGCTTTTCAAACGGTCCACTTGGTTCAAATCCAACTGAATTCAAATCTTCCTGCAACTGTGCAACCAAACCCTCTGCTGCGTGTTGCAACTCATCGTTTGGAAACGTTGCATACGTGAGCAGGTTCTTAATTACCTTCGTGGAACTTAGCATTTTCTTCTCGATTAGTTTAAGTTAGTCTTAACTGACGCCGGAGTGGCCGCCCCATGTGGAACAATCTAACCTGTGTACCAGTGAAAGTCAAGTTTCTTTTCACATTCATTTCACATTCTTATTTAGCAAAGCGTGATCCCATTCTAATCTAAATCCCTTTAAATAATAATGACCATCAGCACTTTTTGTTGCAAAAGGAAGTCTACAATTAAGGCAAGCACCATAACTTGTATGTTGGCATACATGATTAGACTTATCAATTGCGAGCGGACTTTTATGAAGTGCCTTAACTGCAATTTTCATTCGTTTCTCATTTTTTCCTACACTCTTTGTAATCCCGGGCTGCGCCCCGTTCGGAATTAACTGAGCATCTAGTAATCCCGCGCTTCGCGCGAACATCAAGCAGGAAGATCGAAGGAAGGAAGAATGTGATTGTAATACCACGCAATCCAATCAGCATATCTAAACTCGTTTGTCTTTGTTTTCAGTGGCCCCCATATCGTTAGTGAGTAAGGAAAGTTTTGGCGCACATACATCTCGCTCTCGGGACGATTCTGAATTGGTCCATTCACGACTGTTACCTCCGAGTACGATAATGTGATAACAAAGATTGTAGAAACGGGATTGCATCATTCCTATTCTTGCTTCGGCTTCAATTTCTATACATGTTTTCATGCTTATCTCCCACGATTAGTATGGATCATTCCGACAACGCTTCTCTGGAATCTTACGACCGTACTCATCGAAATCCAATTCAAGTCTCATCTTTTCATTCATCCACCACTCGATTCTTTCACGATCTTCCTTGTCAAAAATAGCACCGCACGCACTACAATTAGTGGGGACAAGACCATCAATGTCTCGTTCGTTATTGAAATAAAACTCATGCTTACCGAGACACATATCATCCATAGAAACATTCGGATTTGGATTGACAAAGTGTTCAGTAACAACAGTAGCGTGGGGCATTTCTTTATCCTCTTAAAAATGTGAGAAAGATAGTGGCGCGTTATGCAATGCGCGTTGTGTTTTCGTTCAACCATTTAGCAGTAACTGGTACAATTGCAAACTTAATTCCTGCGTAATGTCGCCATGCCCAATAAACTCCAATCTCCTCAAACGCAAGTATTGTTGCTATCATAAACTGTGAACCAATTACGTTGTGTTCGTAAACTTCTCCAACTCTTGGATTCCTTATTTTACCTAACACTTTGAAATCTCCCGAAATGAGTGTTCCGCATACCACTCCGCCACATTTCTGCATCGTCATGCACTAGATGACAATTCTCACGTAGATACTCATATGTTGGGTATGCAATACGATTAACAGCGTACCCGAAATCGTCGTAGATTCCTACTCGTGCAATCTTCTTGTCACCATTAAAGTTACGAAAAACTTCCTCAATCACATAGAAAGGTGACATAGATAGTGGCGTGCCCCAAACCTGTCCAACTTTAATCTCAATCTTATTATCCATTTTCCTTCATCCACACATTGAATTTGTCTGCGCTAAGAGTACCGTGCTTTAACAGGTACGCACTCGAATCTAGAATTGTGCTTGTTATTGGCTTGCGCTTCTCGTCCAGTATGACCGCAACAATCTCACCATTTACATATGTGATCTTAATTACGTAAAACGTATTCGGGAAACCAAGAACATTTTCAACTCTCCACACTTGCCCAACTTTTATATTCTCGTCTAACATTTTGCACTCCACATAATGAGGGGGAGCGTGCACACCGTCAATATAACCTGATGTGCACGCTTTGTCAAGTTTCTTTCCAACTTCACTTCCTAACTGTTCTCGACTAATGACCCCGCAACTTCTGAATGAGAGCCATTGCGATACTGGTATCGGTGGCGCGGGATTCCTGTACGCCCTCAACAACTTCTGTAATTATCTGCATCTTTTCCATGAGCAGCGCCATAATCCATTCGTCAATTGTGTTCTCAGCTTGCATGTAATATGATGTTACGCTATGCAAATCTCCGAGTCTGCCATATGCTCTTGCTTCTCCCTGTTCGTGTCCTGCGGGAGTCCAGAAAAGATCGTTGAAGATTACAGAACCTGCTGCTGTAATGTTTAGACCTTCCTTTGCTGTTTTCTCCGTGACGATAAGAAACTTAACATCGTCATTATCTTCCTGAAACTTATCCACCAAACGTTGTCTTTCAACTATGTCAATTGTCGTAAACTCTTTACCATTAGCTGAACGGTTGACAAAACAGCGTGCTTCATTCCCGAGCAGTTGCGACAACTTGAAAGCAATTGGTTTGAATTGTGTAAAGATCAGAACCTTCTTATACTTCTCGTCTGGTCCTGCACTATCGTATAACTGAATAGCAAGATCAGCGGTAGCAGTTGCCTTATCAATTGCGGAAACCTGCTTCATTCTCATAATCTGCGTAAGGATACTTGTGATATTCTTCGACTCAATTTCTCCTGACGATTGGTTAAGAGTGTCGTACACACCGTCCAATATCTTTGTGTATAACTTTCTAGCTTTAGGTGAGAGTTCATGATACTCATTAATACGTACGATCGGCGGCAATTCAGCAACTACATCTTTCTTTAGACGCCTTATCATGATACGCTTAAGCATTTCCCTCAACTGCTTCACATTCCGAGCAGACTTTCCGTCGTACGTGTATGTGTTAAGGAAGGATGCATAAGAAGGAAAGAGATCAGGATATGTCATGTTAAGCATTGGCCACATTTCACCCGGACGATTCAAAACTGGCGTACCCGTCATGCAAATCAGCTTAGGCGTTTTCAGTTTCATCGTACCTTTCGTGCGCTGACTATCGGGATTCTTAATGTAATGTGCCTCATCCAGAATAGTCATATCATACTTGGCCATATTCAGTACGTCGATCCACGGATTCTTTTCGTTATACTTTTCGTGACTGTAACCTTCCGCGTCAACTGTGGTAGTCTTGAATTCTTCCTTTCGACCTACAATATCATAATTGATAATGATAAATTGTGGACGCTCTATTAGCAGTTCAATAATATCTGCATTGGATGGGGCAGAACCAAAAGCTACCTTTGGAACCTTGCCTGTGAGCCTACAGATTTCTCGTGCCCAATTAATTTTCAGGTTCGCAGGACACACTACAATCGTCGCATAGTTATTCTTAATAGCTAGTGCGAGTGACTGAATTGTTTTGCCCAATCCCATTTCGTCCGCAAGTATTCCGCGCCCTCCTGCCAGTTCAAGAAACTTAGCGCCGACTCGCTGGAACGGTCGCATGGCAAAATCGCTAGCAGCAAACTTAACTTCATAATCTGCATCTGTTGCTAACGCAATCGCGTCGAGACTTATTCTCGCGCTCAACTCCGAGGTGATAATATCTCGTGCGGTATCGCTATAAAATACTTTCGGCGCAATACCATTAGCATCAAGCGCGTCGAATACGTCAGGGATTTTATAAGCTTCGAGTCGCGGGATTACATACAGTTTCTTCTGCCCGTTATAAGTTGCGCCGTCTACTCGTGTTACAATGTTTCGTGTGCAGTTCGGATGCACAAGACACGTAATCATTTTCGACTTTTCATCGTAGTCGAATTTATAATCTGGACCATTTTCCATATACTCTAGTTCCGCTACAAACTCTGACGGAATTACAAACGTAACATTCGGAAGTTTTGTAATTGCATCACGAAAAGAAACATATTCATTTATCGCAATAGAAGACTTGCCGCCGATGTTTGTATTCTTGTAGAAACTTATAACGTTTGTGAAAACTTCCGTAATATCGGAACGCGTAACAGTAGAGTGGAAATACACACGTCCACTACTTACGTTGTCAATCTTGACAATCGCAACTAGCTTTCGTGAATTAAATATTTCGTCAATTACAATTGCTTCTACATGGGCGGCAACAATAAGAGCACGTTGCGTTGTTTCATTTTCCTTAGCTAGTTGTGTATCATATGCAGCGGCATCAATAAGTGCCTCACCATGTGCAACGTCACGCATATCTCGCATCATTTTTTCTAACTGTTCGTAATTCATTTTCTTTTCTCGATTTATTTTCGTTTGTGATTATGCTTTTACAAAAGGCGAGAATTACGGTGTGCAAGACTTGCAAACTTTGTAATTCATATTGTTTACACACTTCATGCAAACAGTTTGCTTACACGTCGCACATACACGCGCTTTAACTATATTGTTGATACGTGTGGACTGTTTGCAACGTTCGCAGTGATTTACATTCTTAAGTGTTGACATTTCTTTTTTCTTTTTTCTTGCAATGTAAATATGGTGAGAAAATTATGGCGCCACGTTTGTGAGCGCGCTTTCTTCCGCATCACTATCATACTGAAGTTGTGCAATCTTCCGACCGAGATTTACGCGTGCTGTCATTAACGCATTATTGTATTTCCCGTCAGTATAACTTACAACTTCTACTAGACCTGAAACCCTGTCCCTGATTGTGATAGTTTCAGTGTGTGTTACGTCAATCTGTGAGAGAGGCGCAATTTCCGGCATTACGTCTAGAATTTCTTTAAACTTCTGACGGAATACTTTCTTATCATTCTGCACCGTCGAGATACGTACTACTGACAAAGTTGTAACGTGAGCAGGAACCTTACGTAGTGCATCCCGAAGAAGTGTGTTGAAATTGGCCGCAATAGGATACTTGAAAATGATAGTTACTACCTGTCCGGGGATTAGACGAAAATCATACTTAGCATTAGGCGAGAAATGGATGACGAAACTGTTATCCTGCACGTTCATGCGTCGTGCAATCGTCTTAGCATATTCAAGTGTGACCTTTTCCATTTCTGACAGAGTAAGCTTTTCTGCTTCCGTCAGTGTAACTTCTGGCGCTTCAATTGCGTCAAGCTCGCGTCGTGCTTCCTCGATTAGGGCAGAAACTTTTGCGCTTACCATTTCATTATCTCCCGTTTATTTTTCGTGTCTCTTGCTTCATTGCTTACAAGAGGAAAGGTAACACATTCCGCACCGTCGCGCAAGTACCTTTCGTGAATTGTTACAATTTAGGTTAGGCTCAACCATTAGAAACATTGTGGAAATCTAATCTACCGAGACTTAATCTTTTTGCGTTTCCATACCCATACATGGCCCGCAATATGGCTAGGGGGGACATAGCCTAGTGTCTCCAAAAGTGGACACTGTCCTAAAAGGGTGACAGTGGTGTAACTGTTATTGAAGTAAGGTATTAGTAGTATAATTTTTTTTTTATATACATAACTACCCTAAACCTTAATTCTTTAACTCGCTGTCCACTTTTTAGGACACCCCCCCTAATGCCTCCCCTATCCCCGGCCCGGGGCGTGTATGGGTATGGAATACTTATTAACTTTGTAAATGTTTCTACTCTTGAAATGTGGAACCTAAATTGTCGCGCCAGTCACTTGCAAACTGGTGTCGGCTGATTCCGACGCGACATTCCGAAACTTACTTGGTGCCCATCAGAAGTGCAAGCAGTTCTTCGCGGGTAAACTCGCGGCCGCTCTCCACAAGTGCAGTTACAGCATCCAACTTCTGCGCGCGCTCCTTGTAATTTCCCTTGCGCGTCCGCTCCGAACTTGGCGCATAATTCCGCATCGCATCTGCGCCACCGGTTGCAATCTTTTCTACACCGTCAGTCTCGGAAGAATTCCGAACGAAACCGCGCGTCGTGTTCTTTGCATTGTACTCGATTGCACTGTTAATGAATTCCAGTGTCGCAACTTCTCCCCCGCAGAACTTTACCGCATCGTCCAGACTCTCAGCCTGCGGAAATTCTCCGGCAATCTCGATTTTTCCAAGCGTCGGGTGAGCAGCCTTAATGCTCTTCTTGCTGGCGACGAACAACATTTTAAAATCTCCTGTTTAACGTTTGCGGAAACTTTTAGGTTACTTACATTGTGCAAGCAAACTAGCTTCCGTTTCCTGCTTTCCTGCTTCCCTTCCATGTTTTACAATCTAACACTGTGCACACCGTTTGTCAAGTGCTCCGGTCAACTTTCTTTTCTTCGGTCCCTGTTCGGTGTCTCCTTTTTAGGACGGTTTACTTTTCAGATGTAAGCACGTTCCCAGTCCGTCCGAACTAAACTTGCGTTGCGAAATGTTACGACCGATTTTGTGCTACGTACAAACTGCATGTTTGTGGGAATGTAATACACAGTCTGTGTAGCAGTTTCACTTACAAGTATCACTCCAACGTCACTACTGGCTACCGCATACTGACTATCTTGCCATTCGAGCTTACGTATCATTTTTGCGCTCCGTTCGTTTGGCGTTTCGCTCATTTCGTCTTCTATAATCTAACACACTGTGCAACGTTTGTCAAGCCTTTTCTTTATTATTCTTTTCTAATCCTTTTCAGCTTACCGGCCGAGCCTGCATATCTGCGAGTAGCTTGGCCTCAATACTTGCGAGCGTGGCGCGTCGTGCATTCATTGTGATAAGTTTCGCTAGTGCAAGCTCGAAACATTCCCGCACTTCAGCTTCCGACATTTTGCGCTCCGTTTGTTTTAGTGGGCGATCCCGTTTCTTTTCTCTTCCAACAATCTAACACATGGTACATTGTTTGTCAAGTGCCTTTGGAATCTTTTTTCTTTTTCTTTTCTCAGGTTCGGCGCCTCAGTCCGTGCGCCCTGTCTGATGTACACAAGATAAGCGAGCGCGCAGCGGGGCGCAAGTGTCTGACACATTATAATTCTCTAATCCTTTGGCGCTCGGCCCTGTAACTTCTACCGTTACAGTTCGTGTGTTTAAAGATTAGAATTCTAATAAACTTGGGGTGGGGTGCCCAAAAAATGAGCGAGGCCGCCGCAGAAAATATGACTCTGACAAAACGCGTAACACTTTCCATCACGTACACTTATTTTTTATTCAAATTTTTCGCAGCATACTTTTATCGTTGTCTCAATTATGGACACTTTTCTTTTAGCTTCTTCTCAACGTTAAGAGAATATGGAAACACTTGGGTATGTGATTGATCGGCACTTGCATATGGGCCGCCCTCGTTGTATATTGTAAGTTGCGCCCACTCTTTCCACACAAGTTTCTTATCCTTTTATTTCATCACTTAAGAAGGAAAGGAAATGGCAAAACCGAAGAATCCGCCAATCCCGCGCACGATTACCGTTAAGAAGGGCAACCTTCAGAAAACGCTTCAAGCTCACATGAAGAAGATTTCACGGTACACTCCAAAAAGGCCACGATAATGACGACTCAAGCGCAGAAGGAACAGAAGGAAAAGGAAGAGGCCGCTGCTGCAAAGGATAAGAAGACCCCGGCCCCTACTTCTGTAAGTAAGGAAACGGAAGAAAGAAATAAGAAGCAGACCGAAGCAGTTAAGCAGATTCAGAAGTTGACGACGGAACTGGCCGGGGATACTGCACCGAAGTTGCCAACGTCACAACGTTATGATAAGAACCCGAATTCCACGCCACCCGGCGAACGTAGTTTGGCAGATACGCCGACAAGTGCAGCGACTTCACAGTTGACAAGTGCGGCTCTTGCACTTAACGCAGCGTCTGATGCATATACGTTGCAGGCTGATTCGGATAAGCGTCTCAAGAGTGATCCACGTTACGAGCGCGATCAGAAGATTTTTGAATTGGGTCAGACGGGGATTCCTATTCCGTCCACACCGTCAACTGGTATTGAGCCACTGAAGGTTGTAGTTATTCAGCAGCCGCCTGCAAGTGCAGCTACGTTTGATACGACTGATGTTAATGCTCAGGTTAAGCATGATATGGAAGTATTGAATAAGGCGCAGCAGGATTCTAGAATTCCTCCCGGCGAACAGGATGGACCTGACGGTGGAGAAGTTCTTGCGAAAGCGCCGAAGGGACAGGAAAAGAACTTTAAGCTTTAATCATTCCTTTAGCACTTAAGTAAATGAAACAAGCGCGGCTCACCAAATGGCAACCGAAAACGTGGCAACCAGAGTACGAAACAATCGTGGCTCTGTCAGCTACAGGTATGGCCAATACTGAACTTGCTGTTAAGTTTGGTTATACTAAGGAGCATATCAGTAATATTCTATCTACGGACGAAGCTCGCGCAATCAAAAAGCTTATGGTCTCAAATCTTCGAGATAAAGCTAACGAAAGCATCGCATCCCGTTTAGAAAGAATAGCTGAGAAAACGGTGGACCGCCTCGAACAACTACTAACTGAAGAAGATAGATTTGATAAGTCGCCACTTTCTATTCTTGATCGTGGCTTAGATGTTCTCCGTTCGCAAGGTCATCTTAAGACTTCTACACAACTTAATAATCCTAACACAATCCCCGGCGTTGGTGGTGGAAATGTATTTAACACTTTAGTATTGCCGGCCGGGAACGCTGCAACTCTCGTCGAGGGGATGAATAAGGCGAATGAAGTAGCGCAGTTACACGCACAAACAGCACAAGCTCCAATCATTGTAGAAGTCTTAACTGAAGTAAAGAAAGATGAGCCTTGAAAATCATGATCCTTCAATTAGTTTAGACGATCAATATAATTCTCTATTAGACGGACGCACATTAGTAAGTCATAGGAAAGCGGCAGAAAAGAGATTCGAAAATCTTTCTACAGATCAGTGGAAGTATCTTCGACTGCGAGCAAAGAATGATCTTTTCTTCCTTTCTTATGGTGTGCTTGGTTTCAAGCGCCTTTCTGTTAACTTACATGGCCATCTCTGTAGCTGGCTTGAACATACAAGAGCAGCGCAGTTCAGAGAAGAATTACTTCCGCGCGGTCATTTTAAGTCCACTATTGTTACGATTGCGGACGCGATTCAGATTGTTCTTACTGATGATTTGGGTGATAGTATTTGGCCTCGTAATCTTGGTACAAACTGTCGTCTTGCAATCATCCATGAAACACACGCAACAGCGTCAGGTTATCTCTACGCAATCACAGGAAACTTCCTAACAAATCCAACGCTTATGGGTTTGTTTCCTGAGTGTGTACCTTCACCAAAGAAGCATCGTATTAATAAGGAACAGTTAGAACTGCCGCGCGATGAGTCTTGGGCAGAACCTACTATTGATACGATGGGTGTTGGTGCGCGTGGACAGGGACGACACTATAACTTCCTGAAACTTGACGATCTTATCGGAGATAAAGCTAGAGATTCTAAGACTGAAATGGAATCAGCCAAAACTTGGTTTGATAACATTCAATCTTTCTTCTCTAAGTTTGGTGACGATAAGTTTGATTTGATTGGTACGCGCTGGTCATTTGATGATTTGTATGCGCACGCACATGAAGTGTATGGTGATCAGTTAAAGCGTTATGTGCGCGGTGTTGAGGAGTTGAATCCAGTAACCGGGAAAATTGAAGCTATCTTTCCTGAAGAATTCACTCCTAGCAAGCTATCAATTCTACGTAAGAACACTAAAATCTTTTCGGCGCAGTACGCAAATGACCCAAGAGAAGGTGCGACTTCATTCGATAAGGGTTGGAAACGTTACTATCAATGGTTATCCGGCGATAAGATAGCCATATTTTCAGGTGACTCGCACACAGTCGTACGTAGAAGTGAACTTGATATCGTATTCTTGGTCGATCCTGCTGTTTCTGGTCTATTCGGTTTGTGTGTTACTGGTACAGACTCTAAAAATAGAACATTCGTACTCGAAGCTATCAAGGGAATTAAAAGACCTCCAGAATTTACTGAATTCATCTTCGCTTTAGTGCAGAAGTGGTGGCCACGTACAGTAGCGATTGAACACGAGTTGTTTTCGGAAGTGTTTTCGCACTGGTGGCAGCGTGAGATGGGATTCCGTGGCGTTCGTTTCAATATCAGTCCTGTTACGACGAAGAAACGTGCGAAAGCTGAACGAGTAATGAAGCTATCTAACTATTTCTCGGCCGGGATGATCTACTTTCATGAGTCACAGAAGGAATTGATAGAAGAATTCGACAATTTCGGTGCAACTTCTAACTATCACATACTAGATTCACTAGCTTATGGTCCTGAAATCTGGCGTGCGGGATCAAACAAAGCTATCATGGATCAAAATGCAGCAGCAGCTAAGTCTATTATGTCAGGAAGGGACCCGGAAACGGGTTATTCGCTCATCCTTTAACGTTCGTAATGAGGTAAGATTATGCATTTCGCGTTATTTGACGCGCTTCGGCCACTGTTTGCACGCCTAGTCGCAGCTGCAATTTCTGCACTTTCCGCACTTCTCGTAGGCAAGTTTAACTTCTCGCTCGGAACGGAAGCGGAATTAGCTTTATCTTCTTTCGTTCTACTCGCAGTTTACGCTATCGTACACAAGTTGTTGAACCGTTCTATCAATCCTAGCGATGCAGCTTCTGTTACGGTCACACGTATCGAGAATGATAAGCAGGAAGCTAGGCACGCGCAAGAGGCTTCTGTTACAGTTGTAACTGTTGGCGAAAAGAAGTACGATCCTAATTCTATTTAACGAGTAAAGAAAATGGCCGTCATTTACGAAATCAATACACAGAACGCTGCGATCCCGCGCGAGTTAATGGACTTGGCTCGTGAGATTATTAAGATGGGATTCTGGCAATGGTACGTTGAACATAACATGATGAAGATTACAACAATCAAGTGGTTGTTTGTACGCAAGACTATTTACGTACGTGATCTTCATTCTGTGTTCGTTATGCTATTCGGTACACCTTCACAAATTACGGAGTAGTAATGTCGCTACGTAAAATCGGATTCGCTATCATTCCCCTTGTCTTTATCGGGATGATTTTTCTTGCGGTCGGTTCGCAGGATTGTGTGTTTAACGGTGTCGAACACATCTGCACCAGATCAACAATTGAAAGTTCTGATAAGGTAATGATTGCAGTTGGCCTTCTCGTTATCGCAGGAGTTGGAATTGCATTGGCTCAATCCCGTCCAAAGCGCACTCGCATTTAGTATCGCTATTGGAATCGGTTTAATCTTAGCAGCGTTTACAAAAGAAGGAACGGATATCGGGAAGTATGAAGATACATTCTTCACGCCGGATAAGATCAAACACGCAATCGGTTCGGGTATTACCGTTGTTGTGGGTTATTATATCTTCTCTTGTTCGCTCCGAGTCGCGTTACTTCTATCTTTGGCTGGCTGGATTATTCTTGAAATCGAACAGGCGATTATAGGCAAGCGTCAAGGCAAAGAAGTTTGGAAGTTTATGTGGCGTGATATTATTGCTGACATAGTTGGTGCCCTAATCGTTTCTTCCCTTATCCTTGTTTCTCGTATCGAGTAGAAGAAACGAAATGGCATATCCCCGCCTACTAAATCTTGATGTTGATACGAAAGCTCGGCTTAGTCAATACATCGACACCGAAATTTCAAACCATTATATCGAGCGTGGTTCTTTTCTTGATGATCTTGAAAGGTGGCAGAAAGATTATTGGGCTAAGCCTGTAACGGAAGCAGCTACGTTTCCATTTAACAATGCTGCGACAATCGTTATTCCGCTTTCTGCTATTGCAATTGAAGCAGTCCACGCGCGCACCATGACTACGTTGTTTGCACTGAATCAGTTTGTAAGTGCTCGCGCTGCAACTGATCGGTGGTCAAATGTTGCGCGTCCATTAGAGAAGTTTCTCGACCGGGCATTGCTAGAAGATGCGCGTATGTATGATAAGATGAATTCGATCGTACTTGAAATTGTTAAGTTCGGTACGGGTACTGCAAAGGTTGGATACGAGAAGATAACTAAGACTGCGATTCGTGAAGTGAATGGTATCGAGCAGGAATTTAACGTAGTAATAAAAGACGGCGCTACTGTAGACGCACTTCCTGTCTCACGTTTCTTGATGCCATTTTCTGCAACAGAAATTCGTAACGCACATTGGAAAGGTGAAGAACACGTATCTTCGCCACATGAAATTGAGCAGATGATTCGTGATGGTTTGTTTTACGACGATGTGATGGATGATTTGAAAGGTTGGGTTACACGTTCTAATACTTCACCCGACACAAATCGTACTACAGAAACGCAGGAGCAGTTAGAGAATCGTTCACCAATCCTGCCAAGTCGTATTAATTGGATTGAGTTGTGGATGACTTTTGATACTGATTCGGCACACGAACCATTTAACGCAGACGGTAGTGGTGGCGAACTTCGTGTCGGAGAGCAGCGAGAAATTGTTGTCTATTATCACAAAGACTCGGGCACGTTTCTCGGAATCAGATACAACTGGAAAACTGATCTATCTTCTCCTTATCATAAGGGCGTCTACTTTCCTGTTGAACATCGCTGGGCGGGGATTGGAGTATGTAAGCAAAACGAACAATTCCAGAAAGAAATAACAACGCAACATCGTCAGCGTTTGGATAATGCTACACTGGCGAATATGCGTATGATTAAGATTTCAAAGCTATCTGGTTATGGTCCGAACGAACCAGTGTTTCCCGGTAAGATGTGGTTTGTTGACGATCCGCGCCATGTTGAAACATTCCAGCTTGGTGAAATTTATCCATCGTCATATAACAACGAACAAGGTACACTGATTTACTCGCAGCAGCGTACTGGTATCAGTGAAGTACAGTTGGGTATGCCACAAATGGGTACGCCGGGAACTGCAACATCAGACCTTGCGCGTATTCAAGAAGGTAATAAGAAGTTTGATTTCATCTATCGTAACATTAAGGAACTGACGAACGATATTATTGTTGACTTTGCTGCGAACATTCAACAGTTTGGTTCGCGTCAACTTAGTTTCTTAGATGACAGTAATCCCGCGCAAGGTTTAGTGCGCAGCCTATTCACGATGCCTACGGAATCTATTCGTGAAGGGTTGATATTTGAATTGCGTGCGGCGGGTCAGCAAGAGAATAAGATTGTTGACCGTCAGAATTGGGTTCAAGTTGCGGGATTGCTTACACAATATTATACGAACCTACTTCAGTTGTCACAAGGTTTGGGTGATCAAGAAGCTACTGCTAGAATTGCAAAGCAAGGAATGATTGCTGGAACAGAAGCAATGAGGCAGATTCTTGAAAGCTTCGATATTCGTAACGTGGATAAAATAATTGTGAAGGAATATGAACAGATGATGCAACAGGCAATAGGGGGAGGAAATGTTATCGGAGCTAACGGCGCAGGAATTGGTGGACCTCAAACTGCTATCCCGCCAGCCGGAATGGGCGGCCTTGCTGCGCTTATGTCGCAAATTGGAGGCGGCGTCCCTCAATGATTTAGCTAACTTTACTAGAGCAGAAGAAGCATTTGAGAAGAGAGGATATGTTTCAGGTATTAGAAAAGTTAGTTTCTTGATTTCGCAGTTGTATGAAATATCGCACGTTCCCGCAATACAGTCACGAACACAAACTAATCCAACGGTACCGACTAATGGAACCACACACGAACGAAGCAGAAGTGACGCCAGAGAATTCTCCTCCGAATACTGATACTCCTCCCGCACCAACGCCAGAAGTTAAAGACACAACGAAGGAAGATAATTCCGCAAGATTGCTGGAACTGTATACCGAGCAGATGCGTGCGAACAACACACGTATTCAACAGTTGGAGCAGGAAGCTACTGCGCTACGTACGCGCGCGGAAACATCTCCCCCGGCTGATCCTGCTGTTGAGCGTGAGCGTTTCTATAATGATCCCCGTTCTGTAATTCAGGAAGAAGTTCGTAAGGCGATTGAACCGCTTGCGAAGTTTGTTAGTGGCGTACAGGCAAATTCACAATACGATACTATTAAAGCGAAGTTTAAGAATGATCCTCGCTTCTCGAAAGTTTTTCCGAAGATTGAGGCTACGCTTGATAGTCAAGTTCGTGAATCTGGTACGGCTATTACTGAGCAGCAATACTACGGACTTCTACTAGCAACAATTGGTGGCGCTGCGGCTGGATTGATTCCGGGCGTTTCACTTACTGATGATCTTCCTTCTAATTCCACGAACGGTTCGCCAAATAATCCCGCTCCCACAAACGGAAATAATTCGATGAGTAATCCTCCGAATGTTCGCCCAACTTCTCCGCCCGCTCCCGCTCCGCGTGCAAACGCAAACAACGCCACGCCACTTACTGAACTAGAGCGTCGTATCATGCGTGAGCAGGGTTTCTCAAATGAAGCAGACTATCGTAGGTGGATGAATATGCCTGCTACGGAAGTTGCAACTGCGAGCTTTGATAAGCCAGCGCCAGCAACGGGGAATAGATAATGGCTAACACTCGCGATAATTCCGTTAAAGGGATTCCTGACGCGTCTCCTGTTCTCCCTGCCACTGTTACCACGACAACTACAACAATTGAAACAACTGTAATCCCGACACAAGTAACGCCAAGTATTGCACCTGTTGGCGAAACTGTTCATGAACGTCGTGTGCGTCTTGCGCAAGATGAAGCGCGCTTGATTCAAGTTCTTGATCGCGGGATTGTTGCAGATCGTTTGTATGTTCCACTTCCTCCCGGTGTTCACGGAGAGTGGGCAAGAAATGAGCAGATTGAAATTGATCGTATGAAGATGATGGGTTTTGAGATTGATACGAAGTATGCTAATAATCGTGGACTACATAATAATGGTACAGGTGCAACGATTGTTGGTGATGTAATTTTTATGACGACTACGCAGGACAACAAGAATCTAATCAATAAGATTTATCAAGAAAGGTTCGAACGTATTAATGGTAAGCGGGGCGCAGCTAGAACGCAGAAGGAAGAAAGTGATTTTCGTACTGCAACAGATAAGCTTGATATGCCAGTTATTCATGAAAGCTCACAGTCAGTAGCTTCCACAGCAGAAATTTTGGCTGCTCTTGAACAGCCGAAGATTTAACTTCTTTGTTCCATTCAAATAAAAAGTGAGAAAAAGAAATGCCACGCGGATTTATGAACGCAAGGCACGGCGGCACAAATGTTCCGATGGTGCGCACTGTTGCATATGCGACCGGACAGACTTTTAAGCGCGGTGCGTTGCTTATTGATAATGCAGCCGGTACGTATCAAGAGTGTATTGGTGACGCTCCTGCTATTGCTGGTGTTGCGTTGCAGGGCGCAGGAACGGGACCAGGTTATGATGTAAGTGGTACGCCCACTGTTGTAACTGGTCGTGTGCAGGAAGTTTCCATGCTTGATGCTGCGCCACTTACGGAGTTTTCTGGTCGTGCAGTTAACGGTGCGGTCGATCCAGTTCTACCGTTGCAGACGCACATTGGCGAATTGTATCCTGTGAAGAAAGTTGCTGATGACTGGGTTATTGATATGACTCCAGTTGTTTCTCCGGCAGTTCCTGCTAACCGTATTGAGATTACTGATATTGATGCAGATGCTAAGATGTTTCTGTTTAAGTTCCTCTCGTCGGTTATCTCTGGTCAGGGTGGTCCTAGCACCGCTTAATTTCTGCTTGATTTTCTTCTTGATTTTTGTAGTTCTTCTCGAATTGTCGGAGTGAATGAAATGATTGTACAGGGCGCATTTAACCACCTTTTCCGGCCAGGTCTGCGAAGGGATTTCCGTGATTCCTTTGAACAGTACGCACCGGAATACTCGCAGTTTCTGAAGGTATCTCGTTCTGATATGCCAGAACAGTCGGCAATTACAATGAGTGGACTGTCGCGGCTTCTTGAGCGCGGCGATGGTGAGCCACTTATTTATGAGGACCCGAAGATTGGTCCAAAGGTGATGGGTGTTGATAAGGAATTCGCTCTTGGATTTATTATCACACGCCGTACTGTTGAGGACGATCAGTATAAGAAGGCGAATCAGGCTTCTAAGTGGCTCGCGAAGGCTGGCCGTAACACAATGGAATATCGTTCTGCTGCACTTTTGGACGATGCGTTCACCGGAAATTTCTTCCGTGGAATGGATAACCTTCCGCTGATTCATACCGCGCATACTACGCTCGGCGGCGGAACTGTTTCTAACCGTTCTGCTACGGATGTTGCGCTGTCCAACGCTGGTATTACGGGACAGTTTGACCTGTATCAGAATATGAAGGATGAGAATGGCGATCCGATGCGCGCATTTCCGGATACGCTTATTCTTGGCAACAATGCAGGCGATTATCATACGGCACTTCAGATTTTCAATTCTGATCTGGAGCCGTTTACTGCTAACCAGCAGAATGATAATGCAATCCGTCGTCGTATGCCGCGCGTGAACATTATCGTTTCACATTACAAGACGAATCCGAAGTCGTATTTCATGATGGATTCTTCACTCAACGACGCACACATGGTTATCCGTCGCCCGATTGAGTTTGATGACACGTGGGATTTCGATACGGATGCTGCGAAGTATAAGGCAACTACACGTTTCCTTGTATGGTTTGTGGATTGGCGTGGTTGGACAGGCTCGAATCCGATTTAACTTTCCCTTGCTACAATTAAGGAAATGGATAAAATCTACCTGCTTAAAAATGCTAATCCCGCAACTGCTCAGGGCGAATCAACGTACATTCCCGAAGGGGATTACGCAGTAACACTTGAGCGTGTTGTGGATTCAAACATCATCGTTCGTAAGATGGATGGTTCGGATATTCAGTATCTGCTTGGTCAGCCAATTACTGGACCGGCTGATGTAATTGCACTCTTTGATACTCGCGGCACGGAAGCTTCTATTTCTGTTGTTGCTACGCACATCGAGTAACTTCGGATTAAATTAAACGAGTTGAGAAAATTATGCAGATCGCATTGCTAATCGGGGCGAATCCGAAAACTTGTAACAACACAGCAGTTGTACGATTGGATGCGACTCGTTGGAAAATGATTACGGGGAATGTTATTGATAGCGTGATAACGCTCCGTAATTATTCCAATGGGTCCATTATTGACCAGAATGATTTTACTGGTCCGTGCCTCGTGTATTGTGATTTCGAAACGCGGGGTTCTGAAAGTTTCGTTTCAGCTTACGCGGTTCCGTTTGACTCAACTGATTAACTAAGGAAAGAAAAATGCCAATGTCCATTACGCAACTACGCATTGAGCTTCGTGATGCACTTGGTGTGGATGAGAATGATTTGTCGAAGGATGCGGCTGATTTACTTCTCAACCGTTCGTATTGGGAATTGCTTGATAAGTTCCCGTTTCGGGAAAAGGAAGCAACGGTTACGTTTAATACAATTGCAGGTACGCGCAATTACGATATGCCTTCGCCTTTCGAAGCAGTAGTCTCAATCTCTATTGAAGACTTGTCTAGTTTTCAGCATACACGTTTGGAATATATGGACCCGCGTGATTATGAAGGACAGTATGTTGGTGCGACATTCGCGCACGGTGTTCCAATTAAGTATACGCGCGAAGGTTGTTTTGCACGGCTCTGGCCGACACCAGATCAAGTTTACAAAATGACACTTAAGTATCTTGCGCCACTCGCAGACTTAAGTGACACCAATACATCGGCAAAGATTCCCCAATCGTGGGATGATATTCTATTGCTCGGCGCAGTGTGGCGCGGCTTCATGAAATACAATGACTGGTCGCGTGTAAATGCTGCGAAGGCTCATCAAATTTCACTTATCAATTCACAGGTGCCAACACAAGCGAAGGAAGAAAGAGATACTTCTTTTGCTGGATTGAATGTTGCGTCACGACCATACGATAATAATTATGGTAGCCACAGAGGTTCAAATGGAACAGGACGTTACAATCGTTTCTAAACCTGAGGAAGTGAAATGTCTTGCGAAAGAACACTTCCAACAGGTTTCCAAGCCGAGGAAGATTCGCTCCAGTTCCCGAGTACGCCGGCTGTTAATTACAGCACAGGACGCAGAGAATTTGCTAGCGAATTTGATACAACGACACGCAACTTAATTCAACTAAGTTTAACACGTAGACCCGATGCAATTTCGTTTAATTACCTAACGTCATTTACATTTGGACCGATAGCGATTGGAGATACGTCAGCCGGGATTATTCCTTATGTATGGCGTATTCGAATTCTCAACTCATCTATTTACTACGCACGCGAGACACTTACTAAAGACGATTGGCTTCCTGACACTCTCTTACTTACATATGAAGGAGTAGCAGTAAGTGAAGTAGATGCAGGATTCGATCAGTTTGGTAGACTTGTCGTAACTGCTCAACGCGGTAATGATGTTTGGCTCTACTATTATAATTCACTTATCGCTGCGTACGAGTTTGTTAGTTTCGGGAACGGTAGGAATCCAAGAGTATTGCTGGATAATCCAGACGACATTACTGATTCTGACGTACTGTTCTTTTACGTATCAGACTCACTTAATAAGATCGTCTACCGGCAACAACGTGACAGATACCTAACTATATATGACACTCCAATTACAGTTGTTGCGAACAAGTATTTGGAAGACATTGTCAAAGCAACGGACAGTAGAATCCATATTGTTTACTCCGAAAGATTCCTCGCTTCAGGGACGTACGAAGTTTTTCATATTGAGTCGGCCCTCTACCCCCAAATACTACCGCCCGAAATCGTTGAAGTATTTTCCGCTGTTCTGTCTGGTGTATTGTTGTTGGTTGTTATTACTTCTGATGCTAGTGATTCATTAACTGTTATTGGTAGTGTGCGAAGCGGTACGTTAACTGATCCTATCATTATAAGTAATGCTGCAATTGAAACGGTTTCTACGCAGGCTTCGATTCAAAGTGGATTGTTGGTGCTTCCGCTTATTCTTAACAACGCGGAGATTGAAACGCTTTCTGCTACGGGTTCGATGCGGTCGGGTATTTTGATACTGATAGTTATTCTTGACGATGCTGAGATTGAAACGCTTTCGGCACAAGCTAGTGTGCAAAGTGGAACATTGGCGATCTTCCCTTAACTTCTACTAAATAAAAATGAGCAACTTGATTATAAGTAGAAGTCAAGAGATTCTCTTGCCTACTCCGATTCCGCAACTGGAGGGACATTTCCATGTTGAACTTCTAGATGCAAAGACGCAAGAAGTGAAACAGGAATTGAAGTTTAAGAATCTAATTGTAAACGCGGGATTAGATGGTATTGGCGCAGGAAACAATCTACAGAATATGTATGTGTGGCTTGGTGTTGGAACTGGTGCGGTTGCGCCTACAAATGCAGACGTACAGTTAGGTGCACAAATTGGTACGCGAGTTAATAACAATGGTGGATTCGCTGATACATTTGGTTATGGTGCAGCGAACGCTTACAGTTTTCAGAAACGCACACGACTCTTGCTTGAAGCGGAAGGTAATGGTAATCTTTCCGAACTAGGTTTGTTTGGTTTACAAGTTGGTGCGCCGATGTGGACGCGACAACTCTTTAAGGATATTAACGGCGTTACAACTGTCATTACAAAAACGTCTGCGGATCAGTTACGCATCACGTATGAACTGAGAATTAATATTCCAGGTGATCTTGCGGGTACGGTTACGATTGATTCTGTTTTGTATAATACAGTAACCCGACCGGCAAACGTAGGAAGCTTTTGGTCTAACGATCAATTTGGTGATTTCCGTGGCTTATCTCCCGCATCAATGGTTGTACATAATGGTGCAATCGGTGTATCAACTGGTGCGCCCGGTGGAGCAGAAGCTGCAACAAATACAAGTGCAACTGCTTCGGCATATGTTAATGGCAATTACTTTCGTGATGTTACACACGTATTCGATCCCGCGATTGGTAACTTAACTGGCGGTGTGCGTTCTGCAAGTTACTGGACCACAGGAAACTCTGCACTCGCGCGTACGTTTCAAACTGATTTCGGTGTGGGGATTCCGAAGATTAATACGAAGCGTTTGACTCTTGTTGTTCGTCACGCATGGGGGAGAGTGTGATACCGGCCACAGGTTTTCTTTTACAAGCTAACAATGTAAACAAACCTGTGGTGCCGGTGTTACTTCCGCTTCCACATATCGGTTTGTATTCTGATGGGCTAGCAGAAAGTGAATGGATTAATGAGCCGGATGAATTGCCGAGCCAAACGGAAAAGAAACTTGGCAACGGATACTCAACGGTCGGCGCGGGATTCGCTACTGATTCATTTGGTTTTCGACTTTCGCTGATATTGCCGGAAGCATACGGTGTTTTGTTAATTGATGCGATTACACTTCCGAAGTTGGATGAGAACTTTGATCGTGAACTTTGTGGCAACTTAGTCATATTAGAACGTGAGACTTGTGCAATAGTAAGTGTGTTTTCTCCAGCCGAACCTTGTCCTATCGTAAGTGCGTTTGGTGAAAAAGAAAGTGGTGTGAGCATCTTAGTAACTGCTGCCGATGGTAACTATCAAGCTGTCACAGCGCGTTACAGTTTCTTCAAATACGACGGATTCACGAGGTACTTGTGACACTTATTAATTGGGTACAAGCTGGTGAATTTGCTATTGCGCGAAATGATATCTATGGGCGTGCCGATGTAACTAATCGTCCGCTGCGTGAGATTATAATTGCGAGTGGATTGAATCCTGATGTAGACTTTCTAGGATTCCGCGCCGCTGGTGCCATTACATTCGCTGAACTATTAGGATTACCCACGACGTTAGGTGGTTATGGTATTAGTGATGCGTATACTAAAGTAGAAAATGATGCACTCTACTTATTGAAAAGTGGCGGAACAGTAACAGGCAACTTGAATGTGAATGGATTGTTTAATGGTGCTGACGGAAGTTTTGGAATTGATGCACCTATTGTGCGTACAGCAGCCATTCAGATTTTGCAAGTAAGAGAAACACTTTTGCTTGCGCCGAAAGCTCCAACTTCTATTGCTATACGTAATGGTTGGAATCTTGCTGCCGCTCCAAGTGGCGGTAACTTCTTAAATCAAACTGGCTTGGCTGTAACTGTTGATAATCTTACGACTTCAGTTAATGCTGCAAACGGTATGTATGGCGCATCAATGAGTATAACGCATCGCGTCGCAACAATTGTTAGTGATATGCAAGGTTTGTCGATGAGTGTGACAAACAACAATGCTGCGGGTATTGCCACTAATATAGTAGGTATAAATTTCTCTGGTAGTAATGTTGGTAATTGTACTACTATGATTGGTGGTAGTGCATTAGTTCAGCAATATAGTACGGGTACGATGACGACTGCAATAGCTTTACGTGCACGTATGATTCATCAAGGTACTGGACTTGTTACTACAATAGCAGGTTTACGTGTTGTGCCATTGGAAGGTGCTGGACCAAACACAAATTTGTACGGTTTACATATCGAGAACCTCGCACGTACACAGTCCACGAATGTATTTGGATTGTATGTTGACGGTTCTACAGTTAATAATGCAATCGCAGGTAAACTTGGAATTGGTTCGCTTGTCGCACCGACTGTTCCGCTTGAAGTAACTGGACTATCTAAGTTTACTGACGATGCCGAAATTACTACGGCTAATAGGGGACTTATCTTGAAGTCCACGAATGGTTCACGTTATCGTCTTACAGTTAGCGACACGGGTGCGGTTGTATCTACAGCTGTTGTTTGAGTTTAAACGAGAGTGAGCATGTTAACTTATCTAATGTTACTAGTGCAAGCAACGCCGCGGGCTAATAATCCGTTCTTCACAAATGATTGGGACGGGATTATTAAACTAGGTGCGCTCATCGTTGCGATTGTTGGTCCGCTCGGCACGTTCTTTTGGAAGGTGATGCAAGGACCATTTCGTGAAGCTGACAAAACACTTGATGACAAATTGGTTGCACTGACGAAACAATTAGTAACTGACATTGACGGCGTTGGCGAACGTGCTAATGAAATTGAATCTGGTTGTATCGCAAACACGAGAGATATTGTGGCTGTCACAGCTATGGCAAATGCCGCTACGCACGAAAACAGCGTACAAGATAAAGACATTGCTAGGCTTGGTGAAAAGTACACGAACGTAGAAAAGGAACTTAGTAGAATAATTGAGTTGCTACACAATATTGATAAGCGTTTAGTTGAGCAGGAGACTACGTTACGGTTAGCATTGAAACAAAAGGAGAATTCTTAATGCTAGATTCTGCGTATACTTTCGTACTGCGTGAAGAAGGTGGATTTGTAGATAATCCAAATGATCCCGGTGGGCGCACAAACTTCGGGGTCACACAAAACGTTTACGATGCTTCACGTAAGAAAGATGTAAAGAACATTACTCCGCCCGAAGTAAAGAAGATATACGCAGAGTTTTGGCTTCGTGCTCGCGCTGATCTTATTGCAGATTACTCACCAGAACTTGCAACTGTGCATTTCGACGCGGCAATTAATAGTGGACCTGCACAAGCTGCAAAGTTTCTACAGCGCGCAATTGGCGTAATTGCTGACGGACATATTGGACCACAGACACTAGCATTAATGAAGTCTCAATCCCCACGTGATGTTATCAGATTGTACATGAGAGAAAGAGAAATCTTCTATATCAATTTAATATTGAGAAGGCCGACTTCATTAGAGTTTTTGAAAGGCTGGTTGTTTAGACTTAGGAAGTTAAGGTATCATATCAACGTCGTCTGCTAAAATAAGATTATGTCAGAGACCACAAAGAGAGTAACGACGGAAGAAAGGATTGAACGTGCTCAAGTGAAACTTGTCATTGATAAGAAATTTGTGCATGAGTTTAAACCTGCGGACACTACACCATCAGTCTTGAATCGGGAGGTGATTGTTTCTAGCGGGGTCGCGGTTACAATAACAAACTTCGATGATGGACAAGAAGGACAAACGATTACAATTCTAGGCGACGGTTTAGCTACGATCACGCACGGCACTCGAATCTTCACCAACACAGCAGTTAATAAATTACTTGGATTGAATAAAGTATATAGATTCACGAAGTTTGCTAACATTTGGTATGAGGATGCCTAATGCCTAGAACAAGACCGTGGAGTGTAAATGCTCCGCTTGGTGCACGTGACGCACGAGAAATTGATGATGCAATTCGTGAGTTACGTGTTGATCTTGACGAGCGTTTGAAAGAAGCTTTTCCGAATTGGGATACTGAACCCGGTCCGATTGTTGGTTCTGATACGCTACTTGGTAAGACAACGAAGCGTCAAGTTATTTCTCCGTATGCTGCGCAGAGTGGTGTAGATGCAGTTGTTTTAGGAGCCGTTGGATCGTACGCAGGATCAGGCCCAATGTATATCCCGATCATTTTGCCGGTCGGAGTTACGGTTACAGAGATTGCATTTAATGTTCTTCGAAGTTTCGCAGGATTAACTTGGTCAATTTACAAGTGGCATTTCGCTACAGCTAATACTAACGTTCCACTGTTCACTGGTATTGATAACAATGCAGGACGCCATTCATTTATACCTGTTATAACTGCGCCGGGTATTTTGATACTTGAAGGCGAGTATCTTGTGCTGTTCCTAGATTTGCCTAACGGTGCTACAGGTGCAACATTTGATTTCTACGGCGCGCAGGTTACTTACACTGTTCCCGATTCTCGTTCTACCATCTAATTCATTAAGTAGGAGAAGGAATGGCTAGAACGATTGCAAAGACTGTAAATCCGGAAAGGATGCCGGCGGCAGATAATATGAAGATGGAGAAGTTTGTAGAAGCACGTGTGAATCTTGGAATGATTACACAGATTGATCCTTCTGATATTCCAACTGGTGCGCTGCAACTTGCTAAGAACGCTACTGTTCGTTTCGATCGCACTTCTCGTAGATATGGTACTGTATTACTTACTCCAATTAAACCAAACGCACTAACGGTATTGAAGACGTTATTCATTAAAAAGAATAATGGTTCTCCATATACGTTACGTTTCACACCAACTACTGTACACTCACGACAAGCTGCTGGTTGGAGTCCATACACAACACTAGCTGCATTAACTGGAACAGTAAGCGATAGGATAAGTACAGCGTTTGTACTTGATAACTTAGTGTTTGCGAATAATGGTGCAGATGAGATTCAGCTTGTTAATTTTGCAGCTGAAACTCATGCTGACCTTGGTAACGCGCCTAAGTATCGGTATGTAACGGGGTTCTATAATCGTGTTGTGGGCGCGGCATTACGTGGTGTGAATGAAGTACAAATTGGTTGGTCAGGTGATGGAAACATTGCAGAGTGGAATCCAATTACTGATGAATCTTCCGGTAACAGTCCACTTGTTGAATCACCTTCTGATCTTTCTGATTACATAACTGGTGTGTTTGGACTGAGTAATGTATTGATCGTGTTGCGTGAACAAAGTGTTTGGGTTGGTTACAAACAACCTATCGCACAGTTTCCGTTTAACTTCCAAGCAGCAATTCCGGGCGTGGGTTGTGATGCGCCACACTCGGCCACTGTAATTCTGGGCGGGGTTGCTTGGCTTGATACACGAACGGCGGGAGTTTATGCTTATACGCCGGGCGGAGAACTTGATAGGATTGGACAGAATGTTGAATCGGAAATCATTAAGAACGTAACTGATCCGAAAAATATCTTTGGTTCTTACAATCCCGTTTTCAATGAGTACACTGTTTGTATCCCGCAAGTTGGTTCTACGTTAGTACGAGCGTGGACATATAACTTCCGCACAAAGGCTTGGGTTTTCTCGGAGTACGATTCAATTACTTCACTAGACGACACCGATTTGGGAACGGCGGGAACCACAATAGATCAACTGGTTGGTTCAATTGATAACTTGCAAGGAACGATTGATTCGCTCTCGCCAACGGCGGTCAATATATCGACGCGTTTGTTTGGTAAGAACACAGGAGATATTCTACTTGAAAATCCAAACGCTGATAGAGATGCTCAACTTACACCAACGTCAGCTAATGATGGACTCATCTATGAAACAGTCCTAGCAACAAAGACATTCAACATACCAGAAGTAGATACTTATATTGCACAAGTTCGTATTGATTATCGTCCAATCAAACAGTGCACGTTGACACTTGAGTATTCTAAAGACGGTGGTGATACGGATGGAAGTTGGAAGGTTGCTAAATCAGTTACTCCGGTTTTGATTAATAAGACGCAGCTTCTCATCTTCAATAAGAACATCAAGACTAGAAAGTTTGCATTTCGTGTTCGTGCATCTAATGGATTATTCGAGCTAGTAGCATTTGAGATTCATGTTTACCCCGGCGGGAAATCTGATGGATGATAACTATATTCTTGCTGTCCCCTGCAAGGAGAATGATGGAGTTGTAATTAGGAAAGTGCGACCTATGGTTCTGAGTCCCGAGAATGTAAAGCGATTTTGGGAAGAATCTAATAAGTTCCGCACTCTCTATAACGAAGAACTGCGCGGGGATTTCAAGAAGTTTATCGAGTTGTTTGTATCGTACGGTCCAGAGGGAATCCAGTCGAACGGATTGTTCTGGGTCGTAGATGATTTCATTGGCGTGTTCTACCTAACGCATATCGAGCCGGGTGTAAAGGCAAAGGTACATTACACATTCTTCGATCGCAAGCATTTTGGTAGAGTGCCACTCGTGCGCGAGATGCTTAAGTTTGTATTCAATAAGTATCAGTTCGTTAGAGTTTCTGCCGAGGTTCCTGCTTACGCTGGTTCGTTAGTAAGTAACTTCGTAGAATCAGTTGGGTTCTATCGTGAAGGAAAGTTACGTAATGCTGCACTGTACAAAGATGCGTGGTTTGATGTTAAACTTTACGGCATACTGCGCGAGGAGACTGAAAAGTGGGCATGAATCAGAGAACAGTTGGCGGCGGTCCTGCTGTTGGATTGGGTCAGGACTGGACACAAATGTTGCAGGGTGCACTACAAACGGGATCGTTCGGCGCGACAACTGCTGGACAACGTTTTGGTGGTGCCGATCCTACTGGACAGTCACAAGGAATGTTTAGTATCTTGAATGATATTCTTTCCGGTGGCGCTGGCCAGATGGGTGGAAGTATGCAGCAAATGATTTCTAAGCAAAGCGAACGTGATGCACAGAATCTGCGCGCAAGATTTGGACAGCAGGGTGGGCAAGCGTTTGGTACGCCGGCCGCTTATGCAGAGGCGATGTTGCGTTCTGAGACTGCACCTAAAATGACACAGGCGATTGGTGGGCTACAGTTACAGGCGCTCATGCCACTGTTGCAGATGATGAGTGGTACTGCAAACAAAGGAATTTCGCAGGCTGAAACTGTTATGCAGCCGTCAGGATTTAGTCAGTTTCTTGGAACTGCTGCGCCAGTTCTTGGTGCTGTTGCCGGCGGACCACTTGGTGGAATGTTAGGTGGAATGTTTGGCGGTGGCGCACAACTTCCAGGAATGTCAAACTTCGGTGGGTTCGATATTCCTAGCATGAATTTCTATAACCGCTAAGGGGAAGAAAAAGCAATGGTCCAAATCCTTCCCGGTGCTGATGCATTTCTCGCGCCTGCGCTTACAAGTTTAGTTCAGTCGATTGGACAAATGTACGATCCCGGTTATGCTATGCGTGAAGCATTGAAGAAGCAGGTTGCTATTAATCCTGCACTCGCACAGCAGCTTACGGATATGCTCCGTAACAATCCTGCGATGGGCGCGCAACTTGGATTGGGACAGTTTGGTAATACACTTGCGGCTGGACCGGAATCAACTGGACAGATGGTTGATAACGCAATGCGTCCTGCTATGCAAACTGCTTTGGCTGATCCGACGAATACAATGTTTCGTGCGAATACGGCTGTCGCTGGAACTACGCCGGGCGGGATAACTAGCGATCAGTTCAAACAACTGACAGCACAGGCAGGAATTAATTATGCCCAAAAGAACCCGCAAGAAACTGAATCAATTGCAGCTACAGGGAAGTCACAAGCTGGAAATGCTATCGAAAGATCAACGGCAGCAGAAGCAGGAATTCAGACGGCAATCTCGCAGGAAGCTGAAGGTTTTTTTGAGCGCAATAAGAACCTCGATCCCCGCGAAATTGTTGATGGAATCTTTAATGGACGTTTCTCAGGAAAGGATATATCCGCGGTACTAGCTTCTCCGCGTGGTAGAATGTTGGCACCATTTCTTTCTGAACGTGCTGCGCGTCAAGAAGAATCAATGCGTGTACGTTTGATGAATGCTTCAAATGCTGCGGATATGGTGCAAGGTGTTGATAAGTTGAAACAGGCACAAGCGTTTCGCTTCTTTGAAAGTGTAGACGCGGGATCATATGATGCAGCTATGTCAT
>Ga0136611_10000117_pt1 | contig 44586 bp, 41 predicted proteins | sample AntDrymUQ2232306_2_FD_106645 | JGI IMG/M metagenome (GOLD analysis project Ga0136611, IMG submission 106645) | Polar desert sand microbial communities from Dry Valleys, Antarctica - metaG UQ223 (23.06) | ecosystem: Environmental > Terrestrial > Soil > Desert | place: Antarctica: Dry Valley... | reverse complement strand
CGTGCCCTCGGGCCATTCGCGCCAGGGTCGCACAGCCCGGCAGCAACGATTGCATTCATCAGGCGGTCGGCGACCGCGCCATCCGCCAGCGGCTCCCGCAGCAGATAGCCGGCCTGATGGTTGCCCGCCGATGTTTCGAGCAACCAGGACGGCGGCAAGGTTAGCCGCTCCATCGCCACCTTGGTGCCCACGTCATCCAGCATCACCGCATACAGGGCTTGAAAGCGCGCCTTCTGCCGCCTGTATTGGCCAGCTTCGTCGGGCCTGAATACCGCCAGACTGAAGTAATTGTTGGCGCTGGCAGGCAGGCTGCTGGCCAACTCGGATTCGCCCTGCCACGGCCTGCCAAACCACACCTTGGCGGCTACGTTGGCGGGGTTGCCCTCGAAGCCGACCACTACCGGGCGCGCATCGGCCGGGTCGTCGCCAAACACTGCAAGCAAAAATTCACCATTGCTGAGGGCGTAGGTTGTATCGGTTATGTCGGTTTCCACGGCATCGTGCGCAGAAACTGTCATGGGTGCGTTCATCAGCGCCACCTTTACGCCGTAACCTTGCGGGCTTCTTCCAGCTTCACCACCAGTGCGCGGATTTCGTCGTCGGACTTCCCGGCGATGCGGGCGGCGTTCAGTGCCGCGACCTCATGCTCGGGCCAGCCGACGCAGCGCGGCCCCAGGCTAACTTGCTTAGTCCACAGACCTTGGGTGATGCGGAGATAAACGGTGGAACGGGAGTATCCGGATGCGGACTTGACGGCCGGTAGCCGGTAGATCATGGATGCCATTTTGAACCTCAACAGACAGTAGCGAACTTGCTGAGAGGAAGCGTATTTGGGCGATCTGGGTGATACAGCGTGAAGCTGCGCACCCACGTACAGAGGCATTTCGCTGGCGCGCGGGCAACCGGGGTAGGGCGTTACCAAGGCGCACGACGCTGCGCCCCAGAGGGAAAAGTTGGGCGAAAACTTTCCGCTCAACTATTTCAAGATTTCATCTTCTTTTTGATGGTGCTGGCGTCGCGGCCACTACCAACGGCACTCTTGGCAATATGCCGTGAGTACCAAACATCGGACATGTTTGGTCGTTTCTTTTTCTGAGCGCGATATTCTTTGCGCCAGCGTTCATACATGGTCTGTGTGTCAAGTCTGCGCGCTTCGCGCCTTGTGGTGCTGGGCGTATAGCGAACGTCCGCCGTGGTGGCGTGGTCCACCAGTTGACCAACCATCACCGTATCGATTGAGTAGGCGCCGTCGGCATAACCTATAAAGTCGGGCAAGGGCAAGGCATTGTTTCCTGCGACTAGGATCAGTATGTTGTTGACGCGTAGACACAGCATCTGGCTGCGCTTGTTGCCGGTAGCGACACCGATTTCCCACAGACCCGCATGGTCGGTTTGCTTAATCGCACTTCGAATGCCAACGGTCTCAGCCACAAATTCGCACACCGCTTGCGTGCTGCATTGCCATTGCGTTAGCCGGTCCAAGGCAACGGGCACCCGATTGATGTCGCTGCGCTTGTCGCAAGCGATGAACGACTCCGATCCACTTTTCGCAGTGGAGAGACTGTGCACCGGCATCACACATTCGCGCTCGCGGCCTGGGCAAACTGCGCTGGTGCCGGAGCGCGCCTTGGCAATAAGCTTTTGAGATTTCATCGCCGCCACTGCTTCCGACGGCCATTGGTCCAAGTCGTGATCGCTGACCAATACCGGCGCGTTTCGCAGGGCAGCTAATCGCGCCAGCAGCTCAATCAACACGGCATGGGGCGTCATGCCTCAGCGGTTTCGGCGGACGGCACATTAGGTTCCTTCGGCTCGATCCCTGAGGCTTCCAACATGTCGCGCAGCCTCAAGTCCAACTCGTCATATTTGAGCGAGCAGGAATTGGGGTGGGTGATGCGAAACGCTATAGCCTTCCCCGGTTTGTCGCCATCCGCCATATACGCCGTCAGCTCCACCTGGGTGACGTTATACAGGTGCAGCGGAACAGACTTGCCGATTTCATCGAGCAGGTCATAGACGGCGTTCGTGTTTTGATCCGTGTCCGCTTCCACCGTCAGGCGGTCGCCTTTTTTTGCCCGCGACGACAGCCGCAATTTCTTCACCACCACTTTGTCAATGCCGCTGCCTACAGCGGGAATGAAATTGAAACTCTTTTGACTCAACGGCGCAAGATCATAAACACGTTGGTCTTTCGCGTCGGGTGGCAGTTCCGGCAGCTTGAGAATCACTGTGGCGAATATGCCCTGCAGCGGCTCGATGGCCTTACGGGAGCCGCGAAAATTCAGGTCCAGCGAACCCTCTTTCTGCGAGTACACGAAAACCACCTCAAAAGCCGGGTTGTGCGGGCGTCGGCCAAACGCCCCCTCCACCCATTCGATGCTTTGCTGCGAATAGTCTTCGGGGTAGGCAAAGAAGTAATCCAGCTCACCACGCCGAAAGGGCTCTACTACGCAGTTGTTGCCGCGCCCCTCGGTATGGTGAAAGTAGGTACGAATCCGGCTGGCCAGCGCGTCAATGCTGGCCTGGTCCACTGCCGCCGCTTGATGGGGCAGGTTCTTGCGCTTGCGCCAATAGGGCAGGGTATCCGCGTGACAAAAGCGCGTTGCACCTTTCCAGAATGGACTGTGGTCAAGAAAGGTGACCATGGCCCGCTCGTAATGGTTGGATAGTGCCGCCAGTTTTTCGACGAACGCCCTGTGGCCATCGGGGTCTGCCCGCAGGTGCCACTCGGCCTCGTCCAGGATCGCCCGAAAGCCCTTCTCGCAGCTTAGTTCGAAGATGTCCCGAAATTCCGCATCCATGGCGTTGCGCTGGCTCTCGGTCAGATAAAGCCACGCCCCGAACAATTCGCCCGGCTTGGTCCGCGCAGTGGCGGAAAATTCCGGTACGTCACAACCTTCCTGCCCCTGAAAGTAGCGGGTAAGAAGGGCATTGGGCATCTGCCGGAAGAAATCTCTGGTTGAGTAATGACGGGCCATACTTTTTTCCCCAGGTATGACGTGGACCCAACATGGGACCAACGCCATCGGACGCCTCTGGACTTTACTGTACATTGCAGTATATCCACAGTACATATGATGTATTGAGTCTATATCGAGGACACCATGGCCACCGCCAAAACCACTACCCTGACCTTTCGCATCGATCCCCGCCTGAAAGAGGCGCTGCGCACGGCTGCCGAACACGAGCACCGCTCCATTGCTAATATGGTGGAAGTGATGATTCGGGATCATTGCGGAAGCAATGACATTGCTATACCCGAGCAGGGCGCGCCGTCCGTGCCGGTTAAAAAACGCACAGCAGGCAAGAAATAAAAATGGCGCTTTCCCTCAACAAATCCAAACTCGACAATCTCGCCTCCGATATCTGGAAATCTGCCGAGCGGCTACGCGGCAAATTCAAATCTTACGAATATCAGAGCGTTATCCTGCCCATCATCGTCATCCGCCGCCTGGAGTGCGTGTTGATCGACTGGCGGGCAAAGAAGGCGGCGGAAGTGCTCAAGAGCCGCCCCAAGCTGTCCGAGAAGGAACTCGCCAAGTTGGTGAAGGAGCTGGAGCTCAATCCCAAGCAATGCCCGTTCTCGAACCATACCGGCTGGACATTGCGCAAGGTATATGAGGAAGATCACGCACTGCTGGAGGAAAACTTCCGCGCCTATGTCAACGGTTTTTCTAAAAATGTCGATGACATCATCGAGCACTTCAACTACCGCGCCACCATCGGCCTTATGGTGAAAAACAACCGGCTCGCCCCCATCTTGAACCAGTACCGGGAACTCGCGCTCGGCCCCGACCAGCTCTGCGGGCTGGAGATGGGTTACATCTACGAAGAGATACTGCGGCGGTTCTCGGAACAAAGCGGCGACGAGGCTGGAGAGCATTTCACCCCGCGCGAAGTGGTGCGGCTCATGGTCGAACTGCTAGAAATTCCCATCCCCGACCGGCATTTTTCCATCTACGACCCCGCCAGCGGGACCGGCGGCATGTTGTCCGTAGCCAAGGAGCACTTGCTTGAGCGTGCTGATACACCGGATGAAAAAGCGCGCGTGGAGAAGTTCGTTACCGTTCATGGGCAGGAACTTTCCCCCACCAACTACGCCGTCTGCCAGGCCGACCTACTGATTAAAAACGATGGCCAGGCCACCGTGCATCTTGGCAACTCCCTAATTCCGCACGACTCGCACGGACGGGAGCCGGGCGACCAGTGGCCTGAGCCCAAGTGGCGTTTCCACCGTATGCTCAGTAATCCACCCTTTGGCGTCACCTGGGGCGGCAAGGACGGCTATGAGAAAGAAGCCCGCAAGCTAGAGAATACCCGTTACAAGGCCGGCATGCCGCGCGTGAATGACGGCGCATTTCTCTTCCTGCAGACCATGCTGGCGAAGATGGCGCCGCCTGCGGACGGCGGCAGTCGCATCGCCATCATCTTCAATGGCTCGCCCTTATCCAATGGCGACTGCGGCTCGGGCGAGAGCGAAATCCGACGCTGGATTCTGGAGAACGACTGGCTGGATGCCATCGTCATGCTCCCCGACCAGCTTTTCTACAACACCGGCATCTACACCTACGTCTGGCTGTTGCGCAACGACAAGCCCGAAAGCCACAAGGGCCGGGTCATGCTGATTGACGCCCGCAAACAGTTCGAGAAAGAGCCCAAATCTTTTGGCAACAAGCGCAACCGCATCACCGATGCGCACCGGGCCTGGATCGAAGAGCGGCATCGGAAAGGGTGGGCCAAGGGCTATGACGACGAACATGTCAAAATCTTCCAGCGCGAGGACTTTGCGTACCATAAGGTCAGCGTCGTCTTCTGGCAGACGGATGAGCACGACCAACCCGCTGTCGTTACTGAGCCTTACGAGAAGGCATTTACGGCAGCGAACGTGAAGAAGGAGCAGGACTTCCACGCGAGTGACCTGAGCTTTCGCGTTCGGGTGAAGGCCGGTGGCAAGGAGAAGACCCTCACGTTCACCGTCAAGCCGACGGACAACGCTAGCAAAGCGTTTAAGGAGGCCATGGCCGGCACCGACGAAACGCTGTCTGTCGAGTGGACGCACCGCCACTACCTGCAGGACGACGAATACATCCCGCACGGCGAGGACATTGCAGCGTTCCTGAAACGGGAAATCGCCAAGCCCATCATCCGCTGGGTAATCAGCGCGCAACTCGGCTACGAAATCCTGCCGAGCAAATACTTCTACCGCTACCAGCCTCCTACGTCTGCGAAAGACCTGCTGGCGGAGTTCTGGAAGCTGGAGAAGGAGGCAGAGAAGATGCTGAAGGAGTTGGCGAAATGAGCGTTGCGCACGACAGCTTCCTTGACCATCTTCCCGTCGAATGGAATTTCGACCGTTTCAAGGATGTCGTCTCCCTGCGTAACGAAAAGACGGATGAGCCTAGCTCAGAAGAAGATTACCTCGAACTTGAAGACCTGGAATCGGGCTCCGGTCGAATCCTGAGCCGTGGCAACACGCTTACGGTTGGCAGCGCCGTCACGCTGTTCAAGAAAGGTGACGTCCTTTTCGGAAAGCTGCGCCCATATCTGGAGAAATATTGGGTAGCCGAGTTTGATGGCAAGTGCACGGGTGAAATTCTGGCATTTAAGCCGCAGCGTATCGTAAGCCGCTTCCTGTTCTATTGTCTTGGTTCGCGGTGGTTCATCGAACGATGTAACGCGCTGGCCTACGGCGCAAAAATGCCGCGTGTCAGTTGGCCCACACAACTGTCCCAATTCAACCTACCGCTACCGCCTCTGCCGGAGCAGCAGCGTATCGCGGCTTATCTGGATACGAATTGCGCGGCGATTGACGCAGCGGTGATCGCCAAGCGCAGCCAACTCGAAACCCTCCATCTGCTTCGCAAGTCCATATTGCATTTTCTTTTCACAAGCCACGGCGATGCGCCGATCGAGCGTGTCAAAGACCTTGCCGCAAAAATTACCAGCGGCGTAACGCCTGATGGTGGAGCTTCCGGTTATCACGACAGCGGCATTCCGTTGTTACGCAGCCAGAACGTACATTTCGACGGCTTGCGTCTTGATGATGTGGCATTCATCTCTGACGAAACTCATGAAGGGATGATGGGTAGCCAAGTGAAACCACGGGACGTATTGCTTAATATCACTGGCGCGTCGATTGGCCGTTGCACTTTCGTGCCTGACGGCTTCGGCGAAGGAAATGTTAATCAGCACGTCTGCATTATTCGCCCTGGCCCTAGGGTAGATCACCGGTTTCTTGCCGTGTTCCTTTCTTCACCCATGGGCCAGGATCAGATATTTTCGGCCTACACGGGCGCGTCTCGACAGGGATTGAGTCACAGCGACCTCGGACTCATTCGCATCCCGTTTCCAAAGCTAGCAGTGCAACGGCAGATTGTTGGAAAAATAGAGCAACAGGATGGGAAGCACCGCAATATCTACACTTGTATCGAATCCCAGATCGCCACCCTCACTGCCTACCGCAAGTCGCTGATTCACGAATGCGTCACCGGCCAGCGGCGGATCACCGAGGCGGATGTGCGGCGGGCGCAATGCAGGAGCGACCATCATGAGTGAGAAACAGACATCCAAACCGTCCGTGTTTACAGGCGCCGGAGCTTGAGCATGGCAAAAAAGAAGCAGCCCCCGGAGCTGACGTTTCAGCAGCACATTGCGGATTACCTTGTGCGCGAGCACCACTATGGCGTACTGAAGCAGTCCGACATTAGTGACACCGAGCACTGCATCGCCGAAGATCAGCTCTGGGCCTTCCTCAAAGCCAGTCAGCCCGAGACGCTGAAAAAGCTGGTGGACGACTACAGCACGGACGCGCGGGAGGAGGTGTTCAAGGCGCTGCGCAAGGCACTGGAGCACACGCCGCTGTGGCTGCTGTTACGCCAGGGGCTGAAGGTGCGCGGGCTGGAGTTCAGACTGTTCTATCCAAAGCCGCGCTCCGCCGCGAGCGCCGCTGCGGCCAAGCATGCCGAGAACTGCATCACCTTCCGCCCCCACTTCTACTTCGGTGAGGCGAACCACGAGATTGATTTTGTCTTCTACCTCAATGGTCTGCCCATCGTGGTGCTGGAGCTAAAGCACGAGGCCAACCAGAATGTGCATGACGCCGTGGCGCAATTCGGCAAGCGTGACCATACGAAGAAGATTTTTCAGTATCCCTTCCTCTACCTTGCCGCCGACACCAGCGACGTGATGGCCGCCACCAACCCGCGCCACGCGGAGAACTTCCGCTGGCACAACAGGGGCCTGACCAACGAGGCCACCAATGCCGATGAGTATCCGGTTGAGTTCCTCTACCACGAGGTGCTGTCGCAAGAACAGTTGCTGGAGGCGCTGTCGTTTTTTCTCGTGCGCGTGCCGGCGCGTGAGGTCGAAGGTGACAAGTCTGCTCGCCCAGCCTCCACCATCTTCCCGCGCTATCACCAAAGCCGTCTGGTGCGGCGGGTGGCGCAGGGCATCACCGCCCACTTTGTTGATAAGGGTGACATAGGGAAAAAGTATCTGGTAGACCATTCGGCTGGTAGCGGCAAGACGCTGTCCATCTGCTGGCTGGCTGACCGGCTCCATAGCCTCTACAGGCCCGGCAAGAACGAGAAGCTGGTGGACATCACCTTCATTCTCACGGACCGCAAATCGCTCGATACCAACATCCAGGAGGACATCGAGAAGTTCACCCATCTGAACGGCGTGGTGGGCATTGCGAAAAAGGCCGACGACCTGCCGCGCTTTCTCAAGGAGCGTAAATCCATCATCGTCACCACGCAGCAGAAGTTCGCCTGGGTGCTGGACGAGATTCAGCAGAACCCGGAATTGAAGCAACTGCGGGTGGCGTTTTTGATCGATGAAGCTCACCGGTCGCAGGAGGGCCAAATGGGCGCGGCCATCCGTCTGCCCTTCCGCAAAGTGGGCGAGCCGGATGACGAAGCACCGGAGGAGGATATTGAAGAGCAAATTGCCAAGGTCATCCGTGAGCACGACCTGAATCAGTTGTTCGTCGCCTTCACAGCTACGCCTTCGCCGGCCACGGTGTCGCTGTTTGGCAAGCCGTTTGACACCTATACGGAGGCGGAGGCCATCGCCGAGGGCTACATCGTGGACGTGGCGGCAAGCATCATCTCCTACAAGACACTCTACAACCTGCATTGCCCCATCGTCCCGAAACCGGACGAGGAGAAGTTCTACCCCAAGGGCGTCGTGTCCAAGGCGCTGCAGAACATGGCTTTTCAGGACGACGGCTTGATCCAGTACAAAGCCGAGGTGATGCTGCGCATCTTCGAGAAGGACGTGACGCCGCTCATTGGCGGACGCGCCAAGGCGATGATCGTCACGTCATCGCGCGTGGCCGGCTTGCGGTACTTCAACATCATCAAGGAAAAGCTCAAGGAACGCGGCGCCAACTACAAGGTGCTTTACGCCTTTTCCGATTTCGTCCTCCCGGAGTCGAACGCAGCCATCAGCGAGCACGCGGTGAATGAGTTGCAGCCAGGCGAGCTGATCGAGAACCGCTTCGAGGGCGACGACTACCGGATCATGGTAGTAGCGAATAAATTCCAGACCGGTTTCGACCAGCCCTTGCTGGCGGGCATGTTCCTGGATAAGCCGGTGGTGGACCGTAATGCCGTTCAGACGGTTTCGCGTTTGAATCGCTGCCACCCCGGCAAGAATGCTGTGGTGGTGGTGGACTTCACCAACAACGCCAAGCAAATTCTCAAAGCCTTCGTCAAGTATCGCAAAGGCACACCGTTCGAGCCGGATGAACCCGATCAAGACATCGTTCCGAAACTGCTTGAAGAAATCCTGTCGGCTGGCGTTTTCACCCAACTGGATGCCGCTGCCCTGTTGGGCCTGATCAAGATGGGAACGGATGCGCAGGTGCAATTCCGTGTGAAGGCTCTGCGCATCCGCTTTCTGGCGAAGCTCACCGATGGGGAAGACCGCAAGGCGTTCGCCTATCTACTGGGCCGTTTCGTGAAGAGTTTCCATTTCCTCAATTGCTTCTTCACCTATCCAGCCGAAATACAGGACTTTGCCGCTTTCGCCGAATTTGCTGGGCCGCAACTTGTCAAAACCGGCACCGTGTCGGATTTGATGAAACTGATTCGCGCTACAGAGGTTACCAAGGCGGCAGTGCAGTATCAGGGTGTGACGACGAGCGGCGGCCCGGTGAAACTCCCGCCGCGGAAAGGAAAAAAGGGCGGGGGACCACCGCCCGCGAAAGTGTCTGTGCAAGACATGATCACGGAGATTCAGGCCAAGTACAACATCACGGACGAGGAGGCGCTCTATATCCGGCAGGTGACGCAAGAGATGGTGGCTGACCCCACTATCCACAGCACAGTCCAGGCGCACCGCGACGACCCAATCTATCTATTTGGCCCGTACCACGAGCAAGTGGACAGTGAGATTCAGACTACCTACGATGCACGCGAACGTTACGACGAACTGGCCGACCCGAAATACACCGACACGGGGGGCATCTTTGACATCATGGCCGTGACGGTTATTCGAACGCATCTGTCGCTTGCTGCGTGACACCATGAGCAAGTCGATCCGCGATATTCCCGAGGCCGACAGACCGCGCGAAAAACTGCTTCGTAAGGGCGCGGCGGCGCTGAGTGACCAGGAACTGCTGGCCGTGTTGCTCGGCAAGGGCACACGCGACATGGATGTGATGAAGTTTGCGGGCAAGGTGGCGACAGTCATCGATGAGAAAGGGCTCGGCGTTCAGGCCGACGATCTTCGCAAGTTCGAGTCTTCATAAGACGGGATTAATGCGTTGACGAAACAGTCCCCAAACATGGAAGCACAATTCAAAGTGCGCGATTCTGCACAAAGCCTGACTGCCTACTGCCGAGAAAACAACCGCGTTTGTCCAATGCCGCAGCGGTGGAACAAGCTTTACGAAATGCTGCCCAACCGAAATAGAGCAGGCGTTGGCTGGGAGCCTCCACTGCCGCTGATCCTGGGCGCTTGGGACGATACGCAATGCTTAAGATGATGCAATTGGCCGAACATATTGAGTGGGCCGCCGCTCATGGCGCGTTGGAGTTGGTAGGTCGTTTTTTGCGAGAACTACGCGAGGAGGATTGGTTTCATCTTGGCGGATAAACCATGGACAGCCTTCACTCGTTGCCATTTGCTTGATCACCGAGCGTAATTTCTGAACTTGAGCATAGGGGGGCGAAAAAATGCCCGGTCCGTTTCCGGGGCAGGTTTCGCCGACGTTGGCCGCCAATCCGGGTTGCCGGTACGACGTGCCCGGTCGATGCGGACCAACAGATAGAAGTCGAGAGCAATACGCGACTTGACGTGTCTTGGGCAAAGCTCGAAGAACCAGCGAAGCGGCCCCAAAAGACTTTTTGGACACGACTCCAGCCGAATCGCCCGTTGGCCAGTGGGTAGCAGAACCCCTTCATGGCACGATTGCTCCAAGGGCAGCATCAGCTCGTGTTCGTAGATGTACCCCGTCCACTCGTCCAACTCGGTGAAGTAGTCGGGGTCTTCCGCAGCCATGACGGTGTGGTGCCATAGTTCGTCAGCCAAGTCGGCGCACTCGACGGTTCGCACGTCACGATCGTCGTACTCAAATCGTTCCGCCTCGGCCAGCCAGAGGTGCCCGAACTGTTCTTGCTTGCTGATGTATCGCGGCATACCTTAACAACCCTTAACATCACGATACCCCAGGGTTGTTGAGACAAGCAATTCTTTTTTTACTATGGTTGCTCCGCCAATGGAGCGGCCGGGTTGGCTCTGATGTTTCAATGATCGCGCTGGGTGGCAGCCATGCAACAGCCTCACATACTTTTTTACAGCCGTTTTTGAAAGGCGCGTTCAAGCAAACGGGTAATGCGAACAAAGTGAGTGTCAGAACCGACTGGGGGTATTTTTGGGGGTACTTCTAATTTTTTTAAACAAAAAAGCTAGAATCCATGCGGGTTACAGAGCATGATCTGTAAGACGTCCGCCCGCCAGTTAAATCAATGGGTTACAGCAGTTTTGCTGTAACCCATTATTGTTTGTCCCGTTCCAGGTCCTGAACGGCGGAGCGCAAGGCTGCGAATCTCGCGGAGATGTAAGCCGGCAATTGGTTTCCCCAGTACACGTGCTCGGGATTGGTCGTCAGGACGGTCTCGATGACAGCTTCATCGCCCAGCCAGTCATGCAAAGACTTCAGCAGCGTGGAATAGTCGGCAAACGACTCGTGATTGGTACAAGGCCAGTCGCTCCCCCAAAGCAGGCGGTCGGCTCCGAGCTCACGCAGCCACAGGCGCGCCAGCACACCAGCGTCAAGTCCGCCCAATCTGTAAGCGCCACTGAGCTTAACATGCACCTTGCCACGCCGGGAACGGGCGCCCAGGGTGCGCACCGTTTTGTCATGGGCCGAAATCGCTTCCGGCTTTCCCATATGGTCGATCACCAGCGGCATTGCATGGGGCAGTTGTTCGAGGACGTCCGGCAACAGACCTTTGTCGGTGTGCAGTTCGACATGCCAGCCGAGTGACAGCAATGCGTCCCAAAGCAGGTTAGCCCTCGGCCATTCAATTAATTCATGCGAAATTCCGGCCAGATTCAGCCGGATTCCGCGCACGCCCAGTCTGTGCAGCGGTTCGAGCGTTTGAAGCGTCGCGTCGGCGCCGACGACCGCAACGCCGCGCAAGAAGTCCTGACACCTTGCGAGTTCCGCAAGAAGTTGAGTGTTGTCATTCCCCATGAAACTTGTCTGGACCAGAACGCCGCGCTTCACCCCTAGCGGTTGGGCCTTCGCTTGCCAGCTTGAAAGAGAAGCGTCGTAACCCGGTATATAGCGCGCACCGACCTGGGCGATACCTGCCTGAAAAACATGGAAATGCGTATCGATCGCGGTTTTTGACATGTCTAAAAACATGGTTTATATTATAGACATCTATAAGACCATATGTTAAATCAAACCTTGACTTCAGCGCAGCCTGCGGCAGGTAGCGAACAGCCCGCGCCTGGACAGAGCCGTTATGGCTGGCTCGCAAGCTGCCTGCGTGCCCGAATCACCTTAGGCGAATGGACTCCAGGCGCAGCATTGCCGCCTGAAGCCGTGCTTGCCAGGGATCACAGTGTCGCTTTGGGTACCTTGCGCCAAGCGCTGGCGTTGCTGGTGGCCGAAGGGCTTCTTGAGCGTCACCATGGACGCGGCACCTTTGTGCGAGCGGGGCTGGGGGGCGCTTCCATGTTGCGGTTTTTTCGCTTCCGCAGCGGTGGCGACCTGCAGACGAGTCCCAGTTCAAGCATCCTCTCTCGTTCGGTGACATTGGCCAGCGCTGATGAGTCAGACGCGCTGGGATTACCTGCAGGCGCGAGCGTGCTGGGCTTGCAGCGCCTGCGCACCCTTGGGGATAAGCCTTGTCTGCTCGAGCAAATCACGCTGCCGCTGCCGGCATTCGCCCCGCTTGTTGCCTCCGAAACGCCTGCCTGGGACGACCTGCTATACCCCATGTACCAGCGCGTTTGCGGCGTCACGGTGCACCGCGCGGAAGACCATCTGAGCTTCGGCCTGCTGACGTCTGTTCAGGCCGAACTGCTCCAGCTGGAGGCAGCGCACCCTTGCGTGCAGGTGCGGCGCAGCGCATTCGATATGGCGGGGCGCTGCGTCGAACTGCGCACCACGCTGGGGGATGCCTTCGCATTCCAGTACACGGCGCAGATTCGCTAGGACTCCGATGCTTCCAAACATTTTTAACCCTCATTACAAGAGACATTCATGAATTTCCTCGATTCGTCTAAAAAAGCGACACGGCGCGCAGCCGGCAGGTCTTTGTTGGCTGTGGCTTTGCTGTCGGCGTGCATGGCCGCAGCCGCGCAAACTCCGGCGCCCTGGCCCACCAAACCCATCACGCTGGTCGTGACGTATCCGCCCGGCGGCGGCGCCGACGCGATGGCGCGGCTGATTGCGCCGAAGCTGGGCGAGGCCCTCGGCCATAACGTGATCGTGGAAAACAAGCCCGGCGCCGGCGGACAAATCGGCGCTGCCGCCGTGGCGAAGGCGGCGCCCGACGGACATACCTTGATGCTCGATGCGTCGTCGTTCGCGGTGAATCCGTCGCTCTACCCGAAGTTGCCCTACGACGCCGAAAAGGCGTTTCGCACGATCGGCGTTATCGCGCTGTTTCCGAACGTGGTGCTGGTCAATGCGCAGTTTCCCGCCAATAACATCGCCGAGCTGATCGCGGCGTCCCGCGCCAAAAAGGACGCCGTGTCGTTCGCATCGTCTGGCAACGGATCGGCGCAGCACCTGGCGGGCGCCCTCTTCAAATTGGCGACGAAAACAGACATGGTGCACGTTCCCTACAAAGGCGGCGGACCGGCATTGAACGACGTCGTCGGCGGCCAAGTCCCTTTGTTTTTCGGCAACATCGCCTCGACGCTGCCGCACATTCAGAGCGGAAAGCTGCGCGCGCTCGCCGTCACGGCGGCAAAACGCTCGCCCATCCTGCCCGAGGTGCCCACGCTTACCGAAGCCGGCGTCAGCAGCGCCGAGGTATATGAGTGGAACGCGCTCTTTGCCCCGGCTGGAACGCCGGAAGCAGTCGTCGGCAAGCTGTCGGCGGCGCTGAAAAAGGCGCTGGACGCGCCCGATGTCAAGGCACGTATTGCCCAACTCGGTGGCGAGATTCAAACGGCAGACCCCGACGCAGCCCAGCGCTTCGTGCGCGAGCAGACGGCGCTTTGGGCCCGCGTCGTCAAGGCCGGCGCTATCTCAGTCGAGTAAACGGTCAATCCGGCTAGGGCATTCGCCCCGTCCAAGTGGCAACCTATTTTCTTGTTGATTTCCGGAAACACGTCATGAACAACCAGCATCCAGCCCTACATCTCAACCGCCGCCGCTTGATCAAGGCCGGCGCCGCCGCCGCCAGCCTGTGGCTGGCTCAGAGCCACGCCCAGACGGCTTGGCCAAGCAAACCATTGCGGCTGGTAGTGCCGTTTGCGCCGGGCGGAAGTTCCGAAATCGTGGCCCGCGCCGTCGCCGCGGAGATGGCCAAGACCGTCGGCCAAAACGTCTTTGTCGACAACAAGCCGGGGACCGCGGGCAACATCGCGATGCAGGAAGTGGCCCAAAGCAGCGACGAACACACGCTGATCCTGGGGCACATCGGCACCCTGGCCGTCAATCCGTTTATCTTTCCCAAGCTGCCTTACGACGTCACACGGGATTTCGTGCCGATCACGCTGGTGTCCAAGGTGCCCAGCCTGTATGTGGTGCATCCCGACCTTCCGGTGAAAAATCTCAAGGAGTTCACCGCCTATGCCAAAAGCAAGCCCGGACAGCTCAACTACGGTTCCGCCGGCAATGGCAGCGCGGGCCATCTGGCGTTCGAGTACCTGAAAATGGTGAGCGACACTTTTGTGGTGCACGTGCCCTACCGCGGCACCGGCCCGATGCTGACCGATCTGATGGGAGGGCGGCTGCAGGCCGCCTCGGTGGGCGCGCCGGCGCTGCTGGCCTTTATCAAGGCCGGCAAGCTCCGCTGCATCGCCACCGGCACCCCGCAGCGCCTGCCCCAATTGCCCGACGTTCCCACGGTCGCGGAGCAAGGCTTCAAGGGATTCGAGATGACGCAGTGGTATGGCCTGCTGGCGCCGAGCAAATGGCCCAAGGCCAACATCGCCAGGCTCGAAGCCGAGGCGATCAAGGCGGCGCGGAGTAGCCAGGTCAGGGACAAGCTGGCGCAGGAAACGGCCTTGGCAGTCGGCAACACCGGCGCCGAGTTCGACGCTTTCATCAAAACCGAACAGGCGCGCTGGAAGGCTGTCATTGCCCGCGCCCAGATCAAGCCGGATGGAGCGTAGCCGGTTCTTAAGCTCACTCAAAAGCCCGAAATCAGGTACCAAACGATCAACGTTTCAGGGCTTTTTCGGTGGCGACTGAATTCGGCCTCTTTCGACGCCCGCACTCGCCATGCGCGCGCTGGCCAGCGGCAAAAACAAGGTTTCCGCCTGGTTCGGCAAGGCAATCAATCCATGGTGCCGGTAAAAAGCCATTGCGGCTTCGTCCTTGGCATCGACGACCAGGGCATAGGCCGCAATGTCCGAACGAATGGCGCGGTCAAGCGCGTCGGCCAGCAGGGCGCCGCCCAAGCCCTGGCCGGTGAACTCCAGCGCCACCGCCAGCCGCCCCAAGCGCACAGCGGGAACCGACGGGTAACGGGGGAGCTTTTTCGCCACGCTTGCCGGCAACTCCGTGAGCAGCAAGCCGGCCGATGCGAGCGTGTAGTAGCCGGCAATACGTCCGTCAGGGGTGAGCGCCACGAAGCAGGCGGTGACGCGGCGGCGAATGTCTTGCGACGCCTGCTGGCTCAAGTAGTGATTCAGTGATTCCGAGCCGCTCTTGAACTGCGTGCGGTCATGTGTGCTTTGTAATCGAATGATATGAAACGGCGCGCCGCTCATTCGGCTGCCAAGAGCTTTTGGCGACGTGCAAACGCGCGTTGCAGTGCCGCCGCCGGCTCGGGCGGGGCCAGCAGCGCCTGCGCAAAACAGGCCTGGTCAGCCAAGGAAAACCGCATGATTTCGGACTGCTCGATAGCCCGCTGTGCCGCCTCCTGCACCGCGCTCACGACAAAGTCCGTCATGGTCCGGCCCTGCAGCTCGGCGGCACGTTTGAGGGTGGCGTGCAAATCAGCGCTGATCCGGGCTTCAAGCCGAGCGGTTGAGGCAGTGGTTGCGGCTGCTGGCATGGTGAACTCCTTTAGCTTTTAATCATACGGCAATTTGCCGGGTTATTGAAGAAAAGCGCTTTGATGCCTGTTGAGTCGCGGGTTCTAGATGGTTGTCAAATTTTGTGCGATTCAGCCTTCTTGCGCCCGTTTGGCGTGCGCAAGCAGCTATGAAAAACGTAGCAAAAGACCGAAGGAACGCTGCCTCACCAGTCATCCTTCAGCGCCAGCACCGCGTCCTTGCCGGCCGGCGCGCGCCCAGCTAGCCATGCAGTCAACGTGCCAGCCAGCACCACGGCGGCGCGTTGACTCTGTTTCTGACCACCATACCGGGCATCCCAGTTTCGATCACGCACACCATCAGCGGCGCGATGGTTGTCGTCTGTGGCGCCAGCGCTCATTTGTTTTCCCTTGCTGGCTGGGGAACGCCTTTTTCCGACATCTCGTACCCCAACTTTTCCATGGCGTTCACGATGCTCGTATTCGCAAAGTATGTGCCCTGAAAAAACAGCGGCAAGCCCGTTTCTTTGGCCAGCGCGTAGGTAAAGAGGTCCCCCATGTTCAACCTGGCCTTGGGGTCGACCTTATGGTGGTGGAGCTCCGCGCCACGAAAATAGTGCGCCAGCGCCGCCTGAGTGAAAGCTACCGTCTCAACCTGCAGCGCGCCCAGAAGCGCCTCGATCTGTTGGGCACCCGCTTTGCCTTTTGCGTTAAAAGCGGCGAGCCAGGTTTCTGCCTGGGTCGCCGCGCCAATATAAAGCTGCTCGGTGGCTTGTAAGCCGCTCATGAAAAAAGGCGCAGCCGGTTCGTCCAGCAGGATGCACATGAGCGCGGAAGAATCGACGACGGCCCCCGAAAGCGTCCGGCTCGCCAAGCTCATTTGGGCATGCCGGATGCGTCATACAAAACGTCATTCATCGGCCTTGCATCCAAGACCGGCAAGGCGCGCATGGTTTGCAAGATGCTTGCCAGCGCTTGGGTATCTCTTGCCGGCTTGAATGCCTTGTCGCGCAGGGTTCGGGCTTCTTCGAGCAGCCGGATGGCTTCTTTGTTCATGGAGCGATGGTTGCGCTCAGCCTCACCCGCCAACCAAATCTTCAATTCGGGTGGCATTCTTTTAATAAGCAGTGTTGCTTCACTCATACTTTGCTCCATGGAATTCATTCAGATAGCAAAATGGTATCTATTGAAAACTCTGCCGTCAACTCGTCGGGCAGACCCTCGGTAGTTGGCAGGGCGTTGCCGCATCGCTTCACCAGTCCTCCTTCACCGCCAGCACCGCGTCCTTGCCAGCCGCCGCGTGGCCGGCCAGCCAGGCGGTGAGCGTGCCGGCCAGCACCACTGCGGCACATAAGAGCAGCAGGCGCAGCCACGGCACCTGCAAATCCATGGTCCAGTGAAAACTTTGCGGATTGACGACGAACACCAGCACCATCGCCACCGCCAGGCCCAGCCCCAGGCCGGCGAAAGCGCCGATCACCGTACACGCCATGCCTTCGCCGGCGACGACCGCGAGGATTTGCCGCCACGTCAGGCCCAGGTGCGCGTGAGCAGCGCCAATGACGACGCTACCCAGCCAAAGCCAATCCTTTCCTGCTCAAGGCGCAGGTGTTTGCGCAAGCGGTTGTCCCGGAGGTCGTCGTAGAGGGCCTGCTCCTGCGGCTGGAGCCGCGACAGTTCGCGCAAGGTCTGTGTCGCCTCCGCGCCCCATTGCGGCTCGAACGCCAGCAAGGTGGCGCGGTCCATCAGGAAGGATTCGACGTGGTCGAACCGGGCCCGCAATTGGTCAAGAATCGCGAAGCCATGGGTATCGATATCGCCCCAGTAGTGCAGCTGGCAGTGCGTCAGCCAGGCGGCCTGCGCCAACATCTCGAAACCATAACCCGCGCCAAAGATGACAAGGCTGTTCTTGACCGGCGGAAAAGCCAGAAAGTTGATTTCGTTTTCGGTGACGAACACCCGCCTTACGCCCGGATCAAGCCGCGCGAAACTCGCCGCATCGAGCGTGATGTCCTGCTCCGGGCCGGCCGCCAGCAGCAGGTGCGCCGCGTCGAGCATGCGAAATCGAATGCGCAGCGACTTGTCCCGAAAGCCGTAGCGCTGTGCGAATTGGTCAGAGCCGCTCGCCGCCGCATCGACAGCGTCCGGCGGCAATACCAGGTCCAGCAACTCGGTCAGCACACCGCGATACGCCTCGATGAACTTGCTGTGCACGCCAGGGATGTCGACCTGGCGCAGATAGACGCCGGGCCGCGGATGGGCATGCAGCCACGACACGATTTGAAGCAATCGGCCCCATTCGTCGCAAAGCTCCAGTGCGCGAAGCGGTCTTCTCGCCAGCCAGGTCAACAATTGCGGTTGCTGCGCACGCGTGGCATCGACCAGCGCGGCAAAGCGAGCTGAGTCGCGTCGCTTGCCAATCAGCGCCAGCGCGTCGTCAGCGCTGTCAAGCCATACCTCGTCGGGAACGGTGTTGGTGCCAAATACCCGGTGCCTGAACACCCGCATGGTGACCCGGCAGCCTTGCATCGAACGCAGCTCGGCAATCCAGCCGCGCACCTCGTCGAAGCGCTCGGCCATCTCGTTTGACGTCGGGGTCTTGAGGGCCAGGCGCCTGGGGAACAGCGATTGACCCGTCACCAGGCTGGTCAGCAGATCGCCGCGATCCCAAATTTTTTGGACCTGGGCGCGCAGGTCCGCCGGGCTGGTCCAGCTCATGCGCCGGTACGCGCCTTTTCGGCGTGGTACTCCTCAATCGAAAGATTGCGCAGCCTGGAGGCGCGGCCTACTTCGTTGTGAACAAACCCCAAGCTGGAGACAAAGGGTTCGATGATGTGGATCTTCTGCAGGGGCGTGACGATCAGCAGTTGCAAATTGAGTTGGGCAAACAGGTGCAGGCCGTACTGCGCCGATTCGTCCGAGCCGCGCCCGAAGGCTTCGTCAATCACCACGAAGCGGAAAGAGCGCGATCGCACCGCGCCCCATTCCAGACCAAACTGGTAGGCCAAGCTGGCGGCAAGTATGGTGTAGGCCAGTTTCTCCTTCTGGCCGCCCGACTTGCCGCCCGAGTCGGAGTAATGCTCGTGCTCGCTGTTGTCCGAGCGCCAACGCTCGCTCGCGGCGAAGAAAAACCAGTTGCGCACATCGGTGACCTTGCCGGTCCAGCGGCGGTCTTGCTCGGACTGTCCTTCCCGGCCACGAAAACGCTCGATGATGCGTTTGACCTGCAAGAACTTGGCCTCTGAGTATTGGGCGTCGTCCGAGCCCGTCAAAGCGCCCTCGGTACAGGCACGCAATTCGCTCTGAAAATCGCGCACATCGGCGTCCGGCGTCGCTTGCGCTTCCAGCACGATGTAGCGGCCGTTGTTGTAGTCGATCTGGTTGAGCGAGCCATTGATACGCGTGATCCGTTCCTTGATGGTTTCCCGCTCACGCGCCAGTTGAGACTGGAAATTGGCGACTTCGCGAATCGTGTTCTCGTTGAGCAGCACCTTGAAACGCGCTTCGAAACGGGGCAAATCATCCGCCTGCAAACTGTCCAGCATGGCGCGGTATTCAAAACCCGCCTCCACGCTGGCATCGACCTCCGCCGTTTCGAGCTTGAAGGCTTCCTTGTACGCCGCCATTGCCTGAATGATCTTGCCCTGTAGCCGTTTGAGCTTGTGGTCTTCCGCGTCGATCTGCGTTTGCAGCCAGTCGCGCAGCTCGCGCTCCCGGTTGTCGCAGGACTCCACGCTCAATTGCTGCGTGCCCAGGGCTTCAAGCCGCGCGGCATCGAGCTTGGTGAAATACGCGCTGTGGGCCGCAACGCCGGGATCGTCCAGCATGGCCTGCGTTTGCACGCGCAGGGCTTGGGCGTCGCTCTTTTTTTGTTCGGCCTTGGAGCGTTTGTCGCGGTGTCCGTCCTGCCCCTCCAATTGGGCCTCGGTTTTTTCGAGCGCGCGCGCCAGTTCGTTGAGTTGCGCGGTCAGCGTCCTGAGCACGTCGGAGGCGGACTCAAGCGCCTGCTTTTCATGCTCCAGCCTGGCGACCTCGGCCGTCAGCGATTGCCAGTCGAGCTCCATGAAGTTGTCATAGACATCGAGTTTTGACAAGGCCTCCCAACGCTGCTTGAGCGTGCCCTGTTCGGCCTGCACCTGGCTGATGAGCCTGGCCACTTCAGCCAGCCGCGTCTCCAGTTGTTTTGCCTGCGTCCCCAGCGCCGCAATCTTGGCGGCGTTGGTCCAGCCCAGCACGTAGCGGCTGCGGTCATCGAGCCGGTGCCGGTCATCTTTTTCATGCCGTTCGCCGCGCGACTTGATCTGTCCGGCGCGGGTGATGGCGTGCGTTTCGCGGCGAAACTGCTCTGGCGTGGCGCAGCAGGCCACATCGAACCGCTGAGCCACTTCGCGCTCCAGCCAATCGTAAAAAGGCGAGTCGGGCTTGACAGCCAGCTTGCGCACCAGCGAATCGCGATGAAGCGCTGGCGTTTCGGTGCGCCCGGCTGCGCGCATACCTGCGCGCAGCCGAAAGTAGACGAGTCGGCCCCTCAGATGCGTTTTGTCGACCCATTCGGACACTGCGGCGTAGTGTTCATCAGGCACGAGGATGGACATGCCAAAGCCGTGCAGCAGCCGCTCGGCTGCGCCTTCCCAATCGCGCTCTTCGTCCCGCACCTGAAGCAGCTCGCCGGCAAAAGGCATCGCGTGCTCCGGCAGACGAATGGCTTGGCACAAGGCGGCGCGCATGGCGATCTGCTCGGCCGGGATGTTGCTGCGCCGCGCCTTCAGGCTTTTGATCTCGGCCGACAGGCCCTCGTGCTCCTGCCGGTCTTGTCGAAACGCCACCGAATGCTCGGTCAAGTCGTTTTGGATCTCGGCTTCCCGGTCTTGCGCCGCCTGCTTCATGCTAGCGAGGCTTTGCCGCTGCGCCAAAAAGTCGGCCTGCGAACCCATGCCGAGCAAACCGACCGAACTGGCAAGCTGGTTGTAGCTGGCCGCTCTCACGCGTCGGCGCTGAATGTCTTGCTGTTTGCCGGCAATCGCCGCGCCCAGCTGCTCCAGCCGTTCGCCGCCGTTGTCGGCGATGCTGCGCCGCAGTTCGCTTTCTTGCCTTCGCTGCGCGCCACGCAGCGCTTCCAGGCGCTGCACCTGCGCATCCTGACGCTGCCATTCCTCTACCAGCGCTGTGATGCGCTTGTCCAGCAAGCCGAGCTTCAGCCCGGCGAAGTAGAACCTGAGCGCCTCGCGGCAGGCGCGCAGTTCGTCGGCGTTGGCCGCCAGCGCCCCATGGCGTTCGCAATCGGCCACCAGCGGTGTCAGCAACTCGACCTGGCGCTTGGCCTTCAGCACCGCTTCGTGGGCCCGGTTCAAGTCGTCGAAATGGCCGATCAGCGCCGTGATGCGCATGGCCACTTCAAACGGTTCGAGCATGTGGCTGCGAACGAAGTCGGTCAGGTTGCCGACCGACTTCATCGACACCGTTTGATGGAACAGCTCCAGCGCCTGGTCGTTTTCGATGCCGAAGCGGCGCCGGAACCAGGCGCCGTAAGGGGGAAAGCTTTCGAACACCTCGGCTTTGGCGCTGCGCAGCTTCTTGCGCAGCGCCGTGATGTCGGTGCCAAACTGCGCGAAATCCGTGGCAATCGACAAGTCGCGTTCCGCGCCGACAAACAGGCGCGCCGGCTGCCCTTGCGCATCCTTCATCCAGAAGACTTGCGCCAAGGTGACGGTCTGGTCGTAGCCCTCGTTGTGAAAAACGCCGAGGATCACGCTGTAGTTGTTGTGGTCGCGCAGCGGCACCGGTTTGGCCGCTCCACTGGCTTCATGGCGTTCGGATTTATAGTGCCCCAGCACATACGAGCGCAGCGTGCGTTCCTTGCTGTCGGCGCCCGCGGCCTTGTTGTAGGCCACGCGGTGGGCCGGCACCAGCAGTGTGGTGACGGCGTCCACCAGCGTTGATTTGCCCGAGCCGATATCGCCGGTCAGCAAGGCATTTTTGCCATCGGGACGCAGCACCCAGACGCGCGCGTCAAAGGTGCCCCAATTGAAGACTTCCAGCCGGTGCAGGCGGAAGCCCGACAAGGCATCGTCGGCCACAAAATCGAGCTCGGGCGTTGCTTGCTCAGTCATTCTCGGCGCCTTGCGAACCGGTTTTGAGCTGGCGTTGGTAGGCATCGAGCCGGGCATCGAAATCCGCCAGCCACTGTGCATCGACGAAGGCTTTCAGGATGCGTCGCACTTCGAACGCCGCCGCTTGGCCGGTCTGCGCGGACTTGAGCCGGCGCAGAAAACCCAGCTCGATAATCTTGTTCAGGTGCGTGTCGATCTGATCGACCAGCTTGGCCTCGTTGCTGTTTTCAGGAAGAAACACCCGGACCGTTTCGACGATCTGGTCGCGCGAAAGAACGAGTCGCGTATCGCCGCCGCTGGCATCAAACTCCGCCAGCTTTTTGCGCAGCAGCGCCAGCAGCAAACTGACCGGGAAAGACAGCGGCCGCCTGACGATCAGGCGTGGCAGTTTGGCCGCCGCCGGGTCATCGCCGCCAACGTCGTTTTGCGGGCGCGAGCGCAAGAAGGCATAGCCTTCGGCCTCGTCCAGCACCAGTTCCAGGCCCAGCACCGACACATAGTCGCGCACACGCGCCTGCAGGCTGTAAAGCGCGTTCCACAGGCCGGCATCGGTTTCCTGATAAATCACGCCCTTGAGCAAGGGAACCACCAGCGCCGACAGATCGTGCGCCACCGCGCCTGTTCCCGGCGTTATGGGCATTGCCGGCACTTCGACATCATCTTGCGTCATCGAAAAATCCTTGGGTTCATCGAACGAATATCACGCGTGGCAGGCGCGCCAGTCTGGCGTGCAGCTGCCCATCGCGCGTTTGCCCCTGCCAGACAATCACTTCGCTCGTCTCTTCATCGACCACCGCGCTGAACATGTCGTCGGCCAGTTGCAGATAGGCGACCAGTTCGGCCAGCCCCTGCTGCAGCGGCTGCAACTGCGTCAGTTCGCGCAAGGTGACTTGCGACCTGTCCTGCAAGCTGTGGCGGATGTGCCCGGCCAGTTGCCCCTTGTCGATCACCACCTGCGAAAACAGCGCGGCGGCATCCATATCGACATCGCCAGACTCCAGCGCCACATCGGCAATGACATTCTTCAAAACGGGCACATGCAGCGGTCTTTCCATGGGTAGATCGATCTCTGCCGCCGTATCCGCAATCGCCATGATTTCGCCAAGCGGCGGCGAGCCGCGCAGCGCCAGCGCCTTGGCTTCGATGCCGCGCAGGATGTCCATGATGCGGCGGTTTTCCAGCCAAGCCTGGTCGTCCAGAAAACGCCGTAGCTGTTGCGAGAGCAGCGCCACGGTGCGCTGCGTGTGTTCACCGGCTTCCAGCCAGTCGTAGTGCACGCGCCGGGTGCGCGCGTCGGGATTCAGCGCGGCGACCGGCGGCAGCGTCAGCACGCGCTCCAGCAGCGCCGAGAGTTCCTCCTGGCGGCGGCTCGACATGAGGAAGTCCCAGAACGCGCGAAAGCTGCGCCCCTGGTCGGAATCGGCAATCGCATCGCGCTCGCCCATGATCTCTTCGAGCAAGGCGCCCTTGGCGCCATCCCACAGCGTGATGCGTTCGCGCACGCGCCTGTCCAGGCCGCGAAAGTTGTGCTCCACCTCGCGAAAGTCGGTCAGCAACTCACGCGCCAAAGCCATGAACTGCTGAAAACGATCTTTCAGCGCCGTGTCGTCGAGCAGCGCAATGTCGCCCGCCAGCACGCGCGCGGTTTCGGCGTCGATCTCATCGCGGCGCTTTTGCAGTTCAGCGACGCGCGTCCGAGGATCCGCCTCGCTGCCTTCGCTCATCTGCTTGAGCAGTTCGAACATCGTCAGCAAACGCGATTCGGTGCCGACAAAGGCGCGCTCCGTCAGCGTCGTCAGCCAGGCGATGGCTTTCTCGGTGGCCGGCGTCAGGTCGAATTGCGGATCGTCCGAGCCGGCGACATAAAACTTGCGCAACCAGCCCTTTTCATTGGCGGCCCAATCGTTGAGGTAGTCGAGCGAGGACTTGGGAAAGGCCTCGGCCGCATCGCGCGCCCGCAAGCCAAACAACTCGTCTTCCAGCGCCTCGGCCAGGTCCGCCTGCGCCATCACGCGAACGTTGGGCGTGATGAAGACGCGCTGCAAAAAGCTCGCGATCAGCGGCGCGTGATCCGAACGCAGCAGCCGCCAGGCCGGATGGCTCTGGCGCAGCAGGTCCAGCGTGGCGTAGTCGAGACTCAAGGTCAAGCTTTCGGGAAATAGAGCGCATCACGCGCTGACGGACTGCAAGGATTTACAGACTCTGGAGTTATAGCCTGCTTTTTCTGGAATGGCTCAGCAAGGTCGAAGACTCAACCCGAGCACGCTAACGTCCGGGCACAACAGGCAGCATCGGCCACGGCGGCAACGATGCGCAAAAACTATCGGCATCATCTGGATGCCGCTGATTGCAACCGGCTACACCTTGGCCAGTGCCGCCATGCCGCCGACCTGGATTATCGTGATTTGCTACACGGCCATTGCCGCGGGCACCATGATTGGAGGCAGGCGCATTGGCAACACGCGTTTTTTGCAAACCTGACGTAAATTAGCCGGCAGACTTGGCTCCATCCGGTGTTGCGTGTAACCGAAGTCCAAGAGCGCTGACAACTCGCAAAATAGTAGCAAATTCTGGATTGCCGGCTGGTGAGAGCGCCTTGTACAGACTCTCCCTTCCCAGGCCAGTCTCCTTGGCGAGTTGCGTCATACCTTTCGCTCTAGCAATATCGCCTAGCGAGGCAGCGATCAGAGAAGCGTCACCTTCTTCTAGCGCTGCTTCAAGATAGGCCGCCATGTCCTCGTCGGATTGAAGGTGTTCAGCCGGATCCCAGACCTGCGTAGTTGCCTTGGTCATTTCGTCACTCCGAGTACTTGCGCGCCAGTTCTTTGGCCTTGCGAATATCGCGCGCTTGGGTGGATTTGTCGCCGCCAGTAAGCAATAGCATGTGGCGGCTACCTCGCTGGATGAAGTAAACCCTGTTTTCGGGTCCATAGTCGATCTTCAACTCCGAGAGGCCTTCGCCAACGGGTTCAACGACCCCCGGGTTACCGAGCGAAAGGCGACGGATACCTATGTCTACACGGGCACGCGCGTTTCGATCCTTGAGCAATTCGAACCAGTGCTTTTACTCATCAGTTTGGCGAACTTCAATCACTGTACGAGTTAATTTCATGGGATACGCTGTTGCTGGCGAATGCATTTCTATGCCGACGTATGAATTCAGTGGGCGGCGAAGCCGGTCCAGTGCAATGAATACGAAGGGACTTCCCACTTCCTGGTAACGGCATCAAGTGCCAAGATTGGGTTGTTAAATTCAATCTGAAACCTTTCGAAGGAGAAGTTCCATGACTGAGATTACACGAGTTGGCGTGGATTTGGCAAAGCGCGTCATACAGGTTCATGCCGTCGATGCCAGCGGCAAGCTCGTCACCAACCGAGCCTTGGCACGCGACAAGTTCGTCCTCTGGTGCGCCCAGCTTCCAACGGGCTGCCTGATCGCCATGGAGGCGAGTTCCAGCGCTCACCATTGGGCGCGCAAGCTGGTTTGCCTCGGTCTGGATGCCCGCATCATCGCCGCCCACGTGGTGGCGCCGTACCGCCTGCAAGGCAAAAGCGGCAAGAACGACGCCAACGATGCCGCCGCCATTTGCGAAGCCGCTTCGCGTCCCACGATGCGCTTCGTTCCCATCAAGAGCGCCTCCCAGCAGGGCATGCTGTGCGTACACCGCCTGCGCGAGGGCCTGAAGGAAGAACGCACCGCCTGCATCAACCGCATCCGTGGCCTGTTGGCCGAGTTTGGCGTGGTGGTGCCGCAAAGCCCCAAAGTGCTGCGCGAAGGGTTGCGCGAGATTATCGAAGATGCCGACAACGAACTCTCGGGCCTGGCGCGCTTGGTGATTGAACGGGCGCAGACCCAGTGGCGCGAACTCGATGAACACCTCCAGTGGTGCGATGAACACATTGCCGGGCACCTCAAAGCCGACGAGCAGGCCCAAGCCGCCATGCAGCTCTCAGGCGTGGGGCCGGTCACCGCTTCCGCGGTGGTCGCCACGGTGGGCGAGTTCAGGCAGTTCAAAAACGGCGCCCAGTTCGGCGCCTGGCTGGGCTTGACGCCCCGACAAAACTCCAGCGGCGGCAAGAACAACCTGGGCGGCATCACCAAACGGGGCGACATGTATTTGCGCATGTTGCTGATCCAGGCGGCCAAGTCGGCCGTGATGACGGCGCACAAGCGTGACGACCCGATCTCCAAATGGGTGTGCCAGCTGCGGGAGAAGTCGGGCTGGCAAAAGGCGGCCGTCGCCCTGGCCAACAAGAATGCGCGCATCCTGTGGGCGGTGATGACCAAGGGCCGGCCCTTTGATGCGCGCCATGTGAGTGTGAAGCCTGGGGTGCCAAGCGCGGCGCCTGCGGCGGCATAAACCGCAGGAGAAATTTGTTGTGTGGTTTGTTTTCTTGCCAGACGTGAATCCGAAGATGCAGTCAACAGGTCAGACCGGCAGCGGGCTAACTCGACTAACCCGATGTGGCGCCCAATGCGTGGCGACCACGGGCAATGAATGGAGCCCCGCTGAGCGGTTCGTATCTGGGTCCGCACTGAAAATCAAGTGCAACAAGGCCGTCTGTAGATGTGCAGTCTGTTCCTCGTTTGAGCATCCTTGGCCGATCACGTCATTGCAGGAAAACCGTTATTCCAAGAAGGAAAAATATTGAAGACCGCTTGACTTTGTGGGAAGTCCCTGTAGCCGGGTTAGACAACTTGGGGCCAGTTGATTTGCACCTTGCGGTGTTTTATAAGGCAGTCACGCAGATACAAGTTAATAAGACTCTGGTATGGAACGCCGGCCTCATCGGCCATGCCTTTGAAATACTCCACAACGTCCTCCGACAGTCGCATGGTTACAGGCTTCTTTAACTTTGAGGCGTATGGGTTCTTGCGGAACTTCAGTTTGGAGAGATCGTATTCTGCTTTCATGGCTAGTCACCTCGATAGAACGCGCTTTCACGCTTGGTTGCTTTGCGAGCCGAGATGATGCGAATGACTGCGCCATGTTCACGCTCGCAATGACAGATGATGAGTAAGTTGGCTTCAGAACTCAGGCCCAGCATCAGGAAGCGGCCTTCTTCGGATGAGTGTTCTTCATCAAAGAACTGAACAGCGAATTCGTCGTAGAAAAAAGACTTGGCCTCCTCAAAGGAAACTCGATGCTTCTTAATGTTCGCAGAGGCTTTGGGCGTATCCCATTCGAACTTAATCATCAATATATTGTATTGATGAGTGCGGACGTGTCAAGTTGCACAAATGTGTAGCTGTCTAACGTCCGCTCGATGGGAATACGAAGGGACTTCCCACTTTGAGGTAACGGCATCAAGTGCCAAGATTGGTTTTGGAAGTCCGTCTGCGTGAAGGCTTCAAGCTAGAGCGCACCGCCTGCGTCAACCGCATCCGCGGGTTGCTGGCCGAGTTTGGCGTGGTGGTGGCCCAAAGCCCAGCAGCTTTGCGTGAAGTTTTGAGCGAGGTGATTGAAGATGCCAGTAACGAACTCTCGGGCCTGGCCCTTCTGGTGATACAGCGCGCGCAAGCCCAGTGGCGCGAACTCGATGAACATTTGAGCTGGTGCGACAAACGTATTGCCGAGCATCTGCACGACGACGAACAAGCCAGGGCGGCAACGCAGCTCATAGGCGTAGGGCCTGTCACCGCCTCCGCCGTGGTCGCCACCTTGGGCGACTTCAAGCAGTTCAAGAACGGCGCGCAGTTCGGCGCCTGGCTGGGTCTGACCCCCAAGCAAAACTCCAGCGGCGGCAAGAATAGTTTGGGCTCCATCACCAAACGCGGCGACATGCGCCTAGAGCATGCTTCTGATCCAGGCGGCAAAGTCGGCGGTGATGACGGCGCATAAACGAGATGACCCGATATCGGCCTGGGTGTTCAAGCTGCGCGAGAAGGCGGGCTGGCAAAAGGCCACGGTCGCCTTGGCCAATAAAAATGCGCGCATTCTGTGGGCGGTGATGACCAAGGGCAACTCCTTTGATGCCCGGCACGTGAGTGTGAAGCCCGCAGTTGCGCCCGCGTCCTTGATGGCCACCGGCGTCGCATAAAGAGCGCTGAAAAACCCGCATGAATTGCGGTTGATTGTTTCCCTGCCAGACGTGAAATTGAAGATGCATTGAACAGGTCAGACCGGCAGCGGGCAAGCTCAGGCTTTCCCTTTGTGGCATTCGATTGGCAATGACCACGGGATGTGAATGGAGCCCCGCTGAGCGGCTCGTATCTGGGTCCGCACTGAAAAACCAGTGCAACAAGGCCGTCTCTAGATGTGCAGTCTGCTCCTCGTTTCAAAGCAACTTCGTCTCTCGCCCAGCAGGAATACCGCCATCAGGAAAACAAAATGCAAGAAACTTGTTGACTACTTTGGAAGTCCCTCTAAAGGGTTAGATACCGTCTTGAATGTCAAGGTGTGCATGTGCAAATCTTGGATCAAATGATGTTCCGGACTTCAACACACCGTATATCAGGTGAACCAGCTTATGCATGCAAGCGCTGATCACTGCTTTGGGCACGAGTCCGCCTTGCTTCAATCGTTGACCAAATTCCTTGATGATCGGATTGTGCTTGAGCGCTACCATGGCTGGCATATACAGCGAATGGCGGATGCCCGCGTGACCGTTGCGGCTGATCATGCTTCGTCCTTTGACGGAAGTACCAGATTGCTTTTGACGCGGTGTCACGCCGACGAAGGCCGCCAACGCTTTGGCGTTCTTGAAGCGCCGGATATCGCCCAGATAGGCCAGTACCTTCGCCGCTGTCGTGGCACCGACTCCTGGAATACTGACAATGAGCCGGGCATCCCTTTGTAGCTCAGGATGGGCGTCAATGTGGTCATTGATTTGGCGCTCGAGCTCCTTGATGCTCGCCTGCAACCATGTCATGTGACTTTGAATCGACCCCTGCATAAGCGGCTGGTTCATCGCCGATTCCAGCCGGTTCGCTTCTTGTTGATGCATCTCCTTGAGGCTTTGCACCCGATCGACCAGGCCGCGCAGATGGCGCACAGCCAGTGTAGGGGCCACACACACTTCGGGGCACATGGCCTGACCAAATCGGGCCAGCAAGGCCGCATCGGCCCGATCGGTCTTGTTGCGCAACAGCTCGCCCTGCGCAAAACCCTTGACCCGCGCGGGCTTGACCACGCTCACCGACCAACCCGCATCAGTCAAAAACGTGGCGACCGCCTCGCCATACGGTCCGGTTGCCTCCATGCAAAGCCGGCTGTCATGAGCCTGGCAGCCTCGAGCAACCATCCAACTGAGCAGCGCCGCGTGCCCGATGGGGTTGTTGGCGAATACCTGATTCTTGAACTTGCCACGCCCATCCATCAGCGCCACGTCCAACTTCGCTTTCGATATGTCAATGCCGAACCAGCGGCCAGTGTGCTCGTTCACCCTATCGGACCTTCCTCGTATGCGGGTTTGGCCGCCTTGCCAAAGACGGATGGCGGCTGACCCAAGTTTCCGTTCGGTCTTGTTGAGCGAAAAAACGGTCGAGAGCACCTATCTAACCCACGGGATCCAGGCAATCCTTGACCCTAGGCCTCACCGGTGTCATCTCGACCGGCCTGATCAACATCTGCATTTTTGCTCTTTATTGACCCGGCGTCTGGAAGATACGAGGCCGCACCGCGAAAGAGCGGCAAGCAGGCTAGTGCCATCTGGTCGATGTGACGATGATCTGTACCGCAACATCCGCCGAAAACGTTGAGGTACTTCAATTTCTGCCTTTTCAACTCTGCATAGTTCTGTCCAAGTGTCTCCGGGTCGCCGGCGTCGAGCACAGGTGATTCGTTTAGTTCTGCATGGCTCATCGTGGATGCATTTGCGCGAAGCCCGTGGATACGGTTGGCCCACGGCTCGTTTCCATCGATGACGCGACTGAAGTGAGTGGGATGCGCGCAGTTGATCATGAAATAGGAGGGGTAGCCGGACGTGGCGTCGTCAATTTGTTTGATCGCGTCGCCGAGTGAGTGGCCAGTTGGTAGTTTTCCGTCGATCTCGACCGTGATTGAAATGACGACAGGTAGGCCCGATCTCTTGGCCGCGCGGGCTAAGCCAATGGCCTCTTCGGCATAGTTCATAGTGATAGCCGTGACCAGATCTGCAGCCGTTGCTGCGAACGTCTGAATTTGTGCTCCGTGATAGTCCTCAGCTTGCTGCTCTGACATCAAATCCGTGGGCACATACCCGTCCCCACGCGGACCAACACACCCGCTGATGACGATGGGCGTTTCAGGGGTTTCGTACTCATCCCGGATTTCCTCGAGGAGGCCAACGCTCTTCCGATTGACCTCGGCGAGTGCATCAGCGGTGTATCCGAGCTTGTCGCCCCAGTCTGCGCTTGCCCTCCATGTGGCGGTCTCGAGCACCAAGCCTGTATGGTGCCTTCGGGCCAGTTCGGCATAGGTGCGAAAGTACTTCCTGAGGGAGTCTTCCCCGTGCGATGTCCTAAACAGGTGAAAAGCTGCGAAGTGAGGAAGATCTAGGCCTTCGAGGAAGATCAGGGTGGTTTCAATTCCGCCATCCGTCAGGAAGAAGTCGCCTCGCAGCTGAGACAATGAGTGTCGATACTTCGCCATGTCGTTTGTCCTTGGGTAGGTTGCGGTGGGTCGTGCGGCCTAACGCAAATTGGGCGATTAAATGCTACCTGTAATTGCAATCCAAAACGGCAAAAATTCGCACCTTTCTTTTCCTCTCAATGACTTATCGTTTTGCCAGCCGTTTAGGCAAACCCGAAATTTTGCTGATGAATTCAACTACACAAACTCCAGCTATTGGATAAGTTACGGGTAGCCCTCTGGTGACGAACATGGGCGGCGCCAGTGTTGTTGACTGGGTGTGAAACACGCGTGGTGCCATTCAGCCTCAAGCCCTTGACCTTCACCAGTCCTCCTTCACCGCCAGCACCGCGTCCTTGCCCGCCGCCGCGCGCCCGGCCAGCCAGGCGGTCAGCGTGCCGGCCAGCACCACGGCGGCGCATAAAAGAAGCAGGCGCAGCCACGGCACCTGCAAATCCATCGTCCAGTGAAAACTTTGTGGATTCACGACGAATACCAGAACCATCGCCACCGCCAAGCCAAGCCCCAGGCCGGCGAAAGCGCCGATCACCGTCCAGGCCGCGCCTTCGCCGGCGACCACCGCGAGGATTTGCCGCCGCGTCAGGCCCAGGTGCGCCAGCAGGCCGAACTCCTTGCGGCGCGCCAGCACCTGCGCGCTGAAGCTCGCCGCGACGCCGAACAGGCCGATCGCGATTGCCACGCCCTGCAGCCAGTAAGTGACGGCGAAACTGCGGTCAAAAATTTTCAACGACGTGGCGCGGATCTGGCTCACCGACGCCATCTCCAGCAGCGCGCCGGCCCCTAGCTGCCTGTCGGCCAGATCGCGTATTGACTGCTGCACCTGGGCATCGGCGACGGTGCCGTCGAGCCACAGCGCCAGGTCGTTGACGCGGCGGTCGCCGCTCAAGCGCTCGAAGTCGCCCTGCGCCAGCGTGATGGCGCCGAACTGGCGCGCATAGTCGCGCCAGACGCCGGCGACGTAGAAATCGGATTTCACCGGTTCTGCTATTGAATCAGGAGCTGCTTGAGCGCGACCCGCTTGCGCAAACGCAGTAAAAGCATCTGAAAGCGGCATGAAAACCGTGCCCGGCCGGGCGTCGTACAAATCGACCATCGCTTCGCTAACGTAAATGCCGACCTTGCCCGGCGGCACTGGAAGCGCCGGCCCGACAAGCGGCAGCGCCTTGGCAGGGTCGTCGATGGCGCGCGAAATCAGCGTGACCGGCGGCTTGGCGGGGTCTAGCAGCAGCTGAGTCGTGCGCAGCGTGCCAACGCGCGCCACACCGGGCAGGCCGGCCGCTGACTGCGCGAAGCCGGGCGAAAAATAAGCCGCGTCGCTCGCCGAGGGGCTCACGGTCGAGCGCACATACAGGTCGGCCGGCAGCACCACGTCAAGCCACTGGGTGACCGAGTCGCGAAAGCTTGCCACCATCACCGTCAGCGCCACCGCCAGGCTGAGCGACGCGACGACGCCACTGACGGCGACCGCGGCGCTTTCGCGGACCCGGCGCGCGCGCTCGACCGCCAGCAGGGGCAGCAGGCGATGCGCGACCCAGGGACTGAGCTGGTCATACAGCAGCGCGATCAGCCACGGCAGCGCGGTGATGCCGCCGACAAGCAGCAGCGCAACCGAAAAATAGGCCGCAAGCGGAATGCCGAATACCGGAGGGAGGCTCGCCAGTAAAGCGCCGGCAGCTATCAAAATAATACTGAACCAGCGCCCGCCGCCGCCGCTTGCCGCCGCGCCCAGGCCTTTGAGGGTTTGCGCCGGCGGCAGCTTTTGTGCCGCCCGCGCCGGCCACCAGCCGCCGACGCCGGCCGCCGCCATGCCCAGCGCGCCGTAACTTAGCGCCGCCGGGCCGCTCCACTGCAGTGTTGGCGCGACGCCGGCGAAATAACCGCCGCCCAGGTCACCGCCGAGCAGCCGCAGCGCCAGCGCGGCCAGACCGGTGCCCAGCGCTATGCCCGCCAGGCTGCCGGCCAAGCCCAGCGCCAGCGACTCGATCAGCACCAGCCGCAGCCGCTCGCGGCCGGTCAGGCCGAGCACGCCGAGCAGGGCGAACTGCTGCGCCCGCTTGGCGACGCTGAGCGACAGTACCGAGAACACCAGAAACGCGCCGGTGAACAGCGCCACCAGCGCGAGCACCGTGAGGTTGACGCGGTAGGCGCGCGACAGGTTGCTGACGCGCTCGGCGGCGTCGCCCGGCGCTGATGCGGTGACGCCGGACGGCAGCCGCAACGCGTCGATCACGCTGCGCATGTCGCTGCCGGCCTTCAGCCGCACGTCGATGCGCGACAGCTGGCCCTGCCGGCCGAACAGCTCCTGCGCGGCGCCGATGTCCATCACGCCCAACGGCCCGCCGCCGGCGCCGACGCTGCCCGCGACGGCGACGCTTCGCAGTTGCAGGCCGTCCTGCAGCTGGAGTCCGGCTGACGCAAAGCGCTGGCGCGCGGCGGGGTTGAGATACACCTTGCCGGGCGCGAACAGCGCCAGCCGGTCGGTGCCCTTGTCGGGCACCGGCAGCAGCGACGGCGCGACTGACGCCACGGCCAGCGCATCGATGCCGACGATGCGAAGCGGCTGGCGCCGGGACGCGTCGCCCGCGTCGTCCAGCGCATAGGTCGAGATCTCAAGCACCGGGCTGGCCATGGCGACTTGCGGGTGGTTGGCCACGCGCTCGTACAGCGCTTCGTCGAAACTGCCTTGCACGGCGCGCAATTCCAGGTCGGGCTGGCCGTTGACGGCGCGCACCGCCTGCGAAAACTCGCTGAGCGCCGAGGCGTTGATCAGATGTACGGAGAACGCCAGCGCGACGCCGAGCATGACGGCGACGGCGGCGGCGGCGTTGCGCCAGGGGTGGTGGGTTAGTTCACGCCAGGAGAAAGTGGTGAGTAGGGCGCGCATGGATTGATTTTGCCCCTGGCGGGTGATGAGTCGACCGGCTGGCCGGGAATCGCCCGGCGGCGACTCACTTTTCTTTGCTTCGCCAAAGAAAAGTAAGCAAAAGAAAGGCGACCCTGCTGTCTGCGTCCCTTCGCTTCGCTGCGGGCAACCTGTGGTACTCGCTTCAGGCGGGGTCCGCGCAAACTCGCCTGCGGCTCAAACAGCGCGCGGCCCTGATCCGCCTGAAGCTCCGTTCCTCGGCGCAGACAGAAGGGGTGAGAAGCGAATGCGGATACGGGAGCCCGTATAACTCCTCTCCCCCTGGGAGAAGGTAGGGATGAGGGCCAGCGGTGGTCGAATGCCAGCAGGTGCGTCGTGCGGCACCTGCTGTCTGAAACTGGTCGAAAGGACGAGGCTCCAATTCGCAGAGCCCTCATCCCAACCTTCTCCCATCGAGCGCAGGAGAAAAACGATCTGTAATCCCGTCCGCGCTCAAATGCAGCCGCCGGTCCGCGCGCGCCGCAGCGGCTTCCGAATGCGTGACCAGCACCAGCGACGCGCCATGCTCGCGGGTTTGCGCGATCAGCGCGTCCATCACCCGGGCGGCGGTGGCCGGGTCGAGGTTGCCGGTCGGCTCGTCGGCCAGCAGCAGCCCGGGCCGGTGGACTAGCGCGCGGGCGATCGCGACCCGCTGCAGCTGGCCACCGCTCAGCTGCTGCGGCAGACGCCGGCCCAGGTCGGCCAGGCCGACTGCGCCGAGCAGGGACTCGACGCGGGCGTCGTCCGGCTCGCCCAGCAGCAGCAGCGGCAGCGCGACGTTCTGCGCCACATCCAGGTGCGGCAGCACGTGAAAAGCCTGGAACACGAAGCCGACATGGCGGCGGCGCAGCAGGGCGCGCTGGTCGTCGCTCAGCGTGCCCAGGTCGATGCCGTTCAACGTGACCGAGCCTTCGTCCCAGCTGTCGAGCCCGGCCATGCAGTTGAGCAGCGTTGATTTGCCGACACCCGACTCGCCGATGATGGCGACGAATTCGCCGGGAGCGACAGCGAGCGACACGTTGCTGAAGACGACCGATTCGCCGTAGCGCTTGCCCAGGCGGTCGATTCGCAGGCCTGCCTGGTTTTTCATCGCAATCCTTCGGTCGCCGCTTGCACCAGCGCCAGCACCCGCTCCGGCGCGTCCGGCGCGTCGCAGGCCACGACCTGGCGCCGCGGCATCGAGCGCAGCCAGGTGAGCTGGCGCTTGGCCAGCTGGCGTGTCGCGAAAACGCCGCGGTCGCGCAATTCGGCCATCGGAAGCGTGCCGTCGAGCGCCTGCCACGCCTGGCGGTAGCCGACGCAGCGCATCGACGGCAGGTCGTGGGTCAAGTCGCCCCTCGCGCGCAGCACCTTCACCTCGTCCAGAAAGCCCGCCGCCAGCATGGCGTCGAAGCGCCGGGCGATGCGCTCGTGAAGCCACGCGCGCTCACTGGGTTCGAGAGAAATAAGTGCCGCAGCGCTTGCTGGGCGTGCGCTGTCAGCTACGTTTTCAATAGCACGTCGCCGCTGAAAGAAGGACATCGGCCGGCCCGAAACGCGGAACACTTCAAGCGCCCGCGAAATACGCTGTGAGTCCATGGGCGCGAGCCGCGCGGCGGTGACGGGGTCGATGTGCGCCAGCGCCGCATGCAGCGCCGGCCAGCCGTGCGCCAGCGCTTCGCCGGCCAACGCCGCGCGCACAAGCGCGTCGGCCGGCGGCATGTCGTCGAGCCCGTCCCACAGCGCCTTGAAATAGAGCATGGTGCCGCCCACCAGCAGCGCCAATTTGCCGCGCCCGGCGATGTCGTCGATCAGCCGCTGCGCGTCCCGCACGAACGCGGCGGCGCTGTAGGCGTCGAGCGGGTCGCGAATATCGATCAGGTGGTGCGGCACGCCGGCGAGTTCACTGGCAGCGGGCTTGGCCGTGCCGATGTCCATGCCCCGGTAGACCAGCGCGGAATCGACGCTGACGATCTCGACCGGATAGTGCCGGGCAATCGCCAGCGCGGCGGCGGACTTGCCCGACGCGGTCGGACCGGCAAGGGCGATGAAGGCGGCCCGCCGGTGCGGCGGTGCGGGTGGTGCGGACATCGTGTCGAGGCTACCAGAACGGCATGGCCTCCAGCCGGGCGGCGGCTACTTGGCAATCAGCGCGGTGCTTTGCCCGGCGCCGAACAGGCCTGCCAACGCTGAGCGGTATTGCGATTGCCCCAGCGCATTGGTGTTGTGGTGCGAGCCGCCATCGACCAGCACGAAGGCCTTGGGCCGCCGCGCCGCTTCATAGAGCTTGCGGCCCAATTCCGGCGGAATCGTACTGTCGTCGCTGCCATGCACCACCAGCAGCGGCGCGCCCAGGCGAGCGACTTTTTCCATCGAATCGAAAGGCTGGGTGATGAGTGGCCCCAGCGGCAGCCAGCCCCACTTCATCGTGCCAATCACGTCGGCGATAGAGGTGAACGTGCCTTCAACAATCGTGCCGGCCTCGTCATCGACCTTGGCCGCCAGGTCGATGGCGACCGCGCCGCCGAGCGAATGGCCGAAGATGTAACGTGGCCGGCCCGGATGCTGGGCGGCCAGCCAGTCCCAGGCGGCTCTGGCGTCCTCTTGCGCCATCGCTTCGGACGGCAGCCCGGACGAGCTTTTGCCAAAGCCTCGGTAGTCGATGGCAAGCACCGAAAAACCGAGTTCCTGCGTGCGGCGGACGCGCCCGGCCGACCCGGTCACGTTGTAGCGCGCGCCGTGCAGATACAGCATCAAGGGAGCGTGCGCGCTGGTCGATCCGACATCGCGGCCACCGGCGGGTAGCCACAGGCCATGGAGCTTTACCGGCCGGCCGGTGACGGCCGAGTCGAACTTCAGCCACACATCACTCATGTCCTGGGCGAGCTCGGCGCTGGCGCCCCAGCTTCGGTCGCTCGGCTGGAAAATCCAGCCGCGCTGTTGTTCATCAAGGGAATTGCAGCCGGCCAGCAATGAAAACGTCGCCAACGCCGTGAATGCCAGGGAAACAAGGTGTGAACGCTTCATGGGCAAGACTGAGCGGCTTTGCCGGGAAAAGTTCGCGTCTTTGCATCCGGACAACAAAAAGCCGTGATGGCGGCAGTGCCAGGCACGGCAGGTCAAGGTTGTCCCGAGTCAGAGCGCGCGAAACAAGCTCAGTCGACGTGCGGCGGTTCGACGGAAGCGGCAACCGTTTGAATCGTCAATTTCGAATAGGCGTCGGCGACATCGGCTTTTTGCTTTTCCAGTGCCGCCTTGGAGAAATACTTGCCTTTCAAGACCACGCCGGCGATCTTGCTCAGGTTGGCGACGTCTAGAACCGGATTGGCGTCGAGCACCACAAGATCGGCGTTCTTGCCGGCATCGACCGTTCCCATCGTCGATTGGCGATTGAGGAATTCAGCGCCGTTGAGCGTCGTCATCTGCAAAATTTCAAGCGGCGACAGGCCGGCGCTTGCGAGTTCACGAAATTCCTGATGCAGGCTGAACCCGGGAATCACCCAGTTGGCCTGGGTCGCCGTGTCCGACCCGGCGAGCAGCTTGGCGCCGTTTTGCTTCAACAGCCTGGTGAGAACCTGCTGCTGCGCGTAATACTGCTGGAATGTCGCGATCGCGCTGGCGGGAAAGGCGGAACGCGCCACCGCCGCGGCTTCCCACGCGGCCCTGGTTGCCTGGCTGACATAAATCAGGTTCGGATCGTTGCGGTAGAGCGGAGATTCGACAAAGTGCTGGGTGCGCAGGCGAATCAGCGTCGGGACGTTCCAGGTCTGGTTCTTCACGAACGTTTGCGCCACCGACTGGCACTTGGCACTGTCGTAAGACGCCAATACGCGCTGGTAGAACGGAGCACTCAACACATTGGCTGACCAGGTTGGCGGCAGCGGCGGGGTGACGCCGCCTTCGCCCCGCAGCAGTGCGGCGCGAACGGCGGCTTCTTCGCCGGCGCAGTCGAGCAGGATGCCGATGCCCGAACCGAGATGCTCGATCGACCTCCAGCCCGCGTTGGACGACTCGACGGCGCTGAGCGCCGGTGAAATGTGTCCGGCGACGCTCAAGCCCTGATTTTTCGCTTCGCCCAGAATCGCCAGCGACGCTTCGCGGTTCACATTGAACATCTTGATGAAACCGGCGCCGTAGCCCTTCTGCTTTTGCACCTCGGCGATCGCGGGCGCGGCCTGCGTGGCGATTGCAGCGGTGGGCGGTGCCGGAACCTGTCCGACGATTTCACCCGGTATGAGCAGAACTTCAGGCGCATCGACAAGACCCGCCGCGCTGTCGGCATTGAGTTTTTTTACCCGCTGGATCAGTTCGGGCGAACCGCGCATTTCACGCACGCCGGTGATGCCGTTGGCGATCAGCAGCGGCCAGTTGGTCGTCTGCAGATCGGCGGCATCGATGGTGTGCGTGTGCATGTCGTTGTAGCCCGGCACGATGAATTTGCCCGACGCATCGACGGCCTGGCCCGAGCCGCTGACCGTGACGTTGGTTCCGCTTGGCACGATCTGCTGGATCTTGCCGCCGTCGATGACGATGGACATGCCGGGGCTGACCGATCCGTCGCGCGTGTTGACGACATTCGCGTTCAACAGGACAGTGCCTCTGCTCACATCGACCGAAGGATTGCTGCTGCCGCTGCCGCCGCAGGCATAAAGGACCACCGCGATCGCAACGGCCGAGGCGCCGCCAATTAAACGTTTATTCATAGCTTCGCTTTCTTGAGGGAATGACAGATTCGCCTGCCGCAGGCAACTGCTCGCTGCAAGCACTCCTACGCGCAGGCACGCTGGACTTTAGGTGCGGGCGCACATTAGCGCAAGGCGGAAAACATGCTCATTTATTCAGCCCGATGCCCGCGAGATATCAGTGCTGGCTGAGCCGGCACGGTATGCATTCGATGAAGACCGCGACCTGGTTCTGATAGCCCGCATTCGACACCAACGCGAATCGGGCTACCCGGCAGGGGAGATCTGACGGTGGAAACGGCTCTTTGGCGTCTTCTGCCGCTACCGCCCGCGCATGAAAATGCCGTCGAGTTCCTTGATGCTGACCTGCCGCCAGGTCGGCCTGCCGTGGTTGCATTGGTCCGAGCGCTCGGTGGCCTCCATCTGGCGCAGCAGGGCGTTCATCTCGCCCAGGGCCAGCTGCCGGTTGGCGCGCACCGCGCCGTGGCAGGCCATGCTGCCGAGCAACTCATTTTGCGCCCGCTCGATCACGCCGCTGGCGTCGTGCTGCGCCAGCTCGGCCAGCACGCCGCGCGCCAGTTCCACCGCGTCGCCCTGCGCCAGGCTGGCCGGCACGGCGCGAACCGCCAGCGTCCGGGGAGAAAAAGGGGCGATGTCCAGGCCAAGCGACGCCAGGGTTTCGGCGCCGGCTTCGGCGGTCGCGACTTCTAGCGGCGTCGCGGCGAAGGTCGCCGGAATCAGCAGCGGCTGGCTGGCGATGCGGGCGTTGGTGTCGAGCTGGCTTTTCAGGCGTTCGTAAACGATGCGCTCGTGCGCCGCATGCATGTCGACGATGACCAGGCCGCGATCGTTCTCCGCAAGGATGTAGATACCCTGCAACTGGGCAAGCGCGCGGCCCAGCGGCCAGTCGCTGCGCGGCTGCGCGCTGTCTTCCCCCGCCGCCTGCGCGGGACTTTCCTCCTGACGGCTGTCCGGCGCGCTTTGCCTGGCGCCGCCTGGCAGGGGCCACGTCGCTTCAGCATCGGAAGCTCGCAGGTTTGCGTTTGCTACGAAATTCATAGCTGGTTGCGCCCATCCCTGCTGCGCAAACGCCTGATTTGATCTATAAAAGTTGCTTGCCGGCGCTTGCGGCGCATCGGTCGCAGCGGCCGCGCCTGAGCGCGGCGCCGCCAGCGCATCCCGTAGCGCATGCCGCACCGCCTGATGAACCTCGCGGCTGTCGCGAAAGCGCACCTCGATCTTGGTCGGATGCACATTGACGTCGACACGCGCCGGATCGATTTTCAGGTGCAGCGCATAGACCGGTTGGCGCTGGCCATGCAGCACGTCTTCATAGGCGCTGCGCGCCGCGTGCGCCAGCACCTTGTCGCGCACATGCCGGCCGTTGACGTAAGCGAACTGCTGGTCTGGCCGCGAACGCGCCGCGTCCGGAACGCCGGCGCGGCCCCAGACGCGGATGGCGCCGCTTTCATGGTGGACGGCAACCGAGGCGGCGATGAAATCGGCGCCCAGCACGTCGGCCAGGCGCTGGTCGTGCTGCGAAATACCGGGTTTGCCGGCTGGCGAGTCGCAGGCGCGCCACTGCTCGACCAGCCTGCCGTCGTGCCAGACGGCGAAACCGACATCGGGCCGCGCCAGCGCATGACGGCGAACCGCTTCGACGCAGTGCGCCAGCTCGGTCGCGTCGGTCTTCAAAAACTTGCGGCGCGCCGGCGTGGAATAAAACAGCTCATGCACTTCGACGCTGGTGCCGTGGGCGCGGGCGGCCGGCTTGAGCTCGACGGTGCGGCCGTCGAGCCGCCAGCCATGCGTTGCGTCGATGGTGCGGGAAACAAGGCTCAGATCGCCAATCGAATTGATGGCGGCCAGCGCCTCGCCGCGAAAACCCATGGTCGCCACTTGCTGCAAGTCTTGCAGCGAAGCGATCTTGCTGGTGGCGTGACGCCTGAGCGCGACCGGCAGTTCCTCGCGCGCGATGCCGAAACCGTCGTCCTCGACCGCGATCAGGCGAACGCCGCCGGCCTGCAGTCGCACGGTGATCTGGCCGGCGCCCGCGTCGAGCGCGTTGTCCAGCAGTTCGCGCACCACCGACGCCGGACGCTCGACCACTTCGCCGGCCGCGATCTGGCTGATGAGTTCGTCGGGAAGGTCGCGAATGGCGCGGCGCGGCGCCTGTTTCTGAAGCGTCATGGCACGTCGATTTTAGGCGCCGCCCGATCCGAGCTTCCAGGGTCGGTGGCGGGCGGTGTCTCAACCTGTCAAAATCCCGGCGATGGAAATAGGCGCCTTTCTTCTCGATTTCATTCTTCACGTCGACAAGCATCTCGAAGCGTTCGTACGCGGCTACGGCGCCTGGGTTTACGCCTTGCTGTTCCTGATCATTTTTGTCGAGACCGGCGTCGTCGTCATGCCTTTCCTGCCCGGCGACTCACTGCTTTTCGTGGTGGGCGCGATGTGCGGCGTCGGCCTGATGAACTACCCGCTGGTGGTGGGGCTGCTGTTCGCCGCCGCGGTGCTCGGCAACCAGTGCAACTACACCATCGGCCGCTATTTCGGTCCCAAGGTGTTTCAGTGGGAAGACTCGAAATTTTTCAACAAAAAAGCTTTTGATCAGGCGCATGCCTTTTACGAGCGCTACGGCGGCGTCACACTGATCGCGGCGCGCTTCATGCCGTTTTTGCGCACCTTTGCGCCCTTCGTCGCCGGCGTGTCGCAAATGACGCGAAGCAAGTTCACGTTCTACGACGTCGCGGGCGGCGCGCTTTGGGTCGGCGGCATCGTCACGGCGGGTTATTTTTTCGGCAACGTCCCGTTCGTCAAGGCGCACCTTGACAAGATCATCTGGGCGATGATTCTGATTCCTGGCGTGCTGGTGGTTTTCGGCGCATGGCGCGCCCGGCGGCACGCCGCGCGGGCCGCCGCCTCCGCGTAAGCAGCGCCGCCGCCGACGGCGGTTGGCAAGATCGAAAGCCGGCGCTAGTATTTGTCTTGCACCCGCCAACAAATCACCGCTTTGCCTTGAGGAACACATGTTCGCCGAACAAGCCGCTTCACCGAGTCCACACGCACCGGAATCGACCCGCTGGACTGACGCCGGCTCCAGCCGCGTCCCGTTCTGGGTTTACACCGACGCGCAGGTTTACCAGCGCGAACTCGACGCGATTTTCTACGGGCCGCACTGGAGCTACGTCGGGCTTGAGATCGAGATTCCCAAGCTCGGCGACTACAAGCTCAGCCATGTCGGCGAACGCCAGGTCATCATGGTGCGCGACCGCGTCGCGCCAGCCGACATCGGCACCGACAGCGGCATCCGCGTCGTCGAGAACCGCTGCGCCCACCGCGGCGTGCGCTTTTGCCAGCAGCCGCACGGCAATGCGCGCAGCTTCGTCTGCCCGTATCACCAGTGGGCCTACAAGTTCAACGGCGACCTGGTCGGGCTTCCGTTCAAGAACGGCGTGAAAGACGGCGACGTCGTCAACGGCGGCATGCCGGCGGACTTCGATGTGAAGGACCATGGCCTGACCAAGCTTCGCGTCGCCGTGCTGCACGGCCTGGTGTTCGCAACGTTCAGCGACGCGGCCGAGCCGCTCGAAGACTACCTGGGTCCGCAAATCCTGCCGTGGATCGACCGAATTTTCAAGGCGCCGGAGGGCGCGCGCAAGCTGACGCTGCTGGGCTACAACCGCCAGCGAATTCCGGGCAACTGGAAGCTGATGATGGAAAACATCAAGGACCCTTACCATCCCGGCCTGCTGCACACCTGGTTCGTGACGTTCGGGCTGTGGCGCGCCGACCAGAAAAGCCGCATGGTGATGGATGCCGAAGGGCGCCACGCGGTGATGATTTCGCGCCGCAACGAAGGTGGCGCGAACGCCGCTGTTACCCAGGGCGTGACGTCGTTCAAGGCCAACATGACGCTGCACGACGACCGCCTGCTCGACGTGGTGGCCGAACCGTGGTGGACTGTTCCCGACCCGGCGCGCCCAAGTGAGCGCATCACGCCGACAGTGACAATGATCACGCTTTTCCCCAGCCTGATCATCCAGCAGCAGGTCAATTCGCTCAGCACGCGGCACATCGTTCCGCGTGGCGAGGGCGAGTTCGACTTCGTCTGGACGCATTTCGGCTTCGAGGACGACACGCCCGAGATGACGCGGCGCCGTCTCCGTCAGGCCAACCTGTTCGGTCCGGCCGGCTTTGTCAGCGCCGACGATGGCGAGGTGATCGAATTCAGCCAGGCGGGTTTCACGCAGGCCGGCGAGGGCGGCGCAACGCTGTGCGAACTCGGCGGCACCGGCGTCGAAGCGACCGAGCACATGGTCACCGAAACGCTGATTCGCAGCATGTACGCTTATTGGAAGAAAGTCATGAAGCCATGAGCGACCATCCTGTGGCGATCAACCGTGAAGAAGCGGCGCCGTTGGCAATGGAGCGCCTGCTGCTGCAGTTTCAGATCGACCAGCTCAATGCCGACTATGCAGCGGCGCTCGACGAAAAGCGCTTTGACGACTGGCCCGGTTTTTTTCTGGAAGACGGCTGCTACACCGTCCAGGCGCGAGAGAATTTCGACCGGGGCCTGCCGCTGGCGCTGATCGCGCTGGAAAGCCGGGGCATGATGAAAGACCGGGTCTACGGCGTGACGAACACGATTTTTCATGCGCCTTACTACATGCGGCATGTCGTCAGTCCGGCGCGCCTGCTGTCGGTCGAAAGCGACGTGCTGTGCGCCGAGGCGAATTACGCCGTTTTCCGCACCCGGCCGGGCAGCGTCAGCGAGGTCTACAACGTCGGCAGATATGTCGACGAAATCGTCAAAAAAGGCGACAGCCTGAAATTCAGGCGCCGCCTTTGCGTTTATGACAGCGAAATGATCCTCAACTCGCTGATCTACCCGATCTGATTTGAGTTAAGGCGCGCTGTCCGGTCCGCTTCAGCGCTTTTTGCCGACTTCGTTGCCGATAACCGCACCGGCCGCCGCGCCGCCCACCGTTCCGAGCGTTCCGCCGCCGGTGATGGCGCTGCCGGCAACGCCGCCAAGAACGGCGCCGGTCGCGGTGCCGATCTGCGCATTGGTCGGGCTGGTCGTGCAGCCCGCCAGGGCGATGAGCGAAACCAGCGTGGCCGACATCAGGATTTTCGTTTTCATAAAAGTTACCTTTCGCATTGAATCCAGGCCACCGCGCCAACGAATATCACAATGAAACCGTGGCTGGGCCTGTGATTTGAATGTCGCCTCTGCAAGGGCGAAGCGCTGTAGGAACAAGACCCCGGTGGCTGTCGGCGGCGCGCATCACCATGCCGCCCGGCCTGTGCGTGAATACTCAAAGCGCCCGGTTGCGCGCCAGCGGAGGATTTTTCGCGAAATAGCGGCCAATGCCGCGCATCAACGCATCGGCCAGTTGAATTTGGTAGCTGTCGCTGCGAAGCCGGGCTTCCTCTTCCGGATTGCTGATAAACGCGGTTTCGACCAGCACGCTGGGTATGTCGGGCGCTTTCAGCACGGCAAAGCTGGCCTGCTCGACGCGCGGCTTGTGCAGCTTGCCGACATTGCCGATTTCGCCGAGCATCGCGCTGCCGAGCTTCAGGCTGTCGTTGATCTGCGCCGTGGTGCTCATGTCAAGGAGCGCCCGCTGGACCTGCGCATCCTTGGCCTTGACATTGACGCCGCCGACGAGGTCAGCCGAGTTTTCCTTGTCGGCGATCCAGCGAGCGGCGCTACTCGACGCGCCTTTTTCGCTGAGCGCGAAGACGCTGGCGCCCTGCGGCGCGGCGGTGAAGAACGCGTCGGCATGCAGACTGATAAAAAGGTCGGCCTTGACACTGCGCGCCTTTTGCACCCGCACATGCAGCGGTACAAAAAAGTCGGCGTCGCGCGTCAGGAAGGCGCGCATGTTGGGCTGCTGGTTGATGCGGTCGCGCAGCCGGTGGGCGATCTGCAGCACCACGTCCTTTTCACGCGTGCCGCCGGGCCCGATGGCGCCCGGGTCTTCGCCACCGTGTCCGGGATCGAGGGCGACGATGACCAGGCGGTCGGTTTTTACCTGCGCCAGCGCGTCGCTCCGATCACGTTCGGACGGGGCGGCGGCAACGGCGGGCTGCTCCTTTTCGACCGGGGGAGCAGCAGGCGCGGGCCTGGCGGCAAGCGGCCTGACGGGAATGGCGGCGCTGGGCGCAGGATTCGGTACCGGATTGGGCGCGGGACGGGATTTGCCGGCCTGCTCGGCCATCAGACTGCCAAGCGCGTCGGGTTCTGTTACCGCGATGGCCTGCGCCTGGCCGGCGGCGAGCTTTTCGGCAATCAGCGCTTCCAGCGGATCGACCGGCTGCGCCGGGTACAGGTCGAACACCAACCGGTGCTGGTAGGCGGCGACCGGCGGCAGGCTGAACACCTGCGGCAGCATCGGCCGCTTCAGGTCGATCACCAGGCGCACCACGCCCGGCGCGTTTTGCCCGACGCGAATGCCCGAAATGTTCGGATCGTCGGATTTCACCTTGCCGACCAGTTCGCGCAGCGCCGGAATCAGGTCGATGCCGTCGATATCGACCGCCAGCCGCGGCGGCTCGGCAATGAAGAACTGGCGCGCCTTGATCTCGCTGTCGGACTCGATCGTCAGCCGCGTGTAGTCCTTCGACGGCCAGACGCGAACCGCGACGATCGTCGCG